>Ga0179593_1387472_pt1 | contig 10974 bp, 11 predicted proteins | sample CZODoug2_1_08_16_FD_185931 | JGI IMG/M metagenome (GOLD analysis project Ga0179593, IMG submission 185931) | Vadose zone soil fungal communities from Angelo Coast Range Reserve, California, USA - CZODoug2_1_08_16fungal (PacBio error correction) | ecosystem: Environmental > Terrestrial > Soil >...
ATGAACACAGTCCGGGAAAGCTTGGAAAAGTGACCCCAAATTGGGCGAACACACTTTCGCGGGGGGCAAAGCCCTCCCCTTACTAAGGGGGAGGGTGGGCCGTTGCAAAAGAGAAGAGAAAATTCAAAATTGGAATATTTCATATCATTAAGCCGACGGCGAACTTTGAGACCGACCACGCTCTGAAACAGGGGAGACAGTCCGACACCTTTGTCGTGAAAAAAAAAACCGCATGAAAAAGCCAACGCGGAAGACGGTAACTTCCTCTCGATTCTGCTGGAATCTGAGGAAAAGAGAGAAAGAAAAAGTGGAGATAGTCACATAAACGCTCAGAACACGCGGAGGGGCAGAGTAGGGAAGAGAAAGGGGGATTCGTGGGGATGAATGCTTCCCTTCCTCTTCCGACTATTAGCCATCCAAGGAAGAAGGAGATGGCGTCTAGGAAGGTTCTACTACTTGTGGAGACAAACCAAAAGATGGGAAAAACGATTCGGCGTGCTCACTCAGATGAGAAGAAGATTGTTACAAAACGAAAAAGAACCAACGTCTCTGGTAATGAAAGAGGGGGGGACTGGTGTACTTTCTAAACCCCGACAGAAGGGACTGCATCAACAAAACAAAAGACCTCAGGCCGAAATTGAGGGTTCTCTACATAGTGTTAACCACTCAATGAAGGGCGGAGGGGGGTTTAACTTGGGGGGAAAAAACGTTCACGGTAAAAACGGGGGTAGAAGGAGAGAATGACAAGCATTTGCCGGTCCTCCGGCCAAGAAAGGCGGAAGATTGGAAGAGGAGAATTTTATCGCCTGCCTTGGGCAAGCAACCTGAGTAGAACCAGAGGGAAGCGGGGAGACATATCTTACCATCCAAAACAGGGCTTCAAGTCGTAGGCAAAGGTAAAGGGAAGTTGTTCCACCGGGACCGAACGGCGAGATTCTTCCGGAAATAAACTGCACTTTGGTACTGCTTAAACAGGGGAATATTGGGGGAGGGTTTCGAAAAAATTAGAGCGGCCGAATCGGATGGAACAGAACACACTATCAGGGTAAGCAGGCTAACAGGTCCTCATTTATTGGGACCTCACGTAAAAGGGGGGGAAGGGGTTGAGGGGCACGCTTGGGGGTTTGGGGGAGGGAACCATCAAGGAGAACGCCTGACTCCAACAATCAAGAAGAAACTAGGTCCCGAATGCAGGGTTGGGCAGAGGAAAAAGGGGAGCTAGAAACCTACAGGAAAAGTCTGAAGTAAACCTTTGCATTCTTGGGGGGGATTTTCATTGACCGAGACCGGGTATATCGGGGGGGGAAAACCGTGTGCATCATCTCATCGATAGGGGAAGAGGGGTGCTGTAAAGAACTTGAGGGATCAGGCAAAACAAAGAGATTAGAAGCCTCATTACTCTCTGTCTTTCGGGTGTTTGAGGGAGGAGTGGGCAGGGTTGGCACTTTTTTTGAAAGGTACTGTAATCACCTCCCTTGGGGGGGGGGGGGGAGAGGACCATGGCCAGAGGGCAAAGAATCGATAAAATAGTTCCGGGAAAATGACGGGGTTAAAGAAAAGGATACAGGGAAGGGGCCTGGTTTGAGCGCGACAACTTTGGGTATCAAGGAATAAAAGAGGGGTCAGAAACCTTTAGAATGGAAAAAAGGGGGTTGAGAAGGGGTCTAAGAACCTGGATGAAGAAAAGCCTCACAATAGATGTAGCACTGGGGTTTATTGAGTGAGGGCAAAGGATTCGCAGCAACCATGGTTTCCGTTCTTCTGGCCGCATGCAACGGAAGAGAAAAAAGAGGTTAAAGCTGAGAGGATATTATAGAGGGACTAGTCCGGGTCTTGAGGAAAAGGTGACAATACAGTACGCAAAGACTGACTTATTGGTCGCGTGGGCGGAGGGAGGGGGGTGATGTTTAAGTCCTTCAGATCAAGAATGATCAAGAGTCTGTCGGCGTTTGCGGCGGGTTGTGGAGAGGAAAAAGGAGAGGTCTAGAAATCTTTAAAACTTGTGGTCGATTGGGGTAGGGGCTGAGGGAAACTTTGGCAGTTGCTGATCGGGGGGGGAAAAAGCGGAGAAAAGCAAAGGCAATTCCACTAAACTTCTTTCAACCGCTAATCGCCTCGGGACATAAAAGGCAGGAAAGCTCCTAAGGATTTCCAACGCTTGGTTGGCGCAAACCGCGAAAGGTACGGAGTGGAGGATCTCTACAAGAGAGGACCGAAGGTAGGAGATTAAGAAAAAAAGAAATCCGGCGCGTCGATAGAACGTCCTGGTACCGAAGACGGCGTCGTAAAACAGAGTAAGGAGAAAAGCGGGAAGCGCTTGTCATTCAGAATAGCCCCAGCGAGCTAAAATAGGGAAAAATGAAAGGGTCGGCGGGGATTTGGGGAGGGGGAGGTAAAAGAGTCCAGCCGCGGTCAACGTCGTGTCTGCCAGGGAAAAGGGTTTGCAGCGATCGTAAACGCCGGATAGAGAGGTTCCTATGAGAAAAGGGTCCGAGATGTGCGGCGTATAAAACGGGTCTAATAAATCGGTCAGAATGTAAGGATGGTGAGGAAAAATAAGGTCCCTCCAAGAGAGGGTGACGTTTCGGTACTTAGCCAAAACGGGAGCTCAAGACCATCCTGAGACAAACTCAGAGTGTGCTGCGGGCGGAAGAAGAGTAGGGAAAAAGGAGGAAATCATTAAAAAAAAATGCCCTGTTTGTGGGGGTTTTTTTTTACAAGCGGGGGACCACGTCCGGCTAAGAGGGGTTTTAGAGGTGAAAAATGCGCGAAAAGGAGTCATGAAAGTGTGGAAATCTTGTCAACGCCGAAGAATCAAAGAAGGGCGCCGGATAAGCAATTCGCAGCGACAGGAGAGGTGACATCCATTCCCCCCAGAATGACCGGTTGAGGCACGTCTGAGGAAGGAATCCTATCGACAACGATGCCCCGACGATGGGGGGAGGGCAAGGGGGGGGGTCCCGTAATACATGAAAAAGCATGAACGCAGAGTCATAGATCGCTCAACTGTAATCCGCCAAATTGGAGACACGAACAGTGGGGGCACGGAAAGGTTTCCAAATTGAAAAAAGGAAATACATTCGTCCATATCAAGATGACTCAGATGGTAATTTTGTAGCGTTCTCAAACGGGAAGGCCGGCGATGTGGAAAACTTAATACGCCGATTGGGGCTTTCTGCGAACCGGTTCCAAGGTGCAATCCGAAGGCAAATGTCTTTTATTAACTTGAATCTAGTTTCAAGGGGGAGGGGGAGAGAAACCATGGGCTAGAGGGCAAGAAGTTTCAAAGGTGTACGTTCAACAGGAAGTGGGCCGCTCGTAGGGGAGACTAACACCAGTTCCGACGCGTCGCAAAGAAAAAAAAGACTTTGGGGTGGTCCGGGGGGTTTTCTTGATCTGCTGCGGTATCCCTCCATCAACAAGAGAAGAAAAGGAGAAAAAAGATGACCGCACTATCAGGTGATGATAACCAAGGGAGTCTCAATGAGTCTCTATAGAGAGGACGAGTGGATTTTCGGGAGAAAAGGTTTGATCTCCACGCACACAGTGTATGGAGTTTGTAGGTGACGGAAGCATCTACAGTCAAAGATCTCAACAACAAAAAGGAGTATATTAAATAGAAAGGAGAGTCAGGAGGAGGAAGTCCAAAAAGAACAACAGAAAAAGGGCTCGGGCATTCGACGCCATCCACAAGCAAATTTCAATTCGCTTTCTCAAAGAATCTTTCGAGATGAGAAGGCCTAAGAAAGGGATCGTCGGCATCCCCGGCACTCTTCGCGGAAGCTCGCAGCCTGTTGGTATGGTATTATCCAGGCTCGCGCACAGAACGCCCAGAGAAAAGGTAGCGGTGAGTCATGCATAATGCTTCCTGAGGGTGAGCGATCGCGGATGAGGAAATGAAGGGACGAGATACCGGAGTACGTTTCATCTACAAGGGTACACTCTCCCAGGGGGAAAAAAGAGAGGTGCAAAAACGGTCCGAAAAAAAACCTTTTGCCTCGATGGGGAGGAGAGCATGCGGGGGCATCGGGAGAACATGGAATCTTCCCTCATCTCAAGAGCCGGGAGACGCAGACAAAAGGTAAATGGGGGCAAACTATGTCTGAAAAAAAGGTAGAACTGGGGGGGGAGTTCAAGTTTGACCGAAATGGACACCTGGCGATGGGAGAATGGCGGATCGTCGAGGCAGAAAGATCACGTAGATTAAGAAATAAATTGTTACAGAAATTATCTGCTGAACGCCATCAGGGAAGACACAAAAGGTCTGGTACTCTGGCAGATCTGAAAGAAAAGGAAGATGGCAAAAGCACGCAGGTACAGCTCCCCTGCCTTCGCATGGAAGGAAATGAGGGGATGAGTTACGAAAGGGGGGGGTGAGAGAGGGACCTGGAAGTGAGGAGACTGGATACAACTAGGAATCCAGTCAAGGCCTTTCGAGAATGGACGTCGCACCCGTCAGCTACTTTTAAGAACGGACTTTGTGGGGGACGAAACATTCCCATTGTCCAAGCAAGAAACGGAAACGTTAAGTGGGGGCCTCAGGAGATCGAAAGCGGAAGCCACTGGGATTTCTAAATGGGGCCCCAAAACTTGGTCGTGGGGGGAGCACGGCTCCCGGGGGGGGATGTCCCCGGACAGAAGAAACATGCTGTATTGAATTCGGGACCGAAGACCGTACAGTATGAAGAGGGATAGAGTTGGGGGTTCGGATACCGTGGGAAGGAGGGTAATTGAAAGGAGGGAAACTCGGCATCTACAGGCGACAGCACGTATCGGAGTTCCATAAAACGCTTTCCGTATAACCACTACTCAAGGGGCTCTAGGAGGATCTGTTACCTGGCCCGAAACAATTAAATTGAACCATATTGGCAAAATTCCGTGGGACGATCTCGGAATTCCGGAGGAATGGAATGACATATGGTGAACGTACAGGCTTGGTTGAGAAGAAAAGGGGTCGGGGCAATGGGAGGCTACTAGGAGCTACCTATGGTTGTGGGATCCCGTTGAAAGTCTTAAGCGTGTAGAGAGCAAAAAGAAAGCGAACTGTCTCGGGGGGGAAAAACCAATCGGAGATTAGAAAAAAAAAAAAAAAAAAAAAAAAAAAAAAAAAAAAAAAAAAAAAAAAAAAAAAAAAAAAAAAAAAAAAAAAAAGAAAAAAAAAAAAAAAAAAAAAAAAAACAGGGAGGACAAGAAGGAGATGTTAACATCAATTACCAGTCGATCCGCGTTGGAAAGACGGGTGAAGTTGGGGTGGGCCATTCTTCGGATCACCCAGAGAGATCCAAAGCACCAGGGTCAGCGAAAAAAAAACACTAACTAACAAGTTCGAGCCCAATTGCTACGCCCAAGGGGACGAAAAACCGGCTGTTTGAATTCTCTGAGCCCATTCGACAGAGCGAAGGAGACAAAAGAAAAACCCAATCCGCATCTCCATGCATAGGCAGATGGGTGGTATGTACTTTACGGATGAGACTCTTATCGGGCACGGGTTGAAGAAAGAATGGAAAAAGGACGACACTTTGTAGCGCTTAAGACAAGAACATGGAAAGGTCTCTTGACACATGCGGCAAAAGCAAGGGGACATGCCTGGGGAATGCCGAGAAAGGTGTTAGCCTTCTCACAAAAGGGAGGGAAACACAACCCCAACCCAAAAAAAAAACAAAACCCCCCCCAACCCCACCCATACGAAAGCGGAACATGAAATGGGATCAAGGAAGAAAGGGACTCGCTCCAAGAAAAACTGAAGGTACCCCGTCATGGGACCTTAAAAGGGAGATCTGAATTGGGAATCGGTGGAACCGTCAGAAAACCACTAAAGAAGGCTATCGTACGAAACACGATCATCACCAAAGTGAAAAAAGGCAAATGGCAAAGGCCGGAACCACTTACCCGAGAGTCCTGCTGCCTTCCATCTCATGTAGAATCCGGGGCTGGAAAGATCAGGTACGTAAAAGAAGGCTTCGGTAGAGCCAATAAGGCGATCCGCTTGCAGAAACGGTAACCCGCTCTCTCTTCATGTCTCGGCAGGGAGGAAACCATACAAAAGAGAAGGCACCGGCGGGGCTCTTCGATCAAGGTCGCGCAGTAACGTCATCTTAATCGGCGGAGGAATGGAGGAAAAGGGTGGAGAGGACTTAGACGTTATAAAAAAATACACCCGAACCAAAAAAATAAACATGATTAAGAGACTACTCAACGACCGCGCGAGACAACCTTGCTGCAAACGGTTGAGTCAGTCTCAAGGCGGGACATGATAGTGGGCGGAGGAACGAAACAAAAACTCCCGAGATTGGCGCGAACCTGAACTCCAGGTGGGGGTTGTCCCCCTGCGGAGGAAAGCCCAGTGCCGGTATCAGGAGTCAGAAAATATCCTCCAGTTCAGCCGGGTTGGAAAAGTGAAGGGTAAGAGTGGAAGAGAAGTGGCCAGGGGGTTGGTGTATGGGTCATAGTAGCCGAGGAGGGGAAATTTACAGTGCTTGAAAGCGTGAGCGGATGTATCCAATGGTAGAGCTTGTGAAGGGGGGCGAAATCGTAGAGCAACGACCTGAAAAAGGTGAAAGCGACCGTCAGGCACCCGGAGGGACATCTTCACATTTGGATCGCCGTTCAACGTGAAAGAGACTCGGGGGGAAGGTTGTCAGGAACTCGCCCTCATCGGCAAGGCGAAATATCAGATTTGGCAAGGACGGAGGGTAGGGGACTTTCTACGCACAGTCCACAAAGAAAGAACCCAGACGAATCATGGGCGGATTCGAAATCTACCAAGAGGAGCAAAGCGAGTGCGGGTTGGGGAAAAGGGTTCTGTCACAGGGTAAATCGGCCAGCGAGGCACTGACGGCGCTGCCGTTGGAGTCATCAGTGGGGGTACTATTAAGGACTGCAAGAACATATCAAAACGAAGAAAAAATAGAGCCTCAGCTAAGAGGGTTGCCATCATATCAGAGAGGGGGGGGGGAGGGGGGGCGAAATCTTAGGTGGGGCTGTCTGTCTATCGGCCCAAGAAAAAACCAAAGGAATCTTCTTTTCCGGGCAAACCCCCCGTTTTGGTCACGATGGAGGGTGGGTGTAGGAGAAGTAGGGCGTATGGGATTATCTATTGTAAGGGGGGAATTTCTAGATAAAAGAGGACAGCTTAAGGTTGGAAGTTGGGTTTGGAGATTAAGGAAAAAACCTAAAACCCCTTCGCCGGAGAGGTTAGTGAATCACTACCATAGAGGAAAGGTTTGTCCGCCAAAAAGAGGGGGATTCAGCTCAATGGGGAACCAACTGGCCCGCGCTGTTCACTCAAAACTGAAACAACAAAACTTATTATGAAAAAGAAGATGAACAGCTTCGGTGAAGCGGGGGAAGATGAAAGATGACCTCCCTAGGGGGGCGACACAAAGACGAGGAGTGCCACGGCCCGACCGTGGAAGATGAAGGGGGGCGTGCATATCAAGGGCTCAAATTCCAAAAAATCGTCAGACAAGCGTTTAAGAAGATAGGTGCAACGAAAACAGACAGGCTACGTCTTAAAGTAAACCTCAGAAGACATATCTTTCTCCACAAGCCACTGACAAACTCTGACCCAGCTCAACACTGCGGAATGTCTGACTGGTTACCATCTGCAACTCCCAAGGAACGATAGAAGAAAAAAGGAAGTTAGCAACTTCTATCTGAGAGATATGGGAGAGCTTCAATTATCTGCAAATAAGTCCCACCAACAGTTCCCACTTAGCGACGGAAATTTGGCGTCAGATCCGGTTGGGCAACGAAAAAAGGAAACGGGTTAAAAACAAATCAGCGCCCCCGCTCTCGCTTGTTCAATAGAGGAAGATCGCCTATGGTATCAACCCAGTTCCGGACGTCTCTTTTCTGAGGAGGTTTACGTTTTAAGGGCGACCCACACCCGCCTGGAAGGCAGAGGCTATAAGAAGGGACAAGACCCGAGTCTCTAAAGCCACCCGGTAGGAATAAACTAAGGAACGGCGACGTTGGGGGACCACTTCAGTGAAGGATGTCCCGACGGGCGGGTCATTAACTTTGGGGAGGTCGTAGATGACAAGTGGGGGACCAGGAATCCAAAGAAACTGAAAGTCTTAGCAAAAGACCCATGAATATGCCGGGAATTTCCATCAACTATAGCACAGCGTTACAGGTAGAAAGATGAACAAATCAAAACAATTGGGGAGTTTCATCAGAACGTGGTTGAAAAAACGGAAAGAAAGGCGAATATTCTGCCTAAGCCGGCCTGACTGGCTGCGTCAAAAAGGGGGAACTGTTCATCAAAAAAAAAGATACGAAAGGGAAAAAGCGGTATGAAAACAGCAAGGACCGAAGGCGGCTCAACAGAATGGGGCCGAAGTGGTGGTTCTCCAGAAAGCCGTGTGCAGGGGGGGGCTTGAATGCACGCGGGGTTGGGTTTTTGGTGGGTCTTGGGAAAAAGGCCATAAAACGGCTAAACCGCTCGCCAAACTCCGCCTTCCAGAGATTTCCACGCAGGAACCAGGGGCGGGCAAGAAAGGAAACAAAGACGCAGAGAGCTACGGGGTGCAGCGGAGTGGCTTAAAGGAACTCGCCGACAGGAGAGGAAGAGCGGGGGGAAACCGTGGATCAAAATCTGTCCCTTATGGTGGATCTGAAGAAGGGTCAAAGGGGGACGCAGAATCGACAGAAACAAAAGAGTATTAAGTGGCTGCCCTCATGACGGAGCGTAAAGTGAGGGGGGGGGGCCTCGTCCCATTTTGAAGTGGTACGGGGGATTAGTATACGAGCGAAGCCGGGTGGGGACTCAGGGAAAAGTTGCATCGACCCTCGCTCTCCTACAAAGGGAGCCCACAAAAAAAAAGTTGTCACACCATGGATACATGGGGGGCAAAGGTGATTTGACAACTGATCCGCTGATAAAAGTATAGGGATAAAAAGTGGCGATTTAACTGAGGGGTGAGAAGGTCGGAAAAGACCGTCTGAAAGCGGGAATTCACCGAGATGGCGCAGGAAGGACGGTCGCCCAGGTAGGAGGAGCAAGGGTGGAACGGGCTGCTGAACAGGGAAGACATGTGCTGACCTTCATCTTTCGTGAAAGGGAGAGGATGACGAGGTCCTGTGGCGTGGGGGAGATTGCCCTACAGGCACGCCAATCGCTTGGTGGTTCTTTCGGGGGACTCGGGGGGACTGTGGAGCCGGCGGGGAGGGAGAATGGGGATAAAAAAGGGAGGAATCCACAGGCGCCTTTAGGTAGGAGGGGGGAGTAGATGAGAGGCTATAAAGGGTTGGTTTTTTAGGGGGGGAGTCCCCTGGTCATGGGGCTGAAAGAGGGGGGGGGGAAGAAAGGAGGAAAACTGGAAATAACGCGTCTTCAACGACGTAAGTCTCCCGACGGTCAGTATGCTGGAACCAGTAGAAGGTGGGTGGTTTGGGGGGGGGGCGAAGGGAGGGGGGGTGCGATAAATCACGTAGTTGACGGAGGTGCGCGAAGTGAGGACCAGCTGAAAGACTATGGATCGGGAAAATCGGTATGTAGGTAAGTAGAAGGAGTCAACTCGGATGATCAATTTAGAATCGAAAGCGGGTGGGAGACAGGGTCTAATTGGAGGGATTTTCAGTAGATATTACAATCGGGCCACGGACGTTTCATAGGGTGCCACCATCAAATAGAAGCGGAAGGTAGACAGTTCTGCCTGCTTCTTTAAGAAAAAAGAGAGGTCCTTACAATGAAATGGGAAAGAGAGTACTTGAGATAAGGAACATAGCAAATCGGCAATAGTTCATTAAGGTCGCGGGAGGAAAGGTTGGGCCGACCGTCTTAGAGATCGGGAAAGCTGTAAAGGATGGTCACGTCCAGGGAAGAGGGATTCAAGCGGAGTCTGTCTCCGCCACCTCACTCAGGGATGGAATTAAACAATTGCTCAAAGACAAGGACGGGTCGTAAAAAAAAAAAAGACGAATAACTCGTCAAAGGCGTACGTTCCTGTGGGGATTGACCCAAGAAAAAAAGGTGAGGGAGTTAGGAATCAAACAAACGGGAAAGAAGCTCCTACCATAAGAAAAAAACAAGATAAAATTGGTCGCGGACGGGACCGCGTGAAGGGGAAATCATTTCCCTTCCAGTGCATGGGGGGGGAAAGACGGGGGAGGGACCAACCACGTGACCAAAAGGATTAAATCATTCTGAATTGGAGTGCGTTTCGCATTCGGAAACCAGGCGCTCCCTTGGATTAACAAATATGTTCTAAAAGAAAGCGAATAAAGAGGGGCCATCGATCGCACTTCGTCATGAAACCGAGTATAGGGGGATACAGGAACGAATGAGGACTTGCGCACAGTGGCCCGTTACTTCCATAAGAAAAAGAGAATCGGAAACTATGGGGGTTTCTGAAGTCCCGTGCCAGATATGTATTCCTCCGCTGGCCGAAGTTCCTCGGGATCCGTAGGATTAGCCAAGTGGGGGGGAGAACATCGGCCACACAGGCACTGGAACCAATGGAACGTCAGAAAGGAGTCAAGAAAAGAAAAGCCGAGAAAATTGGCCCATAATGGGGCTCAAAAACCTTTCCGGAAGGAATGGCGTAAAAAAAAGGACAAGGGGCTGCGACAGAAATAAAATGGGCTAAAGACCTACACAGAGGGAGAACCGGAAACTTGAGGTCAAACACTTTAAGACAATGTCACTACAGGACGGCCAGAAGGTCGGTAAGAGAAAGAATTGTCCCTCCATACGAGAAATCTTACTACACAGGTTTTAGACGTCATTCTCATGAGAACAGAGAACGGGGGTGGATATGGTCAGGTAGTGTGGGAAGGTCTTCTGGGGGTCTCATCCCCCAAGCAAAAGAAAGTCTAGACTACGGCTGACGAGAAGGTGGGAAGGGGAAAGAAAGGAGCGGAAAGGAGAAACGTTATCTCCATATACGATCCTTTAAATGCTTGGTGGAGATGTTTGTAGAGGCCAAAAAAATGTTGTGGCGTTTTGGGGAAGGATTCATAAGACTCATT
>Ga0179593_1483602_pt1 | contig 10974 bp, 10 predicted proteins | sample CZODoug2_1_08_16_FD_185931 | JGI IMG/M metagenome (GOLD analysis project Ga0179593, IMG submission 185931) | Vadose zone soil fungal communities from Angelo Coast Range Reserve, California, USA - CZODoug2_1_08_16fungal (PacBio error correction) | ecosystem: Environmental > Terrestrial > Soil >...
TTACCTGACTCGAAAAAAAGGAAGAAGCGGAACCTGTACGGCCGTGAAAGTCTGCCAGAAAAAAAGGAGATGAGGCTGCCATTAGGGAGAAACTGACAAAGAAAAAGTGTCGGCTACTGTCGTTATGTCCCTCGGGATCGACTCGTCCCAGAAAGCGTGTCACCCAATACCGGAGGGGAAGAAGAAAAGACCTACACCGTTAGACGCGACCCGAAAAAAAAAAAAAGGGGGGGGGAACTGGAGGAGCTAAAATCTTAATTCCCCAACTGGGGGGCTTCTCACCACCCCCTTTGAATGGCCCTCCAACAGAGAAAAGGAGCAAGGTACAGAGAAAAGGAAAGTGGATAGGAAAAAAAAGGCCCCAAGTGTTTTCGGAAAACCCTGCCCTCCTTCTCTAAACACGGAGCAGTCCGCGCGCTCGGGAAAGAAGAGGGGAAGGGAAAACGCCCGGTCAAAGCTGAGGAAAAAAGGAAAAGCAAGGGGACTTTCTTCTCAATCCCCCTCCTCCCGTCGGACTGCTGTTTAAATGGGAGGGAGCCAGGGAAAACTCGCCAAGGCGGGTGGGGGGGGGGAAAATAGTTGAGGAATCGGAAAGAAAGCTAGAAGCCTTCCTTAGTCCACCTTTCTCGAAGGAATTACCACTATTGAAGTAATCAGAAGTGGAAGGAAAAGCATCCGCAGAGGGGGAGGGGGGGGCAAACCCGATAGTTTATTTTGAAATGATACCGTCGGGAATTCTCAAACCGCGTATGCCTCCACAGTCCCCCTTATCACTAGGGGGGAAAAAGAACGAAAGCCGGGCCGGTGATCACAAATAACCACACTTGAGGAGGAGAGAGCGAAAAGACCAAGATCTTAAAAATCGGGCCCCATCATGTTCCCCTTACATTTCAAAAAAAATAAAGATTCGGGGGTGCAAGCATCAGGGGGGGAGAAAGGCGAAAAGGGGCTGCCTAAGGGCTTTCATCAGAATATCCACAATTTTGGAGGGCACGAGAGAAACAAAGGAATGCAGCGGGCCGTCAGAAGGGAAGCTTCCCCGGGGGGGTCAAAGGGAAGGGGGAGCCGAGTCTCGCATTTTCAGTCTATGCCCTGGTGCGAGTCGCCCAGAAAAGAGTGGGGGGGGGTGGGAAGGAGGCATGGAAAGGGGAGAAAGGAAAAGAAGTGACGGAATCGAACGGGGGGGGGGGGGGGTGGTCCTTTTTCCAGGTCATCGTACACTAAGCTTTCCCTTTTTTTTCCTCTCTCTCCATGGTCATAAGAGGAAGTCCGTCAAGAAGACACAAGCCGGGCTGAATTAGTCCTCTCTTCGCCATCAACGTGTTCGTCCCTCACAAAAAACATTGCGAAAAAGGGGGGGTCAAAATCCGCTGATGAAAGGAAGAGAAAAGGCCTGCACCCGGGAGGACGACGAAAAAAAAAAAGAAGGGAGTGCAAGGGCTCTTCCTACCGACGTCCTCACCTTGGTTCTCACACAGGACACGCTCAGAAGAGACAGAAGCATGAAACAGTAAGAACAAAGGACCACGGGACAAAGAAGGCATCGGAGGAGCACTTTCTTACTTTTGACGACGTACGACTCCTTTGAAAAACAAAAAGGAAAAAAGGCTTGCCGCAAAAAACGTTATTGGGGGGAGGGGGGGGAAGGGAAAAAAAAAAGTGGGGGACGCAGGGGGAAAAAAGAGCCGGAAGAGGCGTCTCTTTGAACCCTTCCAATGCGATCTCGTGAATGGGGGGAAAAGCCAGCTCGAAGAAGTTCTCCATCCTGAAAAGGGGGGGGACTAAAAAACGCGCCCAGTTGGACAAAAAAAGGGGAAAATCGCGCTACAGATCTTCCTTCTATGAATCCTGCCAGGTTCCTGCTGTCTGTCAAGGACCAGGAAAACGTAGGAAAAAGGACAAGTCGCGCTCAGAGGCGGGAAGGGGAGGAAAAGTGTCAAAACAGGGGTTCCGGAAGGCCTCGAGGATCCTTCAAAGAGCTTCATCGGGACTTATCGGCCCACGGGAATCATGTATCCGGTCAGGAGTGGGGCTAGGGGGAGTCCTTTTCAGTTCCATAGGTACCCGCTGGGGTGAAACAGAACTCCCTGGAAAATGAAGAGGCCCTGCGATCTGAGGAAAAATTCTTTAAAGCGGCTTGAAAGGAGATCCCGGGGGAGGACCAAAAGGGGGCATCCTATCAAGGGGTGAAAGGGAGAAAGAGGAGGAGGGGGAAGGGGGGGGGGGAAAAAGCAAAGTCCGCAATCCTTTATCTAAAAGTAAGGGAAACTCCGCAAAAACGAAGATAGAACACGTCTGAAGGATAAAATGGGGAGATCCCTTTAGGTAATTTAGTTGGCGATTCTTGCATGGGGTAGGAGGAGTCCAAAAAAACGGGTTCAAAAACTGAGGGGGAGGGGGAGGGTATAGGGGAAAATTCCTTGACCCGCCCAGTCTCAAGGACGTCCTCTTTGAACCGGAGACGGGAGAAAACTCACGGAAGGGGAGGAAAAACTGGAGAAGCACTCTAGGAGACCAGTCAGCCCTTCCTGCGGGTCTGAGCCTATCGGGCCCCGATACAAAGAGGGAAAGATGGCAGGCAAAACAGGAGATGAGGGGTCAACAAACCCCAGTGGTCCACCAGCTCTGAAAGTGCCTGCTTCGAAACGACCGAACGGCTAAAAAGCAAACAAGGAAGAGAAAAAGTCGCAGGCCCATAAAGAAAGAACGTTCGACACAAGGGTCGTCTAAGCTGAGTGTTTCAAGGTCAATTTAAGGGGGTGGAAAAGTGGTAGAAGGGGGGGTGGGGTAATTGAAGGGGAGAGTTGGGGGGCCGGCAAAGGGGTCTAAAGGAAAAGGAGTCGTGGTTCCTTTCAGGCCCGTTAATATCACTTGGGTTTGCAGCCGGGGGAAGGGGCGTCACTTATGTAGGGAAGGAAAGCTCGTACGTCGGAGGGGGGGAAAAAATTCCTTAAGTAATCACTCGGTCATCGGGAGGAGGCAAACAACTGAAGCGGCCATGGGGGAAAAAGGGGACCCTCCATCCTGAAGTCCCCCTTGTAGAGGGCGTCAGAGGCCAGCCCCGATATGGAGAAGACGATCGGGGGGAACTCAATTCGTTCCCAAAATGGCAGCGGAACCCAAACTGAGAGAGATGAAAAGGGGCCGGATCAGTGTTTCCTGTGTTCGAGGAGGGGAGAGGGAGGGTACAAACGTAGGCGAGAATGCTGGTGGTGTCTCTCTCGAAAAACCTGCATCACGGCTACCGCGTCCTGGTCAAAACTCAAAGAAAGGAGAAGAGAAAATAAGCGGAAGCAGGGGGGAAGGGCGGCACTATGGAGTTCCTTAGGGCTCGTTCGCCTTGCAATTCCAGCGCTAACCAAGAGAGAACACGAAGCGAGGGCTCTCATTCTGAAAGGGAAAGGGGGGAAAAAACCACAAAGCGTGGGGCGATTAAGGGGAGGATCAGACATTGAAATCTTCAGATGCAATTCCCATTGACGGAGGACCCGGGAATCGATACCTGTTATGAAAAAAACCGGGGGGAGGATGTCAGGGAACGAAAGAGACCTCCGCCGACTTCGGGGAAGAGTCTTCGGGACCAAAAGGCGGTCAATAACTATAATGTCTCCAAAAAAGGCAAGCTAAGGTTACCACCTTAAGGAACAGAGTCCTTAAACAAAAAGTATTAATATATATCTATTTCTTCCTTCTTGGGAATGGGACGCTAGTGGAATGGTTTGTAAAAAAGAAAATATCTTATTACTAAAAAGGGGGGAAGGCCGTGGACCAAAGGTCGGCTAGTTCTTTACTTCGCCGACAACCATGTCTGTTTTGACCATGTGCCAGCAAAGAAGACCAGGGGGATAAGAGTCGGGGAAAAAGGGGAACTTCAAGAGAAAGGAGGGTACCCGGGACTTTGAGAAGAGACGAAATTTGAAGAAAAAAAGGAGGGGGTTGGACCTCTCCCGAAAAAGCGTGGGACTAGCGATCTCTTCTTTAGTCAGGCCTAAAAGAGAAGGAAGGTTTCAAAAAACTAGGACGACAGAAACGGGGCGGACGCAGGGGCTAGAAAGGGGCGCCTTACTCGTCTAGGGGCTTCTACGGGCACAGCAAGCCCGGAGAAAAAGGAGGAAAGAAGACACGCCCAAAAGGAGGGAAAAACTTGGGAGGACGACCCAGAAAAAGAAAAGGCGTCTCAGAGAGGTTACCATCAATTGTCTCTGCTTCTGAAAAGCTCCGGAGGACTAGCCGAGAGGGAAGCGCGCTGCCATGGAGGGGATGCATAGTTAATTCCCAACGGTTGGGACACAAAAAAAATTAGTGCTAAACTGCGAGAGTTGATGTCATGAAAGGCATAATCGGAAAACATAGCCACTCTAGTGTTACCCGCTCGAAAAGAGACGACAAGGTCCTCTACCTGCCTACGGTGGAGGCGATCCAAAAGGCACGACGGGACGTAATTTACCACCTGGGGCTCTTAAAACACGATCCATACCTAACCCCCGGGGAGACCGGGTAACCCCTAAAAAACGATGATGGAAAAGTCCAAAAAAAAATTAGGAAGAGACCGTGTTTAGATCTTTTCTGGCGGCTTCTTCTCCGTCTTTCGTAAGGTCGCAGGGAAAGCAGGAAATGGTCTCGAGCTGGAAAGACGGAAAAGGGGAAAAAAGGTTCCGACAACCCCTGATGACAGGTGATCACGTCCTCGCCCTCCCGGAACGGGGCTGGAGGGGGAAAAGGAAAAGCAGATCGATCAAAAAAGTTTGAGAGGAAGGAACTGAGCAGCGGGAGACCAAAGCTTCTCATGATTAGGGTTTAAAGAGGCTCCCCGGTCTCCACTACCAAAAGGGAGAGGGGGCAACAACGATTGACGCAAGAAAGAAAGAAAACGCCTCCGTACAGTGGGGGCCAAGGCAGAACAAGAAACCCCCCCGTTCTTCTTGGGAGAGAGGTGAGGGTATCAAGGCGTGTGCCCGCGGCTAATGGGGAAGAACGGCTGAAGAGGAGACTTTGAGGGCAGGGGGGGGGGGGCCCCCGGAAAAATTTCCAGTACCGACCGGCGACCTCCTCTATCTCGGCCGTGTCCAAAGGGGGGGGAAAGAAAAAAAGGACGCGGAAGCAAGACTAAAAGGGAGAAAGTCCTAAGAAAAGAGGAGAAGAAGGAAGGGGGGGGAAGGTGGGCGCTTCACCCGGTGCCAGTTGAAAGCGCTGGGAACACCCCAGGAAGGGGGTCCAAGAAAACATACGCCCTCATGTGCCAGGCTGACGACAAAAATGTGAGGAAGAAAGACATAAAGATTCCTGCGCGTGGCTCTACATACTTCCGTAAGACATGTTGGGAAAAAAGAAAGAAACCTGGAAGAAAAGGAGGTTCAGGGAAGAGCGGAAAGGTTGGAGTGAGAAAGGGGGGGGTCATACCCTCCCGAGATCACCTGTTCCAGCTGTCCTCCCGGTATATCTTTGGGTCTAAGCTCAAGAGGGGGGATGGGGCACTAAAAAAACTTGAGCGCGCGCCTTGCGGGGCGGTGGAAACAATACGGGAAATCGCTGGGACTAAAAGCCAGGAAGGGGGCATCCTGCGTATCTCAAGGGCTTTGGAGGTGCTTCGCCCGATTTCCAGACGGCTGCGCAAGTTCTTAGAAAGCCCACATTGGGAGAAGATGGACCTCCAGTCCAGTTGGAATGAAAAACAACGTATTCAACGGAAGGAGTAACAGACAGCAGACGAGGAAGCGGGAAGGGGAGTACGGATGAGTTCATGAGGCTGTTATATCTAAGATATGGGGGAACACAGGGGTATCTGGACCAGGAAAAAGAAAAGGAGGGGGCGGGGGGGTGAGCATTTCCAAGAAAAGGGTGGAAGCTACGTGACTCGAGGGGAGGAAGTTGAACCAAAAAGGAAAAACAGAAGGTTCAGGGGGGAGGGGCTGGGAGAAACTTTGCTGGAGTATATCGCATACTGCGTTGTCTTCTTATTACCCGTTTCGCGAAAACAAAGGGGAGGAGGGGGAAGAAAAAAAACCAGGGGGGGGAAGAGAAGTGAAAGGATGCGAGGACCCACCACCCCGAGTCCACCACAAAAAAAAATCCGAAGGAGGTTGACGTTGGGGAGAAAAGGGAACCCTGCAATCTTGCTTTATTCACGTGAGGGATAGCGTGAAGAGATCCTACGAGAAACTGGAAGTTGGAAAAAAGAAAAAAAAAAAAGGAAGTAAGCCTAATTCCCCTGCCGTCCTGAGAGGTCAGTCAACCGCCATACAGGGGAAGATGGAGAAATTCAAGGAGGGGCGGAGAAAAAAGAGGGAAGCGGCACTTATTTATCACGGTAGTAACCGCATAGTCACCCCAGAATAGGTATGGGGGACAGAAAAAGTTTAGGACTGATGTCGGGGCCCTGAAACCAATGACCTGGGGGGGGGGGCTGCTTGATCTTACGATCTCTCCAAAGGGGGAGGAGGGTGGATCACCCGGCCCGGAAGTAAAAGAGTACCGTCTGAAACAGAGGTCGGAGGGGAGGCCTCGCGCGCCGGAGTCTGACGGCGTTCTGTACTCTTAGTTATCCATTTAGGATCGGGGGGGAGGGAGACCGCAAGCGGAGGAAAGAGGGGGGGCGGCCGGCAGGAAAGAATTATTCACGTAAAAATGGAGGGGGGAAGGCTCAGAAATGGGGGGAAAACTAGGAAGCCCTTGGGCTGGCCGGGGATCTCTATGCAAAAAAGGTCCTAAGGGCGAGCTGGGTCAAAAAAGACCGAAAAAAGAAGGACTCCCGGGTGCGGAGTGCCTCGGGTAGCACGTACTTGCGACTGAGGATGGACCTCCCATCAGGCGAAGGCCAAGAAAGGCAAAGCCGCGGGGGGAAAGCTGCCGGGGGAGAAGAGCAGGAGTGGGGAGAGCCGAAAAGAAATTGAAAGTTTGTCCCAAGAGGTCCACGACCGTAAGGTTGTGAAACAGAGGATAGGGCGAGAGGTTGCCGGAAAGAAAGGTACTGGGTGAAATACAAGGGGGGTTCCGCCAACGGCCGCAAAAAAGAAAAACCACTGGTTGGGTTCGATGAATTCGGCTCGTCAGTACAGGGGGGGTCATCAGTTGAGAACGTCGGGGCAGAGGAGCATAACGCCCGAGTAAAAAAAAACGAGTTTCACAGGGAGGGAGGGGAAAACGCAAGGGAGAAAAACGAGGGACTGTGATGAGGGGGAAAAAGACCTCGTAAAGCAAGACGATGGTCTTGAGCGTTCCGTCCTCTCCACACCGGAGGAAGGAGGGGAAAAGAAAGGAAATAAAGAACAATGGGGCATAAAAGGCCGGCTTCACGGGCCGGGAAAGGGCGGCCACAAAAAACAGGCTCTTGGGAGGGGAGAAGGAAGGGGGAAGAAACGCTCGTTTTCGCACTCTCGTGGGAAATTCGCAGGAGGCCGAGGACCAAGAAAAAAGGGCGCCAAACTGTCTTCACCACCATACCCTGGCCTACGAAGCAAAAAAGGGAATCGACCCGCGCATGGCTTTTAGGTATCGCCCGCGCCACTGGCTCACACATTGAAATGGAGGGAGGACACGAAAAAATCTGCCTTAGAAAGGAGAGTCATAGACAACGGACTGATCGTGAAAGGGACCCGAGACAGAGCAAGCATTTAGACTCTGCCCCTGGACCTCGAGACGATATCATCTTCTGAAAAGCAGGAAAGATAGGTGGACATGAGCCCTTGAGGAGGGGACAACCGCTGACGACAAGATTAGCCCTGGAAAGGTGAATAAGAAACCGACCGGCACGGCTGGAACTGGTCTGGCCCCTAACACTGTGGGGGGAATACCGAGTCTACAGAGCGACCAAAAGGGGAGAAGGGCCGTAGAGATGGACCGGGGGAAAAAAGGGGAAGTAGCCGGCATCGACCATGACGAACTGCACTTCAGCAAGAAACCCAGGATTACCGCCGCGGCGTTCCGAACAACACGAGACGACCTCAAAGGAGGGGGGGGAAGCATGAATACCCCTCAGGCCAAAACGACTAAACTGGAAGAGAGAGGGACCTACCAACGAAATCTACCTACGCTCCGAGGGAAGACGGAGCAATAAAAAGAAAGGTTGGAGACACCGGAAGAATCACCTTGTCAGTCGGATTGCGATAAAGCACGAACCCACATCTGGGAAGCCATCCGGAGCAGGGTGACACGGGGAGGTGGAACTGAAATATTAAGTGGGGTCCAGAAAAGGGGGGTTGAGCAAAAAGAGAACCGAAGGCCAAGGAGGGAACGGATCTCAGCATGATCCTTCCCTCGGGGGGGAAATGTATTCTTGTTCCACCCGGGAAGTATAGGGGAATTAGGGACCCGTCGGACCAGGGGGCCGGTTTAGAGGGAGAAAGCTGGGGAGAAAGAAGGGTGGCATCTCCTCCAACTTCCCTCCGCCACTTGGTTATATGACAGTTTTAAATTGTCTAAGGGACCTGCGGAGGAGAGGTGGGGTTTGGGCAAGAGGTGAACCGGGGAAAGACTAATTCGCCTCGCTTGTCTGTTTTTCCCGCAGCGAAAGGAGGCCGCAAAACGGGGCCAGTAGTAAAATCCTCGCAAGGCAGTGGAGAAGGAGCTATTGAGCCAACCTTTGAGCCCTCACATCCCCGGCGGCAAGGCTGTGGTAAAAGAAGAATCCTCGGAATCGAGGCCGCGGCCGGATGAACAACACCGGAGCAAGAATTGGGACGAGCTGGACCTAGTCGAGAAAAAAAAAAGCCGGTCCGCACCCTGGGGTCGCCCTATCCCTAATAAGCAGAGGGAAAGACTGACCTCCCTGAAGGCAGGCGCTTGCGCAAGGGGGGCGGGAGTTTAAAATAGGGGGGACCAGGGAAAGAGGCCCTCAGATCTTACATCCCGCGACCGTGGATGGTTCGCGTGCTCCATAAAACAGGGTGTGAGGAATGGAAAGAGGCCACGCCGAACGACTTTGCACGGGAATAAGGCGGGGGGGAGGAAGAATCGAGTGGGAAAGGCCCCTAGCTCTATAAGTGCTCCGTTCCCTATCTTCTGCTCTCCATTGCTTCAGGGGCAAAACAGAAGAAGCGGAAAGGAAATCTTCCTGCGTATCAAGGAGCCTGCACCAGGGAAAGCAGGATCTCAGACGGGCGATATAGACCTTGAACTTCCCGTTCGCTCTTCACGACTTAGAAAAAAAGTGGTTTGGAGGGGGGAACACATGGAAAGAAGAGACTATGAGAAGAGGATCAGATAAAGTCTGAGAAACTTCCTAGTTGTCCTCGCGTAAGAATGGACCATTTAGTGACGAGTGGGGGACGGGGGGGGACCCTGGGTCTGGGGGGGGAAGTACCCAGATTCACGTGACCCCGTTCTCCCGGGAAGAAAGTCAGAATCGAGGGGAAGAGGATGAGGAATCTGGGGAGATGTACCTTAGGGAAGGGCGGCCAACTTTGTCCCTCCGGGGGATAAAGTCTAAGAGTAAAGGTACGGGGAAGTTGCACTTGGGGGAAGTTTCAAGAAAAAAGAAAAAAAGTTCCCTTCCTCTTGACGGAAACCAATCGCTCCGGTTCAAGCCAGAGGGAGAGGAGAACACCGAGGTCAAAGAAAGGGTGATAAAGGTTGAAGGGGGAAGGTCGTAAAAGGAGCTCAGAGGTTGGCGATTGTCCGTAGTGGCTTCGGACATACGGGGGCACGTCGAGAGGGGATTGAGAGGGACACTAATTACGAAAAAAGGGTACCAGAAAGAGAAGAAACATACGCGGGGAGACTTGGTCCTGGCGGAAGAGAAGACGGGTAAATACTCAGGAGAAGCATGAAAAAAAGAGGGCCTAAACGTCTTGTTTGGCGGCGGCCCGGGGAAGTGCATCAACAAGTTAATCAGGGAACAGGCAAAAGTGTGAAACCAGGAGCCCAACAAACACTGCCGAGCAGATTCGGGGTAAAAAGGTTACCGAGGAGAAGACTTGCGAAAGGCCCTTTGCAGGCTTACCAACGCCGTAACATGACGAATCCCTTTCGACCAACTAGGTAAAAAAAAGTGCGGAAGAGGAGTCGCACTACCCTGTCTTCCTTGGGGCCGTGATGCGGTTTGGTGGATTGTCCAATTGGAGTGTGGGAATTATGGGACCAGGTGGTGATCGTCAGAACTTAGATGCCAGGGAGAAACCCTAGTGAAAGAAAACTGTATTCCTGGAGTCCTTAAAGGGCATTGAAGCGGGGGATGAGGATAGGAAGGGACGGGCTTATCAATAGTCCGCTCAAGGTAGTGAAAATTCCTTCCAGGTGTCAAATATTAGAGGGGAAGGTAACTTTTTACAACTCACAAACTGTAACAATGTCCGCTTCGGGAAGTAAAGGATGAGCAGAACGGGTACTCCTTCGTCAAGTAGAGGCCTCGCAAAACGGAGCGGGGAGTAGGAAGGGAAACTCGCCTCCAAACCTTTGGAACCCCCTTCATATCTCAGATAAAGAAGGGGGTACCTTTTCTACTCTATTCTAATGCATTACTGGGGACACATCCAGGTGTCTTCTCGAATAATCCTCTCGTAATGGGGGGGGGAACTCGGGAAGAAGCCCTATTCACGGCGACCTGATCCTTGGTGCAGACATCAAAAGGATACCATAAATGAAACCCAGGACGAGAAGAGACCTGCCTTTTAGTTCCAGTCAAGTCCCTCATTTACACGGCGGACATCTGGACTAGGAGAAGCGGGGAAAGAGGAGGGAAAAGAGGAAGGGGGGATCGTCCCGCTGCTCATCTCGTCGATCTTTACAAACCCGTGTTCGAGGGAAAATGTAGGGGATATCAGAAAGTCCGGGGGGGAAAAAGAACGTGAAGGGTAAAAGTTGGCTGGCGTCCCCGGCCTATCACCGGGTAGGACCCCAACCAAAAAAGTTTTGGGAGGGACTGACCACCAGTAACGAACGCGAATGAAAAGGAGGTCGTTCCAGCGAGCCGACCCAGGAGTCTATACACTAATGAATGGAGTTGGAACAAAAGAAGGGATGGGGGAGGGGTGAAAAAAC
>Ga0179593_1259986_pt1 | contig 10973 bp, 10 predicted proteins | sample CZODoug2_1_08_16_FD_185931 | JGI IMG/M metagenome (GOLD analysis project Ga0179593, IMG submission 185931) | Vadose zone soil fungal communities from Angelo Coast Range Reserve, California, USA - CZODoug2_1_08_16fungal (PacBio error correction) | ecosystem: Environmental > Terrestrial > Soil >...
GAGTTGCTGGATGTACACACAATCAATACTACTCCACGCGAAGGGGGAAGGTTGGAAACCCGTGAGATAGGACTCACGGTAAAAAAAAAAAGAAAATATCGTGAGTCTTAATTACTATGGAGATTTGGAGCATGGGGACGTAAACTCACCGCCTTTAAATCGGATCAAAGTACCGCACTTCTCGCGGGGGGTGGTACAATAAGCTCCTGAAATAGGACAAAAAAGTATCAGCGGAGGACCCACCGCAGAAAAACAAAAGGGGACGACAAGGGGGGGACTCTTTCTCCCAATCCGTCAGGCTCCGCACTGTAATTTCCTCTGGGGCGGGAGCCGGCCCGGGTCGGGCAATAATGAGGTACCACTGAAACTTCCGAGAAGGAAGGTATGAGCAAAAAACATGAGACCGCCTCTGGTTATTGCACGATGCTACGGCTAGCGGAAAGACACACTTCAAACGGCACGGGGCAAGAAATACTTGCACCGAGTTAAAGAAAAAACTTGAGCAAATTTTTTTCTGGTCGGAAAATGTGAAATGAATGGTGATCTGAAATTTGACAAGAAGGGGGGATCCGAAAGACATTTGTCAGCGATATTTAAAGACGACTCAAAGCGGCGAAAATCAACCAAAGGAGGCTGCTTCACGATGAACTCTCAGAATGGAGAATTAAAAAATCCCAATTGGGTCTGTTCCAGTGCTGCCATCTTCAACAAGAAACGCGCCCGGCGAAGAAATAATAAGGTTGGAAAACGTATCCGGGCTGTCGCCTCAGTGGACTGCAGAAATCCGTCCTGTGGATATCCACAATAATTGGAATACGGTACCCAACATAAAGGGTTTGAAGTGACACACCTCTCACTGTGTAAGGAGACAGCTTCAAGTTGGTGGTAAAACGAATACGCGGGAGAAGAATTCAGGGAGGGCCAGAAATAAGGGGGCTGTGCCCTTGAAATAGTGCGTATCGGCAATGCGAGGAGGAAGGCTTGAATCAAGGCTACGATATCGGCTGAAACAAAGGAGGATTGGCTCATCGTCAAACATCAAACACCCGGCAGCACCATACTGAACTTACGCTACTACAAAGAAAAAAACAGAGGCAAGAAAAATAATTCTTAGTCCAAAATTTTCTGGCCGCCAGCGGACATAAAATGGATTGGCAGGAAATGGGGATTGATGCTCCCTAGTGGGTCAACATCCTATTCATAATCAAGGTGACCGGGCCGTACAGACTTGTGTACACGCTGGTGGCAAAACCCATCCTGGGAAAATGGAGGGAAGAAGGTGTGAGGCAAAACGAAAAAGGACAGGGTCAGAAGCGGCGGCACGGGTTTTTGAGATCAAAGACATTTCAAGGGCAAAGGTCCATAAGCGAAGAGCTGTACAGACCTCCCGGAAAAGACGAGCAGAGGCGTTATTTCGTGAAGAGGCGATCCGAATGAATTAATGAAGAGTGCGCCTAGGAGGGGGGTGGGGAACACCACACAACTGGAATAGGGCAATTGGGAACGCGAGTGAAAACACTGAAAAAGGCAAATGAAAAAAGCCACAATAAAAGGACACGGAGAGAGAGCGAATTCACGCGCAGTCCGGACATACACGGGATTTTGGCAAAATGATTCAACCCTAAAAAAAAACAACAGGACCTGACGGGGAAAGGAATTCACCGACGGTCGAATGAGGGCGAAATCCTGGAAAGAGTAGGTTACACTCAAGTAGCAGTGGTTAGTACCTGTGACACAACAGCCGTCGATGTGTTAAAGCCGGGGCACGAGGAGGGAGGTGATTCCACACCCGAAGGGTGAGCTTCAGGAAAATAGAAGACCTCACAAACAAAGGAGAAGATAGCGATGGTCGAAGCTCCAAAGGAAGCCGTCCGTGGGGTTGAATGAATGGATCACACTAGAAAAGAAGGGGTTCACTTTAACATATCACAAAGGAAAAACAACAGCGCGAATAGGGGTTTGACAGATCGATGACATAACGCTTCGCAAGTCTCCGGACAAATGGGTATTAAAAATTGACAAAGCCTGTGGAGGAAAATTTTTATTTCGAGTTTAAGGGAAGGGCCGCGTACAGCGATAATATAGTATCGGCCCAGGTGCCGTATAAAGGCTTGCAAATGGAAAAGGAAAAAATTAGGGGTAAGTGTCCCGCGGTCCGGCAACAAAATTGACCCCGTGCATGGGTGAAAAAAAGAGAGATAGAGCAAAGGAAAGACTTAAAGTGGGATAGGATGCACTGATTCAAAAAAAGACGACCGAACCGAGTTGGGTTCGGCGGGGAGGTGGAAAGCGACTGGAGCGCGGAAAGCACGGCAACTGGGCGAAAAAAAAACCACAAGGGGAATACATGCGTGCTTAGAGAGTTTGCAAACTCTTCAACAATGACGAAGCAATGGAAAGAAATTTTTGAAGCTGGTTGAAAGAGAACAAAAACGGCAAAGGACTCGGCCCTGTGCAAGGAAAAGAATCCGATCGGAGATTTTTGCAAGTAATCTCAACCTCCAAGTGCGAATCCCTGTTTAGAAGAGCCTGGAGGACCTCTCTCCTCTACTTTTGGTGAATGCAACCTATATGGTGCAGGGACGCTGTTGGAGGGTATAGCAGAACGCGTTGGAAGGTGAGGAAGGTTTTGACGATCAAACTGACTGCAGCCTAAGTTGGCGGGGGAGCGGGGAAAATGGGTGGCACAGCGCGCTAGTCAAGCGCATGAAGCAGAGAAAAGGGGAACGACCGTCAATACTGCACAATCAAAAGATCTGGAACGACCCAGTAAGGACCCTGAAGACTATTCCGAGTAGCCTAAGCCTCCGATTATCCAAAACCCGCAGGAAAAAAAGCGGGGAGTCACTGGCCGTACAGTAGAAGGGAAAGAGGGGGTCTGCCATAGTTTGGGATAAAAGAATGCAGGGGAGGGAGGCGTCACGGGATGACTAAACTAGTGCGGGATAGACAAAGCGCCTGATCCTCAGCAAGATGGGGGAAAGAAATCAAAAAGTGAAGGGAGAGTCGCTGACTGCAAAGGAGAGCCGTTCAGCGACGCGAAAAAGAGAAGCTGTCGCTTGGGTCGCCAAGGGAAACCTCGAAAGCCCTGCAACCAGTACGAAGTGTATGAATCAACCCCGCTCAGCAATCAAAAAAAAAAATACTCCCGCATCAAATTTCCGAAGGGGGATCCATATTAAGAATACGAAACTGAGAAAAGACATTAAGGGCAGTGGTCTGGGGCGAAAGCAGAGAAAAGCGTCCGACATTAGGGTAGGGAATAATATAGACCACTGACTGATAGGAAGGAATTGGAAGGAAAAAAGTTCTGCAACGCCCCAGAGGCAATTACAAGGGGGGAATCCGTGCGGAAAGAGATCTTCAAAAGTGTCGCAGCAATCTTTTTGGTGCGGGGGAAGGTAAATAATCCTAGAGGAACGAGTGGATACTCTCATGAAGGGAAAACCCACTCGATAAAAATGTGCCAGTGATAGACGATAAAGCGAGGAAAATTATAATACATCGTTTATCACAAGATTCCGCCACGAAAAAAAAAGAAAGAGGGGAAGGAAGGGGTTTGAAACCTGGGAGGTTCGATCGGATCCGGGTGTTTCACAAAAGAGGGAACTTCGCGTGAGTAGGCGGCGGGTGACGTTGATCATCCAGAAAATAAGACCAGAGAAAAAAAAAAACGGGGAGAGAAAAATAGAGGGTATGGGGTTCGTGGATGAGAACATACAAAAACATAAGAACCAGAGAAGGGGACCGATAAAACCCGGACGTAGAAAGACAGGGAAAAAGATCGTAAAGATCGTGGAGGGAGGATGGGAGAGATGTCATGAGGGAAGAAAAGGGCAAAGCTAGTCACGACTTGGAGCCTGGAGGTGAACAGAAAAGGAAAGTGGTTGGAATAATGACACTTAAAAAGAGGACAATAGAGTATCCGCTCTCAGGGCTTCTTTTAGAAAAAAAGTAAAAACTCACAAGAGTGCTGCCCGACCGACTGGAAAAGGCGGAAGGAGGGAGATCAATTAGTTGTCAACCTATTTATCAAGGGACTCTGTGGACGGTGCAAAATGAGGTCATTCCACTTGGGGTAATCCTTCCGATTCAAGAGGGGGGACTAATAAAGAAACGCTGAAAGTTGGAATGAAGGGGGAGACGGCGATCGAAAAAATACATGAAGGAACCGGACTGTCAAGGAAGCTGGGCGTAAGCCAGTCAGCTGGAAGGGTAGAAAAAGGGAAGGAAAGAATGTTGCGGGGGAGGGAGATGTTGAAGGTCCGGAGCGAGGGGGGAGACTAAAGGGTAGGAAAAAGGGTTTAAGGGAAAAGCATTGCGTCAAAGGAGAAATAAGAACCAGATCAGAGAGGATAACCGACATGAACGGCGCGAACTTTGAGCAGCAGGAGGAACCAGGGGGGCGGAAGTTCTAGGAAAACCTCAGCGGCATCCAGGCTGGGAAGAAAAAGAGGTGTCGTATCGGGAAAAGGGAGGACCTACCGGAGCATCCATACCGGCATTTTTGAACTAATGAGAAGAAAGTCCGAGAGGCAGGATTATGTGCAGGGAAAGTAATTGTCGAGGTAGCAAGAGAGTGGGGTGTGTGGACGATGCGGCTAGGAATAGGAAGTCTTTCAACTAAGTAGTCAAAAGGGGAGTTTGCGTGCCATTCGAATAATTAATCTAGGGGAAATGCCGGGCAAAGAATGTCAGGAGTAGCATGAAAACCATTCACTCAAATAAGGAGTGGGCAGCGCTCCTTCCCACCCGCAAACCCTGCAGCAACCAGTATGGGTAACAATAAAAGGTCTGCCTAGCGCGAAAAAAAAGAGGAAAATGCAAGATAGGGGATCAACCGGAGAGCGAGCGGCTTAGGAACGGGGAGGAAAACCGTATGTTCCGCACTGGGGGATTGAAGGAGGGACCGTAGTCGTCTGCCTAGTGGAGAAAGGGGGCAGGGTTAGGGGGGGGGGGGGGGGACTTGTGCTGCTGGGTTAACACGCTTGTCGGAAAAGCCAGGGAAGCTTGACACTTGGCTGTCGGGCACGTGAAGAACATAAACAAGAAAGAAAGGCTGGAGGTCAGTGGAGGGGTCGATCTCCAGTGGAAGGGTAAATTCCCGAAGGGGAAAGAAAGTGGACAGACCGCCGGAAATCAGGGGATGGAGAAGGGATTAGAAGGTATGGAGTTGACAGGAAGCGATCCGAGAGAGGGCATCTCTGCTCGATTTTGGGGAAGACACAACAAGGGGAATCAGGGGTGCAGCCTCGCAGTTACAATCCTAAAGATGCGTCGAATTTGATAAAGCATCGTCGAGACCGCAACGTATAGGTAGCGAATGTCAAGCACTGAAAGTCCGACAAGGAAACGACTTTAGGGTTCAAAAAGTAACCCGAAAAACAGGCAGGGAGGGTCACGGGCGTCACCTATTGCCGCCGAGAAAGGAAGAGTAGGCAGATCGGGTTTCAGCAAGGATTACGCATTGTTTTCAGGTCCTGTACGAAAACGGTGAATAGTAAAGCAGTGCACACCAGGGGAAGTTATTTGGGGCATCATGTCAAACAACGGTGGGAGAATCTTGGGCTTAGGAAGTCTCGACAACGGATATAATTTTAAAAAAGCCCTGGACGGTGTGGATGGGACCCAAAAAACGCCAACGGGAAGCTTGAAACAGATCACGCGTGAAAAAAAAAAGAACAGGACAGAAAGACGGACGATTGTAAAAGGATGTCCCCAAAAAAAGAAAGAACGGGAACTTCTCCTGCCAAATGGGAAGGGACCAGGACCTTTCAAAAAAAAGAAGGGGGGCTGGGAATTTTTAAATCCACGGAAGGAATGGCCGCTATCAGATCCACTTGCGGGTCGTCAGACGATCGGTCACAGTCGGGATCAAATTTAGACCAGTTGGGTAAGACGCGTAAGCAACAAAGTTGCCCGGGGGGAAATGTAAACAAAGATGAGATCGAGAAGCGGAAGAGTCCTGCCGTCTGCGGAAGAGTCACTAAGACGTAACTACTCCTCTCAAACATGTGTCTGTCTGTCTCCGAGATATTCGAGAGGGAAACGGCCAAGGTCGGGTTCTAGAACCATAATGCCTCAAAGTAAGTAACGGCGCCTAATGAAAAAAAGAGAAAAGGGGGGGCACAAAACGGGCGGACTTTGTTACTTTATAAAACCAAGCGGTCTCAGGTAAAAAAAGCATGAACGGCCGGGAACCTGGATACGCATAGCTTTGAGAATCGGCGATCGCAATCAACAGGAAAAGGACCTCCCTGTTTTAAAAGATCCTGCACCGCTCTAGGCAGCGTATTGGGATGGACCAAGTAGGGGGGGTGGGGGCTTTTAAAGGGGTTCTGGATAGAAGTCAAGACCGGAGGAAAAAAAGGTCTGAAGGGGGAAAACCGGAAGGCAAAATGGCGTGTGGGGCGAAAGGTTTGCAGACTCGCATGGGCTCCAGAACATGACGAAAAAAAAGTGCCGAGACCGGAAGTCGAAAAGGCAAAAACTTTAAGTTCTAAGAACAAAGGAAGATGACGATAGCCCTAGAACTCGATAAAAATCAACCCCCGAATAAAAGGCCACCGAAAAGGGAGGCAAATCAGTCCCACTCACGCTAGGTAAATGCCATGGAAAGGGGCAGCGAAGAAAGGGAAGGAGGATCTCCACTGGCACGACAGCTGGTACACTACAAAATCGCGTCCGGAATAACGGGAGAGGAAGTGCCGATTTAATGGCCCCATTGAGCCGGGGCGGAAAAGAGATCAGTCAATCTTACGCATCAAGCTACTACTGGCATGGCAGGGGAAGACTTGTTGAGTCAAAGGGTCACAGCGAGAGAAAGCCGTTCAATCAAAAAAAAAAAAAAAAAAAAAAAAAAAAAAAAGCAATTTTCGAGGGAAACCGATACTCGAAAAGAGCAAAAATAATCAGGACAGCCAGAAGGGGGAATTCCACCTTTTAGACACATGAAGGCGAAACCGCGAAAAAAGGAAATTGAGACACCGACAGTGAAGACAGGTGAAGATTCGCCTTAGAAGAATTTCCTATAACGGGAATCTTCACAGATTGAAGGAAGACTTATAGAGGTGAAAACTAATTAAAAAAGCCGGACTCCGACGAGAAGAAAGTGAGGAGAACTGCCTACTAAGTAAGAAGTTTCTGACATCACTCCTTGGGTTTTTCAGGTGGCAGAGCGGAGGTGAAAAAAAGGATACTTCGTGAAAAGAAGCTATTCAAACCCACGAGAGAAGGGACGGAGCGAGGACGGAAAACAATAGTTTTCATCGTCTTGGACTCGTTAAAGCGCACGAGGAAAACACAACGCAAAGAAGGGAAAAAAGGGAAGTTTTTACAAATCGTTCGGAAATCCGTTACAAAGCGAGTGGAGTAGGAGAGAGGGGTGGTACGGGGTTGCCCATCCAAAGACAGTACTAACAGTATCTCTCAAACACAACAAAAAAGAAAAAGAGAGAAGAGATGTGTCTATTGTACGTGGAAACACACACCGATCTAATAAAATGACGAGAAAACCAGGAAAGCGAACGCAGGGAAAAACAAAGAAAATGAGTGGCTTTCTGTTCGGCGGGGTAGCTAGTGGCGATTTGGGCAAGAGGTAAGCAAGTTCGAACAGAGGAAAAACTTCATTCTCGCGGGGGGGTTTTAAAACCTCCGGTGAAAAAACAAAGAGGAAAAGAGAGATAGGAGAGTAAATACAAACCAGAGTACCAAAAGTGAGACACGTTGGACGCAAGTAAACCGCGAACAAGGAGAGAACGAGGAAAAGAGTTGCTGGAGCAGAAGGAGGGTAGCCACAGGGGAATCCTCCATCAGGGCTATAGGACGAAATGGCCGGACGGATTGGGAAAAGGGGGAAAGGGACGCTACGCTAGCAAACCGAAAACTAAAACACTGTAAGGGATCAGGGCGTGGAGCGAGGGGTCAGGGGGGGGAAAAGCACCTGGATCCATTCTGTGAGGCAGGCGAGGAAAGGATGGGGAGGGTAGCTGGTTTTATGCAGCGATGGGGGGGGGATCAACAGAGAAACCATGTTGTGAAAGGGAGGGGGAAGAGGAAGGGAAAAAAACTAACAAGGTCGGAGGAACGCGGGGGGAGAAAGTATACGGCGCGAAAAAGGTTCAGAAGGGGCAGCCCTTCAGGGACTCCAGTGAGGTCTACTACTAACATCCGAAAACGGAAGAAAAAAAACGATCCGTGGAAAGGCTGAAGCGTTAGCCCTAATTGCCGGGAATCCGGCATTTGGAAGAGGCCACACAATGGGCAGACAAGGTTCCACTAAACATGGGAAAGTAGTTGGAGAGCTGAAAAGGAAGTGCGCAAGATCCCCGGGGTGAGGAGCGAGGATAAGGGAAGAAGGGAGTCGGGTTTAAAAGCGCGGGCAAGAAATTTTGAGGAAAATTCGACAAGTAATTTGCCGGGGTCTAACATAAGGCGAAAGACCTTGTCGGCAACCAGTCAGCGAAAAACAGGAGGAGGCGGACGCGACCTAAAAAAAGGGCAGAAAAAAACAAATTGTTCCATACACCGTTAGGAATAGAAAAAAAAAAAAAAAAAAAAAAATCGCCAAGACAGAACGTCAATAGACAGATCCACAAAATTTAGAGCTCCTCGAGAGTGCTGCAGGACGTAAACAAAAAAACAGTACTTTTCAAAAAATCGAGGAGGCGAAGTGAATCCTATTAAGGGCGCTCAGAGTCATGGTTGACAGGGGGTCCGGAAGACGTTGGGGTACTGGCCTTAGAGGGGTTTAGAGCAAGCCCGGGCAATTGCTTCGTGAAAATGTTGGGAAAAACCGAGAGAGAAAGTCGATAATTGGGGGGGGAGCACTACGAAAAGCCGTGAAGTCAAAGCACGAAAAGACCACGGGGACGTAAAAAAAAAAGGCAGTTTCAGGGATACCGGGAGGAAAGGATGCGATAGGGAGAGGAGATATGGGTGAATCCCACCCCAAGGGAAGGGAAGTTGTTGGCAGAAAACCGGAAGGAGACCGAATAAGAAGGGGGTCCTGCGTAAAGACCGGGGGAACGTGGGGAAGATATATATATCGTGACACGCAGCCAAGAGTAACTGTGATTTGGACACGAAACAGAAGGGTCCGTTTCCGCCAATCAGTGAAGGTCCGGAAAACGGGCCGCGTCGCCCTCGATATGTGAAAGAGTCCGAAGTGTTCAGGCAGGGAAAAAAGGGGGTTAGCATGCTTATTTTCTAGTGGGAAAAGTGAAGGGGACACGGACCGGGCTTAAAGAGTTGCCAAGTCAAAAACAACAACTGGTTAGGAAAGGAGAAAGAAGAAAAAGACAAATTCAGAAAAAGGAAGGTGGGGGTGGACCTGTGTATCTAGCAGGGGGACGAGACAAAGATAACGGCGGGGAAAACGTAAACTTGGGGGGGCGAATCAGGGGGGAAAAAACAATACGAGGGCAACAAGTGGCACGCAAAGGTCAATTGGGTGAAAATTGCACCATGCAAGATACTCCTTGAGGTTACTCAGGGTAAAACCATGGAGTATTTCATTAGGCACTAGAAAGCGATATAGGGAATCGGACGTGGAATAGGTCGAAGATGCGGTGCAAAGTCGCGCATTGGCGGCAAAAGTAAACTGTGACAGAAGTAATCAGATGGGGGGGTATTCAAAAAAACGATCGAGCAGAGAGAAGAATTACTGAAGAGAGAAGTTCCTGACGAAAGAAAAAACGATCTCCTCGATGGTCAGGATAGGTGAAAGCGCAAAAGTGAAAGGACACTGGGAGAGCTGACAACAATACTAATCAATCTTCTGCCCGGCGGGGAAGAACAGCGGTTTCGGAAAGGGGAAGAAGAAGGGAAGGGATGGGATATAACCGCGGTGGAAGGGGACAAATAGAAAAAGGAGGACCGAACAAAAATCGGGGGCAAAAAAGTAAATATCCGGAAAGAGCAGCCCAAGTTGCGAGACATAAAGGGGGAAAGAAGATCGGCAGGAAAGATCGCGGCGTCAGTATTGTTTTGAAGGAAAGAGAGGGGGGTGGCATTGCCGCGGGGTCTGGAGGTTAGTACCGGGGGAAAAACGTTGCTGGAAGGGTAGGGGTGGGAGGAGAATCAAGAAGCTGGGGCGAGGAATGGTGCAGAGCGAGCCTATTAAATATGCCTAAAAAAAATGCATTAAGGAAGGCAAAAGAAGGTCGAAAAAGGAAAGGGGCAAGAAAGGAACCGACTTACAAGCGAGATAAAAAGAAAACAACAAACCGGAAGAGGATCCCGGAGAAGTTGTAACTGGCAAATAAACACACACACTCCGGAGAAGGTCAGCGTTCAATCGGTTGCGCTCAAAAAATGAAGGAAGGGGGACATTACCACGGTAGGCATACATCTCTATCTACCAGATCTTCGGCGCCTTATGTCCGACTTTAGAGGGGAGTTTCCGATTTTGAAAAAGAGCCAAATTGAGAGGCCCGGGGCTTTCACGTCATCCTCATCGGAGAACGCGAGAAGCTCGAACTGGGATAGATTTGAAAAGTTTTTAATAAAAAAATGGTCACCAAAGAGGAAATCCGGTCAAAAAGGTTTTAAAAGATGGAAGATCACCCCATGAGACGGAAAATCACAAAGATGCCCCGCCAGTTGCATTCACCTTTTCCAAAAGAAGGTAGCATGATGGAAGAAGAAAAAAGCTCAAGAAGGAAAAAGGGACAGTGACGTGGGCAATTGGAGAGAGAATAGCAGAAGTGCCATAAGGGAGGGGGCAGCCTTCTAACATTAGTGTTCTGTCTAAAAATAAGAAAATCTCTTGAAGGAAAAAGGATGAAAGGAAAAAAAAAAGATCCAACCACCAAAAGGCCGTCGACACTTTGCGGAGGAAGGAAACGGGAAAAGAGTAAAACGGTCAGGCAAAACTGTGTTGGTAAGACGCGGAGGAACGAGAGAACTCTCTTGGAGAACGATTCAAGATTGGAACAACCACGAAGAAGTGCCGTTAAGCCGAAGACACACGC
>Ga0179593_1290887_pt1 | contig 10973 bp, 11 predicted proteins | sample CZODoug2_1_08_16_FD_185931 | JGI IMG/M metagenome (GOLD analysis project Ga0179593, IMG submission 185931) | Vadose zone soil fungal communities from Angelo Coast Range Reserve, California, USA - CZODoug2_1_08_16fungal (PacBio error correction) | ecosystem: Environmental > Terrestrial > Soil >...
GACCATTGTCAGGGGGGGGGGAGTTCAGTTTTGCGGCTCTACTCTTTGATTAAAAGAGGAACGGCAACAGACAGCGGCTGTCTGGGTTCCAGAAAAAACGACACCCGGTGCAAAACTGGGCAAAACCTTTTTCGAAACTCCATACATCGGGCGAGAGGTCGAGGGGGAAAGGAGGGCCGGAAGGGAGAGGAAGGAGGCCAGGTCAGATCCTCAAGCTCTTAGTTCGGAGATGGGCTATCAATAAATCAGCCAGCGGTTAACTGCGGGGAGGTTCAGAAGAGCGTGACAACCTCTCCAACGAGCAGACTAACGCACATCAAGGAAGGGAAAATACAGAAGGAATGAACCTTTTTCTCCTAAGATCTTGAGCGAAAAACGCGAGACTGAGACCGAGAGTAAGTCTGCCTCGACTAGGGGGCTCAAGAACATTCGTGTTCGTCAAAAGCGATCGGGGAACGAGGAGTGGGAATGGAAGACAGCGGGCTGTTTGTTCATCGTACTTCCAATCAGCGGCGCGAGAAAGGCGGCCATCACCTGCTGCCTCTCCACCAGAGAGAGCTCGCGTCTCAAGTCGCAGCCGAGTTTCGTGGACGATAAACCACGATGGCGGCTGTCAGAGACCGGGACTGAACGCCCTCTGGGATTGGGGAAGGAAAAATGTGTTAAAACAAATGAACCGGTGCTCGTGGCTCAATTGCCGTCTTACACAACTGAACTCGTTGATCAAGGGACGCTGGAGAAGATGAGGGATCATTACTCTCAGGACTCCTCTGGTAAGGGGGGCGATGGCTGGAAAGAAGTGCAATCGTCCCATAAAAAAAAAAAAAAGAAAAGAGGAAAAAAAAAAAAAAAAAAAAAAAAAAAAAAAAAAAAAAAATACCGATAGAGAGCGAGTCTCAATCAAGCACTAAATCCCGTCGCCCACGTTCAGGAGGAAGAGAAGGGCCAAAAGACTGCGGTCGGAAAAAGAAGTCCAGGGATGGGATCTCTCTTGAACGATGAAAGAGTCTCGGCACAATCAATACTGTCAGCTTGCCTTGGGGAGGAGACAAAACCCGTGGAACGCGGCATCGAGGCCTAGAGTCGCGGGGACTATCGCGGGCACCCGACTCCAGAGAAAAAACCCGCACGTTTAAAACCAAGGCCCGAGGTCATAGCGAAGGGGGAAATCTACAGCTCTTCCTTGCGCGGTGAAAGGAAAAGGAGGAAAAAAAGCTAAGCGTAGGCGTGAGGGGGGAAAACTGTTGCTTCTGTCATTCAACACCAAGAGGCCAGAATGACAAAGGACCTTGGGGACTGACGTCATCAAGGCTAAGGCGCTCAAAAAAAGTCTCAAACGTCGGGCAAAGAAGAGGACGAGGCACGCATCACGATGGCTTCCCGACGGCTGAAGTCATCGGCCGGAGGCAGTACGATGGCCAGATCATCAAAAAACGTATAGGGACGGCAGACAGACGTCATCAGTGGCGAGGGAGGCAGAAACGATGGAAAAGGGACCAGTTGACGAGGGGGATACGCACGAAGAAATCCTACATGTTGGCCGACGAAAAAATCAGTAGCTCTACCGGCACGAAACGAGCGACTTGAACACCAGCAATACCTGCGGAGGAAGCGGAGGTCTCCGGGCAGAGAGAAGGGGGTAAGTGGAGAAGGATTGTTCCACCATGGGGACTCCGGAGGAAAACACTCGACTGACAAGACAAAGGCCGACGAGAGATGGGAGGGAAAAGGGGAGCAGAATTCAGAAACACCTGGATTGAGGGACAAGGCCAGCACACCGAAAGGATCTGAATGCGATTCCTTGCGGCGGACATCAATCAATTTAGTCGCTTATCGGGGAAGCAGAAGATTTCTCCAATTCTTAGGGCGGTAAAATTTAAACATGCCGGGATCTGAAGAAGAAGTGGCAAAAAGAACGGTGAATGTTCGTGATCTAGGGCAGGAGTTAGGTGACCAGCAAAGAGGGGTGATACCGGGAGGGGGGGAAGGTCGGGAAGAATTAATCCTTGTTTACTTTCATTGCCGCTGGGACACAAAAGACGAAGTGCAGAAAAGGGAATAGCAAAAAGGGTTACCTTTTACGAAGAATTCCGCCGCATCCGACGAATTAAGGAACCTGCGAACTGCTGAACACTGTCAGTCGTAACAGGGCCGATGACGTACGTTTCATCATAGTTTTCAAGGACGGGGGAGATGATGGTTTTCCTGTGGAGCAAATGGTCGGTGTGGGTAAAAGCTTGGAAAAGCATAGAATTGCGGAAGAAGATCGATGTCCTTTAGGATATCGAGAAGGAGGTTTTGAGGGGAGAGAGCCCTGCCAGAGTCGCAGAGGAACGAAGCGACGAACGGGGGGATTGGCTGATCTTGGAGGGGAGATAAACCGCTCGCAATCGGCGCACAAGAGGCCTCTCTTTCCCTCTACCACGCTGGTGGCAAACGGAAGAGAGGAAGACACGGTGGTCAATCTCATCGTAGACGCTACGAACCACTGAGATCATCGCCCAACGTCATTAGAGAGAGCAGTAGAAGGCTGATGTCCTCGCTTAAAGCGCTTTGGGGAAAACGTATTAACGTCTATCTTGTTGTCGCAAAGGAAGAGTGTTGCAAAGATGTCGTCCCACGAATGGAATAGCATAACTCGTCATGGGTGGGATCTGGGACTTTCCTACTGTGAGGGGGACATCTTTCCCTTTCTGTGAGCCGTACCATCTGATGAAGGAGAAGGGACAAGAAGGGACTCGGCGAGAGACTATGTCGAATGGTAGGGGCGTCGGACAAAAGGGGACATCGGAAAAAAAAAGTAAACAAAAGGGGCGATAGGGGTCATCTTGCCACTGGATTGAAAGCTGGAAAAGGCGCAAGACAAAGTCCCAAGCCTGGGGAAAAAGATCCCTCTCTGTCCCCTGGAGAGAATTCTTTCGCGCGGGGCCTTTTGCGTTATAATTGCCAGTTGTTACAGAAGCACACAGAGGAAGGACCGCGAGAAGGAGATCGAAGCTTTTCCCTTGTTGTGTTTTTATTCGCCTTTCGCGGTGCTGGGGGTGAAGGGAGTGTCGGCGAAGTTCTTAGGAAAATACAGTGGATGAGAGAGGGGCCGTGGGGGAAGGAGTGCTTACAAAGAAACCGTTGGACTAAGAAAGTTTCAGAGAATCCAGAAAGCCAGCCAAGGAACAGGCAAAGAGATGTCGCCGGGATTGACTTGGTATTTCTAACCAATGAATTCTCTTTCCAAGATCGAGCCGTGGAAGGAAGGGACTCGAAAATCTTCATCTGAAGATGAGATCAGTGGCTCTGTCAAAAAATGACGAAGGGGGAGAAAGGGGGAAACGAAGAAAAAAATGGTCTGATTTCCTCAGGTATCACATGACCGAAAGAAAACCGAATGAAAATGGGAAGGGGCCCAGCGACCGGGCTAGCTGGAAGAAAGAATCTTGGGAGTGGCGAGGAACGAGCCCTGCCGGTTTGGGAACCTAGTATAGGGAAATTTGGAAATCACGCGACCGTCCGAGAACTGGCAGGGGTGGATGTAGTGGGGCGTTTATGGGGTCTTCGGGATTATCTTAAAAATCTCTTGCGTTAAGAGTAGGGCGGGCTCGACACTACTGGCAAGGGGGACCGGGAGGGGGGAAGTAAGTCAATTTAGGTCGGCACATTCGAAACTCTCAACAAAAAAAAAGGAAGAGGATAAAGATAGATACAGAGAAGTAACGAATGGGAAGAATTTCCTCTGGGGGACCAAAGTCAAAGGAGCTGTCGAATAACCGTTAAAAGCTGGTAACGGCCACGAAGGCGTCATTCCGAAAAAAAAACGACGGCCAGAACGCCGCCAAATACAGCACAGACGGGCGACGGCGGCCCTTCTCATTTAAGTCAACCAATCTCCTAGGGGCACCTGGGGGGAGAGGTGGAAAAGCCGCCGCAAAAAAAAGAAAAAAAAAAAAACTTTCGGGAAAGCGCCCAGGAACTGGCAGCAAGAGGTGACTGTCGGTTATCTTTCAACGTCATTTACGGAACCTGCTACCTGGAAAGGACATTCACATAGGGTCGGAGCCTGCGTCCCAGGCGCGACAGAGCCAAAACGCGCAAGAGAGAAATTACATACTCATCGGGAAAAGAAAAAACGTATCGGACGAGTTCCAGGATCATCATTTTTCCTTATCCCCAGGAAAAAAAGGAAAAGAGATCTGACTAGTTGGGGGGGGGGAGGCTCGGCGGTCCTCTGACCTCGTCGGAAAAAACGGTGATAGTGAAGACTCACACAGGCCGCTAGAATCAAGGGTGTATGGGAATTTTCTCGCAATGCCGAACAGCGTCGGCCACCGCACGAAAAAGGGAGAATGCAAAACAACCAATGAGGTCGCGCGAGAGGGGGGGCGGTCTACCATCTAGTTAGGAGTGCCAACTACAATTAGGGAGCAATCAAAAGTGGACAAATTCTCCGTGGAACATCTCCTTCACTCCAGGTGATAAGTGATATTTACGGCTTTGGGACTTGGGGAAGGGGGAGAGTGTCGTATTGAATAGGAAATAGAATATCGTCTGAACTTGCAGGCCGTGATGAGTAACACGGGTGGAGGCCGCGCGCATCCGAATAGTGAGGATGACATCTGCATGCTTTTTCTCCGGGGGGAAAAAAGTCTATATGAAAGAAAAAGAACCAGGAAAGCAGGAAGAACAGAGTACCGTAACTATCAAAAATGAGAGGATAGTAAATTCGTTGACTCAGCTCGAAAAAAAACAGCAAATGGGGAGAACAAGACGAAGTCATCGGGGCAAACCGCTTCTACGCCGCCAGAAAGAAACTCTCGAGGAGGAAGCTCGAATGCAATTGTCGAGAACGTGAAAGTGGTCAGGGGGGCGCGTCAAAGAGCGCGTTTACCCAAGGGTCTCGCTTTTAGGCCCATCGTTTCGGCACGCACGGTGATGGGAGAAGAGGGTGCGAACAGGGGTCGCGATCCTCAAGAGGCCAAGCACCAGGGACCGTCAGTGAGGGGAAGGGGAGCGCGGGCAATGAGAAGCAGATTAACAACGAACAACAGAAAAAAAAAAAAAAAAAAAAAAAAGGAAAAAAAAAAAAAAAAAAAAGGGAGAAAAAAAAAACAAAGAAAAAAAAACAAAAAGAAAAACAAAAAAAAAACACTTCTATAGAGCAGGAAGAAAGCGAATAGGCTGAATCCACTGATATGCTTTGGCAAGAGATGGAGGGCAAACGGGAAAGAAAAAGTGGGATACCACCATCTCCCCATAATCTGCCACCTTCATTTGGACCCCAAAGGGAGGAACTTGACAGGCCAATATTATTCTAATGAAAGTTTAGAAGAGGGTTCCTATCCAGGGGGAATCGGAGGAACTGGGGAACTAGATTCTTAAAAGGTAACTGAGATGGCGATAGTTCTCAGAAGACTAGATTCGTGTAAAGAAATTTCAGGAAAACTGATTAATTCTGCGATTAACGTATCCAAAAAAGAGTGGAAAGGTACTGAAATCAGGACAAGAAGAGATCAGAAGATAAAAACGGTCTCTTATGTCCCCTTCTGGGTCCACGATTACACAACGTCACTGGGAAAGAGAGAGAACGCAGGTGGGAAAAGCTGAGCGCTGAGAAAGCCGGCCACTTGTTTCTTTACGCCGCAGACCAGAGACGTCATGAAGAGGGAGAGGGCAGGGGAATACAAGGACCTGGTTCGGGCATATGGCCTGCTTCACCTCGGGATCAGAAGATGAGAGGGAGGGAAAGTCCCTTGGCAGGATATTGATGAGTTTCTCCTAGGAACCAATGGGGAAAAAACAGAAGGGCCGACGTCCAGAGGAGACGGAGGAAAGCCCGCTTACGCCGCGGTAATCAGGGTGTGTAACGGAGAAGCCGATGGAGGGGGAAGGGTAGGGGGTGACCATAGGGTCTTTTTTGTCTTCCAGTTGACCGGATGGAAGATCTGGGGAGACTCGCACAGAGATGAAAATCGTTTCGGGAAGCATCGCAACGAAGGACGTAAGTGGAGTGGCCGAGAAGGGATCTGGAAATCGACGAAGGGGGGACCGATTACTTCATCCGCTCGCCTCCATCTGAAACTTCGAGGGCCTCCTCCAGTTTATTTTTCAGAACTGGGAGCTTGCCCGTTGCGGACAGGAAAGGAATGACGTCAGGAAAAGGACTTGAATTCGGGATCGTTGTGGAACTGAGAAGAGGCTAACGCGCAGAGGTTAGGAGGGGTGGAAAAATGGCCTTCAAGGGAGAGAAAAAAGACAGTCATGGTAAGAGGCTTAGCGGAAAGAGGAAGGGGTGGGGAAAACGAGGCCTATTGGGATCCGTCGGGTTCCTGATAGAGGCACCGACGACGAATCCCGCTATTCCGGCTGGAAACTGTTGTAGTAGAAAAACGAAGAGCCTGACGAGCTTGTGAGCCTAGGTGGGGCCGCGGAAAGACGAAGAGGGGTAATTCGTCTACTGCAAGGTGGTTCCTGGGGAAAGGAAAGGATTAGAGGAGGTAGGACTTGGGGAAAGAGTGTCATGCTGAGAGAGCGCAAGGATCAAAGCGGAAGAGTGCGATTGAGCTTCTTTCCAAGAAAAAGGCTAGAAATTTCTCTTTCTCGGACCCAATCATAGAAAGAGTCAATTTAGATGAGAGGGGAAGAGAACGGAAAGGCCCACCGCTTCACCCTGTGAATCAACCTTTGGAAGAGGGAAAGAAAAGAAACGATTGAGCGACACGGAGAATAAGTCAAGCTCCAGAGGGGTGAAAAAAAGAAGTATCGACGAACTCTTGTCTGTCGTTTATCAGAGTCAGACGCGAATGCCTCGGAGGGGGGAGGGGGCGTACGGGTGTCTAGAGACCAGACCGGAAGGTACTGAGCCGAAAACAAGCACGCGGAAAGGCACACAGCCGAGGAGTCGTGAGTGGGGGAAAGACGTTCCTGTTCTCCCACTCGCCCGATAAGCATAAAAATCGTTAAAGAAGGATCACACGAGGGGATGCTCATAGAGCTAGTATAACGGAGAGCCATCAGCAGGGTGTAAGGTAGTGTAGGAGCGAGGAGAGGGGACGACTCAGAAGGAAAATGCCGACCTGACACTTTTGGGGGCATCGGTTAAAAGGTGGCGAGAGCCCTATGAAAGCTTGTGATGCCATCTTGATATGCAGCCTGGCCGGCAAGACAGGGAAAGCTACCTAGCGAAAAAAATTATGGCGTGGGGATACACTGGGCTCATTTCTAAAGGAGGTAGTATGGCACGCCTCAATAGGGCGGTGCCGGGCCGATGTACCCATCACGGCTTCGGCCAACTCTAACAAACTACGAGGCCGAGAAATAGAGAGTAAACAAAAAAAAGATGGTAAAAAGATATTATCTCTCTTCAAATTCTCAGGGGAGTAGGGGGATGAGCGAAGGCCGGAGACATAGAACCGAAAAGAAAGTCGGATGAGTGTTAAAAGAATACCTGTTGGCACTGGTAGCATCATGGGAGAGCAAAAAAATACAGGGGGGGGCGCGGGGCAAAATTGCTTTCCGGCCTATCTGGCAGAGCATTAAGCAGACCGCAATCAGAAGACGGCTCGAAGGATTCGTGCAACTACCTCCAGCGCCACTGTCCGTCGGCATGCCAGAGAAGAAAACCTAGGACCCCGCCGAGATCTCCATCGGAAGAAATGCAGAATGGGAAGAGGAACTGTTCTCTCTGAGGGCAGCAAGGACAACCCGCAGGATCATTCAGAAACGATGAGCAAATCGGGGAACAAGGGTAGAAAGACATTTCTTGATTACCCATCATAAGACGAGTCCTGTTGGGTACTCAAGAAAGATTGCTGGGTGTTCGCCAGAGGGGGAAAAGTCGGATGAGACGAGAAAGTAGCAAGAGCCCTGTCAAAAGACTCACTCAGGAGATGTCGGGGAAAAGAAAAAGAGGGAGGTGGCGTGGATCTAATTCGACAGAATCTGGCTGACTGATACAGGGAGAATAATGCAGCGAAACGTGAATGCTGGAGAAAGGGGAAAAAGTGAACCGGGTTGCGCTGGGGCATTGACGGTGATTTCAAAAAGCAGATGGATCAGACAGACTCCTGGGATAGGCTTGAATTAACGCAGGACGGATAGGCTGGGGGTAGATCGCATACCGGGAAAAGCATAAAAGGATCCTAGGAGGCATGCGCGAGCTCACCTCATCACGACCCAGAATCCCCTGTAGTCTTCATACCTGGCATCCTGCCGTTCGTTCTGGCTGAAGAAACGGCTGCGAAAGACATTAAATCTCAGGCAGGAAGAGTAAAAAGCTACACGGCCGAAAGCCTGTCGAAAGGAGTTTTGGAGAAGAAAACTTGAAAAGCGACATCTCTTCATTGTGGCGCGCGGCGTTTGGGTCTAGAAGGTTAACCCCGACGGACAGAACAAAGGAAAATCGTTGAAAGGAGTCACCGAGGAAGACCAAACATATCCAATTGCGCTGCCTTCTAGAAGTTGAAATTAAGTGGGAAGGGTGCCAAACATCTCGACCCAGACGGATCGTTCGACCAGGTTCATTCTGTCAGTAAAAAAGATTGCACAGAAGTAAATTCCGTAAACGTTAAAATCCATCAGGCGGATCGCGAAAAACAGGCAAGGAGAAAAGTCGGGAAAAGCAGCGTAGGGCAAGCATAAATCGGGAGGGAAGCGCTGCTGAGGAAACGTCCGAGTAGGAGGGGGAAAAGGGCTCACCGCTAGCGGCACGCCTGAAAGGAATAGTTTCGCTGCTTAGGAAAAAGGGATGGCTATGCCTTTGGCGAGTGGGACTAAGACCCGGAAAAAAAAAAAAAACCCCGTAAAAAATTTTTGCCGACAAAAGATCCGTTCTGGGAAAATCGAAGGAAACGCACAGAGGCTACGCCGTGGGTCCTAGAAGGTCAGAACCGCGGAGGAATCGGTCTAAAGGGAACGGCGCGAAAGTGTAAGTCCTTTTAAAGGATTTTTTTCCCCATGGGAAAGGGGAGAAAGTGGACCGAAGAGGAAAAAAAAAATCAATAAATGAACACTCCAATAAAGAGGAGCGCTTGGCGATCAAGATTAGTCAGAAGATGGCCGACCGAAAGTGGAGGCAATGCAAAGACAATATCCAGAATTATCTTAATTCCGTTTGGGTTGTTGGGGGGGGGGGGGGCCGGTCCTTATGGAATCACAAATTGGCGGGAAGAGGAGAGGAAGAGAGCAAAAATAACGCTTTGGGGAGCTTTCGGGCAAATCCGGGAAAAGACACTGGGAAAACATCCCGGGGACCATCCGATCGTTGCCAATGAGTTCGTGATAGCTGGTGCCTGAGTTATGGGCAAAAAGAAAAAATCTTTGTTTATAAAAGGCTGAGTTACCAGAAGTTAATCCTTGTTGAATTGAGAGGGACGCTGACAGATATAATTGAGGAGTGCAATATCGCCAAAATCGTGAAAGTGGAAGAATGCGAGTGTCCGGCCTGCCCAGAAAATTACAGGGGGAAGAGGAAGAGCTCGCAACTGGAATGGCGAACAAAGAAGAGTCGAAAAAAGACACTCAAAATTGTAGTTTCCATTAAAGGGCTTATGTGGTTCCATGGGGGGGGGAAAAAAGGCGGGGGGGAAAAAGCTTGAAAAGCAATAGAGGGGGAGGCAGAAGAGCTATTTCCTGGGAAAGCGGGAAAAATAGAGGAAACACTGGGGGGAAGGTTTAGTCTCATCCCGAGCGCTCGAGGCCTACTTTCTTTGCTGGGGGCTATTGAGGATCAGTGAATACCCTTCTCCCAAGTTCTGCCACACATCACCAGAGACCTTGCACTACACCTCATTGAGGTAAAGGATTACCGGCAAGAGGGTTCAACGTCGCGGGGGGCACGAGCCTAAGTACCCTGCACGAGCTAGAAAGCATTCGCGCGGACTCCGAGGCCGGCTGCGGTTTGCGGCCGGCGGTGATCAAGGGGGGGGGAAAAGGGAAGTGAGATCTGGTCGAGAAGTAATGCGTGTTGCGGATTCACTCACCAAAGGGGTATCTGGTCCCTCTGGCAGTTGTGGGATATGTTAAAGGAAGAGGTCGGACAGATTTCCAGGGTTCTTGAGCTAAAAGAATCTCGACCGGAGCCGACAGAGGGAGAATACATTCGTTAAGAAGGAGAGAAAGGGGACTCTAAAAAAAACTGAATCGAAAGGACAATGAACGTGCCACTCTGGGAGAGTAAGGGGGGGCAATGCGAAGGGGAAAAATCAATAGAGGACCAAAGCCTGGACAAGAGAACGCCTTCCCAACGAGGGAAAGTCGGATGAGGAGCTTAAAGGCCGGGCGGGGGGGTCAGTCTGGCAGTTTGTGACACTCCACGACAACGATTGGGGAAACGGAACGCGAGATCGTCCACCTGTGGTGTTTGTGCATTTCGAAGGGAGCGTGGGGGAAGAGCTTGGGGTTCGTGCATTTAAGGACAGAATTGATGAGAGCGCCGTTTGTCCTAAGAGGCAACGCAACAGGGTGTCAAGGGAGGGACGAAGCAAGCAAAGCGTAAGGCAATATGTTTCGCCGGTACTTGTCCTGGGGAATGAAGGAAAACTGATTTCCTTAAAAAGTACAGAATAAAAAGTGCGATCTTCGAGGAAGCTTAAAGACTATATGCAGAGTGCGTGGGGCTAGGTCGAAGTAGGTACAACTCTCAGACCATAGCGTTAATTTCCTGGGATGGGGACGCAGTTACGAAACTGAAAAAAAGAAGAGCCGACGATGCCCTTTCTGGCAAGAGACGTGCTATGGGAGAAGAGAGTGGGGAATACAGGTTCCGAACTATAACTTCCGGTTTCCACGAGGATAGTGGAAGGGAAGGCAACAAGCGAATGTGACGCGCCACTGCAGGGAGTGTTCTGGGGAGGGTGGCGTGACTGGAATCCTGATGATCAGTTCAGGCAATGACAACATTTTAGGGTTCCTCTATAAGGACGGGAATGAACGAGGAACGGGCAAGGGGGGACGTACGGAAATTCGTAAGGTTTTCGGTCGGGCAA
>Ga0179593_1295518_pt1 | contig 10973 bp, 12 predicted proteins | sample CZODoug2_1_08_16_FD_185931 | JGI IMG/M metagenome (GOLD analysis project Ga0179593, IMG submission 185931) | Vadose zone soil fungal communities from Angelo Coast Range Reserve, California, USA - CZODoug2_1_08_16fungal (PacBio error correction) | ecosystem: Environmental > Terrestrial > Soil >...
AAAAGAAAAAGACCAAGACAGAATTCATCCCTACCACCAGGGGTCGCCCCGGCGGCCCCCAAAAAAAAAGCAAAAAAAAAAAAAACAAAGAGAAAAAAGAAAACAAAATTCCCACAAAACATTCCAGAATAGGGTTAAAAACTCATTTCCCTCCCGCCCCCCCTCCCAGTTAACGTTTACTTCCCCCGTAAAGCCAGGTTGTGTTAAAGAACCTTTGACCCATTTCCCACCCCCCCCCCCCAACCGTCAAACAAAACTTACCCATACAAAAAAAAATGAAAAGATCCCAAAAAAGAAACGACCGGCCCTACCCTTGGGCCTTCAGACACTTGCGCTCCAAAAAAGAAATCCCCCCAACACCATTTGCGTTCCCGTAACAGGTACTAATTGGCCCCCCCCCCCCCCAGAAGGCAAGATCTACATCGGGGGGATCGGGCGGGGGTGTTTTCAAAAAAGCAAACATACACCTGAGCCCCCAAAAGGAAAAACACATTAAGAGGGCGGTGCTGTAATCCCCCTTGGCCTTGGGCCCCCCCTCCTTTTTTGGTTTTGTTTTTTTTTTATGTTTTAATAAGAACGCCCCCCCCCACAATTTTTTTTGTGTTTTGTTGAGTGTGTTTTGTTACTGTTTTTTTTGGTATTTTTGTTGTTTTTTTTTATTGATTTGTGTATGGTGTGGGTGTTGTTTGTTTGTGTTGTTGTGGTGATTCGGGGGGGGTGAGTGGGGTGTTGGGTGTGTTTTTGGTTTTTTGTGTGTAGGGGGGTTAGTTTTGTTGTTTGGGTTGGTTGTTGGGGGGGGTGTTCTTTTTGTTTTATTTTTTTGTTGTTCTTGTCTCGTTTTTATTTCTTTGTGTATGTTTGTTTTGTTGTGTGTGGTTATTTTTTTTGCTTTTATTTCCCTTTCCCCCCCCCCCTTTCCCGCTTTTATTTTTTTTCCCCTCCCTCCCTTTTTCCTCCCCCCGTTTCCTCCCCCTTCCTCCCCCCCCCCCCCCATCCCCCCCCCCCCCTCCTTGTATTGAAGTTGGGGGAGCAAGATACTCCCCCAGGCCCCAATAAAACCCTCGTGCAAAATCATCCCCCATGACAAGGGGCCCCCCCCCCCCGCCCCCCATGGAAAATGTAAAACAATGTTAAACCCCGGGGGGGGGGGGGTGCTCAACGCAGCGGGTACGGTGGGCCGTAAAGTTTTACAGGTAAGTTTTTCCCCCCGGTTTCTTGTGGGTTTTCCCCCCCGCCCCCCCCATAATTAGTATAAAGGTTTTTTGGGGGTAAAACAGGAGAAATTTTTGGGACAACCCCTTAATCGGTGTCCCCCCCCCCCCCCCCCAAATCCCCGTACCCCCCCCCCCCCCCCGCCCGAGACAAATTATTTCCTTTGGGAATTGTTTTTCCCCCCCCCCCCCCCCCGTCCCCCCCCGGGCCGTGTCCCGAAAGCTCCCTCCTTTTTGGAAAAAACAGTTCCCCCGTCCCCCCCCCCCCCCCCCCCCCCCCCATGCCCCCCCCCCCCCTGGGGGGGTGGGTAAAAAAAAATTCCCATCCACCGACCTACACGGAGGGGGATTCCTCCCCCCCCCCTCAGGGCATCTTTCAAAAACCCATCCCCGGGGCACCCCCCAACAAGCATCATCTGGTGGGTTGGCGTGGGATGTGAAAACCAAACCATTGGTCCCCCCCCCCCCCCTACAAGACCCCAGACCTTTGTGGTTGTTTTTTTTTTGTAAAGTAAAAAATTTTTTGTCCCCGGGGAATAGTTTTTTTAATGGCCGCCCCCCCCCCAACCGATGGGAATTCAAAGAGGATTCCCCCCCCCATTTAATTTTCCCCAGTGACTTGGAAAAGTTTTTGGGGTTTGGGGGGGTGCCCCGGGAGATCCGCCCCCACCCCCCCCCCCTCTCCCCAAAAACGATCCCATAAGGACTTGCTTTTTTGGCCGGGGCCAAAACACCTGTTTGAAAGTAATTTAGCCTTGTTTTTCCCCCCACACCCACCCCACCCCCCTGTTCCCTGCCCCCCCTTGTAGGAGGCCCCCCATCCCCCTGCCCCGATTTGGGATGGGCCCCCTTTCTTTTCCCAAATTTCCCCCCTTCCCCGGACAGAAAAAAAATAACAAACAGCTGTTGGGCCCCGGGAAACCTTTGGTGGGGTTGTCAAAGTGATGCGTCCGGACCCCCCCTTTTTTTTTGGCTTGGCCGCGCCCGCCCCGAAAGGTTGGTTTTTAACCCGGGGGGGTTAAAGTTCCCCCTGGGAAAATTAAAAATTCGAACCCCCGAAAACCCTGGGGGTTTTCCCCCCTTTGAAAAAAAAGCCCACCAAACGATGCTGTTAGGGGCCCCATTTTTTCAACTTTTTGGAAAACCCTTGGGCCCCCTGACGCACAGTACACAAGCCCCCCGGCCCATTTACCTGGGGCCCGGCAAGCCACCACCAACTTTCCCCCCAATGCCCCACCCCAAGGAAACTAGAACAACAACAGACGTCCTTTCTTTTTGTTGGGGGGTGTTTTTTTTAATCCCAGGTAGTAAAGGCCTATGAAACCGGTGATGTGGAAACAAAAAAACCTCATCATAACAATGGGGCCCCTTTGGTTGGTGGGGGGTTTGTTGGGTTCCCCCCATGAAATCGGTCAAATCTGGGGCCCCCCCCTTTTTGGGGGTTTTTTTTTCGCCGGGGAAAAAAGCTACTTTTCTCACAGCCAACAAATTGAACCATTGGCAATGGGGCCCCCCCCTCCCCAATCGCCGGCCCCACCGGGGGGCTGGCCCCAAGAAATGCCGGAAGCTTTAGGTTGGTGTGGGTGAAAAACAGCTGGGGGCCCCCCCTTCCCCCCCTCCCCCCCCCGGGGGTTTTTTCCCCCCGTTTTTTCTTTTTGTTAAAAAATCAGAAAGACACCCGCCAACTCCTCCCCCGGGCAAGGTCTTCCTCGGGCCCCCAGCCATCCTGCCCCCCTGGAAATTTTTCACACCCTTATCCCCCTTCCCCCCCCACACCCCGCCCAAAAAGGCGTCCCCCGGGCCAATAAGCCCCCCAAGACCAACAATTGGTAATTTTGGGGCCCACAAAATCCAAGGTTTGTTTAAGGCAAACTTTGGGCGGGGTGGGAGTAACCCCCCTTAATAGTGAAGTTTTCCAATTCCGGTTGCTTTGTGGGGGGCACCCCCATCCTTGTGGGGTTTCTTTTTTTGCCCCTGTCCGAAGGGGCCCCCCCCCCCCATACAATTAACAAAACACAGGCCCGTGGGGGGGTTATCCCCCCCCCCCCGTTCAACATGCCTGGGGGCACGCTGCCCCCCCGTTTAAACGTAAACCTTTACTTTTTCCTTTTTCAAAATTTTCCCCTAATTTGTCCTTGGTTCCCACGAAATTGGTTGGGTAGTAACCCCAAGGTTGGCCAACCGCAGGTTTCCAACATTAATTGTGTGGTGCACAGTGGAGAAATGCTGTTTTTGGTGGCACCATTTTTGTGCAGGTAAAAAATGTCCCCCAAATTCCCAAAAACACTTTGCGTCCCATCAAAGGTCCAATCCCCTGAACAACAAACCATCCAATAGGCCCCCCTCCCCCCCTTTTTCACCTTAGCCCCTCTTATGGGAAAACAGGAAAATTTGGCGTGGGCGCCCCCCCCGGCCCAATAGAAAACAAAGACCAGAAGCCCCCCCCACACCCACGAAAGCACTCATACCCCCTCCCCAACATCCCACAAAAGCGGGTCCAATCCCCCCAACCCCATTTTGGGGTTGTACCAAAAATGCTTGTTGGCGGCCACAATCGTGTTGGGAAAAATTCCCTGTTTGGGGGGTGTCTGGGGGGGGGGAACACAATGGGTGTTGCCCCACCCCGTTCCCCAAAAAGTGAAATATTTGGGGGGTTATAAAAGTTTTGGGTGGGGTTGGGGGTTGTTTTCTTTATTTTTACCCCCCTTTCCGGGGGGCCCAAGTAGGTTCACCCCCCCCGAATTTGGGCCCCCCCCCCCCTATCCCCCAGTCACCCGTTCCCCCCCCCCCCCCCCCCGACTTTTCCCAAGGGGTTCTCCCTTTTTTGGAAATATAAAACCCCTGGGGGGCAAAAAGGGGGAAAGCCCTTTGGGGGCCGCGCCAACCCGTCCCTTTTGGGGGGGCCTCCCTGTGTTTTTGGGGGGCCCCGTCCAATATGGGAAGTACTTTTGCAAAAACGAGGTATATGGGGCTTTTGTCCCCCCCCCCCCAAGTTTTTGGGGGGTTTTCCTTTTTGTGAAACCTCCCCCCCCCCAACCATCGGGCCCCGGACAGCGGGTGGGGGGCCCCCCCCGCTGAACGTGTTTTGGGGAAAAAAAAGCCCCCTTTGGGTAGTTGTTCGTTCAAATCCAGCAAGGGGCATGGAAGGGCCCCGGGGGGTGCTCGCCCACGTAACATCCTCCCCATAGTTTTCCCCCCCCCCCTTCCCCCCCCCCCCCATTCGGGCCAGTTTTCCCCCCCCCCCTCCCGTTCATCGAGCCCTGAGGGCAATTTGCCCCCTTTCCCCCCCCCCTTTGGGCAGACAAGAAGCAGGCCGGGCCATGGGGCCCCGCAACCCGTGGTAATGGGTGTTTACCCCACCACACCCTTCCCCCGCCCCCCCCCCCCCACGTGTTCGTACCGTCCCCCCACCCCCCCCCCCCCCCCCCCCCCCCTGTGAAAAATATTTTTCTGCAACCAGCCAATTGAAAAAAAAACGGTTCCCCCCCCCCCACAAGTTGGAACCCCGTTTTCGCTTTTGTTCCCGTTTCGGCCCCCCCTTCCCATCCCAGGTCGTAACCCACCTTGGCCACGGGGGACCAACTTTTAAAAAACAACAACGCCCCTGTTGTTTGGGGCTTCCATGGCCTTTTGGGGGCCCCCCCCCCCGGTAAAAACAACCAACATCAATGTTAGGGAAAAGAACCCCAGAAATTTGGGGGGGGGCCCCCTTTTTTTTTTGGGGGGGGGGGGTTTTTGCCCGAATGAAAACCTGTAACAAGAAAACCCGGGGCCCACCCCCCCCCCCCTGGGGGGGGGGGGTGGGTGGGGCCCCCATGGAAACAAAAAACAACAAATCGAGAAACCGAAGCCCGCCCTCGTTGTGGTTGTAATTTGGAAGTCGTTTTGGTTTGGGTTTGGTTTCTTTTGGGGGGGGACACCACAACTAGTGGACCAGGCAACCCAAACACCTCGTACTTTGTTCGCCCTGGTATTGGGTGGAGAAACTGGAATTGCATCCCCCCCGGGTGGGGGGGGGCCGAAGAGGTCCCCCCCCCCCCCACGAAAAATGTGACCGATCTGGATCCAGCCACTTTGGGTGTGGTCAGAATTGCCCTTCTTTTCTTTTCTCCCCCCGGCCCCACTACCGAAGGGGGGCCGGCACTGTGGGGTTCCCCACCCCTTATATGGGTGGGGCCCCCCCGCCTTTTTACATTTAACTTCCCAACCCAAGCCCCCCCCTCCAACAACCTCCCCCCCCCCCCTTCCCCGGAGAATTTGCCTGGGGGTTAAAATTTTTTCCCCCCAACATTTACCCCCACCAAAAAATTAGTTTTTTTTTTTGCCCCCCCTTCATCCCGGCTTTTACCAAAATTTGGGGGGTGGCAAATCAGTTTGGATTAAATCTACCGTGCCTTTCCCAAGTAAACGTTGGGGGAGGGTGAAGCTTTGGTGAACACACAACGGCCTTTTTTATTTTTTTTTGTTGACACCGGAGTTTGGACCGGGCGGGCCCACCGTTTGTGTGTTCCCCCATCATCCCGATGACCGTCCCCCCCCCCCCCCCCCCCCCCCGACCCCCACCCGGGGTTTAAAGAGACTCCGGATTTATGCCCCCCCCCACCTTTGTGGGTCCCCCCCCCCACCCCCCCCCCCCCACCTCAGGGAGATTAATATGCAATGGGGGTTCACTTTTTAAGTCCCCCCCCTCCTTTTCGTCACACAAACAAACAACCGGGGAGGTAAGGGAGTGGAAGAAAAAAGGAAAAAGAGGAATGAATTCTCCCCCCCCATTTCCTATTTCTCCGCCCCCTGAAACACAGTGGTGGGTAAAACACCCCCCAGTTTTGTGCCATAAACCATCCCCGAAATGTAAACCCGGGGGGGATTGGTAGAGATATGGGGGGAAGAAACCGCCCCCCCCCCCACATCCGGAACCAACAATATTACCCCCACGGCCGCCGTTTTTTTCCCCCCAACCCCCCCCCCGTTGGTTTTTTTCCCCCCCAAAAAATGTGAATTGCGTTGGGGGGCCCAATCTCCCCCCCCACGTAAACTGGGGGGAGCGGTATCCCCACTGATAGCCAATGGGTGGGTAGAGGGGGGAGAGGGGGGGGGGCCAATATGGAAATTTGAACTTACCCCGCCCCATTTTTCCCTCCCCAGGGGAAGTAGGTTGAGGCCCCCCTGGATTGGGCAGTAAAAAGCAAATATAAGTGGGAAGGGGGAAAACCCCGGCGGGGGGCCCCCACCCTTCCGGGTTTAGTTTGGGGGGTGGGGCTGGGGGGAAAGTAAAAAGCCCCCCAAATCAATTGAACCTTGGCGCTTGGGTGATCCCAATCGTTCCCCCCCCCATCCCCCCCCGTGAAAACTTCCCCCTCGTGCCCACTAATTTTTCCCTTCCCATCCCCCCCCCCCCCCCCCCCCCCCCCCCACGCCCGGATTACCAGTTAGAAAGGTTGCCCCCCTTGGGTCCACCAGGTTTTTTGGGGGTTCCCCCCCCCCCCCCCCCCCCCCCCCCCCCCCAACAAACCAACTAAAAACTTGGGGGGCCCAATACCACGAGGCCGGTGCTTTTCCCGGGGTTTTTTTTCTCCGGATCAAGGGCCCACAGGTGGTGGCCCCGGTGAACAAATTTTTTTTGTGTGTTTCAAATCCTGGGCAAACCAAAGTGCCCAAATCTGGGGTTTACCCCCCCCCACCCCAACGAAATTCCAGTTTGGGTGGGCCATAAGTTTCCGAAAAAACCAGCACCCGCGGGTTTTTTTTTGTTGTGTGGGTGTTTTTTTTTTTTTAAGCTTGTCCCCCCCCCCCCCCCCCCCCCCCCGCCCCAATGTGGTTTCAAAACAACGGTCCCCCCTTGATGAGGGCCGGGAAATCCCACTTGGGGGGGGGGGGTGTGGGGCGGTTGCCCCCCCCCCACCCAAATGGCCCGGGGGGGTTGGAGAAATTTAAATTCAGGGGGAACCGTGGGGGGGGGTGGTGGGAAAATACGGGACCAAATCACGGGTGGGTGTGCCGGGGCCCCCCCCTGCTGGGTGCCCTTTTTTTCCCCCCCGTCCCCTTGCCCCCCCCCCTGCCCGCAATAAGGGTGCAACTGCCTCCCAAAGGCCTCCCGGGAAGACTGAGGGTAACTGGCGGAAAGACCTAATGTGGGGTGAAGAAAACATCAAGTGTCCCCGGAATGGCCCCCCCCCCCCTTTTGGTTTTCCTCCCCCCTTGGGGGGGGCCATGAAAACCGACCACCTACCTCTTTCACCCGGGTCCCCCAAACCGCCTCGCCCCGGATGGGGGTGGTTGTGAAAGTTTTCAAAGACAACCACTGGGACCCTATCCTTTTCCGTTGCAGTCATCCCCCCATCGGAGGATGCCCCACAGAAAAAAAAAAGCCAGAAACGGGGGGGTTGGTTTGGGGGGTGGGGGGGGTCCATCCCCCCCCCCCCCCCCCCGGGGCAGCCCCTTTCCCTCCAGTTGAAAATATTTTTTTTTCCCCCCCATAAGACCCCCTTGGAACAGCCGACCGTGAACATCGCCCCATGTTTTTCGACTACTGTGTGCCGGGGGAAGATAAAAACCCACCAACCCCTCAATATCCCCAATGACGCCCCATCCCCCCCGGCCAGAAAATCAAAGCATGCCCGCCCAACCCCCCTTTAATACAACAAATGGGGGTGGGGGGGCCCCCCTTTTTTTGACGGCCTTTTTTTTGGGTTGAACACATTGGGGGTTTTTGGATAAGGGGTAAAACTGAGTTTGGTTGCTTTGGGGTTGGGGTGGGCCTTCCCCTGGGGTCCTAATTGCCCCGCCCCCCCCCTGGCCCGCCATTTTCCCCCCCCCCCTCCCCTAGAAAAGGGGGCCCTAAAAGAAAACAAAGTCAAGGCCCCCTTAGTTTGAATTGGTGGTCAACAGCAAGAATGAAACTGGAATGAAAGCAAAGTTTTGGTTTTTTTTGAACAACATACCTCAATTGCCAGAGCCCCTTCCCCCCCGCAAAGTCAAACATGGTAACCCCTCCCCCCCGTGGGTTGGCCTTGGGGGTTAAAAAAACTACAATCCCCCGGGGTGGGGAACCAGAAAATAGGAAAAGGTAAGTCACCGGGGTGGCCCGCCCCATGAAAGTGTTGTTGGGGGGGACAAAATTACCAAGCCCCCTTTGGTAAAAAAATGGTTTTTTTCCCCATTGGTCCCTCGCCGGGGGGGCCCAACACCAAGGAAAAACAACATGGCCAGCCCCGATTGAACACTTTCAATTAATCTTCCCCCCCCCTAAAATTTCCTGCCCAATTGCTGTTACACTGGGGCAAATTTTTGGCCCCCCCCAACAAATACCTGTTTTTGTTGTTTTTTCCCCCCCCCCCTGCTCGGCTTAAATTGGCGCTGGGTGGCGGGGGGAGATAGGGTTTTAAATTCCAGTGCAAGATGCTTGGCCCCCCACCCCGAAAGTTTTTAACCCAAACCTTTTCCCCGGCCAGAAGAATTGTTTGTCCCCCCCTCCTAGAAAATCCAGAAAACCCCGTGTGGAGGGGAAGCCCCCCCTGTGTTCCACGCATCTGCACCCCGGTGTTGCGCGGTGTGGATTGTAAAAAAAAAGAGGGCCCCCCCCCCCCCCATTTTTTTTGGGGGGCCCCCCAAGCTCAATTTGGGTTGTGGCTAGGGTCAAGAAAAAAGTAAATAAACATCCCCGCCCGAAAACCAGCAGATACCGATTTTCCATGGCAAAAACCCCCAGCATAGTTTTAAATCTGAAAAGGTTCACCCCCATTCCCCCGGTCCCCTATAAGGCCCCCCCTACACTACCTTGTAGGGGGGTAAAACCACATAAAAAAGCGTTGTGTGGGGTTTTTAAAGTTGTTTGTTTTTCCCTGGGCCATGGGGGAAAAAGGTGGGCCCCTGCCGGACCCCCAGAGAAAGAAATGCCCCGGTGCCCCTACTGGTCCACCCCCGGTCCCCCCCCGCGTTCCCAATGTCCAAAAGTAAATTTGGGGGGCCCAAATGAATTCCTGGTTTGTGGGGTTGGGGGGGGGGAATTTTTTTTACCCCCAGGGCAGTTCCCCCCCCCCCCCCCCGGTGGGGAAAATCAGAAAAACCCTTTTTAACCCCCGGTAAAAAACAAACTCGGGGGGGCGGGGCCAGCCCCAAAGTCCGAAAAAACAAAGGGGATCACTACAACACAAGTGTTTCCGGGGCCAAAGCCTTGTAGGTATTTCCTACGAAGTGACAAAATTGAAATGCATCACGGTGCCCCCCAAGACAAAATTGGGTGGGGCGTCCCCCTACAAGCAAAGGAAGAAAAAAGCAATTAATTCAAGGGTTGCCGCCAAAGGCCAAGTTTTTTTTCCTTTATGGAATCTGTTTGTTTTTTTTTTTGGGGGGGGAAGGGGCCCCCCGATTCCCTTCCCGGCCCCCCAACCCAACTTTTTCCCAAGCAGAAAAAAACTGGACCTGAATCATCCCCCCCCGTGGGGGGCATACCCTAATTCCGGAAAAAATAACCTTTAAATAAACCAAGGGCCTATAAGACCAAAATGTTTTTTTGGTGGTTTTTTTTCCCAAATCAACAAGAAATATGGGCTGCCCGGGCCCCCGCCTTTGGGGGGTTTTTTTTGTGGGGAGGAAGCAATCGAGAAAACATCCCTCCTTTGGGTTGGCCCCGGGTGGTTGGGAAAGAAAATACCCCCAGTGGCCATTGAACCCTGGAAATCCCAAGGGATGGCCCCTGTTCGACGGGGCCCCCCCCGAACCCGAACCCCCCAAAATCCGCACCCCCCTAATCGCGACCGGAATAACGGTGGTTGTCCCCCCCCAATCCTTCCTTTACCAACCCTATACTACATGGGCCGGGGGGACTCCAAAGCGAAAATACTAACTTTTTAACCTGCCCCACCGTACGCTTTGCGGGTGGGGGTGGTGGAAGCCCGGGGGGTTTACAATAAACATCCAAAAATGGGGGGGGGTGGCCCCCCCCCTGGTCCCCATGGGGGGGGTGGCTTTGGTAATGCGATGGGTTTTAAATTGGCCCCCCCCGGGGAAAAGGTATCAACTTCATACCAAATTTTTGGGGGAGGGTTTTGGTGGGGTGTCCCCCCCCGTACAGGGACAAAATTTTTTAACGGAAGAAATGTCAAAACCAACTGGGGGGAGGACGCCCCAAAAAAAATGGTTTTTTTTTGCGTACCCCCCCTTATTGTCATAACCCAAGAGCAAAAGGCCCGCCAAAGATTTAAAACGCCCCCCCCCCGGGCCTTTTTCCTTTTTTTTTTTATTTTTGGTGGGTTTTTTCCCCCCTTTGCCTAGGGTGGTGGGGGGTTTAGTTTAAACTTTTTTGCCTTTTTTTTTAACCGCCGGGATGGGGTCCGAAAAATCCTTGTGTCCTTCCCTGTGGTGCCCCCCCATAGTTTCACCTTAACCGGACCCATGTTTGTTTTTTTGGTGGGGTGTGGAGTTCGTTGGAAAGCAGGTTTTTTGTTCTGAAAGGGCCCCCCCCCCAAGTTGCCCCCCCGTTCGGATCCCCCCCTTGTTTTTTTTTTTGAAAAATGCTTCCCATTTTTTTTTTTTTGTAAGTAGTTGGGCCCCCCCCTTTTGAAACCATGGGGTTCCCCCCCCCAAGGGGTTTCCCCCCCCTAAACCCATGGGGCCTTCGAAAAGTTACAAACTGAAGAGGATCATGGGGGGGGACAAAAAATTTTTTGTCACACCCCTACATACTGGGAGTTTTTTTTTTGGGGAGCCCTTGGTACCCCCTTGGGGTGGGGGGGGTATGAAATTTTTAAATCCCCCCTTCCC
>Ga0179593_1472038_pt1 | contig 10973 bp, 7 predicted proteins | sample CZODoug2_1_08_16_FD_185931 | JGI IMG/M metagenome (GOLD analysis project Ga0179593, IMG submission 185931) | Vadose zone soil fungal communities from Angelo Coast Range Reserve, California, USA - CZODoug2_1_08_16fungal (PacBio error correction) | ecosystem: Environmental > Terrestrial > Soil >...
CAGGACGAAAAACAGACAGTACATGAAGAAGAGCCGGGGGTGATAACCAGAGTCACCTGTCAGGTTAGATTAGGTGAGAGTTCGGGGGATTTCAATAGCCACGTTATAGTAGGTAGGGGAGGAGGAAGGACTCAGGAACTCTGAACTCATATTACTAACAGCTCGAGACATCTTTCGTCCGATAGAGTTGCCTGAGGGGGGGGGGGGTGCTCTCGGAGATGGGCAGCTCCCTCAAGGGAAGGGTGTCTGGAGGGGGACCTCAACTCCTGGGGGCGTTTCCGAGAAGAAAGGTTTTCGAGAAAAATCAAGGCCAAGAAGCGTTTCTAAACGCAGGGCCTCTCGTTCCAAGCGGGAAGGCTTCTGCACGTGGGGATGCCGAGAGCGATTATGTGCTTACCCTTAGAGGAGAGGTGCGGGAAATAAAAAAAACAGAGAACCAGCGGGATGGAAGGAGGAGGAGCGCTGTTCTGAAATAAAGGCCCTTTCTGGGAGTGTAAATTGTGGATCATCTGTACTTCAGGGGGAGAGGATACCCAGGGTTGACTTGAGCAAGTGGATGATGGGGGGGGGGGGGAGTACAATGAAGTCTTCTATACTTATGACAGATGGAATTCATGGAATAGTCGAAGGGGGGGACAGTACCGGCTCAACGAAGGGGGTTGAGGTCTTCCCTCTACTGGGAAAGAAGGTCTAAAGGAGAACGAGCTGGCTAAGGAGGGAAACCTGCGGCCAGCTCGGGGAGAAAATCGACTTGAGGGATGTAAAAAAAAGACGAGTGACGAAAAATGAAAATCGAGGACTTTCTGAGGGGAAGCAAACTTATTTCCAACAATCTACGCGCAGAAGGATAAGAGGAGCTTCGCGAGTAAACCCATAACTCCTCTCCCCGCGTGCAGCGGCCGACGACAACCAACAGACTGTCTCAGATTCAGAGAGGGGGCGCAATGCGCGAACGAGAACCACTGTCCGCAGACTCGTTAAAGAAGCCGGAAAGAACAAAGAGGGAACCAGAGGGCATCACCTTACTGGCTGAGAATTACCCGGGTAGATATATACCTTAAAGAGTACGACGGCGCATATCAAAAATGGGGCGGGACCTAGCGGGTAGAACTAAGTAAGGTGACCCGCGCGGGGTCCTGAAAAGCTAAAAGGGGGAGAAGACCTACTTTACCTCGCACGGTCCGATTGGAGGGGAATGTAGTCGTAAAAAGGCGCGGCTTAGAGCCACCGTCGAAACAACCTCTCTAGAACTTCCGTAAGGGACACACGAATCGCTCACCGGGCAGCCCGCGTCTCGCCCACTGACGAAAAAACGTCTTGGGTAGTTTAATCTGTCTCGAAAAAGAACCGAGGAGAAAAATTATCGCGATACGCAATCACTCTTTTGGAAAGGGGCACGAAAGGGGGGTCGCGCCCAAAGGAGACAAACCCTTTTGTTAGGAAGGCATCCTAGTTAGCAATAAGAAAGAAGTATTCTGGGGGAGGTGGTCCTAAAACAGCTAGATCTGATGAAGAAGAGACCGAGCTGTTCATAGTAGGGATTCTTCACACAGGACGACATAAGTGAATTCGCAAGTTGCATAAAGGCTGAGGAAACCTGACTTTCCCTCTGAAGAGAATCACACACCCCAGGAAAAAGCTGTCCCGTCGAGAGTGATCAGAAAAAAGTGCGGCTAAATTGGGGCCCTCTTTTCGAGGAATCGATAGAGCAGGGGTACAGCAGTTGCAGGGAGCCGGTGGTAGAAGAAATTCGGCAGGGATTACGATCATATAATTAGTTCTTCAGCATCTCGTATCGTACCTAGATCAAAAGTGGCCTCCTGAAAAGAACAATGAATTCGAGCGAGGATAAAGAGTGCGGCGAAAGCAGATTACAAGACTACACGAAGAAAGCACGGGAGACTACATACGAGGGATCCGACGGGGCATACGAAAAAAGGCTCTTCGAGAAAAGGGGCAAATCTACGTAAGGCCAGACAAGTAGCCCATTATACCTATATAAAGCGAAAGAAGTACAGGTCTGATCGAATCCGCAGAACGTGTCCCTACCGATAAACCTTCAACACTTAAGGAAATACCGAGGATTGCGCCAGGTTGGACGAAAAAAGAGTCGCCATTCACCACGAAAACCGTAGCAGACCAGTAACACGAGGGCGCAGGATGGCGCCGAGGGAACGAGGCAATGTGGGCGTCTGTGCGCCAGAGAAAAAGGGCTCTAGGGGTAATCGTTCTCCTAGGGGGAAATAGTCTATCAGCTACGTCTCGAAGATGATTGGGATTCAATTCACTCACGCGACGTCAGAATCCTCAGGAAACGGCTACAGGAGGGGCTTGAAAACGAAAGCACTCTCGTACGTGAAAGAAAGCGCCTCGAATGAAGGACAGTTGCAGACCGACAGAGCTAAGTAGCAACAAGCTTGATAATAAAGGGGGCACGGAACACTGGAAGCCGCAAGGAAACCAGGAAGAATGCCTCAGGTGTCCTGTGGAGGACTGGTCTTCTAGCGCTCCCGCAGGAAGAGCTCACCAATTCACGAGGTGTACTCAGGGATTAAAATGCTTCACTTGGAACATGAGCCCCTGGGTAAGGCGCTGAAAGAAAACCTCTTCGCATATCACGATAGAGCAACAAAAAAAAAAGAAAAACCCAAAGGAATGAGGAGGCAAATATATAGAGGGGCGATCTGAAGGGAGGGACGGGTCGTGAAGGAATTTGGTGGGGAGATGAGCCGTCGTGGAAGTTGTACGGGCGGTGAAAGTGTGCGAAAGTCCGAGGGCCTTCGTTATCGATAGGCGCAGGCAGACACCTCATGTCTCAAATGCCATTGATAGTCCCTACAGGGGAGGGGGCCTCTAAGAACTGGTTGTAAGGAGAGAGGAGTGCTAAACACTTCCACTTCATCCAAAGAGAGGAGGAGACGAGAGCCGCGCCCAAGCAGAAGGTCGTACAAACCGTTGCAAGGAGGGAGAACTCGTGATGATTCATAAGCAGCAGAGGGGATGGAATTAGACGACGACATGATTAGAAGGGCTCGGACAAGATACACGCTAAGTGGAAGATTCCACAAGATCTTCGAAGAAAATCCCGCGGAAAAAGGGGAACAGCCGAATAACGGTTGGAGGCTGGAGACTGAAAGGGTTAGGGTGGGTTAACTGGTTCGTCTTTCGGAATCAGGAGAAGGACTCGGGGGGGGGGGCAGAATCAGGGACGGTTGAAAGCCGGTAGGGTGCCACAAGGGGGATTCTAAGGGGCGGATAACGGCTCGTCGAATGGGCGAGGGGAGCGAGGGGAGTACTGAGGGACCTTTTACGGGAGGAGGCTAGGAAGAGTAGCGGAGCCGCAGGCCCGGAGGATCGCTAGAGTCTTCGAAAGGGGTCGGGAACGTGGAGAAAACGACGTTGCGAGATGGGTCTCGAAGGGTCAAGAGCTCAGAAGAGGGGAAGTGGGGTTTCCGAGTTCAGGAAAAGGCGGGGGTTCAAATTTCAGGTCAAGAGACGGTTCTAAGAAGATCAGAGATGGGACGAGGGGGGAGAGAGCCTAGAAAGTTACGCGAAGCTTCGTGGGGAAGAAAAAAGGGGTATGGGGGGGGTCGTGGAACGTTCCAAGTCAAACGCGATGATCCGCCATCGAAGGGGGGCCACGGTTGTGGAATAAGGGACGCAATCTGCGAGGGGAGGAGTTCAGGTCTATGCTCTTAACTTAAAGGGGAAGGGTTTAGTCAGTAGACGTCGGGGGATGGTGGCCGGACGAGAAATAGTTCAAGGGGGGGGGAAGGGGAGGAACGGAGTACGAAAACGTCACGCGGGTTAGGGCGGCATGCGAGCGCTTGTCTAAACAGAACACAACCCTAATCATGACAGTATTGTCCCCTGAAATTCTGGCAGTCCGACATCCAGGTTGTTGGAAATGCTGACGGGTGCTGACGGACGCATTAGGGACACTAAAGCACCACGCTTTGCTGTCGATTCAGGATCGGACAATTGGGAGGGGAGGCTGGGAAGGAAGCGAAAGTACCAAGGAAAAAAGGAAGGAGGGGGATGGGCGATAAGGACTGCTTGGCAACGGAGCTCTTGAATGATAACTAGGGAGGACAGGCGAAGGCGAGATTAGAGAGAGACTTTCTTCTTGAAAATCAGAGGGACCTCGAGGTGGGGAGAAAGAGGTAATAATCCTGAGGTACAGAGAGGCTCCATGCGGGGAACAGTAGGTGTTAAAACAGAACCTCAATACGAGATACTACAAGGATTCTCTTGGAGGAGAATCCTCAAGGGACCATGATGGTCAAAGAGCAGGGTGGGAGCAATAAGGGCGAGGGTTGAGTGCTAGATCTGAAGGGGGCCATCGGCAGAAATAGGAACATCGATCGCAGGAAAGGGGAGCGAGGACTCGCCTGCAAAAGGAGAGGCTCAACGTAAGCTGCATGTGCGGAGTGCGGGTCGGGTGTTTGAGGAGAAGTGTAGGTGGACGAGTAAGCCGGGACAAAACTGTCTCGAGAACGTTGAGAAGCAGCAACGTTGTTGAGGACGGGACCCTCGAATGAGAGGCTAAGGAATGGCACGCGTCGGTGGATCGCGCCCTGTACGACATGTCTTATAGTGCAGCAAGGGGGAGTCCGAGCAGCTCGATTCGAGGTTGAGAAACATGATTGGAAAAGTCATAAAATGAGTAAAAAGATAAAAAGTGCTTTCAGACGGTATCAGGGCACCATTCTAGGGCCGAATATACATGTATTGAATAAAGATAGAAGCGTCAGAAAATTATTCATCTAGCATCCTGGTACAGTGATCATCAAGGAGATGGGATCCGACATAGGAGACGATGAGAAACAAAAGTGTTAAAACCCCACGAAAATACGGGGAGTATATAAATACGAGCAAAGCGAGGAGCAAGGGGAGCAGGCATCTTGCGACGGGCGGTGTGAAAAAAGCAGCCAGAAAAAGGGAGTACTACGTCCTATCTCGACTCACGAGGTCGAGGACTTTCTAAGGAGAAGAAGAGGGCGGAAAGAGAATTAAAGTTGAAAAGAAAAAGGGGCTATCGAGCGAGTCGACTTTTTCGGAACGCAGAATTTAGGAGATGGCTCTCACACCGGAGGGGAATGCAGCATAATAGACAGGGAGGGGGACGCAAGGGCAAAATCCTTAACGAGAGCCACAATCAGGCTAGCCGCGCCGATTTCGGGAAAGATTTCGACTTCTCTGGGGTCATTTATTACGGGACCAACTAAGGGACTCTAAGATAGTAACGGGGGAGCTTGCAATAGGATACAATAAAAAGAAATCCCTCATTACGAAAGAAAAAAAACATGGGTGGGGGGGGGTTGATCAATGAAGTCTACATCCACATAGGGCTTCGTGGAGCTACGCAGGCGCGTTGCTAAATGAATCAGATTCGAACCAACTGAGGGTATAGATAGAGAAAGGGGGAAAGTTCTCACCATCTCCCTTCAGAAGAAGCCGCCGAGTTAGGTAGAAGTATCATGACCAGGGTTCTAGATGCAGTTAGTTTCTTTGAGGAGGAGGGTCATCGCAAACGGTAAGGAGACGGAGGCGTGAGGACTCAATAAGCTGACCCAGCAGAGGATCCAGACGAGAGCCAATAGCTCTCTGGAAAGTAGGTTGTCTAGGAAGATGGAGAGGGAAAACGAAGAGGGGTTTCTGACTGCAGCTCAACTCCGGGGGAGAAGAGCCTTTCAGTCGGGTAGCCGCACCCCGCCGGTGAGAGGGAGGAGGAGCTGGAAAGCGAAGGGGTCTTCTCTCCCCTGGAATGAGATCTTAACACGTTAGCGGCCCGGTTTCGCTGAGAGAGGAGTTCGTAGTAGAGGTGAGACAAACCTCCAGTATAAGAGAGGATAATCGCAGTCAGATTTATTAATAATGAAAAACTTCTTTTGGGGAATTGGTAAACTGTTGCTAATAACTGGGGGGCTCCCTTCGGGGGATAAGGAGAAAGAGAAGGGTGATCAGGGGGATAAAGGATGATCTATTTAAATAATTTGGAGCGGCTCGACAGAGGACATACAAGAAGGTGGGGGAAAGGGATATGTAAGAGACCGGAGGCAAGCCTTCCGAGGGGGTGGGGATGGAAGCCCTGGCAATGTAATAAAACGCGAGTCGCTGACGGCGTAAGGACATGCTCCAATCTTCTCCAGGGGGGAGGGACGTGCGCGGACACGACAGTGCCAACAACCAAACGCAGGAATCGCGGAAGCGGCGGAGGTACTCCAACAAAGGAGGGGATGCAAGCAACAGAAGACTGCAGATGTTGTCGAAGTCGGTATGGGGGACTCGAAAAAAAGACAGCAGAACCCAAGGATTTTAAAAGTGGACTCCAAGCGCCGCACCGCTGCTTCGCAGTGAGAGTACTCCCTCAGTGTGGATTCAGGAGGTAATGACGAGTTAACTGAGTGAGATTGACACGGCGAGAGAAAGAAACCTTCTCCATCTCAAATCATGAGGAATCATGTAAAATACTTAGGACGACTCCACATAGCGCCCGTCGTCCTTCGACGACACGTTGGGTCCGAGGCGGGGAAGGCGAAACTCCCACGGGGCCATAGCGGGGAATAGTCCGAAAGAGAGCCAAGAACCTCGTTAAATACTCCAAAAAAAGGGCCTCTATTATTAAGGTCATAGAAAGTCGAACCGCACGGAGACATCGAAAATAGCGACCTTGGGGCCCCCAAACCCCCATCCAAAAGCCCCCAGTTCTGCCTCTAGAAGGAAGAGTACTCATTCAGACTCTCACTCCTTTTCATCAATCGGGGAAAACGATATAAAGATCGGGGGGGGGTGGGATCCGGGACGGGAAAGAGACATCTAAAACTTGCCTGATCGGGGAAAAACCATCACCGCGTCTGTGAAGGCCAGGCGTCTGGAGCCACCCTTAGTCAAACGGTGGGGCTTCACGGAGGAATACAGACAAGACCGTCATGATTCGGCTGGGAATGTCACGCCCAAGATAAGGAAATCCACCTGCAGCGGCTAAGACTGGAGTCGAAGATGGAGACACCCCTTACGCCAATCATAGATAGAATTTGCAAGTGGGTTGAAAGCAAGAATTGCGACAGTCTTCAAAAGGAAAAAGTCAGCTCTATAAGAGAAGATCCCAAACAAAAGGCACGCGAGACAATAGCATTAGAAGAAAACTCTATCAGGTTAGAAACTTGGGTAGACTAAGAAGAGAGCTAACGTGGGGTACGGACACTTCGATCAAGGTGTAGAGAGAGTTAGACCCGGATGATCTTACCATAGGAGGGGGGCGGACTCTCGACATGATGTCGTCAGTCTCTGCAGCTACTTCAATGGCATGCAGGCAAGTAAAAAAAAAAAACCAACGATCAGAATACTTAGAAAAGGGTGAGCGGGGGAGGCTCACATCTCTTACACCGCGCGTTCTGGATCACACTAAGACAAGAAAGATCAGGAACATCGGGGGGAGGAACTAACGGGTCCTCTCTAGAAAGATAGTCCAAACGAGTAGGCAACAAGGGTAGCAGGCAGCCACGCTAGCTGAGGGGAAGACGCTCTTTGCTACGACTCCTTAGTCCCTCCGAAAAAAAAAACGATCCCGTACAGTTCAGAAGGAATACCTGAGGAAAAATGTGTGCAGAATTAAAGCAAAAAAACAGGAAAACACACTAACAATTCGAGAAACCTCCCGATAGCAAGATGCCGATCGGTCCCCACTGGCGACGTGAAACAAACTACGGGGGGAGCAGAAAAGGGAAACGTCTCGAAAGTAAGCGGCGATACTGCGAAAGAACCCTTACTTCATTCGAGAGAGGAGTGGATTAATCCAGAAAACAGTGGAAAAAGGGAAAGGGGAAGGAATTGCTACATAGTGAGGACTGAAGATAGGGCTGTAGCGATGCACGTAGAGAAGTTGGGCTCTTATGGGATGCGGCGGAAAGATAAAAAGGAGAAAACAAGGGGTGAGGATATTCTCAGTCACCTGGAACTGCACGACGATCCCAGGTAAAGAGCCTTGCCAGTTGGAGCGGAGGGCGGATGAGTCTCCACTCCCCGAGAGACTCACACCTAAAAGAGTATTTCGCGCTCGAAAAAGAGAGACGAGCGGCGCAACACTGGCCAGTTCACTACTCCCGTCCCCGCCCCTTCATCTAAACTCATAAACAAACGGGGGGATGTTGGGGGAGAGATAGTAGGGGATCGGCTAAAATGAGGGACGGTTTGAGCAAGGGGAAGCGTAAGAGGCGAGAGTCGACAGGTAAATAGGTGGTTTCTAGCGCTTCAATGCAAGGAATATGAATCCTCCGAAGAAAATGACATCTTTCAGCATATCAGAATAGGCCCTGTCTGCTCCAGGGAATACATATTCCACAGGGAAAGTATAGGATCTTGTCTAAGAAAAATGGTCCGAATCACGCCCCAGGAGGAGCAAAGGTCCGGGACAGAGACATTCTACAGGAAAGAGCGTCGGCGGGCTGAACAAAATTCTGCCTGAAGGCATGAAGGGAAGACCCAGGAGGGGGGCGGGTAAATAATAGCATAACACTTGTCGAGCGACTCCGAGGAAAAGAAGCTCCCCTGAAGGAAATCTAAAAAACGAGAACAAAACAGAGGGAAGGGGTAAACCAGGGCGGAATCCCTGACCGAGGAAGGAACAGGGGGAGGAGGTAGGTGGTTGAGGTTTGGGTGTATTTGAACAAAAACTGTAGGAGACACTCCAAGGAGCAGGAATCAAAGGGATGCGGGGAGGGGGAAAAGCGTTGTCGGCCGTGAGGGTGTAAGGACGGAAAGGGTAAGAGAAAAGCTTGAACCGGCGGTAAGCAATTGGGCTTACGCTAGGCGGGTTGCCGGAAGATCGACACGTAGAGGACAACTTGGGAGGATCACGAAGGGGAAAAGACTCAGATGGAAAAGAAAAACGTGTCTGAGTCCCGGGAAAGCGAGCGGGGAACGAGTGAGAAGGAAACAATCTCACGCAACACTAAAATGCACGGGACGGGTGTTGGGGTTGTCACAAGGGGCAGGGAAAAGCAGGGTCCGAGAAGGAAGATGCGAGAGGGGCGAGAGAACGTATCAGTCGAGGGGGAAAGGGAGGGAGCGGGCGAGCAGGTCGTAGAACCGCTTTAGGAGAAAGGGATCTGTGCTGGAAAGGACAATCTTACGAGACTTATACAGGCCACGAAAGCCGTTGACAAAAGGGACGCGCGGTGGCTGCGCAATTAAGGGGGGAAAACTAAGCAGGTGGGGGCGCTAGGGCTTATCGGCTTACCTTCTGGCATGGGGGAAGCAGTATGGGATTACAAAAAAAACCGGGGGGGGAAGGATCTCTTCGACGTGCGCCGGGTTGCCGGACAGCTACTCAGAAAAATCCAAAGCGGAGTCTTGGAGGGCGAATTAGCAATGTGGACGGAGCACCGGACCTTAATGACGTTATTGGCCCAAGACGGACTTGGCCCCATACCGGGACGGTGTGAAAAAGGCGGTACGGCTCAGAGAAGGAAGGGGGAACCGACACAAGCGGTGCGGGTAGAGAGAAAAGGAACTGAAAGGGGGGCTTGGAGACGAGGGGGGATCCAGGGACCGAATCCCACAACGAGAGCGGGGGGAGAGAGTTGGGCTAAGGACGCCGGCGTAAATTGGAGAAGATGAGGGTAGGGAAAACGTCCGGGGAGACGAAGGCGCTAAAAGCAAGGACGTGAGAGGGGAACGGGAAAGAAAAATGAATAAAAATCGAGAAGGTTGCGGAGTGCAAGGGAGGGGGGTGGATCATTCGCGAGATCCTAACAGGAGGGTAACAAAAACTGAGGGGGGCCGCTCACCTCGAGGGAGCCTACGTGTAGATAAAGCAGTAGGAAGGCGCTGATGAGCTTCCTCGAAGAACGGAGTCCATGATAAGAGTCGGGGTGTGGAAAAGGAAAGAAAGGGGGCTTCTGAGTCCGGGGCAGCGCACGTATCGAGCGCGCCCCTGGGGGGATCTCCTCGGAGAATGAAAAATGACTGAAAACGATCGGAAAGTACTCTGAACAAGATTTTGAGGCGGAGGTCAAAGGGGGGGTAAGAGCATCTCGAGTTTCTCGTGGAAAAAGCGATCAATCTGTTGGGAGCTCAAAATTGTTGTCGGTCAATGAAGAAGATTCCCGCAGAATTGCCCTGAGTGCGGTCTACGTAGTGATGGGAGCAGAAATTGCGGAAAAGATATGGCATACATGGGTCGGGAAAAAAAGAGGTCGGAAAATCGTCTGCTGCGCACTGTATACTGCTTTTGAGGTAACAGAACCATCGGAACACCTTTGGACAATCCTGTAGAAGGAAAAAAATTATACCGACTAACTGTATTTTAATCTTGAAGAAGGCGGATCAAGAATAAATTTAATCAAGGGATGCATACTGGCTACCAGGATATAAAGGAGGGTTCTCAACTACAACAACCAAGATCCACTGAGGGAAAAAGGGTAAATACAAAAACACGATCGTGGGCAATGAACCGCGAGCAGGAGAAGGGAATAGAGGAGACGCCTAAAAGGACACACAACCGCCGAAGAGGGGAATCCGCCGCCGGAGCTAGGAGCAAACGAAACGGGAAGAGGAAAAATGCTCCGAGAGAAAAAAGCGGTCGACAGAAAAAAGGCAATTAAAAAAAGCAACTAGAAGAACGGAGTGAAAAAAACAGGGACCGTGATGCCGGCTCCAAACCCGGCGGGTGACGGGACGTCATGCTAAAACCGGAAAAATGGACGGCGGACAAAAAAGGAACGGGTCTAAAAAACACAAGGGAAAACCTCTATAGGTGCGCATCTGCGACGCGCTGGCACTGTCTCTGCGGTTCAGCTTTATGGGCCTCTACGATACGGAGGTTACAAAACGTTTCCTCTGTGGATCTATCAGAAAGCACTGAAAAAAAGGTCAATAATCTAAACTTAGGGTAAATAGAAAGGGCTCCACAGAGAAGAAAACGTTCTTATTGGCGGAATGATAAGGTCGTATCAGGGTTTGGCGACAGG
>Ga0179593_1572924_pt1 | contig 10973 bp, 9 predicted proteins | sample CZODoug2_1_08_16_FD_185931 | JGI IMG/M metagenome (GOLD analysis project Ga0179593, IMG submission 185931) | Vadose zone soil fungal communities from Angelo Coast Range Reserve, California, USA - CZODoug2_1_08_16fungal (PacBio error correction) | ecosystem: Environmental > Terrestrial > Soil >...
CAGAGAGCCGAGACCTCGATCAATAAAAGGCGGGGGGGGAAAAGTCTTCTACGTTAAGGGAACATCTCAGAAAGGAAAGGTGCTCTGAAAAGAAGGGACCAGGGACCGTCTAAGAAGCTCTCGCCCTAAATAAAGGGATGACGGAAAATACAAAAGATGAATTCGAAAAGATCTTCTTTCTTTCTTCAAAGGAAGCGCTAAGGGGGGAAGGGTGGAGAGCTTGAGTTTTCTCACTTCACACTGGAGGGATCACTGGTGTTGCGAAGGAGTCAACACGAGGCGGATAAAAACACTCCCTGAGAAGGGGGAAGTTAAAAGACAACAAAAATCTTCATTGAGTTTCGCATAATCGACAGACGAACAAGAAGGGGGGTGAATAAAAGAAAAATATCCCCTCGAATCTCCTCACGCTATTCCCGTGGGAGAGAAGTCCAGAATATCCGCCAAACGGGTCGGCCCAAGAAGGGGGTGGCAGGGGAAAAAGAACGTCTCGATCAGCAAACGGGGGACGGGAAAAAGTGGGGAGGACTGCTTCGAGAAGGAAAAAAACGCCAGCCAGGAGGAGGAAAGGAAAAACGAGCGAATGCAGGAAAAAGGGAAGGGGTCCCCTAACCTGTAAAAGTGCGCGACGGGAAAATGGCCTGGGAAATGACCGGACACACCCTTTTGAGGATCCTCCCCGAGAGAGAAGCGGAGTTCGAGAGGGAGGGGACACAACGGGTCTGCGGCTCTTAGTCGTCCCCTCTACGTCGATTCTATCGGGAAAATCCGCGACTCTCTAGATCACGCTAAGCGAGAGTCTCCTAGAGATAGTTTGTCAAGAAGGGACAAAATAGCGGCTCAGGGTTTGAAGCAGGGGAGCTACCAGGAAGGATCATCTCTTGAAAAAAGGAAAAAGTATTATAGAAAAAAGTTGCCAGCGAGTCCTCTATCAGCTCTGCTGGGAAAAAGACAGAAAGGAGGGGGGGGGTAAAAAGGGGAGGGAGAGAAGCAGGCCCATGCTATATGAGGAGTCAAGATCAGGATTTCTCTCCTACTTTCTACCTGTACATCAACCACCCTCTCCTTACAGAACATCACTTTTGGGAAAAAGGAAAGATCGCGGGGAAATGCCTGAAACACCGAAAAACATTGGACTCTTTCAGAAATCTCCGGCGAGAAAAAAAAAACGGACCGCGCGGGGGTCTAAAACTCCCTGATGTGCAAGGGTTGGCACCGGACTTGCCGATAAGAACTCAGCGATCTCATGTCTCTGAAAAAGAGCCCGTTAAAGGAAGGAAGAAATCTTTTTCGAGAAAAAAACGGAGATATCGGGGGGGAGGGGGGATATAGGAAAGGGACCGGGAGCCGAGCCGCGAGAAACATTGCAGAAAGCGAGATGACACAAAGATCTACGGGTCCACGCAGACATGTCAGGGAAAAACTGGCGGAAGCGGGACGCCCGCGGCGCCAAAAAAAGGGTGCGGCTCCGTGGGCGCACGGGGAAACGAAAAGAAAAGGTTTCAAGTAAAGGCCCGTCTTTCCGCGAGGGGGGGAAAAAAAAGACGCAGCGGCTACGCAGCACGTCAGACAGCATACGTCAGAAACGGGCGGACATTTGAGTTTAAGGGGAAGTCCCGGCGACTGAGAAAAAAGATATTCTAAAAAAAGAAAAAGGGGGGGTCTGGCCGATAACAAACCCTTCTCAATGGAGTTCGAGGAAAAGAATGCTCTGAGATTTATCGAGAAAGGGCGGGATTGGGAGTGAGGGAGGGATCCAACTTTTAGAAAAATCGGGAATTAAAGCGAAGACGTTCTTGCCGAAAAGGCGGAGATACGGGGAAAATGAAGAAGAGCCTAGGTAAAAAAAGCGCCTCGAGTGTCGACATAAGTGAATCCAAGAAGATATACTTTCGAAACGACGCAGGTAGGACTGCTGAGGAAGGCTGGGAAGGTTTCCCCTTCTAAAACGTTTCCGAGCTGGAGAGGGGGGAAGGCGGAATCGTTCCATAGGATCCGCAGGCCGACCGAAAAAAGAAAGATGGAACAGGATGATAAGATCCTAAGCCTCGGGGAGAGGAATCTCGTCGGACTTGAAGGGGCTGGGGACAGAAGGAGGGGGGAAGGGGGGGAAGAGGACCGAGACCAGCAAAGCCGTGCTGGGAAGAGGATCAATTCGGTCGAAAATAAGAGAAGGTGTTTGGGCTAGTAGTATTCGATTAAAACTCGCATTGGTTTAAATTTATGGGGAGAAAAATTCTCGCGTCACGAGACCCTTCTCCTCCCATATTTCACGCAAAGGAAAAAGCAGGAAGTCAAAAATCTTCTTTGGGGGGGGGAATCAACAGACGAGTTCTAGAAAAGAGAGCGGCATTCAAGAGACATAAAGGGGTTTCATCTATTTCGGGGGTCCGTGGCCGAGGGCCAGCTACGGGAGAGGCAACAAAAAAAAAAAAAAAAAGAAAAAAAAAAAAAAGAAAAGGAAAGAAAAGAGAAAAGGGGCGCCGCAGGTCGTGCGGGAACAAAAGAACTTGCCTCGAAACGTATGCATGAGGATCATCGTCGAAAGTGCATAAAAGAAAAAGGGAAAGGGAAATGAGATGGGTCGAGAGAAGAGGAAAGTGTCTCTAGAATGAAAAGTTTCTAAAGTTTCCTGGAAAACATTTCTAGGGGGGCGAATCCTTTCTCCACCGAGAGGGACTCAAGGCCCTCATTTGAGGGGGTGACCTCTAGGAAAGGGACTTTCAGACAGAGATCGCTCTGGATTTCCTCTATTCTTCTAAAGAAATTCTCCCAGAAAGCACGAAAGAGGCGGGGAAGAGTGGCGTTTCTGTGAAGGAAAGTCCAAGTTCTATGAAGGGACCGCGACGGGAGACAATGCCTCGAAAAAAAAAACTTAGTAAGTATGAAAAGAAAGGCTGTTAAGCACGCTCTTCCTAAGAAGAGACATATACTTGGGGAAAGCTAAAAGAAAGGGGCAAGGCGCTCAACATAGGGTTTCGGGATTCTTCTGCTCATGCACCTGGTGAGAAAGACGATCTGTTAAGAAAAAAAGGAAAGTAAGAGGAATCCAAAATTTGATCATCGCCTGACCCGGAGGAAGGAGGATCTCCCTTGACACTTCCACCGGGGGAAATAATTTTCGCGGAAGTGAAGAAAGAATAATGTAAAGTTCTCATGCACCAAAAAATCGGAACCGTCGACTCTCAAAAGGGGGGTCGGCCGGAAAAAAGAAGAGGGATGGAAAGCGGCGTTGTATCCTTCCTGAGACCCCTGCCGCCTAGCCCTATCCAGAGCGTGGAAAGAATGGGCCCCGAAGACCTAGAAAGGGGAAGTCCTTCCTGCTTTAAGCGCTTCTCCGCGAGGTAGAAGAAGGCGGTTAAAAGAAGCAAGGGGAACTTTCTTTGAGTGGGAGAAAGACTTATTTCTTCGAGGAGAGAGCATTAAGCAAAAAAAAAAAGGCTACGGGGGGAGGAACATAAAAGAACTCTTAACCACAAAGACGCCTTGATCTCGGCCGCAACAAGGGATGACGGAGCATTGCGACAGAAAGAGAAGCGAAAAGAAGGGGTCAGGGCACAAGAAAGTCCGACTAGATCGATCCTTAAAAAAAAAGCTTCGGCGGAATGAGGCTGGGGGAGTCATCACGAAGGGAGAGGGGAAGGAGACTTGGAGTAAGGGAAAAGGGGGCAGCGCTGATGGGGAACCGCTCAGATAGGGGAATGCGCAGAAAACGAGACAAAAGCATGGAGGGCTAGTCAAATCGATAAAAAAAAGCATTCCTAGAAAGAGTTTTTTCTAACGCAAAATGGTTCAGAAGAAAAGAAAAAGCGATGAGATGAAAGGAAGGGGCATTCTATTCTCTAAGAGAAGTTATCGAGCGGCAATTCCCCGAAAGGATCCACTGGGGGAAAATGGAAACAAGGCATGAGACAAGCCACGCAGGGATCCCAGGACATCCAGGGGAGGGGAGAGGAGACCTATCCTAAGAGGAACAAATCGGTTAACCACTCCTCCATCTTTTCAGGAGAAGGAAAAAAGACTATTTCATGCCTCGCAGGGAAGGGAAAATTAAGAAAGGGGGGGGTGTGGGGTGTGGGGGGGGTTTTTGGGTGCCGAAATACTGAAAACGTACGAGCCCACGAAAAACTGCGCTATCTTCTTTCTACCGAAGAGGGCCTTGAAAACCAAATGCATCGCGGCGAAATGGCACAGGTCTCCTGAAGACCGAAAAAAAGAGAGTGGGGCTGCGGGCTTCGACAGTCTCTTAATTTAATGAAAAAAAAAGGCTCACCCGGGTAGGGGGGAAAGCTACGAGATATGGATGGTGACAGCTACGCGGGGGGAGCAAAAAAAAGATCCTTCTCTCCAATGGGGACCGTGCTTCTGACCGAAAGGGATACAATTCTACAGGGGACGGGGGAGGAGGGGGGAGACCTGAGTTGTTCGGGGGAAGATCGAAGGGGGGGTGATCTTCCCGTCCTTTTCTGGGAATTCTTCACTACAGAAATTCTATTCCCAGAGAAGGGGAGGGGAGGCGCGCCTCTAACGTAGAAGTGAGCCGCGAAGAGGTTCCATCATTACACTAAGTAGAAGAAAAAAAAAACTTTTCTGGAGAACGTCGCGGGAGAAATGTCGAAGCGTGCTCGAAAAAACTCTAGTAGCTCAGCATCTCGGGGGGGAGGGTCTCGCGCGAGAGTACCGCCTAACGATGAGCTGTCATGAGAAAGAGGGAGATATCGCGAGAGAGGCCCAAGGTCCCCTTAAAAGTTCAGCGCGCTCAAGGAGGGTCGAGCTGCAAGGAAAGAGCAAAGGGGGTGAAAGAGGACCATCCTTTTCGGGAAAGAGTCGCTCTATCTAGAGGTAAGACGGGAGCAGTACGGCGGGACCGGAACTATTAACTTCTCGGGGGCGCCTATCCTATCCAGAAAGAGATACCCGAAGAGAAGAAATATCTGGAGCAGGACAGGAACCTCAACCTGGTGAGAAAAAATGGGGGAAAAGAAGCGTGCCATGCTGGAAGGGAAGAAAATCATCGCGATCTCAAACTTCTCTCCCCTCAAAAAAAAGGACATCTTCTACAGGCCTTAGGGTCAACATCGCAAAAAGGGAAACCGTCATCTGAGATGGAAGGGATGAGGCGGCACCGAAAGGTCTAACCGGGGCTTTGTTGCTGGGGGGAATAGCCCATAGAAGAGAGGAGTGATGCTCCACGAAAGATGGTCTATGAAGACTACAATCTTTTCGAAAATGCTTCCGATCCAAAGACTGAAGATGACGGGAGGGCTGTGGGTATTGCAATAAAAATTATGGGGGAAGCTCTCCTCCTTGTGGAAGAAGGAGTCAACACCAACGGGGGAGAGAATATCGAAGTGGGGGGTTCAACACAGAGAACAAGGAACACCCCTGCCTACTTGGAGACTTCCCGCCCCGCCAGAAATCAGGAAGGGAAGAAGGCCTTGCGAGCGCCGCGAAAAAGGCGATATTATCGAGGAAAGGACCTCTGCTACGCCAAGAGGCTTTCGAAGCGAAAAGGGTGCCCGGAAGAATGGATGGGGAATATCAAAGGATATGTGCTCAACCCGCATTTGGAAAGAGGCTCGGCTTGAGAAGCTGGAGAGAGAAACAAAGATTAGGGAAAGCCAGCGTATCCCAGAGAGTGCAATAGAAAAATGGTGAGAAACATAGCAAAGGGAGGGGGGGGTCCGGCGAAAAGATTGACAAAGCTTCTCATCATCTTTAAAGGGACGGGTCTTTCTAGAAGGGAGGAAGAAGTATCAAAGTTATCTCTATCTAAAGGCGCATAGTGCTTCTGTCCTTCGTTAAAGGGACTACTCTCCACTTCTGGGGGGTGATGACAAGGGGGGTCTCCCTTCAACTTCGATAGAGGTCAAACAAAGGGTGAGTTTGAGTATCTGAAACACCGTATCACACTACCCTGAAGAGGGAAGATTCCGAAGAAAGCAACGACACGGGAAGTATCTTGCCGCACAGAAGCGGGAAAGGGGAAAGCGCGAGGGAGAGACCAAGCATCAGAAAAGTCCGATGGCTGAAAAAGGACCCATCAGAGGAAGGGAAGAAAACGGAAGAAAAAAGGTGGGTTGGTAGGAGGAGAATTTCTCAAGAATCTAATATAAGGGTTTACTGTCAGGGGGTTGGGGAGGAAAACATTAGGAAGGAGCAAAGGGAGCGATCGTGAAAACTGTCTCTATTCTCTCCTGGAAGACTTTCCTCCATTGGGTAAGGGAACGTCCGTCCAGGAACAAACCATTTTGCGGGATCCGAAAAAAAGATATTAAAAAAAAATCTCGTCGTTCTCTATCTGGGGAAGTCGAGCTTCACCGCGACACTCTTTCGAGGAGTCCGAGAAGCAGGATCTATGGAATTTCCTCTCTTGATAAAGAAAGAATTTGGAAAAATGATTCCCGCAGAAGAAAGGGGGCCAATGGACATAAATAGGAGCTTGGGAATAGGGTATGGAGAGGGAAAGAAGGAGGGGTTCTCCGTAAAGAGCCCTCTCTGTCAACGAGACGCTGTCATGCCTCTATGGGGGAAGCTTCTTTCCCGGGGAAAGTAAAAGCCTGTCTTCTGGGGGAGTCGTTCCTTTGAGTTACCCAGCTATGCATCAGGAGAGGAAGATAGAGAGGAGAGAATCTAATCACCTCTGAAGGCCCCGGAAACTATACTCTTTTTAGGGAGTCCGTAAGGAGAGCAAGAAGTCGGATATTCTGGTAAAGCGCAAGCGCCCTGTGGCGCGATTCGTGGGAGAGTCCCAAAAAGAATGTCTCCTCAAGTTTTTAATCACGTCGTAAAGCGGGACCAAAAAAAGCCGCCTGTCATGGGAAAAGACGAGATCCTCACCCACAAAGAGCTGATATGATTTTTGTCAAAAGATGGGGGATTCCGCACAGTGGACCGATAAACAGAAAGTCTTCCTCTATCGAAAGTCATTTCTCTAAAGGAAAATTCCAATGAGGATTCGCTGGGGAGGAACGAAGAGCTGGACAGTATATCATGAAGAGGGATTTCTTCGTTAGGGGAGATCAGGCTGATCTTGCAAATTTCCACATATATCAAGGGGGACAGACTAGTCGGAACGGAAAATCAGATATGAACAACTGATCGCCGCGGAGACTTCGCCAAGCGTGAGGGAACGTGGTCGGACTGGAAGGGACCTTTCTTTCGACTAGGGGAAGAACTCCCGTGTCTTGAATCTCTTCTGGAAAGGCCGGGAAAAAAGCTCAAAAAATCTCACTGAGGGGGGCGTTCATCTCTTCTTCCCCTGGAGGGGAGGGGGTTGGGGGTACGGGACAGGCTGCCGGAAAGACTTCATCGGACTGCAAAAAAGGGAGAGAACGAAAAAAAAGGTTTTTCGTTTCTCTTGCCCCACGTAAAAAAATCGCCTTGCCTCTGGAGGATCCGCTGAAGGTGGAGGGGGAGGCTGGGGGGGTGAAGCACCTCAAGGGAGGATTGCTTCTAAGTTCTCTGCCAAGAAGGGGAAAAACGTAAAATCGTTGGAAGGATCCTTTCAGCTCATGCGTAAAAGCCGAGCCTGATCAGAAAAGTTCGCAAGCATAGGAGCGAAATTCGTCCTGCCCATTGTTGTGAGAAATTTCGACAAGGGGAACGGATAGCGCTGAGCCGTGCTCGAAAACGACTCAATCGAAGAGAAATGCGAGAGTGAAAACCGGAGCGTGGGGCCTGGACTTCAGCTAGAGGGTCTCCATGGAGGCCTCCTTCGGGGAAATAAGCCATTCCTTCCGCCGAGGGTCTATTACAGCAATATGAAAATTCGCAGGGAGAGGAAGATGCATGAGAAGAGAAGGATAACTTTTTGTACCAGGTCGTTTTAAGGGCGCAGACCGAAATGGAAAAGAACAGGCCAAGACGGCAAACAGGCTTTCTGAGGAGCAAGCTTTCCGAAAAACACTCCCGGTGTTCTTGAAAAGTTTAGTAGAGGAGCTCGGAAGCATTGTGGGGGGAAATGCATCAGCAGGCGAAAAGACCCTCAGGAAAGCACGGAACTAAGGGCGGTGTGAATATCATCACGGGTCGCGTTCTACAGAGAAAAGAGAGAGTATTTCAAGGCAGAAGGGCCGTTCAGACTAGAAGGGATGCCTCTCGTCTGAAGGACTGGTCAAGGTCTTCTTCCACCAGAAGATAACAACGAGGATCGGATCGGCTCTGAAAGTATCCTCCCACTTTCGGAGGGGAAAACACCAGAGAGGTGGTAGAGGGGAGAAGGAAGAAAGTCCCCTTATCGACCTGGGAAGTGGTCGCCAAGCTTACGAAAAAGGGATTACACCAGGATGCTCAAGGAGTCTAAGACAGGGGACCTTTCTCGCAGACATATAAAGGTCATCGATGCGTCTAGAGGGGAGCACCGACAAAAATATGCATGAGAGGCGGAGGTGGGGGGGCTGTCCAAGTTCTAAAAGGCCGCGCAAGGAGACAGCATCGAAAAAAAAAGGAGAAGGGGGGGGAAAAAAAGAGAGAAGAGTGCGCGGCCTAGGAGAACTTGGGGAAAGGAGGAAACCGCACAAAAACAGAACAGCATCTCGTTGATGGAAGAAAGCCGGCGATCGCCGCAGAAAGGGGGGGGTTTCTTTCAGAGAGAGAAAAGAAAGGCAGGAGAAAGAGGTCTGGAAAGTTATTCAGCAACTTATTCTGTCAAAGAAGGGAGACCACGGCCACCTTGAGCAAAGGAAGCTCGCTGAAGAGGACAACTTAAGGTCCTTCTCACAAAAGGGAGAACCTTCGAAGCTCAAGAAAGGTTCTGACGACCGATGCAGAAAGCAGAGGATGCCGAAAGGGTATAGTCCTTCTATGGGGTACGTCTTCTGATGCGCCCGGAGAGGGAAAGATCATATTGGGGAAGAGGGAATAGACTCGAAAGGAAGGCCTTCTTGCAAGAGGGAAAAATCCGCGATGTAGAACGCGAAGAAGGAGTCACCACGAGAAGGAGGGGGGAGGGCTGCGGAACGGAGGAGGTCGGAAAGCATTTCCCAATAAGGGGCGGCAAAAAACTCCTAACCTCGTAGCAAGGAGGATTGGGAGTCAGAGCAGCCTTGATAAAGCCGCTTCTTACCGGAAGAAAAGTCTCAGGAAGTCGGAATAGAGGAAAAACAGAAGTTCCTACTATTCGAAAGAGCAGCGATAAAAGACAAGGGTGAGTCATAGGCGGCGTCATGTCGGGAAGGGGGGCGGCGCTGACCAAGGGTACAGATTAATCTGGGAAGCCTCTCAGAGAGATGAGAATCCTTCCGTGAGACAGCGAGCTTGAAAAGACTCCCTTCATAAAAGGGGAAACGCAGTCGTTTGGTCGAATGAACCACCTGTCGATTCCTAAAGAAAGGGAGCGCAATGCCGGGCCGAAAAGATTATCTTCTTCCTAGGGAACCATAAATTATCGGGGGGGAGTAAGCCTATATTGAATTTAGGAAAGTTGGCCATACTAGGGACAAAAGCCCCAAATCCCGGGAAGGTCTATGCTCCCGAAAAGAAAGTCATCTGAGCCCGAGGCCGAAAATAAAACGTAACTGGTTCTCGAAAACTGGCGTTTCAGCATATTTTGCCAGCAGAGACCTCGCCGGCCGTAAGGGAAACCAGTTGCCTACGACTGGGGAAAACACCCCTGCGCGTCGAGCAAGAAGTCGGCTCGACAGAAAAGGAACGGGGGCCAACCGTACGCGTTCTTCGCATTGAGGGCACGAGAAAAAGAGATGGGAAGAAGAAGGCGACGTTTCTGTCGGAGTCGCTCGGCACAAACAATTTGGGGTCAGAAAAAAAACGGGGAAATGGGTATAGAGCGCCCGCACCTCGATCCTGCTCTCAAAGGGAGACCTCTTCGACCGACGCGGGACCGGAAGAGGCTGTTAAAGTTTTCTTTCGATAAATTCGTTCGCTGATCCGAAAAAAACAAAAATTGTGCTGCAAGTCAAGGAAAAAAGGAGCGGAAACAGCGAGGGAGGAAGCTCTCCTTCGATCCTAGAGGAAAAAGGAAAGTATTTAGTGTAAGGAAGACAGGGTACGATGAAAAGAATGTAAAACGGGCGTCCTGCCTCTGGGTCTCACCGGGGAAGGATTAGATGGGCCTAGGAACGAGGCATGAGGGTCTCTCTCGAGGATTACCCCTAAAATATCCTTTCTTAATAAATAGGCTGAGTGTGCTGATCTGCCTCTTCCTCATATCCTAGAAAAAGTCCTTTCATAGGAAAGAATTCTGCGGGGTCTGGAGGGGGAAAAATGATGCGAAAAGGGTAGACGAAGAGAGAAACTGTTCTTTACCCAAGATCTATCTAGGAAGTCTGACGAGTAGAAAGGGAGAGCAGAGGTCGGGAAAGCACTCCATATAGACCCTATCGAGGGGGCGGCACGGGGGAGGAACATGGTTACAAGGGGGGCCTGTCTGGAGAAGGTTCTGGCAGAAGAAGAGGAGCCTCTCCAGGAGGGGAGCAATGAATAGACACTTCTTTCAGCAGATGGTCAAATAAAAAGGAAGACCGTCCACCAGAAAAGGTCGAGTAGATAAAACTGAAGGGAAACTCTCCAAACACATGGAGATTTCTGCAGATGAAAAGAAGAGCAATCGGAAAAGAGGGGGAGTTAGGACTCAAGATTATCGTCTTGAGAGGGAGCCGCTGGTCGAAGGGGATCCCGGGGCTGGAAAGGGGGTGGAGTGCGGGGGGAAATGAGATGAATTGGGGGTGTAATCGGTCCAGAAGTCCATCCTTAGGGAAAAAAATCGATCGACCGTTTAAAAAAAAAGCGCGCCGGGAAAAGGGGAACCAAAACCTGACGTTTCAGAAAAGTCCCTCCGGTCCTGACCGCAGGGAAAGAAGGGGGGCGATCAGCATAAAGAGGGAGTGATCGTCTCGAACGAAAAAGGGACTTCACTCTGCTGTCTCAGCGCACAAGGGGAAACTAGATGTATGGGCAGGCAGATACTAAAGCAAGGGGGATAGGCTACCCAATTGGGAGCTTAAGGCGGGCTT
>Ga0179593_1735886_pt1 | contig 10973 bp, 10 predicted proteins | sample CZODoug2_1_08_16_FD_185931 | JGI IMG/M metagenome (GOLD analysis project Ga0179593, IMG submission 185931) | Vadose zone soil fungal communities from Angelo Coast Range Reserve, California, USA - CZODoug2_1_08_16fungal (PacBio error correction) | ecosystem: Environmental > Terrestrial > Soil >...
TTGATTAGGGGGGGTTGAAGCCCTTGGCAGGACACTTTACGCTGTTATTGAAACGCTGCACAAAAAGGAAGCAGAAAGCAAACCAAAAGACCGCGGGTCGCACGAAAGAAGGACGGCGGAAGCGAAGAAACGCAGGGTGTCTCTGTTCGTCTTCTGAACAGCGGGACGGCTAAAAAATCAGGGAAATATCACTCTCTAAAAAGGGCTGATGGGAGGGACACATCCGCGTAGGGTGCAAAAGTTACGCTGAAGGAGACTCCAAGGTGTTGTCCTCAAACAATCTTGGGAGATATCAAGGACAAGAAACATGGGTTGGGTTTTCAGACGAAGGAGAAAGTCTCTGAGAAGGAAGTCGTGCGACTGGAGTCATTTGGGGAAAGGAAGTCCTGTGAAAGATAAAAATGCTTATCGAAAAATCCAAAATTGCGGCGGCATGAGTGGGAGAAAGTAAGCAACGTACCAGGGACTAAAAGGTCCACCCTTTCGGTTTTCTAAAAGGAAAATTGAAACCGCGAGGAGGGGGGTATTCGGAGGTGGTGAGGCGCTCCCTCCATTTCAGTCTTTTCGTGGAGGATTTTTTATAAACTCGGATTAGTAGGGGGGGAGGGGCTAGAAAAAAAGTTACCCGAGTCTTAGTTTTTGCGAAGGGCAGGAAGATCCAATCCGACAGGGGAGCGAGACGTACCCAATTGTGAGAAATCCCTCGCTGGATGCAGTATAAAGCACCTTTGAAAAAAAAAACTCATCTCTCTTCGAAAACTCACATTCCGCTCATTCAGCCTCATGGGGCTAGGGGTGAAAGAAGACCGCTTGGGCACGCGGGATCAGTGGAGAAACGAAAGTCGCAGCCCAAAAGGCAGTGAAGGCGAAGAAATCTCGCTCTGGAATGTGGAGAATCCGGGACCACCTTGGGAATAAAATTGTCTACGCCGTCCAGAAAACAGGGACTCTGGCAGCCCTCCGATACCGGTTTGGGGGAAATGGGGCGCGTAGGTTTCATCTTTGACAGGAGTGAGTTGAAGGGGTCACCCTATCAAGCGCTCACGAGAAAAATCTCTGAAATTAAAGTGTGGGGACGGGTAAATCAGGAGTGACAATCTTGGGTAGCAAAATTCTAACTAAAGTGACAGAGAGAGTCAAGGGTGTCATCCGCGGATTGCCAGATGGGAAGTAAGCCTTGCGGGACTTCGTCCTGGGTTAAGTGGCAAACTATAGGATTGCAGGCTATTAGTCTAGAGTCGATGTGGGGCTTTCGGGACGGTGCGTGGTTGATGTGCTCCGGTTGGGGATTGGTGATTACGCATCATAGTGAGTCTGGTTGACCGTACGACGGTTAGAACGTCGCGAGAGCGCTCTGGTTCGGTGAAGAACCTCTGGGGGATAAGCCAGGGGAGGGTCAAAGGCCTTCCCTGATAAGCTCCAAAAAAATATATTGCATGGTCCGCCCAGCGGGAACAGAAGAAACGCCTGCGGAAGGTACAGCCCCCTCCGGCCCGGTGAACAAGGTGGCGAGTGCGAGCGCCTCCTTCGTGCCGAGTCCGAGGCCCAAACGAACGCGTTTTTGGGGGGGCCGCATGCAGAAAAATCATTGGGAGAAAATAAAAGCATGAGCAGGGCTGCCTGGACCTATAAGACTGAAGCTGCTTTTGGATAGAAAACCAGCGAACACAGTTGATGCTAGTGTTTCTTTCATCTGCTATCTGCATTCTTGCGAGAGAAGAACAACGGTATTGATCCAGATTCTTGGCTGTAATTGTTCCTCGTTCTCATAGCGGAGTGCCTCACAAAGTGTCGTTTGCAATGGGAGCGAGAGCGTCAGAATGTGATTACTAAGGTCTCTCTCCACGAAGGACTCTGTAGGGTTTAATTATCGAGCGATCTGAGAACACGTTTCCCGGGGATCGGAGCTTCTGCGAGGGGCCACTTTTCGTGCCTATAGCCGTTGTCCTCCAATGAGGATGAAGGTATAAGTTGCGCCCCATTTAAAGGAAAAGTTCGGGCTTCCAAGTCAGGGAAACTAAAAGAACCCGTTGTCACAATCTGCCTTACAATGGGAAAAAGGACACGGGATTCAGCAAGCATGGACGGAGGCTCAACTAGAGAATTACGGTTGTTCAAAGCACTGCCTCTCAAGATCGTCCCACTTCACCATCTGGGCAATGGAGCGCGAAAGTCTGGAATTGGGACTTTATCCTGCTTGGGTCTCAGGAGTTGGCATATTAATTCTCAGTCTCGGGGGGATAGCAGGGAATTATTGTGACAGCTCCTGCAATAAAAAGGTGTACATAGAGAGTAAGTCTGGCGCGGCCGCGGGCCAAAAAAACGGAGGAGCGGACGTGAAGGGGGCTTCGGTGAAAGGGAATAATAGTCAAACAGATTCGCGGACTGGCCGTACGGAAGGAGAAGCAAGAGACTAAAATCAGTACTGCATTTCCGCGGAAAAAAAAGAAAGGAAAAGATCGAGACACAGCACTCGAAGACCCGTTTTTACATAGAAGAAGTCGGTCATCTATGCAAAACAGGGGGGTCGAGCAACAAAAGGGGAAGAAGATCTAGATGGAAATTTTATTCATAATAGCAAAATGAAAAAAAGAAAGGTCCAATTCTGTTCGATGGTCATTCTATCTGTGTGTAGGAAGGGAGGAAGCTTTTAGGGAGGGAAGGAGTGCAGCGGGGGGCAGTTTTGAAGGGCAGTGACGCGTTTCTACCGGACTTCAGCGCCGCCCAATAATTCAAGAACGATTCAACGCCGAGCCGCTAAAATTAATAAGAAAAAAAAAAAAGGAAAAAAAAAAAAAAAAAAAAAAAAAAAGAAAAAAAAACAAAAAAAAAAAGAAAAAAACAAAGAAAAAAAAACATTTAGGTTGGTTTCCTGCAAGTGATAAGGCCAAAATCTTCAGAACCTGTTCCTTATCCGGATGTAAGTAGAAATACAAGATGGCGTCGAAGACTAAGCGAATGAATCCTGCCTTCTAACGCGGGGGGCGATCAAGTCGAAAGCGCAGACGACGCTGCCTCGAAGAGGGGAGTGGGAAAGAGGCCCGCTGGAGGAGAAAAGAAGCCATCATGCATTCGTCAAGGTGCGAAGGACTGGGCAAAGGGAAAAACATGCAGGCGATGATGAGGAAAATTTGTACGGGGGGCTCTTGGACAAAATCCGGGTCTGGGGTTGAGGGGGGTCGGAAAACGGAAGAGAAGGAGAGGACGCACTGGGAACCATCCAAACCTTCTGGTGCCGCCAGTAAGCGAGATGAGGAAGAAGGGGGTAGGAGCGAAGCTATTTGGGGCCTTTCAACTTTTTGCGATATAAGGGCCGGATGGGCGCGACGTCTGATCGCACCAGGGGGGGAGAGGGCCGGAAGGAAAAAAAAGCAGGTGTCTGAAATGAAGAGAACCTCTATCCGTAGATTCGCGCATTTTTGGGATAGGAGTTTTAGGAGGCTCCCGATTACATACAAGGTCAACGACTTTGGAAGGGTTTGGGGCTCAAGGAGCAAATATCTAAGATAGGGCGTGGTAACAAAGAAAGCCCTGGAAAAGTTAGGGAAAGACCCGTTTCTGCAGGGAACAGGGAGGAACGGGGACGTGGAACTCACGAAGCTTCGCAGAAACCCGCCCACAAGGGAACAGACTTAAGGGTCTACCTAAGCAGGAAGAGGGTTTCGTCGCGACGGGCCGCATCGATAATAAAGGGCGAGGAAAAAGACTAAAGTTGCGACGTGCGTGACGTCACCGAGGCGCCACGGAGTCTGGCTTACTGCAGATCAGGTTTGAAAGAGGGGAGTAAAGCAAACGATCTTGTGGCCCGGTGCTTATCAGGGTCATTCAGGGCCCGATCTAAGTTGAAGCGATGGAGGTTGACCCCTTCAACGCCAACTATTTATAACGTGAAAAAAAGCGATCAAAAATGCAAAGTGCCAAAACCGGTAATCACTGCGTAAAGTGGAAGAGACTTGATTTACACCGGGGGACTGAAACAGAAAAGCATCGCAGAGTCTAGCTGAAGATTAAGGCGTGCCGTGAAAACTCTGCATCCACGGGACTTTCAACGCGGGGCCTCACAAGCGAAACAATGAGGCGGGCAGGGGCGAATGGGGGGTCCGAAAACGATCTATATGGTTTTGGAGGGGCCGAGCGGGGGGGGGGTTTGCCAAACCGGGGCTTCACCAATGAGGGCTGAAGAAGACATTCGAGAATGACGCGCCGGCCAAAAAGTTTCAAGGGAGAATCCAGAGACTACGAAAAGGGGTCTTTGGGGCTCGAAAAGCGTCTATCGAGGAAAAGGGGGGTAAGCGCTCGACAAGAATCTTATCAGAAAGGATAAGCGATTGTGATTAGGACGGGAGGCAACCGGATACTCGGGGCTAACCAACTGTCACGGGTGCTTGGAAGGGGGGGAAGAAGAAGAAAACCGACGGAAAAAGGGCGAGGGAGAAAGACACTTCGAGCTTCATGGCAGTGTAAAACCCACAGGAAAGGACGGAGAAGGAGTTCCTATTTCAAGGAGACGAGAGGAAAAAAACCCTGTGGTGGAGAGAGGCCGATCTTCGCAAGGCAAAACAATTGGGGAATTGGCGAATAGAACGCATGACGCGTGGCGAAAGGAGCGAGGTAAAGGTGGGGGGGGGGGGGGGGGGGGGGGCCAGATTTTTGAAGGAATACGAATAAGGACTGCGCTATTCGGGGGGGAAACGTAGGCGCCAGCGTTTGATTTTGGAGTCTGTGGCGGCAGGGCAGTCTTTCAACCCGGGGGGAAGGGAAATAACAAACGTCACGAAAGACAAGACAACTGGAACTCAAGAGCAGGAGGAGTAAAAAGAAAAAGAATCAATTTGCTTTTTCGTTTTGGGATTTGCCCTCGTGACGGGAGTCACGTGCGGGAGCTCTTGAAAAAAGAGGGGGGAACAACACAGAAATCAACGAGGGGTTTCTCTCATCCGTACCAAGGTGAGTTTGGTCGCGCTGCGCCGAGAAAAATCATAAGATTACCGGAACTCTAACTAGTCCTCGCAGACGAACGGTCAATAAGTAATATGAAACCCGCAAAGGGTTATCCGTGGCAACCGCAGTTCTCACGCCTAGAAATGGCAAGACCAAGAAAAACCACATGGGTTGGGGGTTGGGAGGTCTGCACGCTCGGCCCTCGAGAAGGTCATCAATTCTTGCCGCACGAGAATGGGGGAGGGAAAGGACGTGTAATGCTCGAAATCGAGAAATAGGAAGGAGGGGTGGGATTGAGGTCTTCTCCGAACCGGAACCGGACGGGGAAAATGAAAGGCTAATCCTTGTCTGAGAAGGTCGGAAAGGGGAACCCGCGCGAATCGTGTCGTCTTGATAAAGCCTGAAAAGGGCGGAATTAAGTGTTTACGTCCAGAGGGGAATGAGGAGCGCATGGTGGTCACCAAGTCGTTGGGTGGCAAACAACGACCAGAAGTATTGTTGTTTTGTGCAGGGAGCATGGGCGAAAAGAGGGCATGGCGGATAGGAGGAGAGGAACAGGTGAAACCCGGTTTTGGAGAACGTCCGCTGCGAAAGGGTGGAACACCAGATCGAGAGTAGACCTTACGCGGCTTGCTCCTCATTGGGAAAGAGTGTGGACACCGGGGAAAGAGAGGATGCATAGAGGGGCCACGGCAAGAGGGGAGATTCCAGCCAAAGGGGCCAGGAGGCAGAGATAAATCTCGCACTGGGGAAGGGGGACTTGAGCTCATCATTCCTCGCTTTGGAAAGATGGAAACGTGACCGACGCTCTCGTGCAAGCCGCTATACTTGGGGAAAGAGAAAAAAGGCGGGTAATGTCTCGGTTGAAAAAGTTGGGAGGGAAGCGTGTCAACACCGTCATCGCTTCACCAAAGGTGGAGCATGCAAGGGGGAAGGAGGGGACAAGAAGCTAAAAACCAAGCAACTGCATGCCTGATAAGCGCCGATAAGGCGGCCTTGAAATAATGACGCACACTCAAACGGATCAGTGACGTGCTATAGTCATCCACATCCTACAGCGCGTTCCACGAGAGAGGGGGTCAGCCGGCGCGAAAAAAGTCCTTCTTAGTATCAGGAGCATAAATCAGAAAGGTAATTGACATCCCGTGGATGGGTCGGAGCGAGCCAAGAATCCTCAAGTCGGGGTGCGCACAAAGTGCAGGGCGTTTGTTGGGCTGTGTGCGGTACCGTCCAGGTCGTTTGATCTTGACAAAAACAGAAGTCATGTCCGTTGCCTGTTCACTAGAGATGGTTGAGATATACTAAATTCTTAACGGGGCCTCTCAGGCGACTTTTTTTGTTCGCACTGTTTCCACCGTTCTTGTTCTGCCTAAATTTCGCTTCGCGCCGATCATAACTTACTCCTCTCTTATAATTACAGGACGTGAATAGGATCTATCTCCGCTCCCACTACCTACATCCTGGCAACCCAAAGCCACGTGCCCCTGGACTCAAGCTGCCCAGAGGCGGAGCTGTTCCCAGTAACGGATCCCTAAAGACCCGGGGAGACCCATCGGACCCATCGGAACACAACGGTGGGGACATCAATTTTCCTTTTAAACAGGATTACTTTGGCTACGTGGCACTCAACGTGGAACTTAAACACTGCGGGAACACCATCGACAACGAAGCCAGGCGCGGCTCGTTAGCCGAACAATGCTGTCGTGCAAACATGGACCCGGGGAAGGAATTTGCAGCGGCCGTAGGGGGGTCAGAGCCGACGCAAGCCGGCAGCGTTGGTCCCCTCGTTATAAGGGACCAAGTGCCATGGGGATGCTATAGGTCACCAAGATCTGTAGTGCTGGCTTCCCCGAATTGTCGGAGACAAGTCGAATCATATAGAGGGGGCGGCTGACTGGGCCTGACGAGTTGACTAGTCCCAGACTCACGAAAATTATGGCACTGCTATGCTGCGATGGGATCGAGTGAGCTTTCAACCGGGGGGCAGGCCGCTCCGCGGCGGCCCGCTCTGCACTCTTTTCATAGTTGGGGGAGTAATACTATGACAATTTATTTCTGCCCTTTGACAGGGGCCCTACCCTATGTTGGCAGCGGCGGGAAAGATTCAATCATAAACTCTCTTTTTGTGAAAACAGTTAAGCGTCCGAAGTCAAAAAAAAGTACCAAACGTTTTTGTCAAGTTGCAAGTGGGGTAGTTGGGGGCGGGGGGGACATAGATACATGTGGAAGCACCAGTAGAATGAGCTGACAACAAGATTCATTTTCGTTAATAAGGAAGGGTAAGTTAGGCAAAGGCGAGGGTCGGAGGGACAGCGAGGTCCCAAGTCCGCCAGTCGATGTCTCCGTAGGGGAAAATCGAAAAGTAGAGAAAGGAATATGAGTTGGGAAAGAAGGCTCAAATCTGCGTCGTATTCCGGTGTAGCGCGTTTGGCTGTATAGGGTAATTTTACAAGGTCCCTAGGCCCGTGGTTCCGGTCCCGGACGGTCCGAACTAAGGCAGGTATGGGGTTGGGCGTCTCGCCGGGGAAGGAAAGGAAAAAAAGAACCGATACTGCTGAATTGCCTGAGGTGTGGACGATTTAAGACCCTATTTCAGACTTGGCTAAGACAAAAAGGCTGCCTGCTATGGCCCTAGCTAAAAAAAATGGAACGATAGGGGATCGAGCGATACTCGCATGCCCATAAGAACAGACGTACAGCCTGAAATCTAAGAGAAAGAGCGAACTATTCCTTCAATCCAAATAGTCGATCCTCAAGCACTATCACAGAAATAATGGGTAATATCTCGGACTTAGGATTTTGAATTTAAAACTTCATCCGAGTCACACAAAACTATAATTTGAAAACAAAACACCGAGTATGAGACGAGAGCAAGAGTGGATCCGGGCTGCCGAGAGTACTTACGATCGCGAGAGAAAGTCTGGCGCTAAAAACGGGAAGACGGGCGAGCGGTGGTTTGAAAGTCGAGTGGGGGGCGGGAAAGCAGTCCGGTGATTTTAATAGGGGGTTTGGGGGGTGAATCTTCCACGAAAAAGAGCGCCGCAAAGGGTGATAAATTGACCAACGTTCTGGAAGAACGAAAGGAAGAGTTGGTGTGGGGGTGGGGGGTGGGGGGGGGGGGGGGGGGTGTGGGGGGGGGCGGGGCGTGTTGGTGTTTGGTGTGGGGGGGGGGGGGGTGGTTGGGCGGGGGGTGTGTGGGGGGGTGCGGGTGTGGGTGGGTGTGGGGGGGTGGTGTGTGGTTTTGGGAGTGTCTGGCTTTGGGTGTGTGGGGGGGGGGGGGGGGGGGGGGGGGGGGAAACGCCTACCCACTCTTATTCGTATTCTTTCACCGTCAGGCTCAAGAATAAAGAATGCGCATGCCATATAAGAGCAAATAAGAGAGGAAGAAAGTATAAAGTCCTCTCTACTCATCAGCAAAGGAAGAGAGCGACATGAGACGGGCGTGGGGAGAAGAGGGTCCAAAAATAGGGAATTAATAAATTAAGACGGCATAGAGGGCGGAGTCAATATTTATGGAGGAACGAGGGGGAGAGTGGAAAAGGAAAGAAAGAGGTCGCTGTTATTTACAATGGGCCTCTAGGGTGGGGAGCAACTTGCAGACCATCCTTGATTCTTTGCGGGGAGCCGAAAAACAAGGCTCGCGAAAGTGCATTGTTCCGGTCACCGTGTTTCTAGGTAAAAGTTCAAAAAAAAAAAAATGCTTAGTTATCAGTCTTTCCTATTCTCTCGCCCAGTGAGGGGATCGGTAGCCGTTATGTACCAGGAAGAAGGAAGCCAGTTTCTTCTAAGCTCTCTCTTCTTATTATGCTCTCATTAGAGTAATGAAAGGGCTGCTTAAAAAAACTCTCATCTTCGAAAGTCAGGTCATTCCTTTACGATTCAGGAGAAATGGCAAGGGGACGAATGCGGACCTAGCCGGAAGAAAAAGGAAGGGGTTTAAGAGAAGGGTGAGGAGCCATGGGGAAGTCCGACGATGAAGCCCAAGCAAAACGAGCGAGAGGAGAAAAAAACTCAGGCCTAAAAGAGGACATAAGGGTGAAAGTGCGCGCCAAAAGACAAGGATTTGTTAGGAAAAACGATGAGGAGAGAAAGGAAAGAAGAGTCTGCTCCAGAGAGAGCTGAAAGCAGAGGAAAGGGGGGGTAGTCGTGGTGGAGGTCGCCTACTCACATTGGAGGGGTGTCGCGGAGGGAACGAAATTCAAAACAATATGCGGAAATGAAAAGACCGAGCGGGTCAGGGCGTATCGAAGGTCAAAAAGAAGGCACGATCGGATACGCGAGCATATTCAAGGAGTACAAGCATTTTGCGAGATCGAAAAATTTAGAAGACCATCTGGATATGGATCGGGACGACGAATAGGGAGGGCTATGAGGGGAAACAACTGATATTTAACAGATGAAAATGAATTCTCCGCTCATCTTCGGGAAAAAAAAAGCTGGCTGACGAACGAGAGGGAAAGCGTCCGAATTATTAGACTGCAAAAGGTGTAAAGTGCCCCAGCGCGATTGATTTCAAGAGCTCAATTCCAAACAAAGGGGAGGGCTAGCAGTGATTAAAAAGACCATCAAGAAAAGCGTGCACGGTCTTCTAGGACACGTTAAAAAAGGAAGATGAGGCGAGATGGTGGTTCTCCCTATCAGGTCGAGTTGCCCTGTCCGGGCTAAGTCGATTGCCAAACTCGTCACCAGGGTGGGGGAGGAAGAATAGCGAGTGGCGGAAGGCATTTCTCAACGCGCAAAAGAGACAGAAGCACGGGAGAAAGCAAAAAAAAAAGGTGCTAGAAAAAACTGGCAGCGAAGAACAGATGGCGCACGAACGGAGATCAAAAAAGTGTAGCAGACCGAATACTCTCGCGACTATTAGGGAAGTGATGGAATAGGAGACGATTTATACTTCTATCTACTCAGAATGTCTGTCCAGTGGGAAAGGATGTTGGGCGGTAACGGGTACAAGGCAGGGAAAAGGCAGAGAGGGTTAGAAGCACTGCTAAACCTGGGCAGCGCCCACATCGTGGTTAACATTCTCGACATCAGGTGGGAAAAAAAGCGTCCGATCAGAAACATACAAAAGTGGGGTCGAAGGACAGTAAAATTCTCATTCGGGAACGGGTTGAAAAAGAAGAGTGTTGGCGGATTATAAGATCATCACGGAAAGAAGACCGCGGGGCGAAAGTGATCAGCGAGAGATTAAGCGATCTCCAGGGGGAAAAAAGCGGGAGAGGAGGAAAGAATCCTGAAGGGTCTATTGGGCAAGGAGGCGAAACCGCGGTTGATGTCTTGGGTCTGGGAGGAAGGCGTTATCCTTGGCCAGGAAAATAAACACAGGGGTCACTAGCGAACCGGGGGAAAAAAAACGGGGAAAGATCCTCAGGAGACTGAAATAGAAGATCAGGGTCCGGGGGGGGGCCAGCTCGGTGAACACGGTAAAAGGTTATGGAAGGAAAGGGCTTTGAACGAGCAAGGCCGGCCACGAACGGGAACAGGAAAAGCGGCTGGGGCCCGAATGTGGGAAGCTGAAAAAAAGAAGAGCAGTTCTTGGTATTGAAAAACGACAAAGTAACGCGAAAAATATAATGCTCAAAAGAGCAATGAAACCGACGCAGATCAGGGAGGATAATCAAAAACAAGGCTGATCAAGAATGGATAGTTCCTCGGCACGCCTCAGTACGCCGGCGTAAAATGTTTAGACGTGCACCCAAGCACTTGGCGACAGATCAAGGCAGACCGAGAACACAAACCACACCACATGTGGGGGTTCCGACTCTGGTCCCGAACTGCGAGCTGAAGCGGTCATCAAAAGCTCGCCGGACACGAGGGTTTGTTCCACGCAAGTGAATCCTTATAGTCGAATGCTTAGGCAACTCGATAGCTCTGTGATGTGCTGGACTTTTCTCCGTCCGCCCAAGTGACCCAAGGTAAAGGAAAAATGATAGAGGTGTATGCTATGGTTTGACCGGAAAGTGGGACCAAAAACGAAGGCCGATAGCGGAAAAGAGTTGGTGCGATGCGCTCAACCGCCATTAGGAGGGGTT
>Ga0179593_1256479_pt1 | contig 10972 bp, 15 predicted proteins | sample CZODoug2_1_08_16_FD_185931 | JGI IMG/M metagenome (GOLD analysis project Ga0179593, IMG submission 185931) | Vadose zone soil fungal communities from Angelo Coast Range Reserve, California, USA - CZODoug2_1_08_16fungal (PacBio error correction) | ecosystem: Environmental > Terrestrial > Soil >...
AGTTCGCTGAAAAGAAAAAAACTTTGTGGGGGGGGGGGCCGCAACTGTACGGGTCGATGAGGGGGTAAAAAAGCGGGGGGGAATGTCAAGCGGGGGCCAACATCTGGGAAAAAAGGGACCAGGGGTCTTAGGCCGTTGCAGAAAAAAAAACTGCACACATTCTCACAGGTCCAAAACTAAGGATCGGGTTTTTTCAGCCAAAATCGGAAAATGAGAAAAAACAAGATCTGGGTATGACGTTTGCTGAAACTCTTGGGCCGGGAAAAAAAGTGTGCTTGCGGGTTTTGGAGTAAGAAGCATGGAATAAAAGCAGCAAAATGCTTCAAGAAAACGCAGGGGGTTGCCTCAACTGAACGAAAATTACAACCAAAAAACCGTTTTGACAGACGAAAGAAGGTCAGTACCTTCACCACACAAAGTCGCGTGTGGAAAAAAAAAGGGCTGTCAGAATAGGCCCAGCGTCCAAAGGTCACAACTGACTAATATTTGTGGAATCAGGTAAAAGTAATTTCAGGGGAACATACAGGAAAAGGTGGGGGAGGAAAACGGAAAAATTTCGGCTGACCCAGGAAAAAAAAAAAAATCCTCACAGGGACAAGGAGATACATTGAATGGTAAAAAAAAAAGAAGAGAACGTCCCAAATAGTGGGCTCGTAAAAAGGGGAGTTTTGGGATTATTTGAAACCTCAAATGGTGGGGAAGGGGGGGTAGAGGGGAAACCAAAGGGGGAAACGGTAATCTGAGCGGGAAAATCTCACGGAAAAAGGGGTCTCGGAAAATTTGACCAGAGCGGATGGGGGTGGGGGTCATCTTTCTGAGGAAAGAACGATGGGTGAACGAAGGAGTGGTGTAGGGGGGGGTGGAAGCAAGCGCCGAGGGGGGAAAAAAAAGGGGTAGTGATCCATGTGATGCTGAACGGTTGCTCAAAAGGAAACCAAGCCTTCCATCAAGATCTTGTCTACATCGAAACTGCAACAACGCCAAACCCTGCACCGGGGAATCCGGGCAGCGCTTGGTCGGTTAGGTTGGGAAAAAAAAAAAAGGGCCATGGGGGTGGAAACCTATATTCCGGAGGGGTGGGCATCTTGGGGATCGACGAAAAAACCTTGGCAGAATAAATCAACGCTAAAAGTGACTGTGACTTGGGGAAAGAAGAGAATGCAAGCGCCGATGACAGAGCAAAAGGTCAAAAAAAAAGGAGCCAAAAAAAACAACAAGGAGTCCCGGTCAAAAGTACGGTTTACGATAGAATCCCTGTCAGGAACGGAAATAGGGGCACCTAAGAAAAGGGGAACTAAGGGGGTGGGTCAAAGGGGGGCCTCACCTGTATCTCTCCCGTGGAAATGGGACTAGGAAGGAATGGGGGTGGGTTTTCCCGTCAGAAGGGAAAGCCCCTGGCCATTCGCTGAAAACCAAAGGAGTGACCGAACAAGGCTGCTAAGCAGCGAAGAGAGGAACTTTATGAGGTTCATTACAGAAGCACTTGGGAAGGTCCAAAAAAGAAGGAAGAATCGGCGGACCGATCCAACGAAGGGGAGAAGGGGGGAAAAAAAACTTGTATAGGCCGGCCGATGTGCAATACCAGAGAAAGTTGGACGGAGAATTTATCTCGAGTCTTGGGTTTCCGGCCGTCAGGGGTGAAAGGAAGGGGGGGAACCTATAAAAGTCGAGCTTTTGAGGAAAACCAGGAAACACTGGTGTATTGGCGCAGTTAACGCAGAGATCCCGGTGGTAAGGGAGAAAACGAGGGGAAATAAGGAAACTCTCCAACAACGGAGGAGGAATTAAAAGAGGGGTAAAGATGGGAAGAGAGTTGTATCAGAACGGGATCTAGAGGAAAAAAGAAAAAGAAATTGGAATGGTTGTTTTTTCGGGGCAAAAAAAGCTCATGAACAGGAATAGCTGAGGATGGAAATTTGAAGGTAAGATACGGAAAAAAAAAAACATCTTAGCGAAGAAAACAAATTGGAGAGGTAAAATGATCCAGCGGTTATGGCAAAAAACACAAATCGGAAAGAAATTCGGCAGTTTTTGCAAGTAAATAAATTAGTTGTGGGAGAGGGGAAAAAGCGGATATTAGACGTGGGGGGGAGGGCAAAGCTAGCTTAACGGCTGCGCGTTACGTATACTCAGAAAGGGTACATTTCAAAAGGCTGGTAACAAGGAAATAGCCGCCTGTTCAGGAAAAAGGTTGGTATGGGACTTCAGACTTGCCAACGCTGAAACAAGGCAAATCAAAAAACAGAAAAAGTCAGACCGAACAAGCAATTAGCCTCACGAAGAGCTATGGGCCCATATTCTCGTAAAGGGGGGGGCAATACATGCACCACCTGGGGGGATCAAGCTCGGAGACGGCTGCGCGAATGAACTGGGGGAAAAAGGAAGTTTCATGCCAAATGGCGGTGGCGCTAGCGGTATGAGGGGGGGGGGGGATTCGCAGGAGAAAAGAAAGAAACCGGTAAAAAGGATATGCTGCTAAACAGCACCATCGATGGGGGGGGAACAGATCAAGAGCCCAAACAAGCCGGACAGGGATATATTTTGGGAAAAAACCAGGGCCGTGGTTGTTGCAATTTGAAAGAGGAGAGAAAACGGGGGGGGGCGAAGCGGACGGTTTGGTCTGAAGGGGAGAACCACAAAATAAATTGAAGGCCTGCGGGGAAAGCAGAAAAGATCCAAAGGCAAAAAAAAATGAATCCAGAGAAAATCCTGGGGAAAACACCTTACCGGAGCGGAGTACACACCAAAGATCAATTCGGGTTGACCGACTAAAGAGAGATTAAAAAAATCGCTTCGGGGAAATCGAAAAAAGACCTGGTCCCGAGAGGTCATGGCAGCACCGCTCAACCTGAGCCGGGGGGTAGATTAACCGACAAGTGAAAATGTGTCCCACGAAAACCCAAAAAAACCTCGTTCTAGGAGGGGGGAAAAACCACAAAAAGAACGTCAAAAAGACAAGAGAAAATATGCGTTTGGCCGGGGGGGGGGGAGTCAGAGGTTGCAAGGGGCTAGGGAGTTAACGGAGTGCGCACGAGGTAAAAGGGCATTTTCAGCGCTCGGAGAAACCGGTTCAAAGGTGTCTCAAAGCCTGGTATGGAAGGAGGAAATGGAATTAGACCCTGTCCCATAGTACAAGACGTGATTGGAAGGGAACTGGAAAGAGGGGGGCCTCGGAAGGCAGGTGGGGTTTGAAGCTTGACGACATAAAAAACTGGGTGGGTGTAAAGTCCATTCGAGAGTATTCAGGTTGAACTCTGGGAAGGGGCTGGGGAGGGAATTGAAAAAGAAATGCAAGAGCATCATGTCGGAGGCAACAACTTATAGTAAAAAAAAAAAAAACCGAAAAAATAAGGGAACAGATAATTTATGGATAAAAATGATACCAAGAGGGGGGGTTGGGGGGCGTATGGCGCGAATGGTGTTGGGCAAAATAAACAAGAAAGAGGGGAATTCCGAAAAAAGATGTGAGCCACTGGGGTAATAATGCACGCTTTGGGCATACCGCTGAGAAAACGGGGGGAAAAAACATGAAATGGTGTGAAAACCCACGGGGAGAGGGGAAAAGTACGATTTAAAACGAAAAATCCTTGTGGAAACAAACCTCACCGGGGGGACAAAAAAAAGTTTGATGGGGGAAGCGACTAGAGACTAAACAACAAAAAAAAAAAACAGTAGGAGGAGGAAAAGAAAGGAGAGGAATTAACTCCAAAAATTGGGTAAGACACGGGAATGTCACCTGCATAGATGAGGGTTGAAATGGGCATCGCGAAAGAGGGGTTCAAAAGGGGTTGGGGGCCCCGGGGACTGAGAAGGGGCAGGCCACCATTAACAGGCTCAAGATCACGGGGAGGGTAGGGGGGGGGTACTGTTTCGAACATCAGCGGCAAAAGGGACGCAAAACCCGCCTGGTATTCGTTTACGTACTCCGGGACACAATATTTGAGTGGGGAAATTTGCGTGCTGATGACTCCGAAGCAGAGTGAAGAAGGGGGCAGCCACCGTGGGGGGGGGGGGCCGATGAAAAGCACCCAAAGCAAAAGGGGGTCAATGAAGCAAGAATTGCTAAAACTGAAAAAAACCAAACAAAGTCGCAAAAAAAAAGAAATAAGTAACAAAAAAGGGAAAAAATAAGCCACAGATCTCCAAATACTATGGATATTTGGGGGGAACAGGGAAGCATTTCCCCAGAAAAATAAAGGGTTGGTGTCTAAAAAAAGAAGATTTCGGAAGGAAAGTTCAACAACGGCGCGAAGTGAACCGAAAACGAGCAACTATTCCAGGAAATCGCGAAAAAACAAATAAGTGGTACAGCTTTGCAATTAGTTGTTGGGGGTTACAGCACGACCGAGATGGGGAAAGAATTCTTAATCTACTAAAAGTTAAGGCGAAGGTAGCTGAAGGCACTCCGGATGATCGAGATTTGTGAAAAAGCGTGGGAAATTAGGGAGTCGAGAAAGTTTTAACAACGAATCGTAGAGATTTTTCGTTTGTGGGGGAATAAAAAAAAAAAGGGAAAAAGTGGGGCAGATTAATCATGTGCTTCGGGGGCCGGGACTACACCGGATTCCCATCAGGGAAACCTGTGGGAAAACATCGAAACTGAGAATCCAAAAACTGAACGAATAATTGATAAGATGGTTGGGGCGGTAATTGAACAAACTGGGGGGGAAACGAGGAGGGGGAGGTGCTCTTGATCCAAAAACTCAAAGAGGTTGCGGGGAAGACTAGCGAGTATCGGGGGGGCATAAACGTTAAAAGGGGACCCTAGAAAAATGCAGAGGGAACGGAAAGTCCACAAGGCGGCAACAACACATGAAGGGGTTCGTAAAAAAGGGGTTACTCGATCAGCAAGGTCAAAGAGAACAGAGGTAAGTGGAAGGGTCAAACGGGGCTAGACGAGTGAAGACAAAAGCTACCGGATCTACGGGGGACCCCGTCCCGATAAGGCCTTGCATGTCAGAAAAGCGGCCGGTGTCAAGACAAACTCAAACCCTTAAATCCACAGGGATGCCTGGTTGGACAAAATGACGAGAACGGAGAGGTCGAATAGAGAAGGGGTAGGCACTAAAAGCCCGCCCCACAGAACGTCTATATAACGCCGAAAATCCCAAAAGATTATGATCATCGGAAGGAAGATTCAGCCGATGTGCAAAAAAACGGGAGATGCTGTAAAAGAATTTGAAGAGGGAGAGAGGGGTTTTTGGTTTGGGACAGGAGAGGGGCCAAATACTTTGGGGAGAAGGGTCCAGCTCGGAAACGAGCCTTGGGAAGAAAAAGACCTTGTGTGAGGGGGCAGCCTCAAGATAAATCCGTGCACCGAAAAGGAAAGAATCTGAAGAACCAAAAAAAAAAAAACGTATTAAGGAAGAAGAGGGAAGAAACTTCCTCCATGGGGTAAGCCTGACGAACAGAGGCTCGACGGTCAAAGAAACAAAGTGGAATATTGGTTTTGGGACGAGGCCAAAAAAGGAGAAACTGAGCGGGGCCAGTAATCCAAAGTATTGCCCTGAAAAAACAGGAGAGAGAGTCAAACAAGGGAAGAGGGATTACCCGAACAAAATCCTCAAGCGGGGGGTATGGTAAAAAAACACATCGGGAAGGAAATATACAGAGTGTGCAAATGGTTATTAAATAAGCTGTGGGGGAAAGAGGCAAAGGATATAGGAAGGTGGGGAGGGGGTTGGTGGCAAAAAAAAAAAAAGGAGAACTTACTACCGCCTGGGGCATCTTGGAAGGTAAGAAGCAAGTTTTGCCCTTAGGGTCATCGTGAACTCTGCAAAGCTCAAAACTGTCTTGTGTTGACTGAATGGGAAAGGGGGGACAAATAGGGAATGCGGAGCGCCCGATACGGACCTGGCCCTCAGGGGTAGCATAAAACAGGGGGCATGCCCCGCTCAACCTTCTCAAAGGGGGTATTGTTAGCACAAGAACCTCCAGGGAAACTCAAGTTTAGGGGGAGAAGGAGAGGAAAAGTGGGGGAACTGGGGGTGGGGAAACCGGTGTCTGTTTGGAAAGGGAAAAACCTGGGGGGGGGAAAAAGTGCCGACGAGGCAACTCGGCGGCGTTGGGCCAACGACGAAGAAGAGGGGGAGGGATGAAAAGCAAAACCACAATCGATTTTAGTCGAAAATACATAATCAAAAAAAGGAAGGGGAAAAACCATGGAATATATGTTCGCCACAAGGCCGGTGTGGGGGGTTTGCAATTGACGACCAGCGGGATCAAGGGAAAAGTGAAAAGGGGGGGTTGACAGGACAATTTCCCGGATGGGAAAAAAGATCTAGAGGGGGGCCAGATGGTGAACAAGAACGATCCATCATAACAATGAAAACGGCCAACACCGAGGAGACTGTCAAACAACCGGAAATAAAAGAAGTGAGAAATTAGTGAACCTAACCGACTACTCTAAAATTCCAAATCTCTGGGAAATGAGGTCGAGAAGTTGTTTTGTTAACGAGAGGGACCTTTCAAAAGCCCGCATCAGGACCGGTACGAGACACCCAGTGGTGGGACGACGGTATGGAAAACGATCGTTCAAAAAAAAGGCTGTAAAAAAATCAAACAGAACGGAAAGACGAGAACTAGTTGAGCGAGGGGTCAGGGATCTAGTTATCACAAGAGGCAATCTCATGGAGGGGGGGGGCGGAGGCGAAAAAAACGGTTGGGTGTAGACGAGTGGTTCGAAAAATCTTTCAAGGCGCAAACCTAAGTGTGCAGCGGGAAATTAATGAAAACCTGTTATTTCAAAAATTCCTAGTGGGAGAAAGAAGGGAACTATCGGTGGGTACTAGCGAATCAAGCCAAGTGTTGGGGGGGGGGGGGGGTGGGGGACCACGGGGAAAGAAAATATGCAATTCCGCAACCGGTGGGCTGTGTAAGGTGAATAGAGAAGGTTTAGAATCTTAAAAACAGGGACCCCTGGGGGCACGAATCAAAAAAAAACAAACTACCCAAAATAGCGGAAAGGCAAATGATTAGAATAGGGATTCAAGAGGACTCTCAACGAGATGGGGGTTGGCAATGTGGTGGGGAGTACCACAAGACACGGCAAAAACGAGCTGGGTGGAGCTGTGTATGGCTTTGCATCCACCGGAGGGAGAAACAAAAAACAATTGGGTGTACAAAAGATGTTTGCCCAAACCGCCCAGATCCATTGGGGGAAAAAAAACAACCAAACCCTCAAAAAAAAAAAAAAAATCTGAATTCTGTGACATCAGAACAGGGCGACCAAAGTTTTGTATTTTGGACAGCGATACGTCTAAACAAAACAAAAAGAGGAAGGAAATCGGCCGTCCATGGGGAAAACAATAACGGTAAAAAAAAAAGGGGGTATGGAAAAGATATGATGTGGGGGTAATCGTTAACATCGCTTGTCAAACAACATGGGACAAAAGGTGTGGGTTCCTGGGGGGGTAAAAGGGAAAAAAAGGCATGAACACGCCATACCGGGTCAAAGAATCCTGCTTGTGCGAAGGGGTGAGAACAAAACCGCGCCAAATACGACCATCCTCGTTGTTAGAAGTGGACTGAAAAAGAAAAAGTGCTGCATTTGCGTCCGGTAGGTGGTGGCCGGGAAGTTCCTGAAGGAAAAAAAAAAGGAATGTCCAGCAGGCGCACCTGTACCGATGGAAAGGCCCCGGGAGGGTCAGTCTCGATGGGAAATGTGACCCCACAAAAGTAGAAAGTGACAGATGTGCAAAATCAAAAATTCAACGGGAAAGAAGAAGCGTAAACCCAACTCGAGGACTATTGTGGTCAGGTAAAAAAAAGGGAAATTTGGGAACTGATACAGGGCCAAAATTTTAAAAAAAAAGGGAAGAGTTGAGGAAGGCGAATCAACATAGGGGCAACAACTGCAGAAAACCACTCCGTAAGAACCCGAGATCCTTGAACTAGAGGGGTCCAGAAGCAGGACAAATGGGCCAACTAGGGAAAGTTTTGCAGGTCGTGGGTAGGATAGAAAAACGAAAAACGATGGGGAAAAGCCATTCGGGAGAGAACATGGGCTCGTACGGTATCGGAGGAAGGGGTGGAAGGGTGACTTCTCGGAAAGGAGTGGGAATTTGAACCAGAAGCAGTGGGGGGAATTGGGGTTCAGGGAAGTACTAGGAAAGGGGTTTGAAAAACCGGGATCTGGGGCGGGGGTGTGAAGAAGACGACGATGTGGGGGGGGGGGGCAAGACGTTCCGCCTAGAAAGGTAAGGGGGAGGAGGGCAGAAGGAATTCACAAGAGGAAGGTTTGGATACAACGTAAAATGAACCAATACGAAGACCTTTGGAAAGGAGTCGAAATTTGGGACCGGTTGCAAATGTGCAACCCGCCGGGGAAAAGGCAAAGGGGAAAAGACTTGGGGGGTTGTCCTTGAAAAACCGAAAGACACATAGAGGGGTGGCGGCGAGAAAGCCAATCTCTGTCTCGTTGAGGGGGACCTTTGGGGAGAGAGAAGCCGTCGCTGAAAAACAAGAAAAAAAAAAAAAAGGAAAAAAAAAGGAAGGTTGTAATAAAGTTTAACTAAAAAAACAGCCATACCTTGAAGTTAGAAAATGGCAGTTGGATCAACTAACTTACTGAAGGGGGGGGGCAAGGCAAAAAGCGCTCTTACAACAAAAAAAAAAAAAAAAGGAGGTCCCTGTAGAAAGAGGACGATTGCATGTAAAATTGTTCAACATTAAGTCAGCGACACCCTTAAGCACTAACATTCTCAGATAAGTTCAAAAAAGGAAAGAAAAAAAAATTGATGAGGTATAGTACTAGAAAAATCCGAATCGGGATCCAGGAGGGGGGGGGGGAAAAAAAAAACCCTATATCACCGAGACCAGCCAAACCGATTAGTACAGAATCTTGGAATATTTCAAGAAGAGGGGGGGGGTTAAAAAAAAAAAACTGCGGAGATTGTTACGATAATTTGATCGGGTACAAAAAGGGGGGGGGGGGGGGCAAGCAACGCAAGGTAAAGTGGATTAAGGGGAAACCAGCAGACTAAGTGAAGAGGGTGACCCAGCACAGGTGTAATGGGGGGGAAAAAAATAAACCAGTAGCCGGGAAAAAAACAGGAGCGAGGTATTCTCTCTAAAACAAGGGATCGATAAGTAGAAAGCTGGCGGTGCAGAAAAAAGGGGTGACTTCACTGTAATGGCCCAATAATGGTTTTGATGAAAAAAGAAGACAAGGTACACTGGAACGAGCCATGGAATCCAAAGTTGTGGCCCAAAAAAAGCCCCAAAGGAAAAAAAGAGAGAAAGGATCTAAAGGGGAGACGAGCCTGTAGGAAGAATCGGCCAATATTACGCAAAGAAGGGGTTTCATCTAATGAGGGGATCAAGTCCAACGAGGGGGAGAAAGAGAAAGGGTTTCGAAAACGAGCAGTTACCGTGCTGCTGTACGTATACCTCAGCAAGGTGGGTGAAGATTGTGAACTCGAACATGGTCAAAAGGACTAGGGGGGGAAGCTGAATAAAATGGCAGAGGACTTGGGAAAAAGATCCTGCCCCGCATGCCGGGGGAAGACTGGGTGGCAAGAAGAGAGAGTGGCATGGCCCACACAGAAGAGGGGCGAGTCAGGTTGAGCCACGTAGACACATATGGGTCAACTACGTCTGACGCAGGCGACTCAGGGAAAGTTACTTAAAAACAGGGGAGTGGGCTTGGAAGGGGGAGGGGGTGGCCGCCGAACTTTGGGGGAAGGTTGCCAAGGGGAAGGGGCGGACGGCATTAACCGCGTGTCCTGACAAAGAACGTTACAAACCGGGGATATGCCGGCTCAAGACCTGGACCAAAAAACACGAGTTGAACGCCGGATCAAAAGAGCAAAAAAATAGGAAAAATGTCAGAGTGGTTCACCAAGGCGTGTGAAAAATAAAAAACAAAAGCGAACCGGGAAAAGGGAGGTGCGGAGAAGTTGTACTAGGGTAGCCAAACATATCGGAGGGTTGAAAGGACCAGTTGGTAAAACCCGCCTCAGGGGGGGGGGGGGGGGGAAAGAAAATGGAGAAAAGGCCAAATCCGTTTCGACAGGGTGCCAACCCCAAAACCGAAAATAAAAGAAGTTAGAAAACGTCCCCAAAAAAAAAAGATGGGTGAAGGTCAGGCTGGGGGAGAGAGGTTCCAAATGCGACTTTTCCCAATGAGGCGAGCCCTTTTTTCACTAGAGTCGGAAGTCAAGGACTCAGATAAAGCGAGCCAGGGTGTGTTCAAAAAAAAAAAAGTTCCCAGAAGTTCACCAGCGTAAAGGGGTTAGTCTGGAAGGGAATAATAACAACGAAACGGAAAACGAGCAAAAAACGGAGGGGGGGACCGGTTGTAAGAATATTTCAAGGGATAGAATTCTTTAAAAGGGAAAGGGAGGGGCAGAGGTTGCAATAAGTGATGACAGAGCGAAATTTCTCTTTCAAAGGAGAAATTGACTATGGAAGCCGAAATGAATGAAAAAACAGGATGGAAAAAAGTGGGACAGAAGTATTTTGAAGGGCGCGTGTGGGGCTCCCTAAGACAGGATGTTTGGGGGGCTTAGGGGGATCAACAGGGAACTGGGGTGGGGGGGTTAGGGGGAAAGAAAGGAAGCCTGCAACAAAAAAACCGGTTGTAATATCTGTAAGGGGGGAAAAAAAGAAAAAAGGAAAACATGGAAAGGGGGGGTAGGCAGGATGAGGCCAAGCCTCAGGTCAAAGCAGATCATAGTTGAGGAAAGGAAACGTGGAAGAACCAAAGGGGCTCGAAAAATTGGGGGAAAAAAAAAAACCTACTAAAGAATAGGAAAGAAATCTGGATCCGGGGGTAATGTCACGTTTGTGGTGGAGACAGGCAGTAATACACGGGAAAACAAGTTGAACTACGATTTGTTGCCAAACAGCACTGAAAGGGGCAAGGAAGAAGTCAACCTAAAAGGACTCAAATCAAAAGATCACTTGGGGATAACACTAACACGGGAAAAAGTTTGGGGTTAGGGGGGAAGTCGGAAGAAAGACCATCTAA
>Ga0179593_1292592_pt1 | contig 10972 bp, 9 predicted proteins | sample CZODoug2_1_08_16_FD_185931 | JGI IMG/M metagenome (GOLD analysis project Ga0179593, IMG submission 185931) | Vadose zone soil fungal communities from Angelo Coast Range Reserve, California, USA - CZODoug2_1_08_16fungal (PacBio error correction) | ecosystem: Environmental > Terrestrial > Soil >...
CACGAGTTTAGGAGAACGACAGGCTACAAGGTGAAAGCGAAACCAAACATGACCAAAGACTACCTCTCCCACCATGCGAAGGGAGGAAAGCACTCACCTGAAAATCACTCGGACGAAAAAATCGAGTCTACTTACTTCATCGTGGGTAAAAACCATGCAATAACGTCTGTACGGGAGGGAAGGAAAAAAGTTTCATGTACTCACCTCAAAATAAAATCTCTAAGGGCGCTGTCCTTCATTTACTAGGGAAGGATTGGAGGCGGCAAACCCCGGAAGAGATAACCCCTAAGGCACCGCGGATTAACTCGAGGAAGACAGTCGAGAGAATTAAATCATAAGTGAATACGAAATAAAAAGGCACGAAGGAAAGCTCGATGCCCATTGCAAGGCTAGGCCCAAGTCCAGAAACATGAAGAAGTGCTCGGGGGGCACAGACAAAAAGAGGGGGACCACCACTAGGCTCTGAAAGACAAAAGTGGACTCCGATCCCTACTACAAGGTCGAAAGAGGTCAAAGCGATGGCGGGTCGAAGAACGCGATCGCTCTACTTAAGAAAGAGACATAAGTACCAAAAACCCTGCTGACCGGGCAAGCCGGAAGGAAGGTCTCCGAATACTATCAAGGAATTGATCCACTCCCCACAGGGTTAAACAACCGGCATATCTGTTTATCAATCTCAGAAGGAGGAAGGCAACAAAGGTCAAATGGGGATGAATGCGCGCTAACGTTCCAGGAAGGAGTCCAAGAAAGATGAATCCTGGAAGAAAGTGGTACCGTTCAGAACACAATCGAAGATTTTGTACGGCTCAGGAAACCGTAGGGTCTCGAAGCGGGGGTCATACGAGGACATCCAGCAAACTTCACTCCGAGACTTTTCAGTCATGTAGGGGAACTTAGGGACTACCCATAAGCCAATTACGATAACGCTCAACGGAAAAACCGGTGAGAAATAGTGACTATTGACGACAGAACGTATCAAGAACACGGCCACTTCCAGGATGAGAGGTTGGAGGACCAGCCACTGACTCCACGTTTGTTGCTACAGATCCTTCTATCGAGGGGGGGGTAAGGCGTAAGCTGGCGGGCAGTGAACCCTGAACACAGTGAGGAAAGGGCCTAATATACTCCAACAAAAGGGGGCACCACAAGGGCTCGTAATATAAAAACAGTTAACCGGAAGAAGTGTCAGGTCGTACTATATCCTAATACGAACTAAAAATGAAGGCATGGGGGAGCAACAGATACATGAAGGATGAGTAAATTAAGAGAGTTATGGTGCCTAACTTCTGACAGGGGGGCGCTTTCAATATCAGGAACTTACTCAACACGTCTTTGAAAAAAAGAAGCGAGACGGAGAGGACTTAACTGAATGGGAGAATAAAAAAGGAAGACGTGACGAGCAAATCCAAACTAGAAGTAATAACGACAATCTCGAGGTCGAGAGGGCCATTAAGGGGCTTCAAGAAAGGAGAAAAAAAGCAGTGCCAAATTGTCGGCGGGGGAGCAGGACGGAGGGGGAGAAGTGGTAGGAGGGTAGGGGGGATTCTCAGACGTCGTGACTCAAGGGGGCCTGGGTTCACGCCTTGACAAAAGGGGGGGCTGCGCGTCGGAAGAGAGGGGAGAAGCAGGAGTGGTTTTCAAGTGGATGAATGACAGGGGGGTGTGTGGACAAAAAGGGGGAAAACTAAAATCGGGATGTCGGCGAGACTAAAAATACTCCTAAGAGAGAGGAGGGTCAGCGTTGTTAATGAAGGGAACCAGCAGCAAGTAAAAAGGACCTTCGACAATGCAAATTCGGGTAACGGCGCATTATGCTCATGGGCACCAGGGCACTCAGACAGTAAAAATTTTGGGGTCTCGCAAAAGTAGTGGACGAAGTAAACAAGGGAATCCGATATAAAGGGGGACAGATGCAGGAGTAGGAAAGAATTGGCGCAAGACTGGCGAGGAAAAGAAGAAACCGAAGAGAGGCGCGAGTGCCATTAGCAGCGCTCAAAGAAATTCAACAAAGGGGACTGTAGTAAAGTGGCCACTACATAGCGAACTCGCATAAAGGGAGGGAAAAAACCTATGCCCTCCACCTAAGAAATGTTCAGAGAGGCCACTACCACGCGACCGCAACTAGAGGAATACAAACCATCCTCGGGGAGTCGTAAAACTACGAGGAAAGAGCCGAAGGAAAAAGAAGAGGGCCTTATGAAAAAGGGGCTCTGTCAGCGGCGGAAAGAATATTGAGGGGGGGGATTTCCGCAGAAGGAAAAATACGAAAAGGATTGGAGGCGGGGGGATCTATCTGCCTAAACATGAAGATAGAAGGAGTACAACTAGACCATCGAGGAGTTGCGGGAAGGAGGAACAAAAGAGCTCCTCGAAAAAATTGAAAGGGCCAAAAATAGAAATACGGGCCGTCCGCGACGCAAGGATTAATTCACGAAAAAGGTAACTCCCGAGAGGAGAGAAGGGAGCAATCACTAAAGAATGATCGGATCGTTGGAGCCACCGGGCCTGACGGGAAAGTACCCATACAACGACTAAGGAGCGGGGAGAAAGAAGCGGCGCAGGTCAAGTCAGGACCACATACCAACTACGCCGACGATAGTAGCAAGAAAAAAAAAGGGAAAGGAACGGCTGATCTAGAGACAAAACACCTTGGAGAAGGTCCGGTTGGATTGGCCTTGGCGGGGGGGGGACTCAAGAGTCGTCGGAGTAACGTGCGGAAAAGTCCTTGCTCACAAGCGCGGGTAAGGGAACAGCAGAACTTTATGGAGGTGGGGGAAGGAAGGGGTATAACCGCCTTCTGCCGTTTGGCTCCCTATAATTCCAGATCGAAATGAGGGGGGAGAAGGAGAGAAAAAAAGTTTAGTTGGAAAATTCCAGTAGGACGTCAAACGCGAAAAGGCAAAGTGGGTCAAAAGGGACAAGTGTCGAGCGCGGGGGGGGGGGCTGGGTTTTTATTCAACGACCAAAGCTTCTCCTCGGACATCGGTTCCAAGAAGCTTAGGATCACAGAGGATAAGCTCAACAAAGGTCAGGGAGGGGCTCTTGAAAGGAGGGGGACTTTCCCTGCATCGGAGGCACGGAGGGGGGAAAGAATAGAGCCATCAAACGCAAGGCAAGACCTCGAGTGGTTTCAACTGTGTGCAGAAGACGAGATCAGCACTAGTCTTAGACTGTGGTTGCCAGATCGCGGGGGCTTGTTATTGAATAGCGCGCGCGCCACCAGGCTGTACCGTGAGTCAGGGGTAACGAATGGAGAGAGAGGAAGGTAGCAGCCTGATGAGAATCTTGGGAAATACTGCCGGGGGCTCAGGGGAGAGGGAAAATGCCGAGTTGGGGCCTACGCGCGCTGCTGTTATTAATTGGGGGACGAAAAAAAGGGAAAAGGGCAAAAATTTCGAAAAGTCTCCTGGTTACAGGTTGAAGTGGGAGAAGAACGCGAACAGCTTCTGCTCAAAGGAACAATCGCCCAGTTTACGATCCGGTTGCAAGGGAAGAGGAGAATCGTAACGATGAACTGAGGGGGGGGAATATTGAGGAGGCCGTGTAGCGGCATCTCCTTACAACCAAACGCAAGGCCAAGCCGGACGAAACGTAGGATCGCGCCGCGCCTGATGCAGGCAGGGAGGGGGACACGGGAAAAACCACCCGGTGCCCCAAACGTCTGCGGTGAAGGGATACACTACGGAGCCGGGGTTGACCGAGCCTCAGACAAAGGGTGGAAGGGCACGGGATTGGGTACTCGAGGCCAATAAGAAAGTAACGCTGGCGAATCAAATCCTAATACCCCCCTGCACCACGACCAGAGCCCGCACGAAACAACTGCAGAGGCCCGAGGCATTTGGTACCGAAGGGGGGAAGTCCTGTACGGGAACTTCACAAAATATCTTGACATCGAAAGATAGACATCGGTCTACTTATTCGTTTGGGATACGGGGGGGGATTTTAGTTACCCTCGCAGGTTGAAAGGGACAGTGGCTTTAATACCAAGATTGTGTAACCGGGACGGTTTGGAGTAGGTTACGAGGTGAACATCGACAAAAAAAAGGCTCGTAACAAAGGACGTCATAGGGCAACGCCGCCAGCTACTTGTCTCGCTTTCTGCGACATGCCTCTTTTAAAGAAGGAGCGGGGGATCTCGCCGCAAATTGAAATCAAGGTCGGAAAGGGGAAAGGGCTACGTTCAGCCTGAGGGGAACAGCTTGATGGAGGTTTTTTGGCGTTGAGAAGCGCGCAAATGTGGTAAGGAGGGGAACAAATTCAATCCTGAAAACCGGCGCGACAGGGGGATATGGACAACAAGGGGGGTGGACAGCGATCAATCTTCATGGCTCTGGCCCTGGGAGTAGGAAGGGGGGCCCATTAGTCTGAACGTCCTGTTAGGGGGGAGCGAGAAGACGTCCGCCGGAGCCCCGGTTTACTTGGGGACGTAGTCGATTGCAAGGGCGGTCGAAGAAGGGGGGGTACAAAGCCGACCTCCAAGTGAGTCGGGAAGGGAGCTGCTTGACCTCGATTCCAAGAAAGGTCAACCCGAAGAGAGAAGACGTAAAACTAGGGAGGAGTGTTATTGGGGAAAAAAGTATGGGTATCTCGTGGAAGTCACTACAATCTTCTCGTGGAAGTTACGCAGCCTGGAGAACGTCGAGAAACAAGCTAGGGGTTTTGTGGGAAGGCCGCGAGCATTTCTTAAGGCCGACAGAAGGGGGAGGGGATTGGTCCTTTGTCCGGACGGGGGGGAGCATGGTTGCTCGAAAGATAGGCTTCCAAAGATTCAACAGGGGGGAGACCGCTTGATAGTGGTGTATCTGCAGGCAGACCTTGGAGCGGATTACCAGGTCTCTTAAGGATAATTTGTTTATTCGCGGGATCACAAGTTGCCTTGCCTGGGACACCTGTGGTTGGCTCGCGAAAGGTGTCGGGGGTCTAAAAGACCCTTGAGTGTAGAAGAAGGAAGGTGGGCGCAACAGCCGAGAGCGTTCCCAGGTCCGGATTCTCTCCATAATCTGGTCGATTGTTTCCTAGTGTATTGGAATTGGGGGGGGGGGGGGGGGACAGTCAAATTCAAGGGGAAAAGTCGTAATCTTAAGTATACGGAGTATTTCGCGATGACTTGGTGGGGGAAAAACGAAGATGGCTTGGGGCATCTAAGGACTGGAGGCGTAGAAAACGTTATCGGGGGCTTCGGGGGGGGGACTGACTAGCGTCCGGGCCGAACAGATGGATGAAATATGAATTCCTGCGACTTCCGAGATTTGAGGGTATAGGGGCCCCGCAGAGAAAAAGGAAGGAGGGAAACGTTGAAGGGCGTAGAAGCGCCAGGGCTTGCAGGGTGATGCAGATGACTTAGCGAGAAGTTTGGCGTAAACCTCTGTGTTCTCAGTGTGAGACCTTCCTTCCGAGAAATCGGGGGTCCTGCTCGTCAATTTGCTAGGGTATAGGTTCTCTCCGTCCTGAGCATAGGTAAAGAATAGCTTGAAGACTCGTCACAAACAACTGTTAGGAAGAGAGAGACTGGAAGGCACGAGTGGAGGGGAATCAGGCTAAAACGGATACAATGCCTGGGGAACTCATCGAAGAGACAACAGCAGCTCAGCTACCTCCAAAAGCAATCTTTAAGAGAGTAAGTGAGACTCCTGGAGTCATCAAAGAGGACGAGTCTTCTCGTTGAGGGAAAATCCCACCCGAAATAAAGAGGCGTACTTAAGCACGAAAGATTCAAGAAGGAGGGACACCGAAAGAGGAAGCCAAAGCGGTAGGCATGGCTGTGGGGTTGTGTGGGGGCCCGCATTTACCGGACGCAGCTGTCGGAGGCATAGAGAGGAGCCCCAAGCCAAGTCTTGAAAAGAAGGATTAAGCGTACATCACTTCTTCTAACTTAAAACAAGGAAAGACGAGCCGTTAACATCGAAACCTGAACTAAAGATAAACGTCAGAGGGGAATCCCAGGAAAATAACACGCAAAGCAACTAATAAGTCTATTAGGCCTCGTTTTGGAAACTGGGCACCTGATATAAAATGTTGTTAAACCACCGAGTATAGGAGCCATCCAGATTAAGCAACGATACCGAAGACGGTCTCCAGACAGCTTTGATTTCTGAATCAAGGAGGCCGGGCGAAGAAGGAGAAAAACGATAGGCACATGGGCAGAGCGACGAGCATGATACAACTCATCAAGATGAGACCACGAGGCGAGAACCACTTACCATGGGTCACTGGATACGAGAAAGCAGTGGGTAAACATCCCGGACAACGAAAAAAAGAATCGGAGCTCCTAATCGGCCGCGAAACTTATACACGCACAGGTCAGCGAGTGGCGAGGAGAAGTCCACAGGAGTTACGACACAGTCGGAAGAGAAGGCCAAGAAAAGGGGAAAAAGAACTGGTTCAAAACACAAAAGCGGCCTAGGCGTGTCTTCAGCCAGATGGGGTCTACCACTGGGATGAAAAGAGAAGTTGAACTTAGAAAAGGTGAGGTCTGAGTACACACTGCACAAATCGCACCCTTCCGAGACACGTCTCGCCAAAGTACAACAAGAAAGTGGTCCGGGGGATCTGTAAGACGTGCAGTCAGAGCCAGGCGGCAAGTAATTAATTCCAATGCGGCCGAGAAGAAGACGAGCAATTAGCACTGGTGGCTAAGAATCCGACCGTTTGGGGGGCCGGGAGGCAGAGGGAGCGGGAAGATAAGAAACCTGCTAAGCCAAATCGACCAAAACCCGCCCAGAATCATTCACCACCAGTATTCTAGGCTCAAGAAACTCGAAGACAGGACCTTAAGATCAACGGATGAACATGCCGCTCGAGGAAAAAGGAAATGACGGAAAAAGGGAGAGACATTCTCTTTGGGTCGGGGGAGGGCAAGTCGGAGAGGGGGACGGGGGAGGGATTGTGTCTCTGGACAAAATGAAGAACTACAAACCCGAGGTGACCCAAGCCAGGGGGAGAGGTCCGTCAAAAAGAAAAGGGCATTAAACAAAGGGCTAAGACGGACCAAAGAACCAAAGATCCCAACTATCCGTCGAAAGGGCAAAATCAGGAGATATAAGCCGTGGTCCTTACCGTACAAGGGAAGAACTGCCACAAAGCAGAGCCTGCACTTGCCTGTTGCGGGGAACGGCTTGCTGGATCCGGGGGGGGTCTGAGGGGAAGGGGGGGGGATCGAGCGGCGTTCATGGTATGGAAGGCGGTACCACCGAACGGGCCATCCCAGTAAACCAAGGGTAATAAAGTTGGAAACCGATGTTACCGGGGGAAGACGGAAGGATAGGGGGTGGCCAAACAGGGAAAAAGAGTCGAGAGGTGATTCAACGCCTAAAACAAAATGGAGCGGTGGGGTCAGGAGATTTCAGGTCGCAAGGCAGCCTGAAAGAGGCAAAAGACAGAAACACTGATTAAAAGGCCTACGGCACAGAACGAGTCTGGGAGGCGCGCAGAAGGAGGTCAACGACTCAGTTCAACGGAAAAGAACGAATGAAATTTCAGGGACGTAATGAGAGGGAAGGCGCAAGGCAAGGTCACGGAAAAACACGAAAAAACCAAGTCAGGCTTGGACTCTCTGAAGCACATGAGGGAGGAAGGGAATTTAAGAAAGATGCCACGAGGATCGCAGCAGTCGCGCAAGAAACGCGCTGAGCGAGGGACCAAAGGACTAAACCATGGGGGTCCGAAAACGGGATAACAGCACCGCACCTACTGGGACCAAGGAAGAAGCTCAAGACATCATCGATGGAAAGTGTAGACTCCTCGCCCGACGGCGAACAGGAAAACCGAAAAATGAGACCTCTTTAGCAGGCAGAAAAACAGCAGCGGATGGCCGATTTCCAGGAAGACGGGAAAAAAAAAGGGACCCCTGGTGGTTTGGGACAGCTAAGCGAGGGAAGGAGAGGGCGAGGAGTTCAACTAAGTGTGAATTCCGCGCGCCCAAAAACCACTTTAAAATTGGCGACACGGCTATCGGCTACTGGAGGAAAAGGAACTCGCAGAATGGCTTCAAACGAATCATAGCTCGAGACGGGGGTGCCTGGCGCAAAAAAAAGAAGGAGAACTTTTTGGTAAAAACCGGCATGACGGCGATACCCATTTATCCCCGGCATCAAGGGCTGGAGAAAAGAAAAGACTATCACAGCAGTCGCAACCGTTCAGACGACGCGACGCGCTATTGAGACGACAAGGGAAAGCAGAAACTGGGGATCAACAACAGGGGGGAGGGGGGGAAGGAGAGAGGGCAGGCTTGACTTGCGAAATACTTCTTCTTCTTACCGCTGTCGCCCGGACGAAGAAATGGACCAGAAGCGCTTTAGTTCCTCCTCCTTGAGGTTGATCCCTGGGGTCAAGTAATTCCGGGGGGCACGTCGGGGGCGACATATAAACAGACCCAGAATGAGGGTTTCGCAGACTCAATCTAGTATGGGAGGGTGGCCCTTTTCTTCTCTGGCACCGGAGGACCGGGCCAAGGAAGAAGTTTTTAAAGGCCAAAAGTTATTGGGCGGGGGGTTGGGCGCGTACTTCAAGAAGGGGAAAAGGGAAAGCAGAGAAAGGAAACTTAGGAATCTACTTGGCCGAAATCAACCGGGCATCCATTGAGGGGCTCTTTGTTCAACGAGAAGGGGGAGCAATCTCTGTCTGCCAGGTGCCCCTGATATACAAAATCAAGCCGCGGAGAGGGGGAGCAGCGGCGGGGGAATTGCTAAAAGCAGTGTAGGAGAGCAAAAAGAGGGGGATTTGCCGACGGTACTTGGAAGATCGGGCGGTGCGCGGGGAGTGTCGGACGACTCAAATCAGGCAAAAAGGAGTATTGATTCGGGAAATAAAGTTAATCCACTGCCTGACCGCTTTTCTTTTGCCCTCGACTTCAACGTCAGGCAGAGAGTAGGAAAGAGCGCGACTGGAATCTCTCGCGGTCGTGTAGGTGTGAAGGTGGGGGGGAATCAAAAGTAAAGTCTAAAAAAGCAGATGTGAGCAAATCTATTGCGATTTGGAAAGGAATGCGAGGAAAATCTGCTGGAGAGCCCAACCGCTCCAAGCGTTACAAAACGGCACCACAATAATGCAGAAGAGTAAAAATTTGCAAGAGTCAAAGTGGAGTGCCTTGGCGAAACACGTACACCCACGCCTCCAAGACCTCGAAAAGTATATGTTCTTAAAGGGGACCGCCAGGAGTATGTCGTGCCCGGTGGGGCCACCAATAAACAAAAAAACGTGAGCGAAACCTCCGTATGGAGACCTTGGGTCGCCGCGAAAAGAAAACTGTCACAGACCAGGGGTACGAAGGGAAGAACGAAGTAGAAAAAGCTCAAAGAAGAAAACCACCCCGAATAAAAACATGCGCAGCACGCTCTCCCGAACGAACAAGGTGCTAAAAGGGGGAGGTGCACAGAGGGATTCCGGGACGGACTTCACTTAGGGACGAAGTATCGGAAATTGAGCTCCCCTTCGACGGGAGATTTGAATCTTTGGGGGGAAGGGGTCACGTATGAAGGAAGGCGTATTTGCAGACCAGGGAGTCAGGGAAGATCGAGAGAAGATCGAGGGGCGTTCAAAACCCGGTTTGCGTACGTAATGCTTGGCCAGCAAAAAACGGTCAGAAGTAACAAGGGGGGAGGACAACATAATCGAAAGGACAGCCGGGGAGCAGCTGGATGAGAAATCGGATTGAGAAGTCTAGTAAGACTGGGGGGTGTAAAGTCGTACCGGTAAGGCAAGTCTAAAACGAGGACTGCGGGGGGGGTGACAATCTTTATTGGCGGTGGGGAGTTTATAGTCAGGCAAGGTGTCGTCGAGGAAAGCCCCTAAGGGGGGGGCGGAAAGCAAAAGAAAAACCAAAGCAAAAACTTATAGGGGGTCCTTAGCGACTTCAGTCAGGACTTCTGTCATCCTGATTGGCTGGTACTTGAACCAGAATTGGAGAGGAAGTTAGGGTCAGAAAAGAAACGGCCGAAAAAACGGGGTGTCTATCTGGACTCCCGGGGAAGTGGGCGGGGGAGGAGGGAGTGGAAAAATGGGTAGAGACCTCATCAACCGTATTCGTAGAGGGCGGGGGCTTAATCGAGAAGAAAGAAGGGGGAAAAACGGAAGTAGTCGAGTAAACGCGGCATGGGGCTTCCATGACCTTTAATCTGGGAAGTTAATTATGCAGAGGGGGAAGGACGCCGACTGACACGTATCACGAAAGCAATCGTCCTTGCCATTGTTGCGGTGGAGAAGGTGGAAGGGAATCGATTGGGGATCCGTCCACAAAGTCTGACAGGGGGTGGAAGGTGCAGGGTTGGTAACCTGATTGTTGAAAGCGACCAGGAAGTCTGGCGTTGGCACCCGAAGGAAGGAAGTGGGGCATCACAGCTGTAGAAGGTGGTGCTTCTCTCTTGCTCAGGTCGGGGTCTCTTATATGGGAGCGAGTTCAGGGAGCTGAAATCCTTTCGCTCCCGCCGGGAAAGGTGGGGGGTACTGACGCAGATTGGGGGATAGACTGCCTTCGGTGAAGAACCGGAGGGGGAAAACTAGCGAGACTGTGCCAAAAAAGGGGACAGAACCAGAGCAGAGTACGGCTTTTCTGGCTGCGGTCCTTGGAAGGGATCGCCCTTCTGGAGGAATAGAGGAGGGAGGATCCGAGAGGGAATGCGGTTGTAACACTATGGCCCTTGTGAAGTCGACGACTTTAGGAGGCGAGTGAAAAAAAAAGGTGGGAGAAGTATACCCTTTGGCCGCAGACAGGCGAGGAGAGGAACAATGGACTTCAAAAATCGAAGAGGGAGGGCTGAGAAGACAGGCGAACCTCTTTGTCAGTGCGTCGCGTACGAATCAGCTATGTTGGTATTCTCAAAAAGGGTACGGGGGAGAGGGGGGAGGCCACGTTTCTCAGGGGTTTCAATCTAGGGGAACGAGGAAGATGGGCTGAGGTGATGACGGCGCGACCATGGGGGAAAAAATATATGCAGGAAAAAAAAATGGAAATATTCGGCTAACACACCCTTGTACT
>Ga0179593_1453122_pt1 | contig 10972 bp, 12 predicted proteins | sample CZODoug2_1_08_16_FD_185931 | JGI IMG/M metagenome (GOLD analysis project Ga0179593, IMG submission 185931) | Vadose zone soil fungal communities from Angelo Coast Range Reserve, California, USA - CZODoug2_1_08_16fungal (PacBio error correction) | ecosystem: Environmental > Terrestrial > Soil >...
CCGCCGCCTCAAACAAAAAACCTGTTCTATCAGAAGTTCAGGAAGCGGCCCCGCCGTTAGCAAATAAGGGGGGGAACAGTGTAAGCAGAAAACCTCTCGTAGGGAAGATTTAAGACCGGTTTTTCCGGGGGGGGATCGTAGATTGGAATTACCTACCGAAGAAAGGAGCTATAGGCAACAATCCTCGAACACATCGTGGCATTCAAAAAGGGGCAAGAGCGCGGTCGGGTTTACAGGCTGCGGGGTCGAAAATGGGAGCCCGCTGAAAATTCGGAAAAGTCTGGAGTCATCAACTCTGCGAGAGGGGGGATAAAAGCTCCTGGGCCAAGATAGAAGATGGGGGACACAGAACCGCTAGGCTCTGTATTGGACGCGCCTGTAGTCAAGGTCGACCAAGGACAAAAACCGAAAAAGGATGGGGGGCCGTCGGTTCTCGAACGCAGTCGGGGGGAAGGGGAGCCGTTTAGAAACGGGAAGCCGCAAGAAGCGACAAACAGGGTTCCTGTTTAGGCTAGGTGAGAGTCGGTTACACCACGGCGGCAAAGATCGAGTCAGAGGGCGGGGGGCTGAATCAAGACTCCGGAGCGAGGAAGGTCGCTACGCCAAGTACATTATTGAGGAGCGCAAATCCGGGGGGTCAGGAGCCCTTCAACACTACGTGACAGGGATCGGGGAAGTCCCGCTGTGTAACGGTATGGAAGCGGCTGCAAGAAAGCTCCTTCTGGGAGTTGGGGGGGGCGACATACAATCGAGGGAGTGTACTCTGGGGGCGCTCGTCCGGCATAAGGAGAAAACGGCATAAAAAGGAGTCACCGGAGGGAAAGATGAGAAAAGGCCGCCCCGCCGGGAAGGCGTCCAAACGGGGAAAAAGCTCTTTTTGAGGCCGGGAAAGGATCTTCTACTTCTACACCGCTGCAGAAATTTCAGGAAAACGCCGGCTGAATCAAGAAAACGCAGAGGAGGACAGAAAATCAGAGCTTCAGGGAAGACTACCCATCATGCTGCTTCTGTCAGGAGGGGGGCCGCAGAAGCATGCCATAGTTGGGGAGGGGCCCCTCAACGTGCAGGGGTGAAACGGCTCGCGGGCAAAAGAGCCGGACGAAGCGTGTTCTGAAAATCCTCCGGCGGTGCTGGACGAGAGAAAAAAGGAGAAGAAAACGCGTCTTAAGAGCTCACCAACAACCGGCGTTCGGTGGGCAGTAAAACCAGAAAGGGGTCCATGCGCTGTTTCGGGGACAGCGGAATACGTCCAGCTGCAGCGGAAAGGGAAAGAGGACATCGGCGTTGTGCACATCATTGAGGACCATCGGGAAAAGGAATCAACAAGGGAATCAGACGAGATGGAAGGCACGCAGGACCCCGGAAGAACTAGGGGAGAAACTTCCAGGGGGGTTATAATGGCTCCTCGGGGAGAACATGACCAGAAAAAAGTGGCGTTGACGGTATAAAAAAGGCTGCAAGTCGGGCGGCAAATGCAAGAGGGTGGACCCAAATAAAAGGCAGTTCGACCAAACCACACCCAAACGCATGGGCACGAAAAGGTCCGGGCAAAAGGGAATCGCGCGGGGGTGAACAGCACCTCGACCGAATTGGAAACTGTCTGTGGAAGCGGGTTAAACTGAATCGCGTAGAAGAAAACAACAAAAGATAGTGGAGGGGCATATCGAGGGAGCGGAGACTCTTCTTGAAGGGGGGGGTTCGGGCAGCAAGGGGACTCCCTGGTAAAAACCTCTGATCCTTTGAGCCCGAAGGGCGCAGGTCACCGTGTGGGGAAAAGGCTGAAACTGGACCAACAGGTTCCTGCAACCCCCAATCACCGGAAACTAAAACGAGAATTCTGTTCGTAAGCGAGAAAAGGAAAAAAGCGCGAAAGGCCGGGAAGACTACGATGAAAGAAAAAACGGGTGATGACGAAAGTTTGGAAATGGGGCTCCTTCAAACAGGTCCATGGAAATATAGAGAAAAGAGGGCAGGGAGGCAAAAAAATATGGACGTCGTGGCTATACCAACTTTCAGTCGAAGATCTCGCAGCATAACCAAGACTTCAGCAGAGTTCGGGTAGTCCCAGCCCTTTCGCAACCTTCATCCTAAACGCTGTGCTCTAAAATAATCGAAAACAAAAAATGAGGATAGGAAGGGAGATACAAGACCCTGGGGGGGTACGCGTCATAAACGTAGTGGTGTTCATCCAACGGGCATAAGTTCCTTAAAGCGAACAACGGTTTCAAGGCTGACGCGATGACAAAGGGGGAAAGGCAAGGCGGATGCATCTCGAAAAAAAACGTTCCCTATTGGTTGTGCTCCAGATGACGGCGGAATCGTAAATTCCAGGGGCCGGGAAGTGAGTGAGGAAGGCTGAGACACTGTTAGCGCCCACAGTGGGGTGAATAGCGCCTGGGGAAAGTGGGGGGGGCGCTCGCGGCCCGGGTGCAGGGGGAAAGGAATCAGTTGCAAAAGATCTAGCGAAAAAGGACTGGGGTCTGGTGGGTGTGAATATTTGGGGGGGCCGCTTGCGAACCGGCGGGGGAAGCAAGCGCGTTGCAGGAAAAAGAAATCGGGTGGAAAAAAAGGAGGCTCAAACAAATCAATTCCAGTAAAAATACGCGCGCTATACTCCGAGGGGTTGGTTCGAAGATTGGCAACGAGTGAGGGAACAAGCCGTGAAAGAATGGTGATAAAGCGGGGAAAGACGGGGCAACAAAGAAACTTGTCAAAGTGCAGGGGGGTGGGCCGCAAGAAGAGGGGTCACGGTGGTGGGCCAAAGAAAGGAAGTCTACGCACGGAAAAAAAGAAGCCGAGAATGAACTCGGGGAAGTCCGAAAAGAGAAAAAGCGATCACTGGAGATAATGGGGGTGAATGTAAAATAGGGAAAGACGGGTTAGGCGAAAATCGAGTATTCTGCGGTATAAAAGGGGAACGGGACGACAGAAAGCTTTTTCTGAAAACGGGCATGTAGAAACAGGGTACGGACACGTCAATTTTAAAAACACAAGGGGGATTCAGGGGGAGCCCGAACAAGGGAATGGGGGACGGCGTACTGGACACCAGAAACGCATTTTGGTGGTGAGGGGGGAAGAACAAAGCGCTGATCGACAAGGGTTAGAAGAGAACAAACAGCCGCGTATAATGAGGAAGGGAATGGAAAGGCAGGATTTGAAGAGAAAGGAATTGGAAAGAGGGGCGTCCGCCCCAAACTGAAGGAATTCTTAGGACGGGGACAAGAAAGCCCTCTCGGATATTCGCGCAAATAAAGCGATGAACTCCTCTCTGAGGGAGGGGGTTGGGTGGGTAGGGACTCCTGGTTGGAAGCACTTACGGTATGAAAGAAAAGGTGGAGAACGTGGTGTAGACGTCAAAAAGGGGAAACACAGGCCAGAAACCCTATGGGAAGGAGGGTCGCGAGGAGAAGGGAAAAAAAGTGGCTGCCAGAGAAACTTACGCCGTCGCGGGGAAAAATAAGTCTTTTCTATACCAGCAGAGGAACCAAAAATGAGAAGGAGACGACATCAGATTCCCGCAGGGGATGGAAAGGGGCCAACCACGCAGCAGACAATTCATCTGGGGACTGCAGCACATACGCAAGGGAAACAATGGCGAAGGACGAGTAGTTCATCTCGCAACAACAACGCGCAAAGACGTTTCACTCATCGTGATCCGGTAAAAAGCCCAACTATATTCCAGGGAGAAAAAAAAAAATGATCGTAGCCCGCTGGGCGGAATGGGAAAAAGCCTCCTTTATTACGCGAAAAAGAGAAGACACATGACCCATGGGGCCAGAAGAGAGTTGAATTCGGCACGGGAGGAGAAAAGGGGGGAAAATTGAAGCAGAACGACGGGAAACGTGGTGTCGCAAAAAAGCTACAGGGACCTCGTCAAAGTCGTGGGTTCGGAATGGAAGACCCCAGGAGGAGAATACGTTCCAGGAAGAGGGGAGGAAGGAAGGGGGCCCACTAGCCTCTTAGTATAGGGACACACGAGACAGTCGTCGTTCAGCGTGGGACGCAAAGAAGCAAGGAGAGACCCCAGCAGCAGGAGGGGAAGAGGGAGCGAGACATCTTGGCTATGCGAATGAAGAAGGGGAGTTTGTATAGAATAGGATCGAGGAGGGGACAAAAAGCCCAACATCTTCATCCGGGAATCCAACAACGGAAAAAGAGGGAAGTTGTACTCCGCAAGCAGGGCGAAGCGGGAAGTGTACGAGTCGCAAAGGGGGGGGTATCGCGAATGGAAAAAGGGGAAAAGGGTTGGGAACAACCATAAAAAAAAAAAAAAGGGAAAAAAAATGCAGAAACCGGTCGACGGGGCGATGACTCATCTAAAAAAAAAAAAGTAGTAGGGGAGGGAGGGGAAGACCCCCAGCGAACGACAAGGGGAGAGCGGCGTGGATGGAAAACGCGGAAAGTTCTCTAACTCTTTGGAAATTCCAGGAGTCCAGAGGCGTAAAAAAAAGATGTCGGGTGGGGGGGTTGACTGTGAAAAAGGAAAAAAAAATGTGGTGTGGTTTTTTTTTTGTGAAAAAACCAGTTTACAAAACCCCCAAAAAAAATTTTTTTTGTGAGGTTTTGGGGTGGGGTTTTGGTAGGGGAAATATCCCCTACTATATAACTAGAATCAGGAACACAATCGTCATTCGAAAAGAGAGGCCCCTCTTGGGGGGGGGGAAAAATTCTGGGTCGTCCATTGTGCCCCGCGGGAAAAGGAAGGCAAAAACAAAGTCGAATCGCAGTCCACTCTTCGAAGATACTACAGGAGGCAAAAGGACGTCGATGGTACGACTGAATCACGGGACTCTGGAAATTTCCTAAGGGTGGGTCCAAGAGGGGAAAACCACGGGCCCAAAATAAGGGGAAGAAGGCGGGGTTTGCCTCGGTTTCTTCGCAGACACCTACAGGTGCAGTATTACAACAGAAAGCGGAATCACAAAGGGGAAGGAAATGATGAGGAAAGGAGGGAGGGGGTGAATCGGTCACTCCGGGCAATCAAAGTGATGGATCGAACTGATCATAGCTGGGGCGAAGGGAAAATGCCTCTCGTGGGGGGGGCAAAAGAGGCACCGCTCAAAGAAATGAGGAAAAAGGCGCCAAATCTGCGTTTTTGGGGGGGGGTAAGGGAAAAAAGGCTAAGTGCCGTGATAGGGCCAGTGGTGGACCCTGTTTAGGGTGCTGCAGGGAGCACATGCCGGGATCCGGCTGAGAAGGGAGAGTTACTAACAAATTCTTCCTCGCGGCGAGACGAGGAGCGCGTTCGGGACCGCCGCAAAAGATCCCGAATGAGTAAGGGGGGAGAGCCGGAAGAATGATGGAGGCAAAAAATGCAGGAGGAAAGTAAAAAATCCGTATTACCCTCAGAAACGAAGAGGAAGGACGGTGGCTAGTTATCTAGAAACTACAGGTAAGGGACTGCCAAATACCGCCCGTCTTCTCCAAAGAGAAACTCCGAAAAAGCAAAACGCTCAATCGGATGGAAAAGGGTGCAGGAAGAGGGGCTGGGAGACGCATCTGGCAGAAAAGGGAAAAGGGGGTGGACGGAAAAAAGACATAAATGGCAGGTGGAGACCATACTCGCAAAAAAAAACAGAGAGCTCTTTTCTGCTCAGCGGCAGGGGAATTCCTCCTACACTGATATAAAAGGGGAGGGAAAGTCGGAACGAGGAAAAAAAAAAAAGAGAAGGGGATCAGGGAACGTAGACCTTCAAAATGCGCGGGGGAAAGTACAACCGCGAAGAAGTTGCCTCTTTTTGGGGAAATAGAAGGCGGTTCTACATAGTTCAACGGGGGAGGTGTAGCAATTTCTGTGTAGGGCCAGGAAAATCTAGATCGGAAAGCCGGGAATCCCTCTATTGTTGAGGGAGCACCATTATGAGCGGGGAAAAGGAAAAAAAATTTTTTTAATAGAAGCGTTGCAGAAAGGGGGAAGTCCCTTCCCCTTCAATCACGTGTAGATGAATCATCTAAGTTTGGAAGGGGCGTGGAGAATGGGCCCCACCGAAATGCCAGATACTTAAAAAAAATCCATTTGGCTAATACGGACCGCCGGATCGCCAGGCCAGAGCACCCGGCATGGGAAGAGTTGATCTCAAAACTCGATGAAGGGAAAGTCGGAGTGGGAAGCAAAAGACTGCTTTCCAGCGATGGAATGCTCTGAAAAGTATGCCTTAATGGGGGGGGGGAAGCCAAGAGCCTTGGTTCAACCCTCGATCATGGAGCCTAAAACGCTATCTCACCGTTTGCGAAGGGAGGGGAATAGAACCCCTCAGATATCCCCCATATCACCGGGAACTAAAAAGGATGATACTCGGGCACCTGCCCTAGAAAAGAAAGGCCACTTAAAGGGGGGACCATTCACAGAGTGTCAAAGGAAGGGTCCTAAAAAGAGCAGAAAAGAGTCCAGGAAAGGGGGGGGGGGGAAACGGGGTTTTGTTTTCCAGTCGAGAATCAGGATACAAGAAAACGGAATAAGCTGGGGGAAAAGGGTCAAGAAGTTGGGGAAAAGGAATGGTTAGCTCGAGCAAACGTAATCAAGGGAAACCGGGAAGGAGGCGCAGCAATTAAACCACTTTGGAGCGGCAAGCAAAGAAATGAGAGGTACCTAGTGTGAGCATTGATCGTTGAACGACAAAAACAACTTATTATTGTAAAAATAAGTATCGAACTATAAAAGGTCGCGGGAGAAAATTTACGCGAGTGATGAATCCGGGGGGTAATTCTTTCTCCTATATCAAAAAGGGTTCCTGCGCTCAAACGACCTTTCCAGGTCTAGAAAAGAAACAAGCACCGTGCAGAGAGGGGGCCTTTCTCCAATGGTAAAGACTTGGTCGAAAAATTGGGCATGGAAGTATGGAAGGAGGAGCTTCGGACCACGCTACCGTTCTGGGAGGCATCTATGAAGGAAAACCGTTGAGGCGGGATGAGGGGCAACCACAAAAGAAGTCGAGAGCATCTAAATCAGGGGTTGAAGATATGTAGGCGGGTCAAGAGGGGCGCCGGGGAAGGCGCCACGGTGCAAAAAAAAAAGAAAAACGCTCTCCCAAGAAGAAGGTGGGAAAAAAAAGGGGCGCGCCGGGAATCAAAAGGAACAGCATCCTCTTCCGAGAGCGCCGCAAGATCGGGCATTGGCCGTAGGTTAGAGTGGGAGAAGTGATCCAAAACGGGTGAACAACAAAAAAGAACCAATTTTGGAATAAGATGACGGTCCGGAAGGCATGCTCCCGTAAGGTGACGGGGGCAGGGTCCAATAGAGTGCCTGGAGGAGGGAAAGATGCAAGGGCCCAAAAAGGGGACAATATTATGAAGGAAGAAAGGAGAAAGTGTCCGTTTAATGGTCGAAGAGGACAGAGATTAAAAACCAGGGGGGGGGGGAAGGAAGAGAAGTCCGGGTCGCGCTGCATAATGCAAGATTTCGTCTGTGGAATCTCGGCAGGTCCATGGCCGCGAAAGAAGGGACAAGAACGTATTCAGAGGGGTCGAACCAGGGGCCGCAACAAAGCAGATTTGAACCACGATAAAGTAGGTTAAACCGAAACAGCTCTTGTCATGGACGTACGGGGAGAAACCTCGAAAGAGGGGGGGGGGGGTAAAGGAGGAAGAAGTGACGAAAGACTGGAGAAAGTATATTCTACTCAACACAACGGGGGGCGCGATAATTAGCACGCAAAATAGGATGGCCGGGGGGGAACTAGCCTGTTCTCACAAAGAAAGGTTAGAGTTCTCCGCCACAAAAGCACTTCTGCGGCCGGAGATGAAAAAAAAAGCCATATAGGCTTCGAAAAAGGAAAAGGGAAGCGTCGCCGCCAAGCGGGAGTTCGGTGGGGAGACCGGGGGTGAAGACTCTTCGTTCATGGGTCTAATGGCGTGTGTAAGACGTAGATAGGAGAACGGCCCCGGAACAAGGGTCAGTTGTCATCGGGCGGCGCATGAGAAGGCGGGGACCGCTCTTCTGAAGAAGGTCGTACTCAAGGGAAGGGAAAGACCTTCATGTACGGCGGAGAGACGAGAACAGCAGGACTAGCCTATTACTAAGGTGTAGCCGCACATTCAGCCCGGAGCGACATTGGAAAAAGATGTAACGCCAGGAAAGATGGAAGACTAAAAAGAAAGGAGTCTCACAAAACCCGTCGGTGTAAGGCGGCACTCATTTAGGGGTTTCACCAGATAAGGACCAACGATATTCCGTTGTAAAGAAAAAACACAAAGATGAATCTTCAAGGAAAAAGGGGTCTAAGCTCCGGGAGTGACACCGCGATAAAAGCGGTCCTAAAAGGAAAAATTTTTGCTCTTCCTCTTTGCGGCGTCTACGAAAAGGACCCATGAAAGAGGAAAGGAAAAAGCCGTAAAGCCGCCTGTCTGCAGAGTGTCGGCTTCGAAAAAAGGGTGGGAACACATCTCTAAAATACAAGAACGTTGGCAATTATCCGTACCATTCGACGATAGTGACAGAGTATCAAGCGCAGTCTTTACGGAAGAAAAAAACGTGAAACGGCCGCCATCAGTACCTGCGGGGAAAGACACCCCTTCATAGGCTTTAAAACGGCGGCGAGGAGAATCTTGGCTAATACCAAAGTGTGGGGTATAGAGAAGAAGAAAAAACGGTTCCAACGATCCACACATCTGATCAAGGAAGCACACGAAAACCAAACTCGAAAACAGAAAGGTTGTACGCCGCAAGGTCAAGCGGACTAGGGGGTACTGAAGATTCTCAGAACGTAAGTTCCTAAAGAAAAGAAGGGAACATTGGAGGGAGAGTTAGAGGAAAAAGAAAAAAAAAAACGGGGGGAGTAGGGAAAAGAGGAATAGTAAGACAAAAAACTAAATGGTCGAGTCCCTTCCTTTTCAGAGAACTTCAGAACGTTCAAAAGGGCGAACTCTTGGAAAAGTACAAGAAAAAGAGAAAGCCTTAGGCTGACACTTCCGGAAAGAGGTCGGTTAAAAAGGGGTGCCGGGGACATGGATCATATTTTGAATAGTATAAAAGAGGCAGAGACTCGACAAACAACGCGAACACATCGTGGATGGGGGGGGTTTGAACCAAAATATGGCTCAGACAACCGCGCCGCGGTTGAACAAACTGAAGTGAATTGGCTCCCCTCTTCCAATTATGGGAAAAGCTTGTAAAGCGAAGGTCCATCAGGAAATCTAGAAGAAAGGGGGGGCTTCGTAAATTTTACAGGAAAAAGAGACGGGCTCTGTATTTTCCGACTGGGTGTGGGCCCAAAAAGAGGCCCAACTCCTGCCATGGCGGGGGATTCAAGGAACCGAGGTGCATGTGTAAATGGTCCTTGGACGGGGTGCCTGCCGCAAAGCTGAGAAAAAAAAAAGGAAGGAACAATTATGTGCGTGAGGAGAGACTTTGATAGGAGGAAACTAAAGGAGCGGCTCAAATCTTGAGCGGAAGGGGGGGAAGCCGGTTTGCGATTAAGAATGGGCGAGTACGGGAGGGAAGAGGGGCACGTACTGGGAAAAAGGAGCAAAGACAGGTTTTGTCGAGCGGGACAACTAGTGGAAAGGGAAAGGGAATCTGGGCTGGCGGTGCTCGTTCGTAAGAGAGGGACAGTTCGAAAATGGGAGGAGGGGGGGTTTTTCAAAAGGAAAAGAGAAAATAAAGCGGTGGAATCGCGGGCGGTCTGTGAGGGTGAAGCAGAATTCACTGAATCTACTCAAACTTGAGTAACACGAGGGAGCGCGGCATCCCAGCCAAAACGATAAATCGCGCAAACGCTTACCATCAGCTGTTTACGGAGAACAGGACTACGTCAAACCACGAAAGAAAATAGAAAGAAAGTTCTTCTCCAACTGAAACAGCGGGCGGCGACTATGGAGGGGGGGGAAAGGGGGGTGGCGCATCCGAATTAAAAAACGAAAAGGAAGGCCTCGGTCAAGACCTGAGGGTTAGATCCTTGTCTCAAAGGCGAGCATCACGTGAAAGACCGGCTAGGGGGAGGAAATAAAAAAAGAAGGCGTTTCTTTCATGCTCATTAAAACAAGTGGTTCTAGTAGTCCCAAATAGAGAAGTCGTCAAGGAGGAACTCTTAAACCAAAAACGCGCCAAAGTACGCCCTGGCCAACGCTGGAAAAAAAGGGAAAAAGTGGCGCTTTGGGGAAAAAATCGGAACCGGAACGGAAAGAACGGGGGTGAGAAATCTATTAGCAAAAAAACTAGGAGAAAGCAGCTTCTTGCAAAAGGGGAACTAGATACAAATCCACGAAAAAAAACCAATCCTCGCGGAGGGGCACGGACGCTAAAAAAAGGGGACGGGTAACAATTCAACCACAGGGGGTTGCAGAAAAGAGGGGGGCGCCCATTACAAGGAAAAGGTGGCGCAAATTTCACGTGGTGTCGGAGGCGAAAAATGGGCACCAACCCACCGACAAAGGAAGAAGGGATCAAACCAGCAATGGAGACTCGCGCCACGCCGGCTCTCAGGCAAGGGTAAAGGGGAAGGAAGAATGGGGGACTTGTCTTGAAAATCAAGAGGGTCAAATTATTCCTAAAGCCATTAGGGGACCCGGTTCTAGATTCCGAGGGGTAGAGGAGGAATCCTATGTAGAATGCATCCTAACCGGGGAAAACCTCGATCTTTTAGACTACAACCGCGACGTCAATGTCTCTGGCTGCGCATCACGAGACAAATATTTCAAAAAATAACAAGAAGGAGGCTCGGTTTGAAAGACTCAAAAAAAGAACAGACGCAGACGAAAACGTCCTAAGCTACGAGACAACAGACGGGGGTCTAGTCCACGCGTGTCCAAAAGCGGGGCCAAGAGGGAAGGAACACTTCCAGTCCCGGGAATTTTAGTCAATCAAGGCGCACGGCATAATAGGGATAAAAAAGATTGCAACTTGGAGGTAAAAGAGCAATCAGCACGGTCACCGGGAGAATAAATCTGAAGTTAACTCCTGGACTCTTAGTCCAACCGTCACAAAAGGAGGGAAGAAGCCGGCCAAGAAAGTTGGAAGAGAAAAGGAGGCTCTTTG
>Ga0179593_1485453_pt1 | contig 10972 bp, 10 predicted proteins | sample CZODoug2_1_08_16_FD_185931 | JGI IMG/M metagenome (GOLD analysis project Ga0179593, IMG submission 185931) | Vadose zone soil fungal communities from Angelo Coast Range Reserve, California, USA - CZODoug2_1_08_16fungal (PacBio error correction) | ecosystem: Environmental > Terrestrial > Soil >...
GAGGAAGGACACCGTCACGGCAAGTACATAGCATCTACAAAGAGCGCCCGAGGCGCGGCGGACCAAAGACGAACAGCGTGGGAACTCGAAGCGATCTACCTATTTAATCTCCTCAAGACAAAAGGTCCAGCTGGAAGCAGCAGTCTCGCAGCGCGGAAAAGCCAATTCTTGATGATGACTAACGGGCCAGGCAGAGGAAGTGCAAGAACAAAGAAGGGTAGGGTCGAGGCAAGGGCATTGCAAGAGCTTCGCAACCTCAAAAAACCAGAGGCATCACGAGGCAATTGGAGAAGTAGCTAGCGAAAGCAAAAAATAATTCTCCAGGAAGACACCAATGCAAAAGAGAACAAAAGGCGACTTTGCGAAATTTGACACTCAGAAGTACAAAAGGTAAAGGACAGAACAAAGGGTCTCAGAGGGTGAAAAAAATCGCGGAAACCAATCACGAAAAACGTTAAGAAAGAAACTGGTCGGACAATGCCATACAAGGCGATATTTGATCTTTAAGTACCCTGAGAAAAAAACGGTGGGAAAAGGAAGGAGGTCGCCCAAGATGACATAAAATATGGCTTAGAGGCGGCAAAAACACTGGGCTGATTAAAATTAAGGGAGTTCGTGAAGGCGTTGGGTTCACGTTCTCAGTGCGGGGGAAATACATGTCCTGTCCCGGATCGGAAGGGTGCAGGGACCGGAGCGCTGGGAAGGTTCGTGGTTTAGCGATGGGTCGGAAGTAAAAGAAAAGGGTGGGAGTTCGACAGCAAATGGAAGGGGGCCCTTGCGGAATCAATTAGGAAAAGACCTGGACTAAACGGAGTAAACGCTTTGCACCTGGCGAAAAGAGCTAAAGCGTGTGAGGGCAGTCAAAATCCCTGTATGTCTCCGACCAAACATGTCTGAGCCATGTTCCTGTCTTTAAAAAGAGTAGGACCCGGGGAGACCCATAATAAAAAATCTAAACATGGAGGGCGGAAACTCTGAGAGGCTTCAGACCGCACACAAGGGACGGTGGAAGCAAAACAAAAGATGGCGCGAAGAAGGCACGGCTCCCGATTTGGGGCCCTTAGCACCGCTTTAGAGAAGAACGAAAAAACTGTGTTGGATTCTCCTTATTACAACGCAAGGAACACCCTTGAAGCGTTGTCACGCAAGAACGAAAAAGGGTGCCACAGGGGAGTCGCAAACCTCCCGTAGACGTCAGCGGGGAGAGAATGAGTGACATCTTAGAAAGTGGATCAGGTCAGGTAAAATTCTGAACTTTCTGTGCGAAAACTAAGGCTCAAAGAAGTTCCTCGGAGACGTTCCAGCAAAGCAAGTCGCAGTAAAGGGGGATATAGAGCCTTCATCACCGTGCAAACCATTATCTGGTCTCACGGAAGGGGGCCGTCTAGGCCCGAAGCTTGAGAGCAGAATCTATTTCAGACCCGCAAGCGAAGATAAACAAACACGAGGGAAAGGAAAGTAGAGTTAGCTAGGACTGAAATAAGGAGTAGACAGGAGGTGGGGTCAGCTCGTAAAGATGGCGGGATAAAGGGGAATGTGGACAACGGTAGCGCCGCGCGGCGGGGAAGGAAATCCTATAAGGGGGGGCTGAATGCGCAGCACTTCCTCGGCACAGGAAAAGAAGCATCGCGAAACGCAAGACGAAAGACCCTTGTGAAAATTTTTATAAACCGAACGAAACCATGACGATGAGAACCGAAGGAACGGCCACAACGTACAGTTAAAGGGTTTTCACAGAACAGATGTTCGGGCCGGTTACGTGACAAGCGGCCTGGGCACGGGAACACTCTCTTGGGCCCTGACATTGGAGTAGGGAGCTAGGGGGTGACGTTATAATAATAGAAACGGGTTATGAAAACAGGGACCTCAAGGAGGGGGAAGCGGTGTCCTATGAGGGGACATCTGGACGCATATTCCACGGCCAAGGGGGGAGACTTGGAAGACAGAATCAGTCGTCACCCGATAGCATGAGAGGTTGTCCACAGTCCGGAGACGGAAGAGAGCAGAACCTAAGGACACAAAGAACCGGGAATCAGGGGTGTGGAGAGGGTTGTCGAAGGTGAAGATTTGTGGCAGAGCGTGCCTTGAGAGGCGAAGATGCGGGGGTTTGGGTCGCCTCGTTGGAACAAAGGGGAGTATAAAAGTGTCAGGAGTTTCACATTATACAGTGAGAAATGAGGAAAATCGCGTGTCAACTAGGAGTCAGGCGTCTTTGAATAGATGTTCCCTGGAGTGTTTCGTGGGTAGGAAAACATGACTACAATAAGTATGCAGCAAAGTATACAGTTATAAAGAGCAGTTCCGCTATGGATGCGACTTCCACCAAGGGAGGAAATCACGTTGTAAAAGAATTAAGCGCCTACCCCGTAATGAATTAGGGGGAGAAGAAGCTGTCCAAAGAATCTTGATGGGGTGGGAAGGAGAGAATACAAATTTCGAAGCCCCCGATAGGGGCTAATTTCTGTGCGGGCATGCATGTGTAGTAGGTTTTTACCGCGATCGTCAAGAGGGGAACGAACAAAAAGGAGGGAATGAGTGGCCGAAAAAGTGAAGCTGGGGGAGGGAAGGAAAAGAAGACGAAGCGTCGGCTAGGAAAGGATGGGGATTTAATGCCGCGGAACTTGATTGGGGGGTCGGAATCAAGCTGAGCGATTAGGTGCGATTAAGGGAAGGATGCCAAAATAAAGGCTTCAACTCTCGGCTTAATTCCGATGGTGAGATGGTGAAAAAGGGGCGAAACATCCTTAAATCTACGCCAAGCCTACTACCGTGATAGGCACGCACAGGGGTTCAATGCGGCAGAAAGACATCACCGAAACGACGGTTGTTGAACGGGCAACAATAAAGGAACTATATGAGTAAAGGCTCGTGACAAATCAAACACAAGAAGCACGGATATGCCCGTAAACAGGTCAAAAGGGGGGGGATCGGGGACGCGTTGAGCGCTTTCGGCAAGGGTAAGTAGGGGGCAGGGAAGAAGCTTAGGCTGTGGGTAGAAGATGAAGTATCACTGGCAAGTTTTAAGAAAATGAAGGTAAAAAACTGCTACTAAGGCGAAAGGAAAAGTGTCAAACAAAAAACAGAGGCGGAGTTGAAGCGTACGGACTTGGCAAAGAATCCTGGCGGAGGTCGTCGACGTGAGTGGAAAAAATAACCAGGTGGAAGATAGGCAATAGGCAAGAGGGGGTATGACCGTAAAGATGGGGACAAAAGAGGGGGCCAAGGAAACGAATATTGCGGTTTTGATGGCAGCGGACAAATCGGGGGAAAACGATTAAACCGGGGCGCACGAAAGGACCTCGCAAAGGACATCCGCGGGGGGTGAGGGGGAAGGCCGGTTACCACTGTTACAATGGAACCGATTGATCAGGTTGCACGGAAATCATGCACCACCGGGATTGATGTGTCAGTGGGAGGGTAAAGGGCTGATTTTGTACAAGGCACTATGGATCCAGACCTCGGTCAAATGGGTCTTGGTGAACAGCAAAAAGGTAAAAAAACCGTATGGGGTCCTTCAGATAGAAGGAATTGGGGAAGTAAGGTTGCTGCACTCTCTCGTCGAAAAACAGAAACGGAGTCTGAAAACTGTCAGTGCTCTACAGCAAAGACACAGGGCCGAATTGTCAAGCGCTCAGGGAAAAAATCTCATCGGTGACCTAGTATCGGGGGGGCTAAAAACTCAACAGCCCCGGACAAAGGGAGATCACAACACACCCCAGGATACAGCGTGGCGGGTTGAACGGGGGGGTCTAACCGTGAACCGGAAAAGAGGATAGACACGGCAGGCGTCAAACGAACGGGAAAAAAGTGCGGATGACACAGGCTCGTCTTTGCGGAATGATACTTCACCGTCAAAGGGCAGGGTGACGCCAAGAAGACTGCACTAAGTCCTTTGAAATAACAGGACAGCGCAAACAGGAAGGACATAAATGCATCACCTGTCCTCGGGAAAAGAACTCAAGTGATTATGTGACGACTCGAGGGAAGAAGGAGGGAAGTCGATTCCTCGAAAAGTCATACGGGGGGGAGTCCAAAGAATTTCAACCGTAATCTGACCAGGAAGTAAAAGTCAAAAGTTCCTAGCAGGCCTCAGACAGCCTGGCCAAATCGCGACATCTGCTGAGGCATCCAAAAATGATCACTCACTTTCGCTACGATTAATCGCATGGTCCTCATTAAAAGGGCTGGTAAAAAAAGACTGCGCTGTGGCACAGGGACTAAGAGGGGGATGAGCCAGGGCACCCGGGCTGACAAAGAGAAAAAAAGGATCTTCTGGTGTGGGGGGTTCAAGGCAGGGGTGGAAAATGAAAAAGGGGGAACCAAGTCACTACAACGATCAAATCTTGGGGCAGAGCCACTGTAAGGTAAAAACTGAAGGGTCACTCCTAATGTGTGAGAGGGGGAGACGGCGAGATTGCCCCAAGCGTAGGAAGGGATCGCTAAACAACGGGCAAACTGTGGGGGGGAAGCGGGCGTTGCTCCGTGGGGAAATAGAAACTAAAAACGTCTCGGAAATTACGGGATCGCGGGTAGAACCGTGAAAAAAAAACACAAAGTATGTGGCCATCAGATAACTTAGAGATCTCTGCAAGGCGGGGGACGGAAATAACCTCGGAATTCACAGGGACATGGTGTAAGACCTAATTAAAACCGGCCAGTAAGAACTTCAAAACAAAAACAACCCCACCCCACACACACCCAACAAAAAAACACCCCCAAACACAAAAAACGCCTCTAAATTTCTTTTGTCGGAACTCCCCTCAATAAAACGGAGCTGGGGACACCCGTTCGTTTACTTGACCGTGTGTGAGGTCGCAGATGTTAAGGTGCCCACTGCATGTAGCAAGAGGCCAGCGAAGCTGTTGTTAGGCATCGAGCGAAGGCCAAGGGTAGGTCTTGGGGGGTCGGGGAGGGCATAAAAGAAAAAGTAGATACCGACATCGGTTCAAACGACACGAAGAAAAGCGCGACGCTGAGCTCTGGTGCGCCTAGAAAGACGAATCCACGGGAAACGAGGGTCGACCTCAGAACCAATACCAACGGGGAAAGAAAAGCGTTGGCATCAAAAAAACCCGGGATAAAAAAAATCCCCAACATGAGCGCTCGTGACTGAGTTAAAGGCTGAGACTATTGGACAGGGGCCAGGTAAACCACTTCGATCTGGATTGAAGAGACGGAGGCAGAGTTCTGAACCGGCTCCAAAGGGGCCGTTGGACTAAAACGCTAAGCAAAGAAAAAGGACCTGACTCCAGCGACCCGAAGGTTCTTGAGGTCAGGAAAGCTGATTCTCCGAGGCAAAAAACAGGCTCAACTTGGAACCATGGGCAGGAAAGAGCGGGCCCGGGGCAGTTGTCACAGCCCGACACACATATGGGACGAGTCCGAAACTCCTCCCAGAGAGAGGGTGGTGTCCGAGAGCTACTGAGCAACCTATTCGCAGCCTTCGTCTGTAGGTGAAAAAAAAAAAAAAAACGGAAAGAAAGTCGTTGAAAAAAAGGCAAAAAGGTTAAGCCGATCGTTGATTGTGTCAAAGGACATATTCCGGCAGCAAAGCAATTCGAGTCGAGGCTTGCACAACAGCGCGGACCATGTCTAAAGATCTGTGTCGAAGGGAAAAGACACGCGCGAAAATGCCCGGAGCGGAGGAAATCAGAAGGGGCATCCCGAAAAAATCAAGAAAAACAAAAAGGGGAGAAGAGAGAGATTAGCGAAAAGATGAATGGGGATACAGCTGAACGGCAGGCTCGCGCCCCTTACGACCATCTCTGGGTTAGAAACGGACGTGGAAGGCGACAAATTTAGAAATCTCACCGAGGGGAGCGGGGAAGTATAGGCACACAAAATGGCAAGTGGCGTGGACAAGAGGTGTGAACCCAAGGGACAAAAACCGGGGGCCGGCAAGCCAACACCTCTAGGGGCGCGAGCCCGAGACGCGGTTGATGTGGCTCTAATCCAGTAACCAGAACCAGCATTCAAAGATTATCCTGCAAAGCCCGGAAAAAGGAGAAGCGGCCGTTTTGCCGAAACTATAAAAAAAGAACCAAGAGACAGACAGGGCGGGCACACAAGAGAAGGGGGCAAGGCACAAAACAAGAAAGAAAATTGTTCGGTACCCCCGAAAAATAAGGGCAAAAACGAGTGGGGGTCGGAACAGTTATGACTGTGAAAACCCAAGAGAAGGGCTGTTTCTAGACAAAAGGAAAAAAAAAGGAACGAAAACAAAATTCGGTATACAAGTAGGGGGCTGGACAGGTAGGACAATAACAATTCTTATAAAGGTAAAGTATGCGGTAAGAAAAGCCTGGGCACAGGGGCCCTGTGGGGGGTAAAAGGAACGCGGATAAAAGAAAAAAGGGAAAAGTAACGGAAGCGTATGAGGGGTACAAATCCCTATAAAGTTTGGTACGGGAGGGGCCCACACGGGGAATCCGTTAGACGGACTAAGCCGTTATCAAATACACACCCCTGGGACTCAGTCCAGGTGTGAATTCGTGGTAGGGGAATGCGAATATCCACGGTAATTCTTGGGGATGAGGCCAAAACATCCTGACCTAGGGACGGCGAGTAAAAATTGGGTCTGGGAGGGGGGGGGTGGTGTGAAAAACACGGATAAATATACCAACCCTTAAGCGGGAGGATAGAGAAATGAAGGGCTAGGAAAAGAAAAAAACGTGGGACCTACTCATGAGAAGCTCGCGGCGCACTCAGGGGGTACGCGTTGAATAAGAATTGGGATCGTAGACTGGGGATGTACATGGCACAGGAAACAATATACACAGACCAGACAGAAGAATGGGTAGGAAAAGAAGGGAGGGAGGGGGAAGCGGCACAGGCCGGGTACGTACCTGGGTAAAAGAAACAGCGCCTGAAACACAGGGGAAGCGTAGGGAGGGCCTCCGAGGAAAGATACGGGGGTTTGATTCTCTCCACAAAAACTCTTGCGTTAAAGGGGGGCTTTAGGATCTAATGGGTGCTGTGGGGTTCAAGGGGTTCAAGTTTGGTGTCAGGAGAGTCGGGGAGGCAGAATTCTATATGCGGGATGTAGGGACAAAACGTTGCAAAAACTGTGTAACGCGTTTCAGGCCGGGAGGGTTGCCGCGCATAAACCGGAGGGGGGGCCTCTCTGTATATTGGAGGTTTAAATAAAGCTCAATTATCAGGGGCTAGAGGTGGGGATCATGGGAGTGCTTCGCATGGCGGGGGCCCCGGCACGGAAGGGTGACGAAAATAAAATGTAGGAGACGGGAAGACAAACAATCCTCGGCCTTTCGGAAATGGGGAGTGCGGAAGCTGTGGAGAGGACCATGGACGCAAAGGGGCCAACAATCCCAGAGCTGAGCGGTCAACGTGGGGGAGGGGCGAGGTTACTCAGCAAGAAAACAAGAAAGTTTAAAAAAAGGAGCTCGATGACAGAGCTTAAGGCTGCAGACGCCGTTAAAGGGTGAAGTAAAGGCTCTTGCAATAGGCGCGAATCAACGGTGGGGGGACTTACGAAGGGGTATGGAGACAGAATTTCTTAGGCAGGGGGGGGTTAAGAATGGGTTACTCTGCGGATGGAGAACATTAGGGGACTAAGGAAAGTTGGGTGGCAAGTTAAACGTTCGAGAGTGAGTGGGTATAAAAGGATGCGGAACAAAATTAGTTACAATTGAAAGAACAAAGCCCAGAAAAACGAAGAGAGAAAACCGCCCAGCCAAAAACCCTCCCCCCAAACAACAAGAAACCCAACAAAAAAAGAACACGGCCCACCCCGCAAAAAACCCAGCCCACCACCCACGGGCGAAAAGAAAAGAGGAAGGCAGGAAAAAAACGAAGGACAGGCGACACCGAAAGAGCGACCAAGAGGTAACGCACACAACACCCGACGGGCCAGAGGAAAAAGGCGCGAGAACAAGTGGGGACCCGCCCGGGAGGAGACAGCAAGAACAAGAAGAAACGACCCTCAACCCCCCGAGGGGAAAACCCAGAGAAGACGGAAGCCCACGGGGGTAACGGTTAAGAACCCACGCGGGGAGGGGTAAGGGGCCGCGGAGACCGAAGAAAGAAGGGGCAAAACCGAAGCGAAGTAGGGAACCCCGGGAACCATGAAAGGGGGGGTGAAGAATATGGGGAGGCAGATAAAAGAGTCGATTCGGGGGCTGTAACCATGGAAAGCAGGTCACGAAAAGGTCTGGCAGAGGCGGCCATAACGGTGGGGTGTCCGATCGCAGGGTACAGACGGGAGGGGGGTTCCGGTCCAAAGAAATCCTGGGGGCGTAAGGCCCTAAGACACATGGAATAGGTTAAAGCGAGAGTGAGAAGTAAAGAATGGAGGGTCGATTTCCCGAAGATCTGTGTAAATGGTGTGGTGTAGATAGAACGTGCTTAAGAACCGTGTGGCAAATTGAGGGGGGGAGCTTGAAAAAAGAACCGGGACTGCTTGAAAAGGAATAACGGAGGGATAAAGGAGGCAAGAAAAAATTAAAAAAGTTAATACTCTGCCTACGCAAATCTAAGGTGCAACTGCTGTTGAATACTCCGCCAGTTCGCATCCACACTCAGTGGGCCACCGGACAACTCAGGGTGGCGTTGGTTTCGGGGACCTGAACACTTCCAAGTAGCCAACAATGCCGAGCACAAATGGGGATTAACAATAAAGTGCAAGGAGGGTCCAGAAAGGTCGGGAATGCGCTGGGGTTTACGACCCAGAGGGACCTGAATGTACGCGCTCAGAGTCGAAGGGTCCTATCTAGTTTGATGGATAAAAAAAGGATCGAAGGTGAGATAAGTTGAGTGTTCGACGATCTACAAAAGGAGGGGGGGCGAATCGGGTGAACAAGCAAAAAAAAGGAACGAATTAAAAAGTCCAAGGCGGGAAGGGGGATAAGCAGAAACAATGCGGGAATAACGCGAAGGGAAAGGAAAAAGGTAAGGGAACCAAACAACTCATACATTCAAAAGGAAGACCCTTGCCTTGCATGACTCAGAAGTGTATGAAAAAGCGTGAGTGTCGAGTGGTTGTCTCACAAAGAAATCAGGGAGCCATCGCCACGAGAATCTCAGGGAGGCACTGTGTCCGGAACGATGAACGCATTTCAGGACACAAACAGGGCTAAAGGCACGTACATTCCTGGGTGGGAAAAAAAACGAAAAAAAGAAAGGCTCCAGAACGTGTATCCGTCCGAATTAGTCCGAACTGCGAGGCTCTTGCAAGGAACAAAATTACATAGGTAAGACAATGATGTCTTAGAGCACGAACCTCGTGGACACGCGCAAAAGTCAAAGATAGAGATGAACTTCCAGAACTAATTTCTATTCCTGATATACGACGAGCGGCGCCCTCTGCGAAAGGAATCGAATAAGCGTGGGAACATAAAGAATCCAAAGAGAAACTATGTGAATAAAGTGGACGGGGGAACGGGGGCTTGAAGCCGAAAAGGGTTCTACAAGGATGAGTTCAAAAAAAAAAATAAATTTGTTTGTTGCGTGAAAACAGCAGAGACCCCGTTTGAGATCCAAAGCGACTGGGGGTACATTGCAGGTCCTCATGGCAACCTCACGTAACCCTACGTGGGGGACTAAAAACGAGCGGTGGGAAGTGCACGGGCGCCGGACATTTAGATAAGACAAGAGTCGCAAAGCACGACAATTAGCATACCGGCGACAAGTAACAAGCAAAAGGCAAAGTTGCACCATTGACAGCCAGAGGTACACACGAGGCACTGCGGAGACGCGAACGCAAACAGGCAAAACAATCTTTCCAAGACAACGAATACAACGAGCCTGCACCCAATCGGCTCACGCTAAAAAAAAACCTACAGGAAAAACAGAATGGGACAAGGTACCGAGACCCTCGATCGCCAGCCGAAAGTTATGCTTGGTGCTAGGTAACAAAACCGATGGGCCGGTTCTAATTCTTCACCAGTGGTTGGAAAGGGGCTAAGTCTTATAGCAAGGGTCCAAATGTCCCGATACCTCGATATTGGTTAGCCTCGTCATCCGGCGTGAGTAATGCTTGGTTAGAATTGGAAGAAATTGGATGAATACGACGGATTAAACGACTATAACGGGTAGGGCAGCGTCGTAGAGTCGTAGACTAAAACTAAACAATAGGGCTAAGGATTAATGCTAACGGTGAACACGCGGAGACCGCAACGCAAACGCCGGCCGACCTCGGGGGCAAAAAAAAATCACGACGTTGGCGCTAGCAGAACGAAAAACCTCCACAAGTGGCCAGGGCTCTTGATAAACGGATCGGAAGACTGAAGAAGCCATCAATGTCAGAAAAAATTGGCTGAAGGAATGGCGAAGGAGGGGAGGGGTAAATATAGGGCAGCCGAATTAGTGACAGACCTAACCTCAACAATGTAAAAACGGAACCCCCCGCTTCTCTTGCACAATCCTTCGAAACGGAGCCCCCTAACCTAAAAATGCAAAAGTGGGATGGGGAAACGTAGCAGATGTCAAATAAACGTGCTAGTGTCAAGGCAAGGAAAAGGGAACCAGTGAAATAAAAAAAGACCTTGGTTCGATCGCCGAAGGGAACGAAGGAGTAATTCTCAAGAAAAGAGACCTATGATAAAAAACAAAGGAGAAAGAAAGAAGCTAGACCGCATGGCAGACACAATCTGCAATTTGAAAGATCAGACAGGGAGGACAAGGGGCCGAACACCGGCCCAAAACAGTGGTTGTCTAGATAAGGAAGAGGTCGTAAGTCGGGGGAAAAAAAACGAACGCTCGGGTTGTTCCGGATCCGATTGACGAAAGGCAGATTCGGCTTTAAGGGTGGATCCGGGTTCTGAGATTGAGTTAATCGGGCTAAAAGAGCAATTTGTTGTCGAGCAGTCATAGGGCAGTTCATATGGCCAACAAAAAAGAAAAGGCGAGGCGTAGACAGCTCGCCTTGCAGCCCGGGGCGAAACCCGTATTTTGCTCCGATACAGTTCCCCGGAGGACCATGTACGTCGAGGCTTAAAGCGTTCATTAACGCCTA
>Ga0179593_1583274_pt1 | contig 10972 bp, 19 predicted proteins | sample CZODoug2_1_08_16_FD_185931 | JGI IMG/M metagenome (GOLD analysis project Ga0179593, IMG submission 185931) | Vadose zone soil fungal communities from Angelo Coast Range Reserve, California, USA - CZODoug2_1_08_16fungal (PacBio error correction) | ecosystem: Environmental > Terrestrial > Soil >...
GGAAAAAAAGAGGACCCAGCAGGGCTCTTAAAAAAAAGAAACAAGGGGGGGGTCCGGTCCAAACAGTAGCACGCGGGGGGGGGGGGACCAGGGGACCAACCGTGAGGGAAAAAGAGGTGGAAGAAAAAACACTGGAAAAAAGAAGTTTGCAAGGGGACGCATGGCAAGGGGAAAAAAAACACGGGGAAAACGTCGGGATGTTGTAAGGGGGGGAAAAGCGGGAGGGGGGGGTGCTTGTCCAAGGTGGGGGGAAAAAACGGTGGACCAGGGTTGAAGTACACCGCCAATAATGTGAAGTGGGGGAAAAAAACCCCCCGCAAAATAGGGAGGGGGGGGGGGGGGGGGGGAGGGCGTTGGGGAAGGGGACAAAGCAAAACTTCGGCGGGGAAGGACCGTTGGAAGGACTTAACTCAGGAATCACGCAAAAGTTCGAAAAGGAAGAGGGAAGGGGAGGGGGGTAAACGAGTGCGCCACAAACCGGGCTTGGAGGACAGGGACTGCATGAGGAGGTCTGGGTCGGAAAAAAGGGGGGAAAAAAAATGGAAAAAAAGAAGCGGAGGGGGGGGGAAAAGCGAAGGCCCCAAAGGGTCAAAAATCACAAAGAGCCATCGGATCCTGAGGAGGAGAACCGGAGGTTTCAGGTTTACAGGGAAAGGGAAAAGGTTCCAAAGGGCACGGGAAAGGGAGCCCGGGGTAGGTTTGAAATTGAAACAGGGAAGGTAAGAAAGTAGAGGACATGGACACATACCTAAGGTATGAAAAAGTCGAAAAAACACGTCTGGAGAAAAAAACCTGGGTCGGTCATGTAACTGGGATAAATGGGACTGGTGTGTTGCGAAAAAAAAATGAAAAATTGGAAGTCCAATGGCAAAACCGAAGTCTCTGAACAAAACCAAAAACTCCGCTCAGTGAAAAAAAACCCGGGAAAGACCGGGGCCAGGGGAAGGGCCCCCGAAAAGCAAGGTAAGATGTGGGAGCGATCCGTAAAAGGGGAAAGGTGACAGGGGAAGGGCACATGGAAATGTCACCGAAGACTATCACAGGAGGAAAGTTGGTGCCAAAGACAGGGCAACAGATAACCGGCACACCAACGGGGAAAGGAAAAGGAAAAATCGAAAACCAAACACCCTCAAAGAAAGGAAAAGTGAGGGGGGGCAGTCCGAAAAAACTCAAGAAAAAAAAGGGGGGAAAAACTGGCACTTGGGGACCCAAACTCAAAAGAAACACCAAGGGGGACAAAGGGGCCATAACTGTTTACAAGAGGAAAGGGGGCCCGGGCGGAAGGGAAAATTTTCACTCAGGGGAACCGAAGCCTACACGGGAAATGTGTGGGGAACAAAAGCATAAAAAGAAACAGGATCGACACAGGCGAAAAGTGGAAAAAAAAGCGGAAATTGCAAAAAAAGTTGCCCTAAAAAAAAGACTAGAGAAATCCGGAAAAGCGGGGAAAAACACACGGGGTTTTCAAGCCAAACCCGGGATCCAGTGAAGGGGGGGGGAAGTTAAAAAAAAAAAGGGGTACAAGAAAAAAAGTGAAATCGAAGGAAAAACAGCGGAGTGAGTCGCAAGGGACGGAACCGGGCCGGAAGTAAAAGAAAAGTATGAAACCGGGACTTAGCGGGAGGACGAGGGCTGTGGGGGAGAAAAAAAGTTAACAAAGTGAGAGGGTCTAACAGGAAAATATCCAAAAGGTTGGGGAAGGAAACGTGGGGAAAAAAAACGTGGTGGGGGACCGGAAAACCAAAAGCAACGGAAGGTTTCGAGCGGCAAAAAGGGGGTAGGGGGGAAACGGGCACGGGGGCCGAAACCAGAGGGGGAAAGGGGCAAAGTAGTTTCTGATAGCCGAAACGGCGGGGGGGAATCCCACGGGTTCAAAAAGCTCTTGGGGGGGGAAAACGAAAGGCTTAAAAAAATTGTTCAGGAAGTCGCAAAAGAAGGAGTTCAGGTGGGGCCCAAAACAAAAAGGTAAACCAAAAAGGGGGTGTGGTTGCTGCCAGGTGCAAACGTACAGCTTCAAGTCAGAACGAAAGGTAAAGAAAGGGGATTGAAAGGGACGGGTGGGGGAAGTACATCTTCAAGTGAACGGGAGAAACACGGTTGTGGGGGTAACAAGGGTGATCAAAGAAAAAAAATGCTGGTGGGGGTGAGCTTGGGGTCATGGAAAAAAACAGGGCAAACGAATCCAAAGAAAATCAAAGAAGGGGGACGACATGGACAAGAGTTCTCTTTGGGGGGGACGGGAAGGGGGTCGCGGTGGAACCAGAGGACGAACCCAAAAAACTCGATGAGACTAAAAAAAACCCAAACCTCAGAAAATGGGATTGGGCACAGCCAGTTGACAAATACCGCGTGAGAGGGGGAAAAACAAGGGGAAAACAGGTAGGTTGCCCTGGGCGGGAAAAATTGAAAAAGGTTGATCGCTTCACAAAAAAAAAAAGGGGGGGGGGGGGATAGCGAAGGGGAAATTAAAACGATCAAGACCCAAAAAAATGGGGAAATACGACCGAGGGGGGATGCCAAAAAAAGGCAAAAGTGTCAAAACATAAATTATTGGGAAGTTGTCAGAGTAGTGGATATCAAAGTAGATGTAACAGGGGGGTGAAAAAGTAAAGAATAGGGAAGGAGCAAAAATCACTACGAGAAACCATCAAGAGGTGGAAAGCGTTCAAAACTGCAACCCCAAGCATAGAAAAGGGGAAACTAGAACCCAGCCCGAAAAAGAAGGGGAAAATGGGAAATAAGCACACACAGAAAAAACAGACAAAAAGCCAGAAAAGAGTAGCAGAGACTGGGGGAAGGCGGCCCGAGGTAAATCAGAGCCCAACCAGGTCGCAATGGGTATGGGGGGGACCTTCCACCTTCGGGGAAAGGGAAAAAATCCACAGAGTTCCAACTGGAGTGAAGACTCCCGGAAAAACCGGAAGGGCAAAGGAAACTACCGGGAGGGGAAAGAGGATCAAAAACCGTGGCCAATCATTGGGGCAGAAAGGGGGTTGAAATTTAGGGGAAAAACTAAAAAAAAAATGCCCTTGCTCAACAAAAATCAAGGGTGACAAACGAGGGGGTTTCAGAAAAAGGGGGGAGCAAACCGCGGCGAAAACAAAAAAGTGAATGGAAAAAACCAATCCCAAAAAAAGGGTTTGGAAAAAGGGTCGATGGATCTAAACAACCAAAAGAAAAAGCAAAACCACGAAGAAAAAAGCCCAAAAGAAGTTCCCGTGACCAACACGTCCCGGAAAGTGGCCCATGTGCACAGACTGAAGGGGAATGAGCAAAGCCCCACTGGGAAAGAAAAATCGTCAAAGGGGGGGTTTGAGACATGAAAGGTATTTACATAAATCGGGAGACGCAGGTTGGGGAAGAAAAGGGGGGCCTGGGATTTCGATGAGCAGGGGAAAACTTCCAGCAAAAGAGTAAGAGAAACGGATACTGGGGGGATCCGTTCAAAAAAATGAAGCAAAAAAATCAAAGAGGGAAAACGGCCCTCTGGTGAAAAAGTTAAAAAAAAAAAAAAACGACTCGGAAAAAAGCAAAAAGAGGCCCGGCAAAGGACCGGAGGTGGGGGAAACACGTTGGATAAATGGAAAAAAAAAAGACTGACCACAGGGCGAGATCACAAAGCCGTCAACAGCCGAAAATCTGGGGGGGGGGGAAAACACAAGGGGGGGGGGGGACACGGAAAAAGATAGTGGGGGTCAAATGGGGGGGGAAAAAGAATAAAAGTTCAAGGGTCAAACAAAGTGAAAGAAAGCAATTTCGGGGGGCAAGATCGAAAGGGGGGAATAGGAAATTATTGCGGGAGAAGTTCCTTTTTATTTACTTTGGGGGGGAACCACAAAAACACAAAACCTTGAAAAGTGGCGGTGTTGAACGCAAGCTGGAAACAGGGGGGCGAAACACAAGTGAGCCAAGAGAATATGGCGTGGACATGGGGGTAAAAAAGGCAGGAACAGAAAGAAAAAACCAAAAAAGAGGGAATGTCAAAAAAAAAACTGTGTGTAAGGGGGAAAAGGGGAAAAAAGGATAAAAACACCATCCAGAAATTGCTCTACACTCTGGGAAATTAGGGAAGAATTGGGGGTTTCTAAAGGGGAAACAACCAAAACGCTTGAAGGGGGGGGGAAACCTGGAAAGGCGGCAGGAAAAAAGTCAAATTGGGTTAGCTAGGGGGTTGGGGAACCCTGGTGGTCACGAAAGGATTTGGCAGAAACATGGCCCAAGGAAGAAGGTTCAAAAAGAAGGGAAGAAATCTTGGGGGGTCACAAGGTCTCGGGCCGATGCAAGAATTGGAAGGAAAGAACTCGAGAGTTCCCGACCACGGGAATCTAAACACCATTAGGTGGGGGAGGGGGGAGATATTGATCCCCATAGTTCAACCTTGGGCAAATTCCTTTCAGGAAAAAAGAAAAATAAAACGCCCGAAAAGAACGGGGCCGAGCCGTTTTGCTAAAGGAACCGAAGGTACAAAAATTGAACCAAAAAAAAGTTTGAAAAGGAATGTTAAGGGAATGTCAACCCCGGCTGAATCAGAAGAGGGCCATAAAGTGGAAAGAAAAGACGTAAAAAGCGAAAACTTAAGAACACCAAGGGTTTGGGGGGTCTAACAGAAATGATAGGGGCCGGGGGGTTGCCCGAAAAGAAAAGTCCAGTTCAGTGTTGGAAAAAAATCCTAAGGAAGGGGAACACAAGGCGGAAGTTGCAAGCAAATGTGAGGAATACATAAACGGGGTGGGTGATCACAAAGACAAGGGACAGAGAAAAACCTGTACAAAACTGCCCAAAAAAAAAGGGAAAGAACATCCAAAGGGGGGACAAGACGGACAAGAGTACAGAAAAAATTAGAGGGAGGGTGGGTTGCAAAACAACGAGACAAAAAATTTAAATGGGGTATGCCGGAAAAAAAAGGGGAGCGCCAACTCAATCTAAAGAGGTGTCGGGGGGGGCAAGAAAAAGTTGAAATCCGAACCTGGAGAGACAACAAACACACGTGGAGAGTAATCAAAGGGAGTACAAGTCCAAGAGACGCAAAAGAGGGATGCCATACTTAAAGGCCAAGGGGGGAAGTCTGAACCAGTCGGGGGTGAGGGGCAAAGGGGGACAGGATTACAGAACAGGAAAAAAAAGTTTAAGACTGAGACTCATAACAAGATCAATTTTTCAAGGGAAGAAATGAAAAAAAGACGTGGGAGACACGGGGAAAAAAAGGGTGAAAGGGAGTTGGGCTGGAAGCCAGGGGGGGTGAAAAGAAAGCCGCAATTTACCCCGGCGGGAGAAAAGGGAAAACAACTAACCGAAAGCGGTACTGGAACGGCAAGGTGCCAAAAATGTTTGGCTTTGGGAAAAAGGTAAAGAAAAGGACGGGAAATACAAAGAAAAAAACGAAAAAAAACTGGTTCTAAAACAATGTGGACTTGTGAAAATCGCAAGGGGCACCTGTGAGGACCGCAAAAATGGGCGCTAGGGGAAAGGAACCCCAAAAAGTGGTTGTCAGTTGCTCAAAACACAGATTACGAGGGGGACGTTATGAGTAAAACAACCAAGTCCCCCAACAAGAGGCTGTCAGGGGGGGGAAGGGATCAGGCAGAAACCAAGGGTCAGGGGAAAAAAAAAGAAAGGTGACGAGACTCCAAATCCATGAAAATAAAAGGAACAACAAAATAGAAGTTTAAGCGATGTCACCCAGAGAGTAGGTGTTTCAACCAAAAAACCACCGCGGTCCTATGTGGGAAGGAGTTTATTGGGGGGGGTTCTGAAAAAAATTCCCGAAGGGAATTACAAGAAAAAAAAGACTATCACCTGGGGAGGTGAAAAAAAAGGGAAAATTTTTGGGAGGAGGGGGGATCTGAGAACGTCGCAAAGATTAAAGGACTGCCCAAAAAAAGTCCTTGAGGTGTTGGAGGGGTTTCACCGGGAAAGGGCAGGGAAGAGACCGCAGAAAAAAACGCATCCAAAGAAATGTGAGGCCTGAACCATGGCCACGGATTGGGGGGGCCAAGGCTGGGAAGGGTCAAAAGGGGGGGGACAAAAACTCACTGAAAAGCGGACTATCAAAAAAAACACCACCACCAGAAAAAGCTTGGGGGGGTAAGGGGGGACACTGGAAACGGGCCCATCGCAGGGGGGGACTTTTGGGCACATTGGTGGGGGGGAAAAATGAAGAGCCGGCCAAAGGGATTGCTTCCCGTCATCAAGAAAAGGGGGGGGATTCTCACAAAAGGAGCTAAAAGAGAAAGAACAACCCGGGATTGAGGCAAGAATAGCCGAGCAAATGAAAAGTATGGAAAAAATCAAAAAAAGAAAAGCTGATGGGAGGGGGTCTTATTGAAAGGAAAAAAAAAAGGGAATTGGCGAAAGTGGGCCGTAGGTTTGGCAAGGGAAAAAAAAGAAGCCCCAAAAAAACACAAAAGCTGGATCAGGAAAAAAATCAACTGGACAAAAACAGAACCGGAAGAGCCAAAAATTGGGTTCACCCCCCAAGAAAGGGGGCATAAGGAAGGACCAGCAGGGGATCACAGGCGCCCGAAAAAAAAACCTACAAAAAAACCGAGAAAAAACCACAACGAAAGGAACCCAGCAGGAAAAGAAAAAGAAGGATTTTTTGGGGGGGGGGTAAAAACCCCCCTGAGGAATAAAGATATATCTCCGCAAAAAAAGGAAAGGCCAGGCAAAAGGTGGGGGGAAAAAAATTGGCAAGGAAGTGCGTTGCGAGGTAAAAAAAATAAATTGGGGGGGAGAAAAAACTGGAACCAAAGGCCCCGAGGAAGGTTTTGAAAATTACACAAGTAGTTCAGAACAACCGACGTAAAAGGACCAAGGTCGGGGGGACAACTTTCCGAAAAAAAAAAGAAAACACGGAGGAAAAGACCGGTGGGGAAAAAGATTGAGGGGGGGAAAAAAAAAAACACCGGGTGCCGGAAAAAAAAAAAAGCAAAAAAACAAGGGAATTCGCAAACAGTGGGGGCCGTGGGGTCCGAAGGCGTGTCAAAAATCGTAAGGAAGAAAGCAAAAGATCCGGAAAGCCGCAAAAATCGGAAAACGCACAAGGGGAGGGAAAGTGAAAGGGGGGCGGAATCAACCCTCTCAGTGGGAGAAACAGTCCGACAAGGGAAAACTAAAAAAAAAAAAAACCTGGGGAAGGCTGACATACAAAAACACGTGGTGCGCAAAAAAAAGTTTTGGTGGGTTTGGAAAAAAAAAGTTCGGGAAGGGGCAACTACTCAAGCGGGTGGGAATTGGGGCAAAAAGAGTCTCAGAAACTCCAAGTTAAAAAGGGGGGGAAAAAACTCAAGAGCCAAATGAAAACCATCGGGGGGAAAAATTCAAAAGTGCGGCCAAGGATGCTTTTGGCCCAAAAGGGGTTGGGAAAGGCTGGGGAGTCCAAAAGTAAGGGAGAGGGTAAATAAAAAAGGGGGGGTGCGAATCAGGTATGGCCACAATCCCGTCAAAAGGAAAAAAGAAAAAATTTGGGGGGAAAGGTCAAGGGTCGAGAGGTTGGCCAGCACAGAAAGGGGCGCCCAAAAAAAGGTTCATGGAAAACGGACGAGGTCGAGAAACGGGGGGACCGGAGCGTGGGGAAAGATTTTTGGGGAAGTAAGTTTGAGAATGGGAAAAACCAACGACCAACAAACGTGGTGAAAAAAAAAGTCCGGTTTTTGGGGAAAAAAGCGGAAAAATTAAAACCCAAAAAGGAAGAATTCCGGGGGGAACATGTGGAGGGGGGGGACAAGGGAAAAACGAGCGGAATTCAAACGTCACAAAAATAGAAACAACGGGTACGGTCGATCAAACACGGGACTCGGAACTGGGAAGGAGGTGCGAGAAGGGGGTAGTGGGAAAAAAAACTGAAAAAAAGAAGGGGCGGGAGACGGGGAGAGGGGAGAAGGCTTTCCGAAAGGTCAGCCGGATCAAAATTGGGGTCAGAGGGGAAGGAAATGTCTCCAAGGGGGAGGGATCATAGAAAGTAAAGGGAAAGGAGGGCTCGTCAAAAAAGGATACCGTTGGGGGTATACGCTTCAGACGGGGGGTAATAGAACCCCCGACCGAGGGAAGAAATATGGGGGTCAATCGAGACTGAAGAAGTATAGATATGGGGGAAGTCACCAATAGGGATGGGGGTAAAGGATGAAGAATGGACAGCTTAAAAAAGAAAAATAAGGAAAAACCTCAGGAGTCCTTCACAGGGTTGAGCGAGAAAGGGAATGGCGAAAAAAAGGAAACAAGGCCAATTTGGCTCGCAGGGGGGGAAAACTATGCGTGGGAAAAAAGGGACAGACAGAAAGAAACCGAAAAAAACCGACGCGACCAACCGGGGGAAAAAAGAAGGAACTCACTCGGGAGAAATAGGGGAGGGGCGTGGGGGCTAACAAGGAAAAACTAGTTCCCGTTGATGGGGGATCCGGGGGATCAGGGTGGGGGGGGGTGTTCGAAGAGAGGGGGGCCGGCGGGGAGAAAGTTTGAAAAAGAAACATGTGGGTCAACCCAAAAAGAAAAGATAAAAGGTTTGGAAAACTTGAAGAAGCAACAACAAGTATAACCGGCAAAAACCAGGCAAGGGGAACCGACGGGGGGAATCCGTAAAAAAAGCCCTAAAGGGAAAGTTATAAAAAAAAGATGTGGAGGGAAAAAAAAAAAGAAACGCCCGACAAGCAAAAGACCAATGTGCGACCAGCTCATCAAGGACAAAAATGGGGGAACATCGGGTAAACGAAAAGACCGACTATCGGAAGAAAAAGGTGGGAACCCAAAAAAAAACTCAAAGAGGCCGACAAAAAAAAAGGAAGCCGAAGCACACGGGCCAAAAAAAAGTCCAAAGGAAACTCGAAATGGCGGCGAGGGTGTCCGGAGGGGAACGGCGTACCTGAAGACGGACGAGAAGTCAAAAGAAAGGGTGGGACCGAAGACCCAAAGCAAAAAGGGGTTTGGGGATGTCAAAAGATTCAAAAAAAAAAGGAAGGGGGACGTGGGGGAAAAAAGGAAGCAAGTTTCACATTGTACTTCGAGGGGGTCAGGACATTATTCGGGAAAAAAAGGGGGGCAACTGCCCAAGGGCCGAGTCCCCGAGAAAGGGGAAAAACGGGGTCTTAAGTTCGGAACGGAGCCTGAAAGGGGCGGAATTCCTAGGGGGACCATCTGACAAGGCACCAAACGGGGGGGTTGCGCAGAATGGGAACGGGGGGGGCGTCAGCAAAGAAGGGGGAAACTTGGAAATAAAGGGGAAAACTTCCTAAAAAAATGTTAAGGGAAAAAGGGGGGGGGGGAGCCAAAGAAAATATAAGGGTGGGGGTGCGGCCACAGGGAAAACCATCAAACTTGCAAAAAACTTGGAAGTTTGGAAGAATCGGCAGGAAAAAAAAAAACGCGTAAAATACATGCAAAAACACACCTCAGGAGGGTAAAGGGAAAAACCACCAGAAAAGGGTACAACAAAGGGGGAAAAGGTTTGGAGCAGGGAACGCCCCAGGGGGAAGCTTTGGTAAATTAACAGCAATGCACGGGGGAAGGGCGGGGATATCTGGGGAGTCAATCAGCAAGGAAAAAAAGCTAAGGGGGAAGGATGCTGTAGGTCCTGGGCAGAAGGGTTTTGAAAATCTACATCGGAGGACCCAGAAAACTAGGAATCTGGGGGAGGGAAAAAGAAATAGGGGGGAAAATGTTTTGGGTAAGGTGTCAGCCCGGACGAAGATCCCCACCCCCACCAAAACCATACCAAAAAAAGGACTCTTCAGCGGGTTGATTAAAAACCGTAAAAAGGGGCGCCGGAAAAAGACTGAAAAAAATCCAAAAAAGGGGGGCCCGGAGTCAACGACGAGAAAAAACCCTGTCGACGATGTAGCGGGGGAAAAAAAAAACGACCGAAAAAAAATCTCGTCTGGGGAAAAAAAGTTGTGCAAAAAAAAAAAAGGCGGTGAAGGACTACTTTAGGGGAAAAGAAAAAAACCGTGAGTGAATAAGAGGGACAAAACACAACAACGGGAGGATGGGGGGGAAAACTCCACAGGAAGAAAAAAAAAAAAAAGGAAATAAGGAAGGAAAAAGAGGGAAAATGGGGAAAAGCAAAAAAAAAAGATGGGGAAAGCCTAAGTAACCAAGAAATGGTCACAAAGAACCTCAGGGGGGGGAGTTCGAGGGGGAAAATGAAAATCGGGGAGCCGCGAAGCCACACAGGAGGGGAAGTTGATAAAAACATAAGGAGCCCAAAAAAAAAAAAACTCTGAAAGGAAGGGAAAAGCCAGAAAGGAAAAAAAGTCAAAAGAAAAATTCCGACCGGGGGGAGCACAAGAAAAAAATCAGACCAAGCTTCCAAAGAAAGGAAAAACACAAAAGATCGGGTCCGAAGGGCAACAAACGGGTGACACCCAAAAAAACAGCCAAGAAAAACCATCAAACAATAACGCGTTTCTGAAAGAGAACCCCGCGAAAGAGCAGCAGAAACCCATACCAAGGGGAAACCGTTAAGGGTCCCCTGGGAAGAGGGAATTGGAGGAGGAAGGAAAGAAAAAAAAAAAATTTGGGGACAAACTGCAGGATGAAGAAAAGGAAGGCGTGGCAAAAAATATCATAGGGGGGACTTATGAAAGAGAAACACCAGTAAGAAGGCTTAAAACCAATGACAATTCCGGGTTTGGCCCAAAGGGAAAGGTGTATCATTAAAACCAGAAGCAAAGACAAAACATGAAGGAAAACGAAAATCAGTTTGGTCCGAGGGGGGAGGGAAGGCCGTCGGGGAGGGACCCAAAAAAAGAAAAAAGGGGGGGGAACCACAGGAATGTTTAGGTCGAGCACCAAATGTTGCCGTAGAAAGATGCAGGGTCGGGGAGAAAAAAAAAAAGGGGCCACAGTCCGAAGGAAGCTAAGAAAGAAGGAAAGGGGAAATCAAAGAAGGTTATGCAAGGTGCGAAAAAGAGCGGACCTGGGGAGGGGAAAAATAAGCAGCGAGGAAGGAGGGGCCGCGGAAAAAAAACCCCGGTGGAAA
>Ga0179593_1320180_pt1 | contig 10971 bp, 7 predicted proteins | sample CZODoug2_1_08_16_FD_185931 | JGI IMG/M metagenome (GOLD analysis project Ga0179593, IMG submission 185931) | Vadose zone soil fungal communities from Angelo Coast Range Reserve, California, USA - CZODoug2_1_08_16fungal (PacBio error correction) | ecosystem: Environmental > Terrestrial > Soil >...
GAATAGCCTCTTAAGATGACGTGTCACCAGAAGCTTTTTTTTTCTAATTTCCAATGTCAGAATGACGGGGAGGGGGCTGAGAGGGAAAACTGTATGAAGCGGTCCCCAACGCACACAAAGGGGCATGGTGGGGGGGGTCGCGCCCATATTGGGAGAAGGAAACGGCCCCCTTGTGGACGTGGAAAACTACGGGGACTCTCGAGTGCTTGTCGAAATTCCTAACGGACGGGTGGAGGGGGGGGGGGTACGAACCGGCGGCAGATTCAGGGCGCAACAGTTAAAGTATTGTGAAGCCGGACCAAGTCAAGACGCGGATGGTCTGGGATGCTGGAGGCGAGCAAAGGGACGGCTTGTGACCGAACGCGGATCCTGGGGCCCTGATGGAAGGGTCAGGCAACCTCGGTTTGTAAGGGTACATGAAATAGATTGACTAGAAAAACTTGTCTGCCATAGGGGGACCAAGAAGGTCCGAGGCACAAAGGTCTTACTGGGCACCGGAGCTGGTACCGTATTAAAAAGTACGCGCAAGCGTGGGGAAGCCGTACATCGTGCCTTTGTGGAAATGATCAGGCCTTTGGATAGAGGATAAAACTGGGAGGGCTCGAGAGACCTCCCCGGCCTGGGGGAGGAAATACCGTCTAGATCTGCTAGGGGGGTGGTTCACCCCGCAGTATAGTCGGGGAAAAAAAAACGGCAACTAAGAACTGGGGAATCTTTTCAAGGATGCCTAAAAGGAGGAGAAGACGGACGGCAACACATCGAATTGGGTGGAGTAGATAAGGAGAAGAAGGGTTCCGCAAACTCGGCAAAATCGATAGAGATAACGCGGAAAAAAATAGAGACCACAAGCAATCTGAAACTGGGTTCTTCCCTTTACCAGCAGGAAGGGCAATCAAGGCAACGGTACAAAGGGGCTAGGGGGTTCGAGATACGACTGGCGAGATGCCCATAGGAGAAAAAGCAGGGGGTTCGTCCACTATGCCCCACCTAAAGTTCCAGTAGCAATTACCAAGCTCTTGCAGGGGGAAGTAGGGAAAACAGTCAAAGGATTGTAAGAAACCTCGAGGTTAGGGTCCCCGTTGTGACAAAGAGCAAATTTCCCAGGCACTCTGGTAGATCCGCCGCCGTCCCATAAAGGTCCACGAGGGTTACGAGTGTGGGGCGGCCGAAGATACTGATCCCATCCGTCCTTGAAGGTGCTCGCTCAGTCCAAACAACACTGGACACACACTTGCCTCTTCTAGACCTCCCCAGGCCAGCTCGGCACGAAATCTGGCCCAAGCCGGAATGCGCAGACCCTCTGTAAGGCCCCATGGTTCAGCGTGGAAAAGAAGATCTGGGGGGTGAAGGGGTGGTACTCAGGGACGCACGGGGTCAGAGAAAGCTTCCCCCCGCCTAGCTTATCATAGGGGGAATTCAACGTGGCTTAATTAGGGAGAAAACCGTGCGGTGTCCGAGCTGGTCTGGAACACGCTCTGACTGAACAAACATTCGACCTTCAAAACCTAAAGGGAGGAAAAATCATGAATGAAAATAGTGGGCCGTTTCCGCATCGACAAGTCGCTTCGGCCAGGCAAGGGAGGAAAGGAAGTGACTTGAACTGGAAATCCAGCGAGTAAAGGTGAAAGGAGAATCTACCACTACGTTAGGAGGGGGAAAAGTTCTATCCGAGAAGAGTGTTGGGCTGAAAAGACTTGGGGTAGAGAACGCACAAATTCGATTTCCGGAAGAGCCTCTGAGTAGATTTCATTTGGACTCAGACATCCCCCGTTATCTTCCAGCGGGAGGCTTCAAAGTCGGGACGAGAAAAAATAAGGTTTCAGGCACGCACCACCCCACCTCTCCAAAGGGATGTAACAATCTACCAGATTTGTCAATCAGGAAGAAAGGGTTGTCTCAAACCACAGGCAGGCCTTGCAAAGTTCCAACCAGGCCGATGGAGGAAGCTAAATCTTTGACGTTTAAACTTGCCTAAGTCATTACCCCTTAACGGAAAAATCATGGTCTCCCTAGGAGTTAACCCAGGCCAGGTATCATTTTTGGGCCCAGGAATGGGGTTCTGGGAGCTCAGGCCAGTTGTAAGTTTTCGGCATGTAACGAAGGGGCAAATACCCCAAGGCGCCAGGGCCAATTCCTGAGGTGAACTTGCAGGAAGGTCAGGGAGGGCAAATTACCGTTAGAGGTATAACAAAGCTGCTGTAACCCGGCGCCGGAGGCGCATGGATAGGACGGTTCTGTCGCGTGTTAAAAGACATCAAAGTAAAGTGGCTGGAAGCCTCGGTAGTCTTGAATGCACAGATGTGCAGTACGGATAACCAACCTGAATTGGGGGAACCAGCCGGGACAGGGCGCCACTACCAACGGCAGAGGGACCAAGACGGTAGCGCTGCATCCCGAATGCGGCCAGCGGGACTGCATGGTCGCAGGGCCTCCCACCTGGACCAAAAAAGGGACTTGCCTCAGTAGTTCTTTCACCCTTGGAGCTGAGGTCTGGGCGACTACGTAGAACGTTAGTACATCCTCCGCAAAACTCTGTAATCCCAATCTCGTCGTTTGGGAGTTGACCTGTAAGACTGACAAAATCAAGTTCCTTCCAAGGCTGGCCCTGTAATCATTCTTCCGGGCCGTGGCGCCAGAGCGGTCGTCTATTGTTCGCGGGACGGATGTACCTACGAGGGAACTATGACCTGGTGATGCCGAAACAGGGTCCCAAAAATTGAAAACGGACGTTCGCTGAGCGAAAGGGAAAACAATGTGGTCGCCTAACATTCAGAAAATGAGCAAAGAACCCGCTCAGGTGTTTCAACGTTAGGATATCACAACAACATTAGAAATATAGATGATACCTTAAACCCTTGCCGGGCAAGGGGGCTGGGCTCCGGGAGGGACTGAGGGGCTTGACCCAGGGCGGATTTCACACTTCAATCCGGTGTTATTCATCATCAACCTTTTTCCTCCCTAAGAACTCAACCCAAGAAAACGCTTCAGGTAGTTCTCACGTTAGCGGTTGCCAACTTACAATTCAAATTACATGTTCAGAAGTAATTTCGAAGAAGCTTTGAATAATCCTATTAGGGTAATCAACCGGAAAGGGTATGTGAAGAAGAATTATCCTTAAAACGACCCTAAATAGCTCTGCCCCTCGAACAGGTCTGTCATGTGGGAGCAGTTGGGTTAATGCATTATACCAAATTCATTCGTGTCGATTAACCGAGTAGAGCGAATCAATTACTGAGAACCGGTGTGTTCGAGGGGAACGGAGACCGTATCACCTAGGTCAAGAGGTCCCCATCAAAGGTGGGGGGATCCCTACCGCTATCCGGGCCAAATTAGGTCAATTCCACAGCATGGGGCCCTCCAGTGATCATCAAGGTATGACAAAGAGAAAAGAAAGTGGACTAAGCAGACCCTCAACCAGCGTTAACTGTCACCATCAAGAAAACACTTCTGGCCTGGGTCTCGCTAAAACGCATCTGTCCATTACTGGTAAAGCTCGTTCCCTTGCGGGTAGGAGTTGGTTTGGCGGACTTGGTCCGCGGTGTAAGACCACTGCCCTTTGGGAACGAACTCGGACCGGAATCCCTTTGACCAGAATGACCAAATAAAATGTCCAACAGGGTCCTACATTTCAGGGGACAAAACCGTGTATATTTCTAAAAGGCCCAAAACTCTACTGCCCTATAGCGGGATAGGTGGAATATCTTGCACGCCTGGGTGCTACCAATATTTGTGGGCAATCCCGGGAAAAACCTGTATGGCTGTCGTAAGTACCGGTTGAAAAATTCTACCCTGGACTGGGCGACCTTTAAAAGGGTTTCGGCGGTTTCTTGGTAGGCACCTTATGCAAGCTGCTGTCCTTGGTGTCTGAGCCGCCCGCTTTTGGGTCGTCACGGGAGACAAACAGGGGTCCATTTCAGCACTTCATTAGTGGGCCGACTATGGGATGCGCCTGTCCATCGCGACCGGGGCGATTGCTATAGCAATAGGCCACAGTATCTACCCCGTCCCCAGGATCCTCCCCCAGAACTCAAAAAAGCATACTTGCTCTCCATTAACCATCCTCACCTTCCTCTTCAGTTCAAATTCCGGGTCCTAGCCCCTAATTGACGGAATCTGGGAAGGACAAGTAATGGGTAAGAAACCGGCCGGGTTCTCCAAATTGTAGTGTGGCCTTGCCTCCTTTGAGTTTCTAAACGGCGGGGAAGAAATCATTAGGCCCTCACACTCTGAGAAACTGCTATTGGGAGTCCCGCCGGTGTAAACTTTCATTTCGAAAGTCCTTGGAGTCCTTCCGTGGATCCTCACCAAGGACGAACTGACTCCGTTTCCCCCCTCTCACGGCTTTGCTTGTTCTGCGCTTTTCTCCCCATGCTCAAACCCTAGTCTATCCACGCTTGATCTAAGACGAGGGGGGATTCCAAACGTCGAACCACGTAAAAGCGACAGGTTGGCCGAAAGAGGAAAACGCCAAGGTTACTGCCCATAGACCGCACTAGGTAAGTCCCTAGATGCAGTGATTTCCCACTCTTCTCCATTTGGACCCTTCTGGAGTTAGGCAACTACATCCAGACAAAACCTCTGGCGTGACCGCGTTGGGTTACTGAGCTAAACAAAAGATGGAAAGGACTGAAAAGCTTAACTCTACATGTCTCCGGGTGAACAACCAGTTTCGGTTAGGCAAGAACCTATCTTTGCTACCTCAAGTCTTATTCGGAATCTGGGCCTGACGTCCCTTCTTTCTAAGTTCCAATTATTCCCATTCCCAACCTCATGGTTTCCTCCCTGACTGCCTATTGGCCTCCGCGGAAGAAATTTCACAACCTACTGCTCCCCTGGATTGGACCACTGTCTTGATGTCTTAGAAGGGAAAACTCAGTCCGAGGGGTCCATTTTTTGCTTTTCCCCAATGCTACAGTGCATATCTAAGGTGGGGTCTTCTCCATCTAGGAGGTTTTGGTTTTGTAGCTAGGCTGGCAGTTTGCGACATCAACTGGTGCTGACTACCTTGTCTTAGAAAAAAAGCGGGCAAATACTTCTCTGAGCTAGGGCGCCAATTCAACGAGGGCTTTTACCTTGCCCACAAGGCACAGTAGTGCAATCCTCAGGGGGCTCCTAGAAAAAGGGGGGAGTCTGCTGAACTTTGAAACTCTCATTCGAAAAACAAGGCATCACTAAGGAGAAAAACTAATCTCGTCCCAGCATGGATGATCCTTGCGCGGACCGTTTTGTCATCTGGAAATACGTCCTCAGCTCCCTGGCAAAACTAGAGGGCAGGCCTACCACTCGGAAACTTAGTCCTGACTTCTCCCCAATTTCAGTCGCCAAAGCGCCAGACCCTGAGACCTCGTGATCTGAGACGATCCTTGAACGTGAGCTGACTTTCATACATATCGACGAAACTCGGGACTACCGAAATATTTAACATGAGAATACGACCAAAGGAGCCGTAGAAACGACAAAGCCCGAAAAGCCTGGTTAGAAGCATTGTCCGTCTATATGAATTTGAAGGCAGAACGGAACCCCGCCCACCCGGTCCAATTTCTCGGATGGATAGAGGTTGAGAAACAAGCAACATCAACCAACCGTCCCTGAGTCGCGCCCGAGCTCCGCGTCCCAAGTGATTGGGCGAAACTTGTCGACTAAAAACGACTCTCCTCCAAACAACTTAACTAGTCCAAGATTCATTCTCCCCCCAGCGGCCCGTGGGGGTACAGGATCCGCCTATCCGACTTAAAACCCCTACAAAAAGCTCAAAAATGGGGAAGTAGGGGACCAAGAGATGGCTACGTCCTCGACTGGCTTTGGAGGACGGTGCCCAGCGGCTAGTGTGATACTCTTTCCTATCAGGGGTTCTGTTACGAGGTTGTTTTATTGTTCAATGCGTCAGGGAGTTAAGTTTACTGCCGTGCTCCCCTAACCGACAAAAGTGGGTAAGGTCTCCTCACCTTTCAGCGAAGTTGCTGTCTTCTTCTGTAATAATCATTTCCCTTTTCTCGCCTTTCATCCTCGCGCCTTAGGCTCTCGCCTGTACACTTTACCTCTATCGCATGCTCTTTCAGAGGGAAAGCCGGTCGCGTGCCGACGGCGCCTGGATGAGGAAGGTATAACCCGCCTTTCCGGCCCCTACCTCTTCTGAATACGGAGGTATTTGTCCGGCAAGAGTGCGTAGAGTGCAACGGGACCTAAGGTGTTGGGCCTTCAGGTGGTCTACTTGGGACCCGTACTCCGCCTCAGTCAAAGGGAGTGATTCTTGCCTAGGCCCTCGTGTGGGATCTTCTGCCAAGGGAAGCAACAGTAATAATCTACCGCCGAACCAGCGCAGCGTCTAAGGTCCTTCATGATGAACGTGGGTACCCCCAGTCTCGTGGGCCGTCAACCGTCAATAAGGACTGGATAGGAGAGACATACGCCCTTCGCAGGAGTTTGGGGAACTTGAAGAGTAGGCTATAGAAGGGGGTCAGCCATAAGACGCTCTATCGTATCTCTGGAAGAGGTCGGTAACTCCGCAAGAAACAATCTCCCCACCTCTTACTTGGGGGGACGACTTCAACAAATCCCACCGCATTCGGAAGTATTAAGAAGTAGAAAGATTATATTGGGCTCGCCCTAATTTTTGGTCTGGGCCTTTGCAGCTCATGAGGTACAGTCGCATCTCTCCCCAGCTGTTGGCCAACAGTCTTACTGGTTCATCCTCTGGGAGGACGTGCTACGTCACCTCTTATTCCTGTTTGATAGAGGAACCTCGGAACGCCATCCAGCACGAGGCTGGTATGAAGCCGTCCCCTGACTTGTGCAAAAATTTTCTAATTTAAGACTGTCTTCCGCCACACACGGGTTGAAAAAAGTGCCTCTCTAGGACTCGAAGGACCCCCACCGTCTATCCTATAGAAAAACTGGGCGGAGTAAAGATAGCAGAGATTCCCGTTACAAATGTTCTGTTTTCTAGGTATCATTCCGCAATCTGTGGGTTAATTTGGGTATTTGCTGCCGTGGGGGTGGGATACCCCATCGTATATACAAGTCTTTGTTTCTCCAGACTTTAGGACTGGCCGAGCAGAACATTAAGCTGCGGCGGTTGACAGTAAAGGGGTGCTAAAAAAATCCCAAGCCTGACCAGCGAACCTGACCGACGTCCCCTCTATACAAATCATCAGCTGATTTCCCCCCCACCAACGAAAAGCCGGAAGATCGGACTCCCCACAATCCGAGCCGCATCTATCTGATAACTTTTGCACTAGACAGCGCGCTCTACCCCGGGGGGGAAAAACTGAAAGAATCGCGATGCGCCTAGATCGGGATGCGAGCTAAAGCCGCGGGCGTGTGGGAAAACAAAAACCGATTAATTTGTAAACCTAGAAACCAACGAGCTTTCACCGCCTTGTCCCGGTGGGCTAGAATGAGACTCCGGGGCATCCCTGTTATTCGCGCCCCCCAACCTTTCCCTCACAGAACAGTTACTCATTCAAAAAGAGGCTGCGTAGGCCCAACTTTTGCGCTTTCGCTCCAGCTAAACCGTGAACCTCCGGGTTCCTATCTATTGGGTTTTTCTCACCCCTAAAGGTCCAGGTCACGCGAGACTAGGTCCTATTACCCGGAAAGACTATATATATCACTCCCGGTGTACGTCAGGGTCCTAGTCCCTGGGGCACCTTCCGTGGGTAGGCCCTTTAGAGGGGGGAACCCGTTTAAAAGAAGGATTCCACTGACTTCAGGTGGGCTTCATGAACGCCCAGACGTGGAATAAAGAAAAAGCGGCTCAACTTGGGAATCGGGTTAAGAACATCAGTTCAAGAAGCTTCAAATACGTTCGTCAACTTCTCCGCTGTCCTGAGTCCAGAAAAAAGAGGCCCTTTGTCATTCAAGGACTGCGTACAATCATAGGGACTCTGCACCCAAATTTCTTATCAAAAGCGGGTACATGGGGGTGAAACTTTCGACTATGGTTTCAATCTCGATAGAGAGCACCCCGGCCTCTTGTATTAGGATATAACTTCGAGAACCTGGTCAATAGGAAAATCAACCGGAGAACATTGGAGAAACTTCATTACAGAAGTGTCAAACCTAGGTTCGAGTTTCCCCTGAAGCTCTAGTCTTCTCGACTTAAGTTGGGAGCATAGGCCTCTGGGCTTGGACCTTAAAACTTCTGAACGGCATGAAAAGGCCGACCTGATTGAAGTGCCTCCGAACAAACTTAATAGGAGTTACTTTCTAAAGTGAAGGAGGGATTTTTCCTCTCTTTTTCTGTAATCGGAAACAACCCTTTATTTCACCTCCTGCCTCTCTCTTCTAGAATAACCTCTCTTTTGAAGCACAGAAGACCTAATAACCCACTTCCGGTCACTCACGGATTGCCCACTTATTCTTTCCCGTTCTATCAACAACGATGCCGGGAGGTTGGGGAGAGGCTTACCCCGTCTCCCCAACAATAGAGGGACTGATCTTTCCCCCACCGGGTCACATTCCGCTCAATTCCTTGCTGAGAACTCGTAGGTGGGTCCTCGCCCACCTCCGTCCCCTGTAGATGTTTCGGACCGATGTTTGTGTTGGTGCCACAAGTCTCACTTCAACGATCTTATGATCAGCGAGAACGGCTAACAGTGTCCTTGTCTATTAACATTTACTGGTATTGAAAATTGAGCGGAAGGACTGTAATCTACACGCATTTATACCCGCTTTGTGCTACACTTATACCAGTGCCTCGCCATCGCCAACAACTCCCTCAGTAAATCCTTTTCGCTTTGGGACAACATATGAACCCCGGGTCGATCCGGACAAGAGGAGCCCGGCCAAAGTCGGAAAGGGGCTCAGGGGAGGCAGAGGCCAAGTGAACCCGGGTGGGTAAAAACCAAAAAAAAGATTATCGCCACCAGGCCGGGGGGTTCGCCAAGGGAATGATACATCACATTTGAAAAGACGAGTCCCTAGAGAAGGCCGCTCATCGAGATCTCGTGCACCCCGGGTAGCAAGGTTTTTTCGGATTTTGCAAAAAAAGCGGGTTTCATCAGGAAAGGTAACCGCGTCGCGTCCCTTTGGGACGCCTGTAGCATACATTTGCACTTAAACGCGCAGCAACCGGACACAAAAACCCTGGAAGGGGTCCACGGCAGAATAGCGCGTCCAGTCTTAGGGGCAAACTGGCCGGGCCTTCAACAAAATGGACTAGTTTTAATGGTCAAAACATTTGGGCCGAACACAGTTTGGTTGGTCCCCAAGGACTAAAAGGTCTTGCGACAGCGTTTGGGGGCGAAGTCTGTGCCCGGAAATTGTCAACACTTCCCTTTTTTTGGTGGAAGTCCCCCGCGCCATTTATCTCCTATCCTCTCGTCTGGGACGACATGGTTCACGGTGCCAGTCTCCAGAATAATCTCCAGGTTAGGAGCCCTAGACTCTCGGGGGGAATAAGTTACTTCCGTGGAAAAGCGACCTCGGGGGGCTCTCCTCAAACCTCGGGGGGGAATCTATAAGCCGAGAGTCCTACCCTTTAACCCGTAAGGGCCAACCTGTCACGTGAAAATGTTTCATTAAATTTTTTTTCCACAGCGGACGGGCAAGCCGGGTATGACTGGTTTCAAAGGATGTATACGCTCTCGGGGACCTATAGTCAAACCCAGGCACCACCAAAAAAAACAAGAAACTTTGGCCACAAACAGGAAGGGTTCTCAACTAGGAACCCAGGAAACCCTCTTTAACAAAAGATGTAAATCAAGGTTTTCTACAACGAATCTGGATACTACTTCCAAGATCCAACTACAGTAGCACTCCTTGAAATACGCAATGTTTCCCTTCCAAAATCCTTCTAAGCTAGGGAGGCCCATGGCCAGCTTCGGTGAACGGGGGGTTCTTCTGGGGCCAGTCAATCTTCGAGCCCGTACTCTTGATTGGCTCCCTCCCCTCCCATCTTAAAAGGAAGTGAAATTGAACGTCCTGCGCGGGGACCTGGACTGTGGGGAGTCCCAACCGAAATAGACTGTTATCGCAACTTGTTCCAGAACATATCTTAATGCCTTGGATGGTTTGCTATTTATCATACGTGGGAAAAAAGCTGGGAAACCACCAGGGCAATCCCTCTGGCCTGAACCCCGCTGGGATTTTTGCCCGAGTTTATTAACTTGGGTCTCTTTCCTACTTTGTGCGTTCTTCTTGGTCCAACATTAAATATGGGGTCCTATTTTGGTCAGGTCTACTGCGACCGTGCGCGCACCGTAGGACTCCTAACTTAGGCCGAGGGCCATTCCAAAAATCCAAAGGGTGACTTCGACGTCGGGAGAAGGCCCCCCTTAAAATCTACTCCCCGATCGGGGTCCGAGCGCCTTTTTAACCGGAACTTCGTCCCCACGTGGTCACCTTCAATCTCCTCGTTCTTCAACTGAAATTGAGTGTAAATGAAAGGCAGAGCCTCTTTGGAATGACTATTTACAGCTCGCACGTCCCACTAACCCGGCACCCTTGAGCCAGCGGCCGCAAACACCCAACGTTTCCACAAGAACGTAAGACTTCCTGATTCACTCTAGGGACCCCTTGATGACCCTTGCCCCCCCACGGCGAACAAGGACTCAATAGGCCGGAATCGCCGCTCGGGGCACAAACTTCTTCAACGACAGTCTTAAAGTCTCCCGCCGCTCGCCGAAAAATCTTTTACACACGGGGACACAGAGAGCCGGACCCACCGCAAGTCACCGACCGGCACTCAAACAGTCGACTTTACAAAAACCATGAATGGAATCACTCTACCAGGGTGAGGAAAACCCTTCAATCGGTTATCCCCTCGATAACCCACGAGTCGATCGTCCCCCTTCATGTGAAAACCGACACCCGTACAGATAGTTTCGAGACGAGTCTTCGAGTCTCCACCCCAAGCGGCCTTTGGTTGGACTGGGAGATCATCACCCCGCCTCAAAAGACCCATACTGCCAAGGAGTCCAGTAAAATCACACGGGACCGATTTGGAAACAGCCAGACAGAGGGAAAACA
>Ga0179593_1359818_pt1 | contig 10971 bp, 13 predicted proteins | sample CZODoug2_1_08_16_FD_185931 | JGI IMG/M metagenome (GOLD analysis project Ga0179593, IMG submission 185931) | Vadose zone soil fungal communities from Angelo Coast Range Reserve, California, USA - CZODoug2_1_08_16fungal (PacBio error correction) | ecosystem: Environmental > Terrestrial > Soil >...
CTAAAGGCCCCTTTCAGCAAATCTCAAAAGCACCGGTCCGACTTAGTGGGAAGATGTAGAAAGGGGAGAGGTACGCTCGCGACAAGGGACCGCGCTTTCTGGATGCGCACATGACGGGCATAAAGTCCCACCAAATTCAAATAAATGCGATTTCACTGCACCCGCGAAAAAAGAAGAGAGAAACAAGAAAAAAAAGTTTTTGTCGGGCGCAAGGAAAACGGAAAGGGAGAGGGGAGCGAACGACTCTCGAAAAAACAAAACTTAGGAGAAAAAAGATGATCTTTCTTGATCCCGCGCGGTGAAACTAAGACCAACCTTGTCGGCGCGCTTATGAGGGAAAAAGTCCAGGGAAAAAAAAATTGGGAAAGGGAAAAAAAAAGCGGGGGGTATCTGGCCGGGAGTGCGGCTCCATACGCTCTGCTAAAGAGCGCCTCACGACCGGGAGCCAGCGGCTTCAGTAACAGGGGGCGTGCCGATTATTGCTTAAGAAAGGGGAGGAAGAGAAAAGCTGGAATGACGAACGGAAAGGCGACCTCGCAGTGTGGAATAACGTCGTCATCGAATAAAGTCTCTATAAGGGCTTGAGCGGCCATTGAGAGAGAGGCAATGTGATCGAGGAGCTCTGGGCGAGGAGAAACGCGACCAAGCCGCGCAAAGAAAAGTATAGTGAAAGGTAGGGGGGCTACTTCCCAGCGTCCTTCCAGGTCGAAACCAGCACGAAAAGCCGATGGGAAGGGCTTCAAGAAGGCGCGGGCGCATGTGTCCCGGGACAAGAGCGGAAAAGGAGAAGAAAAGAGAGAAGTGAAGCCCCAAAGCTCGGCCGTGCTTCCAAACTGTTACGCGCGGCGTTTTTCGGAAAAATCGGGAGCAAACAGGTATCGTTAAAAGCCGGAGGCGGTGGGGCGGAAAGATTACTGGTCGTTTAAAGGCGAAAGGCAGAAACCCGTCCGTCAGCAAAAGATCGCAGGGAACATCGGGGCAATTGCTGAAATCGATGTAGAATTACTAGGCAGAAAAAAGGAAGAGACTCAAAGCAAATACTTGACGGTGAGGGGGAAAGAACACAAGAAAACTAGTACGGGACTAATTGGAAGTTACGAAGGGCGGGCAAAACAAAGAGGGACAAAGTTGGTGGTTCTCTTAAGAACGGCCGAGGCGTCCTACGAAAATGAGTGGGAGGATTCCAGGGGGGGGCGCTTCGAGGCAATGGGGTTTCGTCCCCCAAAAAAAAGGTTTTTTTTTTTTTTTTTAAAGGGAATCGAGGAGAGCGGCGCCGGGAGGGATGACAAGGACTGCGGTAGGGAATCCGGGTGCCAAAAAGGGGCGGGAAAGGGAAGGAAGGAAGAGGGGAAAAAAGGTTTCCAGCGAACGGGAATCTTCTGTGATTAAAACTGGAGTTCCTTTAATCGGCCAGAAAGATGAACGAGTCGGTGGAGGGAATAATAGTGGGATACCAATAACATGAAGGACCGTGAGCGGAAAAAGAAAGACGAGAGGGACGTTCTCGTCGAAAAAAAAGGAAATCGAAGGGGCCAGCTCTTCAGAGAAGGGAAGATTCGAAACATTCGGCCACTTTGGGAACAGACGCACAGAAGGGATAAAGGGGACTCGATGTCAGTTGGGGAGCACCCTGCAAAGGTAAAAAATCGGGGGGGCTTAACCAGAGGCTTTGCCGTGAACGTGAAGAACTACTGAGCACAGATTCGCGTTGAGATACTCGACGATGATCTTCTGCGCCCGGAAGGGGGGTTAAAAATCGGCAAGGACGGGATGAAAGGAATCCGGGGGTGGGGGGGGAAAACGGGGATGAGGACAGTACATCTTGCAAAGGCCCTTGCGAGGGGGAGGCCGTAGCGTACGCTGCAAAAAAGAAGGGTCGCGTCCGGATCCTAACGGAGTGGTCTCGAAGAGTAGAAAAAAAAGCGGGTAGACCGAAGGGAGGAAATTTGTCTGGGGGGGGTTTCAAAAATCGTAAGTTCGCTAGGTCCTCCGGCGCAAGGCGTCACCACCCCAAAGTTCTCACCAAAGGAAAGTGAAGGATAAGGAAATCTCAGAAAAAACTGAGGGAGTATTAAAAAGAGATATACCGAAGATTCACAGACCCTTGATGTGGGAAAGACGGACAAGTTGGAAGGAGACGTCTCGCTAATTCCGCGGGAAACCACCAAGAAGGCAGCACCGCGGAAAACGCGGGGAGACTAAAAGGAAGATTAAAAGCAGAGAGATCCGCATCTCTAAATCTCGGCAAAGGGCCTCTACGCGACATCGCCAAGGATAAAGACCAGATAACGGAAGAGAGCGACGAAAAACAAAAAGTATTCCATTCAGAGAGCGGAAAAAAGCAAAATTTTCAGGAGCGAATATTCAAAGTCGGTCGTCCCTCATCTACTTTCCTCTGGAACTTGGGCCCCACGAGGGAACCTGATTTGGCGAGAATTTCAAATCACTGGTAAACGCCAAAGGAAAAGAGGACAATAGGATTGGGGAAAAAAAAAAAAAAAACAAGCGAGAAAAAGGGTGCATATGATGCTCTGCAAATTGAAAGACTTTGAACGCCGGGTCCGAAAGAAATAAAAGACATATCTTAAGAGAACGATATCGCGAAGGTGGAGACAAGCAACGGGTCGGTTCTCTACTTTTGAAACCAAAGGAGGACGAAGAAAATAAGCTTTCCTATAGGCGGGACCAAGCCATTCTACCTACCAGAGCTACCGAGGAGGAAGGACTAGGGGGGGAAAAATGGGGACTACCGATCGCGCTTCTTGGGGCGTCTATCCGGGCTGGAAAAAAAGAGTCCAAGACCGCAAATTCAGGTGCTAAGGAAATTCAAAAAACAAGACGAATTAAAAAGATCCCGAACTGCCTACCAGAAAGGTCCGAATCTGCCGCAGTTACCTTCAAAAAAAAGACAGAAAGGGAATCGAGGCCCTATCATGATTACAATAAGTGAGGGGGGGGGTTGGCCCCGATGTCAAGACGTCGTCCCGGGACGAGGCTAAGTGTTTAAAACGGGGGGGGGGTTTAACTAGAAGTATTCTTGGGAGGCACGAGCCCGGGTAGGCCTGGGCAAACGATCTAATGCTCGTTTCCCTGGGGGGTAAAGGTGACCCGTTTCCGCGAGAAAGGGGGACAGATGAAGGGGGGGACTTTCCATCCGTATGCATTAAACCTCTCAAGCTAAAAATCGCTCCCGGAGAGAAAAGATACCGGATCGCAACAGAAGGGAAGCACCTACAGTCCGACGGTTTGACCTTGGGGGGAATAATTTGTGCTACTGCGGGTGCTCGAAGGGGGTTCAAGGTATGAAAAGGCAAAGACGCCCTCAGAGCATACAACTATGACAAGCCACAAGAGGCGGGGAGGCGTGCCTGTACTCTTAAGCGCACTAAAACCGAGAAGGCGTTGGAGGATCGGGAAAAGAAGAAATGAGAAGCCCAGCGATAAAAAGCTCCAAGGGTAAAGTCATGCACGCGCAAAAGCTGATCGCTGAGGGGGAGCGGACGACGGGGGCGAAAGACGGCGGAGCAAACCAAACTCGAATACGTTAAAAAGAGAGACGTACGCAGGAGAGCACCGGGCAAAAAAGGGAAGAAAGATCGGGGCAATCCCCTATCACGTCTTTCATGAATCCATGGAGGACCTTATGGGTCGCTCACCGAGACAATGAAGCGAGGGACTGTGGCACGACGGCACGCTCCATCGCCTTCCACCATGACACATCGGAGGTGCAGAGTGGGGGGGGGGGGGGGGGGGGGGGGGGGTGGTTCGCAAAGGACGACTCCTAAAAGGTCCAAGGCAGAAAAACTTTTGGGGGCGAGACGTCCCGCGCTATCGAACGAATCTCTCTCAACAAAGTATAGGGGGGGAAGAGAGTCGAAAGTGCAAGGAAGGGGGACTCAGCACGGGGCGGGAGCGATCAACTTTTATTCCGGGTTGTCGCGTCTCTCAGGGAGGGGTACGGGGGATGAGAAAGAGAAAGAGGGTGTCCTAATGCAGATCTGGTCGTTCCTTAAGGGAAACAAAAAAGGCGCAGGGGGAAGAGCGGGCAACCACTGGAAACAGGGAAAGCGTCCCTGTCACTTAGTGACAGTTTGGGAGGGCCTAGTTTGCGGAAGGAAGGGGAAACGAGAGAGGCGAGCTCTTGGACGTCGGACTTCGCCTTCGAGAGTGGGAGGGGGACGTCGTCGAAGGAAATCAGGAAAAATGGAGGAAGAGGAAGGAAGTCGAGAAGTATCTAGCTTTTTCGGGGGGATTATGCATCGGAATTTGAGAGATAAAAAAAAGAAGACGCAAGCTGGGGCATGAGGCGTACAATGCCCAGGAAAACAGGGTAGACGGAGGAGAAGAGGTCCCAGGAGGAACTCTTATGTTGGGGGACAAAGGGAAAAGACTCGAAAACCACGGAAAAAAAGATCAAGTGAACAAACTCGCCTTGGCTGGAGAAAATTAAACGCGAAGATGTCAAAGGAAGGACGTTAGAAGATCCTGTATCGGGTCTCCTGGGTCGCTTTGGCTGGAATGATGCGAGGGTTCGTGGGGGAGAAAGAGAGGAAAGGAAAAACAGTAAAATGACAAGGGAGCGGACAAAGACGTTACCCTGAGAGAAGATATGCTAAAAAAGGGCAAGAAAAAGGGGCGCGTGCAAAAACATAAAGGGGACTCGTAACTAAAAACTCTCCCCGAGTAACCCGGACGAAAGGTGGAAGGAGGGCGGGTAAAAAAACCGATTATTTGTGGTTACAGGGGAATCGGGGAAAGAGAGTAACAACTAGAGGAGGGTGGAGGAAGTCCAGGCGGAGGCTTCTTCATTGAGTTCGTAAATTTAGAACGGAGCAGGAGGAGCGAGGGGGGCAAAGGAAACAGCAGATCTGCGGAGTGCTCTAGACAATGCCAGCCGGGTGAGAACTTCCAGATTAAAAAGGGGGGAAGGGGGGAGGGAAGGGAGGGTATACACGTACAGCCGACGGAATCTTCAGGGGGGAAAAGGAGGGGGGTTGTCTCCTGAATGGCCTCATGATTAAAACTCTGAGGGGAGAAAAGACTGGATACCCAAGAGAGGACCCCGTTTAAACCATAATTACGGGGGAAGGTCGGAAAGAAAAAATGGGAAAGGCTAGTCGAGGATTACGGGGTGGAAAAAACTCAAACGGCTTCCACTTGAACGCAGAAGCTCTGGACGGGAAATTCCGAAGGGGGGTAGGGAGGGAAATGTAAACCTCGGTGAAAGGTAGGCCTAACGGAGAGGGAAAGACCAAGAAAACGTGCAAGTGAAAGATGAACTTCGATGAGGGATGCGACCACTCTTGAAGAGAGAGCCTTCCTGCACCGTGTGGTATGGACGGAGGATGTAGGTTTGAAACCTTGAGCCTCGGAAAGCTTGTGAAGGGCGCATGCCCGGGGCGGAAACTTAGCGTACGCTGCCGGGATTTCGGAGGGATGAAAGGGGAACGGTATCGCGCGGATGGGCGAAGCGAGGAGAGGCCCCCAAAGACGCCGGATGCCTGGGTCTTTTTGGGGGGGGACAACGGGCTCAAGGAAGTCAAGGATCAACCGGATTCACAATCAATTACTCGGGAAGGCAGGAAAAGGGAAGAAGTATCTCACACAACGAGTAAATGGGGAGAGGGGGAAAAGAAAATAGTTGAAGGGAAGTCACGAAAAGGGATGGGGAAAGGACGTTGAAGGGGAAAGACTTAAAAGGAAGACATCCGAGGGTAAAACCCACCAGACCAATGGCAAAGACACCGAGATAAAAATTAAATCTTCGAGACAAACTGAAGCGCCACGGCAAACAGAAAGTTAGCGTACGCTAAAGACAGCCGCACAAGAGGAAAAAAGAGTAAAGAAGAGGCGAAGACGAAAACCAAGGGGAATATTCCAGTCCTCAGCTTCGTCCACGCAACGGCAGGACGATCGCGGCAAAGAGGGCGAAAGATAGGGGAAAAAGGACCTCTGAACTGGCACACTAGGCTTTAAGTAAGTTGGAGAAATTGACGCATCCTACTTTTAAAAAAAATGAAAGGGGGGGGACCGGGTAGCAGGGAACCAGACAAAGTGCACCGGAAGAGGGGGTGAAGACGGGGGGGGGGGGAAAACTAAGGGGGGAAGAAAAACTCGAGAAAGTGGAAAGGCCTCTGAAGGAAAACCTAACCGTATCATCTCCTAAGTGTCCCGAAAATCAAGGGGGGGAGTAAGAGAGAGGGTGAAGGAGCGTCTCCTCCAAACGACTTTCATCTCTGCGGCAGCTGAAAAAGCCTCACCGAAGCGGCAAAGGTCGAAAGGGATAAGACAGGGAAAAGAAAACGTCATCAAAGGGGGAAACTAACATCCCGTCGCCGGGACTCTATCACTACCGGGGGAAAGCATTAGTTTGCGAGAGAAAAGAACCTCGGCAAAAAAAAATCCAGGAAGGAAATGCGGAGAGAATGAGAGGAGAAGCACAGACACTATTCGGAAGATTGACGAGGAAGGGTTAACAAAAAATACAATCTATGGAAAGTCTTGGGGGGGGGGGGAAACGCAACTAACGGAGCCCGGTCGGGCGCCGTTTTTCAATGGGGAAAGAACAGTACAGGTAGGCTAGGACAAGGAACTGGGGGGCAAGGGGGGCCGAACGGGGGACATTCATCTTTCACAAGGAGGGTCAGAAATTGAAAACAAGAAGGTGGAAAGCTTTCCTGCGGACGGTTGGGGGATATGCCTGTAAAACTAACGCATAAAAAGGAAAACAAGAGATGGACGCTACCGAACCGGAAGGGGCAGAACTAATGAAGGCGATCAGACTCTCGTTTTGAACAGTGTTGGTGAAAAAAGCGCCAAAAAGGAAAGAGGGGCGGAGAACCGGGGGTTGCGTAGCAGTGCTCAAGGCCCGTAGGGAATGGAAAACATCCACGCAATCGCGCAAAAATATTACGCGGAAAAGAAGGGGGCGTTGGGTGATGGAGCCCTAGGTACGCTTGGTGGAAGCAGCAAAAGGAAGAAAGAAGAAGGGACTTGTCCGCGGAGATACAAAGAGAAGCCTCACGACCCTCTCTCAAAAAGATATGAGAAAGGAGTCGAAGGTTCACCGAAAATAGTCAGAGGTATCTACGAAAAGGTCTAAGAGGGGCCTCGAGAAATCCGGGAAGGGAATCGCAGCTTCGGAAAAAGAGCGGAATAAAGGCGCAAAGAAAGCAGTCAGCCCTGTCACCGACTTCGTGGAAGGGAGCAAGGGGGAGATGCCGGGAGGGGAGCTCGCCTTTCTTTCTAAAGAAAACACGATCAGATAAAACGGAAGCAACCCAGGAAAGAGGAGATGGAACGGGGGCAAACGGCTCACGAAAAAGGAGGGAGCGCCGGCAGGGTTCACGGATCACCGTTTTGCGCGCTAGTCAACCGCTCTGACGCAAGAACAAATCTCTCAAAAAAAAGAGAGGGAAGAGAGAGGACTTGGGCCGCGGTGACTGTCAAGAACGTGATGCCAGTTATGTGTCGGAGAAGAGGCGGTTAGCGTGCAGGGAAAAGAAGAGGGGTGAAAAGTTTGCGGGAGAGTAAATCTTTCCCTCCCAGGTCTGGGGGGAGAGAAAAGGAAAACGAGGAAGAAAAAGGTCATACGTACCGGGAGACCTTCCTGCACGAAGGCGGACAGGGGGCTGAAGAAGAAACTGAAAGGGCATGTTGACCGAACTGTCTAAAGCTGCGATTAAATTCCTAGCCTGAAAGGGGAAAAAGGAAAAGGGCTCGAGAGGAGGAGAGATCAATTCGCGTATATTTGCTGGGGGTCATTAGGAGAAAGCGGAAAATATAGAAATCGCTGGGGGAGGAAGAAAGGCGAGGGGGGGCCAGGTACCGCGGACCAAACGCAAGGAGAGTATATTTCATGTTAGAGGCAAGAGGGGGGAAGGCCAAAAAAAGCCCGACCCGCCGATGGGGAAGTAAGCGCCTAGGATTGGGGGGGGACAGGAAACTACGACGGCTAAAACCACGATCAAAAAGAGAGGAAAAAAAGGGGAAACAAATCTGCGAAGTGGCGCGGTTCTCAAACTGTGACAAAAGGTTTTCGTACGAAAGTAGCATCCGGTATCGGATCTCCGGAAGAGGGGGGAGAGGGGGATGAAGATGTAGTTTAAAGCATAAAAAGGAAAACCGTCCCCGAACAGAATCTGACCAATCTTCAAATTCGGACAAATCTATAGTATACATTGAAGGAGAGGAGGCAAAGGGCGCGTAAAACGACAAGTGTTGAGAGAAAAGGAGCAAGAGTACAGAGACGCCGTGGAGGGAAGGGAAGGGCGGGCAAACCAAAACTTTAACATCGATTGATTTTGGGTTAATCGGACTTCTTGACCAAAGGACGAACCGATCATGTCGGAGAAAGAAAACAGACGGCGGCTTCGGAGTTCGAATAGATCTAGGAAAAGGAGGTTCCGTAAGACCTGAATGGGGAGGGTAGGCAGACGAGGACGCCTTTAATAAAAGGCCCAGGGAGTACCAGGGAGAATCGTAGGTATTCAAAATGGAACGGCCGCGTCTAAGGAAAAAGGAGAGACGGAAGGGAACGCAGAGATGAACGGGTCTGTGGAAAATAATCAGAGGTGTGGAATAAAAAAGAAGAGACGAAAAAAGGGAGGGGCGAAAAAAGGCGAAGAATTAGAAGGCGGAAGGCTGAACTTGTCCACGACTCAGGCGGAGGAGGAAGCGTGGAGGGACAATCATTGACACAGTTGCTAAGCAATCTGACGTGACACTGTTCTCGATTTGTCAAGTGGGGTCAGGGAGGCACAAGAAGGGAAAAGAGTTAAGCGCAGGTAGTTCTTTAAGGGAACATCCAGACTAAAGAGAGGCAATCAGGACCGGAGGGATGAGGACTGAGACCGTTTGAAAGAAGTCCGGAGTCCCTTGGAAAAAAGGGGGGGGGAAAGGAAGGAGAAAAAGGAAAGGGGGTCCGTCTTCTCGATCGGCGGAAAGACAAATCCCTGGCGGGGAGGGAAGGGAGAGGTACCTGACCGTCGATTTCGCTATGACCGCAAGTTAGAGACCGGCTATTCTCGAGAAGGTCGGAAAAGCGGGGACCGCAGGGGGGGGAAGACTTGGTGTTCAAGGTCTCTATACTCTCCGTAAGACTACCGGCTTTCACTCAGGGACTGGAAAAAGGCATGAGGTACGAAAAATCTAGCAGAAGATCAGCTAAAAAAAAACAACGGGGGCTGGGGGGGAGAGGATGAAAAGGGGGGTAGTAAATCATGCCACGCGCTCACTTTATGTTAAGAAAACGGCGAAGTGGCAGGCAGATAATAAGAGCGAGAAGGAGGAAAAAAACCAAGACCAAGGACACGAAACGAGGGGGGGTCCGAACAAGAGGTCGAAATCTTCTATACTCTCAGACGCTCAGGGAGAAGGGGGAGGACCATCAGAGAGAGGAAGTAAAGTAGGCGACATCGCCAAGGGCAGAAGTTTACTAAACGAAAAACAACAAAATAGAATCCTCGCGGGCGTCAAAAATCAAAGTTCAGGAAGGTGAACGCGGACAAAAGCTTTCAAGGCCCGAATCAGAAGTAGAGAGACTTGAAAGAGGGGGGGAGGAAGGGATGGACTAGATCACAGCAAGCCTACCTTTTAAGCCTCAGCATTCATGTGAAAAGAAAAAACAGAGGGGGACCATTCAACCGGCATATAGACAGGTCAAAGTGGGGTACGTGGAAACCCGCCGTTCCTCCGGGGGCATATCGTTAAAGGGTCCGCTTGAACCGCGAGAAAAGAAGGGGAAGAGCGAGGTGCAGCCCCGTCAACTGGTCCAGTCAAAACTGCGTGGTCAAATCAGAAGCGTCTCCCCCGAGATCATCGAGGGGAGCACATCTGAAAGGCTCCTAAGCTCACCTGCAAAGTCGGAGGAAAGTAAAAAAGAAGGAAAGGAAGGACAAACAAAATGGTCCAAAATAAAAGGGGGCCTGGAAGCGAAGGGGCAAAGAAGAGAATGAAGGGGATGACGGAAATGCCCGCCAAGAGAAGACAGGAAGAGTCCCTAAATGCAATAACTAAAAGGGAATAAGAAGCCGATAGTAGGGACGGAGAAAACAAAGACCAAAAGAGGGAAAGATGGACGAGTCCAAAAAAAGGGAGTCTTTTTGGGGGGTCCCCGCCTTAAAACGAAGCACGGCGTCCCCGGTACTCGGGGCGCAGGGTGGACGGTGTTGAACATACTTTGAAGGCTGAGAAAGAGACCGGTTTCAAAAGGCCGTTGCCTATCAAGGAAAGTCCTACAATAAATACAGTAAAAAGGGTGGCACCGACTCGGTGCCTTCGAAAGGGGAACTGGCCTCTTATCCTTTGAAAGACCAGAAGCAAAACCCTCCCGTCCAGCAGCAGTGGACTACCCGGAGCAGAGGCTACCAGGAAGTAGAAAGATCGTGAACAGTTTTATAACACAACTGGCTACCTGTGGGTGAAGTGGCTAGGGAATAGCCGTGTTTTCTGGAATGTGGAATGGTACACATCCGCGCCCCGCCGAAAAAATGAAAGCGCTACAATCGGCAGGGCGGTGCGGGGAGAAGATGGGGGGGAAAGGGAGGCTTGACGCACTCATGAAATCCAAGCGCGCTTTTTGTCGTTGAAAGGACGAGCACCTCCCAGCGATAACAGCTCGAGAATGGCTTGAAAGTATAGACGCAGCAAAGGCGTAACTACTTGATCGCTGACTTCGAGAGGGGGATCGGAAAGAAGAGAGGGGGGGCGAATGTCCGACTTCTCCGCAGCTTCGCAGTCCCACCTGCAAGAAAGGGGGAATGGAAAAAGGTAAATGAGGTGCAGGAAGCCGAGGGGAACGGGGACCAGTTATGGGCTCGCAGAAGGGTCCTCTCTTTCTGGCGCAAACCGGAAGAAAAAAGCCCAGATCCGAGGGAAAAAGGGGAAAGGATAGGTCTAAGCTTCACCCATAGCCGAAAGGTTCACGGCAAACGTTGGGGGGGGGGAAAAAGTCCCAGAGGGAGAAGAAGA
>Ga0179593_1468465_pt1 | contig 10971 bp, 13 predicted proteins | sample CZODoug2_1_08_16_FD_185931 | JGI IMG/M metagenome (GOLD analysis project Ga0179593, IMG submission 185931) | Vadose zone soil fungal communities from Angelo Coast Range Reserve, California, USA - CZODoug2_1_08_16fungal (PacBio error correction) | ecosystem: Environmental > Terrestrial > Soil >...
CAAATGGGGGGTCTGTCGAGGGGGTGGTCAACCCCAACGCCTCGAACTTGAGAAGCAGCTGAGAGAAAGTCAATGGAGGAATACGTTCTGCTTCCGGGGAAATGGCCATGTTGGGTACCGAAATTCACCAAAAGGAGGGAAGTCGAAAAGAATCTTACCGCCTGAGGAAAACCCACAGCAGAGTAGAAAAACAGAGAGAGGGAAGATGAAGGGGGGACCATAAAAAAGGGGAAAACTTCGACTCGGAGGGGCATGTAAAGGTTCGCAAGAGCTTCTGGATCTAAAGAAGGTCAAGGAGAGGATAAAATGATTCCCGTGGCGATGAGAGCAAAGAAAAAATGCTGGAAGGAAGGACATTCTCTACCTGATTCGTAGCTGAAAAACTGATCTTTGGCGACCGGTCGGGAGAAAAAGGGGAGGAAAGAGGACCAGATCGGATGAGGCTCAGTGGAAACAGGGATCGCGGCTTCAAAAGAAATTTGGAAGACAACCAAAGGACGGGGTAACTGACTTCGCACCAAAAAGCTCGGCGATTCCAGGCAAGATAAGGGCGTAGTAAACGGGGGAAGGGGGGAGAGCAAACCCTCGGGGACGATAAAAAAATCTAAAGGGGAGGGGAATCATCACAGCTTTCTAGAACAGACACTCAGTTCTGCTGTAAGAAAAAGGGAAACAACGCGAGCCATGCGTGAAGGGGAAGGCTTAGTTAAAAACCTGCATCAAGGAATAAATTTCCGCACGGGGAAGACAGACGTGCAGATCCACGAGTATTTATCCCCTGGAAGGAAGAGGGAGAATTCAGCAGACCGCTCAAGGGGGGAGTTCCGCGAATAGGGGGGTGAGCATAACGGGGGAAGGAAGAAAGACGCTGTGGAAATTGGGGCCCCTGGTATGTTCTTTAGAAAGGAGACTTCCAGCTGCTTAGGGGGAGGAAAGAGAGCTCACCGAACAAGCAAAAAGAAAAGTCTGCCGGCCATGCGAACGAGAACACACTCGATTCTGTTCGCACGCGAGGGGGGGGAAAGTATTGAAGGGCCAGATACCAGGCGGCCAGGCACGACGAAGGACTAGTGGGGGGACGGCTGAGAAAAACCTCCCCGAAAGGAAGAGGGAAAAAAAGCCATAAGAGAGCCCACTGGACGAACTCCACTGATGCTTTTGGGGAAGCAAGGTTTAAGAGAAAACCGTAGGGGGGGCCGGTCGAGCGTGCGAAGACTTTTCTCTAGGGAAGAGGGAAGATCAGATCTCGACGGAGAACGCAAAGGGGGAAAAATTACAAGATCGTTGTCCAGAGTAACAAACTGAGAGGAGACGGTCGACATAGAAGAAGGCTCTCAAAAAGAAGAGAATCTGAACGAGCGGGGCTGGTTATCGCGCTTTGAAGCGGAACGACGGGAGAGGGAGGGAAAGAAGGAATCTCGACCGGGGAACTTTTCCACTGGCAAGAGGGGTTGGGAGCTCGATCTCGGACGTAAATTTCGGAGAGGGGGACGGGAGAGGAGTTTTCCTCGATCGCCAAGGGGGGGGGCTTCTCAGAACGAAGAGAAAAATTGCCGTCTGTCCAAACGCGGGAGAAAGCAGAACCATAAACCAGCGTCTTCCAGTGTGGAGAGGGGGGAAAAGCCGGTAGTGCTTCGCCACTACCATTGGAAACGGGGGGAAAGTGGGGGAGGTAAAGATCCCTCATCAGGCATTTCTCGCGACCTGTGCTGTCTCAGACTGGGGGTCCCACGGGATCAGCGCATCGGAACCGCAGAGAAGGGGAACTTTGTAAAGGAGAAGAAGCCCAAAACGAGATCGTTTTTTTCTCTGCTGGGGCGGGCGGCGGCCCACCGCACCTCCCCTGGATAATCTGAAAGAAAGAGGGGGAGAGAGGTTGCCGTCTGAAATCAAAAAAGAACAGGACCGGGTATTCCAAAGACGAACATCGAATCGACAAAGTACCAAATAAATACACAGTCAGAGGGATAAAACCCGGTTTGCCGACCGGCGTGGAGGGTCTCAAAAGGGGGTAGGTTTAAAGGGGGGGGGGCGCAGCTACGTGGGGGGGTAGGGGTCCTTGTATTTCAGGAATATTCCGGAGTAGAGGAAAAAGGAAGGTCTTAGCACTGTGGGGGAGATGACGGGGGGGGGAAAAAAAGAAGAGAAGCAATGCTCTGGCTGAGTCTGGGTAAAAATCATCAAGGGTCTTGGTCTGGGGGGGAAAAGGAGGCGAGGTCTTGTAAACCGCATACTGTAAGTTGGGGACAGGGGGGGGTATGAGACAAGTGGGGGAACTTGGAAAAAAGGGTCGTGATTGAGGAGAGTGAATCAAAGAGAAGACCGCCAGGGCGAGATTGAGGGGGGGGACTGGGGGAGGGAGGAAATTACTAGGATATTTGAGAACCGTAAAAGGGGGGGGAGAATGATTATAGCAAAGGGAGAGAGAAGGGGGAGCTGCCCTTAGGGAAGTGAAACGGAATTCATATCCATCGCTCGGCGTGATTAAAGACTGATCTCTCCTGGGCCGTAGGAAGAAGAAAATATGGGTCATACCATCCTGGGGAAAGGAAAGTCACCAAAAAAAGATAAGTGAAAAATAAATGATACCATTACGAAGCCTAGGAGTCTTGGTCCTCGCCAGAAAGGGGGAGAGGAGACAGGTAGTCAAACAAATGAATAAAAAAAAGGACCGCGATCAGTCAACTCGGTTTGCCGAGAATTCATCCCATCAAAAATGGGGGGAAAGTGAGTTCCGTTCGTGGAAAGCAGGCGCTTAAGGGGAAAAAAAGAGTGCTGGGGGGGATCGCATTTGCCGCGGGGCGCCCGCAATTCATACTAGGGAGAGAAACGCGTCCACGAAGGACGGAGGGAGGGGAACCAGGTGCAGGATCACTGCACCTAACCATAAAGACCTCACCCTCAATTCAATTGGAAAAAGAAAGAGTTAATGGAATGAAGAGGACTGACAGTCTAACAGCTTTGACCGCAGAAAAGCGCATCAAGGTTAGCCGGTCGCCGATCGGGGAATCTCAGGAAGGGAGGGAGGGATCGGAAGGGGGGGAGACTCGCCCTCACCCGAAAAAAAGGAAAAAAAAGGGAAAAGGGAGGCGGTAAAAATAAAGTAAGGAAGAAGATACGTTGAATTGGTAAATGTCGCCCGCGAATGCGTCAACTGCGAACGTGGCACAAATACCTTAAAAAAGGCTGGAAGAGGGAAGGGCAGGGGGGAAAAGGGGGGGGGAACATCGCACGGTACCACGAGACGGAACAAGAGGGCAGGCTGTGAATGTGGGGGGGGGAGGTAGAACCAATTCTCACCGTATCCGTTCGATCGCGTTTATTGAGAACGGAACGCGGCAGGAGACAAAGAAGGACCTCTTATGGCGACCCCAAAAGAAACACACTTGAGCCAGAGCGAGAGGGAAAGAAGGTCTGTAGAAGCATGTTACTCGGCTGAGCCGACACCGCAATCTTGATCCTGACTGGACCTTCCCCTGGAGAGGGACCAGGTATTAGTGATCAAATGTAGCAGGAAAGGGACTGGGACTTTGGGATTAAAAAATGGAGCGGAGGTATGCGAGGGTTCATTCGGGACAAAAATAAAGAGCAAACTGAACCAGAGGGAAAGAGAAGGAACTTTGGAAAGTAAACCACGCGCCGATCTATAAAAAGCCGGAAGATCACCTCCTATCTAGGAAAAAAGGGGGAAGATAGTCACCGGGAAGGGGAATCATGGAAAAGAGGCATTATTCAATGACAGGAGATAAGCACTACATTTTACGCCTGGAGTTAAGAAGAGAAAGAACCTGTGGAAAAAACTGAAAAAGGAGGTTCCCTGAGGGGAAAAGGGGATGTAGATGGGAAGGGTAAAAGCCTTTTAAATCCGATCCCTCCGAGAACATTTTGCTTCAAAAGACTAAAGGGGAAAAAAGAGAAAAATTGTTTGAAACCGAGGGGGGAGGGACTAAGGAAAGAGGGGGAAGTGTGCCTCGGCCGTGCTCTTGGCAATCCGGAACCCAGAAGCGCCGGACCCTTGACGTGACCGGGGGAAAAAAGGAGAAATAGCATGTGCATACAGAAGCGATAACTGAAGAGGTAAAAGACTAGAGAGACTGCACGATACAAATACGCATGCGCGCGAAGATGAGGAGGGAGAAACATCTGGAGGAAAAACGCGATCTCGTATTTCGACAGCGTGAAAAGTCAGAAAAAAGCAGAAAGATTTAACGGAGAGTAAAGCGCCGCAAGGGCGATAAGCGCAACTGGCGGGGACTTTCGGGCAAACCCGTCACGTCTAAGGGGGAAAGAAAAAAGAGCAAAAACCGCGAAGTAACAAATAGATGCGCGTATGAAAAAAAATTCGAAAAACATGGCAAAGCAGAGAAAAGGATGTAAATCTGAGAGAACCCACAAAGGGGGAGAAAAGAGATAAGGAGATGGGGGGGGGGGAGGACCTCTGGGGGGAGTTAAGGGGGGGGAAAGGGTAGTTTCCGCTCCTAATCAACGAAGATTTGGTTACTCAATGGGGGAAAAAAAAGAAAGGAAGGGTTCCGGGGCTAAGGTCTAAGGAACAAGCTTTAAAGGGAGAGGAAGGGCGGAGAGGAGGGCTCTACTTAATATGCGAGGATCTTCGGAATTCCAGGGAAACTACGATATCGGGAGGGGGGAAGAGAAAAAGTGGAGTTAAACGAAGAATGCAGATTGTACTCAGAGGATAGCAGAGACCGTTTATAGGGGGAACTCTGCGGTACCCGCCGAGCTCTAGTGGAAAGATGGGGCTTTGGGGAAGGCGGGGGATTAAAAAATTGAGAGGGGGTTCAACACTGGAAAAGGAGGAGGAGTTTTACGCAGTAATGCCAGAAAGGAAATAAAGTCAAGGAAAATGTGTCTGGAAGGGGGTAGTCTTACCATTCGCAAACGCGCATGGGGAGATTTCGAAAAGTAAAAAGGGGTCGTGGGCAAGGGGGTTCGGAGGGTCAAAGAAGGAGGGGAAACTTACTAGAAGGAATGAGACGCAGAAGTTTGCCCGAAGTTGGTACACTGGATTCAGTCGAGGCCGTAAAGCCATTCGCAGGGAAAGGCAAAAATCGCCGGTCTTTGAAGAGGGTGGGGGAGGGATGGGGGTTAAAAAAGTATCTACAAATTTTCCGGGTGAGATATTCCTGCCCTAATCGTGCTGATAGGGAAGGGGAGGGGGGAAGAACCCGGCCGCAAGTTAAAATCAAAGGTCTTGAAGAGGGGGGGAAGCATGGCTCTTTGTGAAGCAGCAGGAGTTTAAGCAGGAGGGGAAAAAGGGGAGGACTACTCCAACGTCGGGGAAAAAAAGAAAGGCCTTGAAGGATGTAGACACTAGAGGTTATAATCAATTTGGGGGTTGAAATCGCATGGAAGCGCCGTCATTGAAATATGCCGTGGGGGAAGGGAGACGACCAGAGGGCTAAGGGAATTCGGTTCTGAAGTGCTTGATGAAAGAAATGTGGGGGGATAGGTTGGGGGGGTGAACATACCTGGGGGGGTAGCGTAACAGGGACGGCAAAGTCGCCTATGGCTGAACGTGTCAATGAAGGGGGAACTGGTGAGGCATAAGAATCGTAAGAGCTCATTTACGTCCAAACTTTCTCGAAGCTCTTAAACCTCGCCATTGATCTTATCGGGGGCAAAGGGTGAGGAGGTCGCGCACCAGCGAACCAATGAAGTCGGTCATCCCAATTTTCAAAGGAGGGGGGGGGTGAAGGGTAAGCCGAAAAGTATGGGAAAGGCCACTTAGGGGGGGGGGAGGGGGACAACTTCCTGTTGGCGGGCTTTCCCAGCGTGCAGCGAGTTATTCGTTCACAGGGTTAGAGGAAAGGATCGGGGGAAAAACTTTGATGGAAGTTGTCTGAAAAGGTGAGGGTCTGGAGGTCAATGCGATCTCTTTAAGAAGTCATTAGAAAACCAAGAATGAAAGAGGGGGGGAGGAATGCAAATCGGGGATTGCGGAAAGGTGAGCGAACCGTTTCACTCTTTACTAAAAGGTAAAGAACGTTGCATGTAAGAAAGAGAAAGGGAAGTCTGATATCGGGGTCTCCCCACCTCTCATTTAAAACACTCACCGCCCAGCTCGAGGATTAGGTGGGTTTCCCGGAAGGGAGACGACTGAAATCAAACTGAAAATGTGGGGATGGGGGGGGGGAGGCAAAACATTGGAACCGATTATCGCGGTCTTCAAAGGCTGGGGGGGGAGGGGGTCATTTGACGGACTGTTGTTTGAAAAAGCAGTCGGATCCTAGGGGGGAGAGGTATCATCAAAAGGCGGAGGGATTGTCAGCAAGGACGGGGGTTCCCATTCTATTCTGGAGGGGGGAAACAAGGGGGGGATGAATAAAGATGGGGCTGATCCGGAGGGTGTCTGAAAAGTACAAGTCTTCCCGAGACTCTCGAGGCGGGGGGGGGAAACATGTCACTAGAAGATCTGAAAAAAAGAGGTAAATTAACGAGAGGGCAACGCACCGCCGCGATCAAGGAATGGGGATAAATCAGGCCTCTGAAAAGATCACGTGCCCAGGTTCTTCAAAAAACGATAATTGAAAGCACCTAAAAAGGCCCTCCTCAGAATAAGAGGGGGGAGGGCCTGTCTCTTGGGAGTTGGGGAGGACAAGGACGAGGGGGGAAAACTAGATAGATAAACTTTCAAAAAAGGGGGTGAGTCTACCCATACCAAAACTTCCAAGGAGGGGGGGGAGTAATCAAAAGCACGAGTCTAACCCGAAGAAAAAAAAAAAAAGGGATGAAAGGATTATAAAAAACCCTCCATATCAAGACTGACCGAGTAGACACCCAAGACTCAGAGGCCGAACTCCAAAAAAAAGCGGGGGGAGGGGAAAAAAAGAAAGTAAGCTAAGAGATAGAAATACAAGACCCTAAGAATTAAAGAAAAAAAGAGCCCTTTTCCTGATAAAGAAGGGCACAATCTCGAGGGGTACCCTGAGACGGGTCTTGTTTACTTTTGGAGAAGGAGGGAGGGGGGAGGCATTGTCAGCCGAAGAATGGTGTTTAGAGATGAAAGTAGGGAAATGGCCCTGAAAAAAGTCTAAGCCATGCGCCGTCGATTACTATGGTTGGCGGGGGGGGGAGGGGGGTATACGCACAGAAGAAAACCCTCGACTAAAGGGGAAGGGGGCTGCCGTGACTACGTGTAACAGAATGATAGTCGGCGTACAGAAGGAGGAGGAGAGGGTTTCTACGGCGGAGAAATTCTGGGGAAAAGGCGGGGGTGAGAGGGGCCTACACAGTCCCGTTCAGGTCAGAGGCGTCCAACAGTGCGAAGGAAAAAAGGGAGAACGAGGGTGTTCTCAACCGATTGAAAAAGAAAGGGGGACCGCGAAAGATAGGGGGAATCTTATTGGAAATCTTTTGCGAGACTATAGGACCCCGAGAAGAATACCACTGGGGGATAATTTGGTGTCTATCTATAACCCGACAGGTAACTCGGGAGAAAGGAGGGGAAAAAGAAAAAGCATCTGAAAAAACAGGAGGGGGGGGAAAAAAAAAAAAAGTCTTAAGGAGGAAAAATAATTTCATCGTTTATCTGTTCGCGAAATTCCACGCGAGATACGAAGGATAAGAGAGGGAAGCGAAAGCGGCGATTAGGGGGGGAAATGCTCGAGGGAACAATCGAACAGGAAAAAGGATTTTCGCCAAATGTTGCGTGAGCACTTTAAATCTGAAGTAGGAATAGGGATTACAGCGTGGAACAGGGAGGAAAAGAAAGGAACAAACTAAAAAGGTACAAACGGCCCTTGGTCGAGGAAAAGTCGGCTCATCATCCTTGGAGGAAGGGAGGTCACATCCAGGTCGCCGAAGGGGGAGGTGGTTTGAGGCTTACTTGCCGCGTTTGGGGTGTCATCAAGCCGGCCAAGGAGAGGAGGGAGTCGGATAACCGGAAGGATAAGAATCGAAGAAAAATGAATGATGAAAATCGGGCCACGGGGGGAGAAAAAGGCTGGAGGTTCTCGAGCTCGCAAAGGGATGCAAAGATAAAAGGGGGGCAGAAAAGGCTGGTTGGAAGATCTCTTGGGAGGGCAGCAATACGAAGGGTGGGGCGACAGGGGGGGATTCAATCTGACCAGGTGCGCAATTCCAAGGTGATGCTATGATATCAGGAGGAGGAAACATGTGTCGACACTCTCGGGCGGGAAAAGGTAATCTTGGATTCGGTACAGAAAAAAAGAAATCTTCAGGAGAAAGTAACCTTACATCGGTGGGATTATATGTCTCTTCTTGAGGTAAGGGCGGAAAGGGGGCGGGACTCGCATTGAGGGAAAGAAGAAAGAATCGATTGGAAACTAATGGATAGATGTGTTCGTCTCAAAGTCGGAGGGCGAAAGGCCCATAAACAGGGGAGGATTCGTAGGGAGGGAACGTATTTACGACTGGAGAGTCTGGTTTCATCGCATAAATGAAAGAAGGAGTTGTTTGGTATGCGACAAAGACGAGACTACGAGAAAGATTAAGCCTTTAATAGCCGGATGGTTTGGACTGGAAAAACCGAAACTAGAGGAACATAATGTTTCGGAAATGGGGGGGGAAAGCTCAAAAAAAAAAAAAAGAGGGGACCGTAAAATAGGGCACTTCCAGCTGAGATACGTTGTCAGCAAGGAGGGAGAGAGTGAAACTGTAGGGCAAGGAAAAGAATTGAGGGAAGAATGATGGGAGTTTTTTTTCAGGCATCACTTAAAAGAAATGGTCATTGGAGACAATGATACTCAAGAAGAGGGAAAATCTAACAAAACTGTGTACTTGAGAAAATGACTCACCTAATAAGTGACTAAGAGTGGGGGGGGAGGGAAGTTCAAGGGTAAAGGACGTAAGATTGGCCAGTCGATCGCTAGTTGGGGCAAAATGGGGTTGGGGTCCCTCGACTGATGTCGATTCAGAAGGACCTGCCACAGTATTAATGAGGGAAAAGCAAAAACATGGCCAAGTTCTACCAGATCTGCAATAATTGCTGTAAAAGGATGCGAAATCCGGCTGGAAGTGCCCCTCTTCTCAAATGGTGGGTGGACTCTCATGAAAGGGGACTCGAGAGAAACAAAAGGTTAGGAGGGAGGACTTTCTATCAATGTGGGGTCCGAGTTAAAAACACCCCGACAGTGTTTGTAAAACTTCGATTCTCTTTCCGCGCGGGCTGTCGGGGAGATCCCTTGGCAAAAGAACTTGGGGGAAGGGGGGATTTTCAATTCCCAACGTCTTAAGGAGATGAAGATACGGAAAGGGGGAACCCAGCACAGGAGTAGATCGATCCAGAAAGAGGAGCTTGGGTTTGACAGGGGATGCCAAAGGGAGGGAGGCACAACTAGAGAAATTCTGTGGGAAAGTATTTCGCGGCTCGCTTCTGGGAGAGGAAAGAAGGGAGTTCAGGCGATGACGGAATTCCGGGGAACTAGTAAAGCGAACGTTAGAAGGATGTGTGTGCCGAAAACATTGATGGGCAGATACTATAAAAAGGGAAAAGAACTGAACCTGATCATGGTTAGGACTCAAGGAAGGAATTTCCACGTCTGATCGCTCTTAGTGCCAAGGTGAAAGAAAGAGGGGTGAGATTAAAACTGCACGTTGAAAAGAAAAGCAAGGGAACGTTTAAAAGGAAGGATACGACAAAAAAGCGACCAGGCTGAACGTTAGGGCGAGTATTGGCTGGAAGAAAAAACCGGGGCGTCTTAAATGAGATTCTAAAAAAAAAAAAAAATCTATACAGTGTGACATCCGCCGCTTCCGATTGCGAGCCTCGACGGGGAAAGTTTAGATGGCATGCACACGAAACGGACATGTCGGAAACTAAAAAAGGGGAGGGGGGAATTCGATAGAAATCGCGACTGACCGGCTCGCCGCCATTTTGGGTCCGGAAACTTGGTCCTCTCCCAAAAGATAGAGGGACCACGTGATCATCGAACAAAGGCAGGAGGACTTCTCAGAAAAAAGAGGAACTCTGGGTAAAAGATCTGTTCAATGTGATGAAGACATCCTAGCATATTTGGACGGGGGGGAGAAATCTTTTGGGTCGCAGGAAGCCGTGGGAAAAAAAAGCTGGAGTACAATTCCCGCGATCGAAACAACCATCAATGTCGAAAGAGAGGGAAAAACTGCACAGGGTCGAGTCAGGGAGAAAGACAACACTGCTGGGGAGCGGGGGGTGAAAGAGAAGTTTTCCTCATGTGTCAGGGGCAGAGAGGTTTGTTTGTAGGGAAAATGACGCCCTGGAAAGGGGAAGAATAATCTTTAAGAGTGACACCACTCGCTGACAGAGATAAAAAAAGGAAAATTGATAGAACAGACAGTGGGGGCAGCTACGTAGAGGGGTGGGAGAGAGCAGTTTAAAAGATCTTAGGGCTCCAAGATTCGATCCTGACGTTTCAGAGCGGGGGGTAAAGATGAATAAGAGGGGCAGAAAATCGAGACCGGTCTTAAGAGTCCAGCTTTCGTTGGCGGAACACAGCAAGGGAGCCGGATCGGGTCCAGACCCTGGAGAGAAGAGACTCTAAACGAAAAGGGAGAGGTCACTAGCTGATCTCGCGTTTGGCGGGCGTGGCGGGGGAATGAGGAGGACAGGAAAGGAAGTCGCGACTCTAGCTTTGTCCCAACTGATGGGGGGGGTCATAAGGAGAGATACGAAAGAATTTACAGCGTTACCGTCTAGAGTTGTTCTCTCCCCGCCATAAAAGGGCCAAGGGGGGGGGAGAGGAGGAAATTCCTCAGACTCAAAACTAACCCTGAGGGGGAAAAGGGAGGGGTGAGCACAATGGGGGGGGGGGGGGGGTTGGGGGGGGGGGGGTGTTGGAGAATCTGAACACCGCTCGAAAAGCAGTTGTTGGAGCTCATCCTGTCTTCTGAGAATCGCCAGAAACTTTCCTTGGGGGGATTAAAAGCGGGAGACTAATACATGTCAATTTCGAGAGAAGGGGGGTCATTAAAAAAGGGCAACACGCAGCTTCCGCATATGGACCTCAGGCA
>Ga0179593_1582874_pt1 | contig 10971 bp, 16 predicted proteins | sample CZODoug2_1_08_16_FD_185931 | JGI IMG/M metagenome (GOLD analysis project Ga0179593, IMG submission 185931) | Vadose zone soil fungal communities from Angelo Coast Range Reserve, California, USA - CZODoug2_1_08_16fungal (PacBio error correction) | ecosystem: Environmental > Terrestrial > Soil >...
AACAAAAAAAAGTCTCAAATATGGGATCGCCCTCTGCCCAAAGGCGAAAGAAAAGCATGCGCCTCCTTTAAGTTTTGCTCAGGAGGCTCAAAACGGACAAGACTAAGGGGGGAAAAAAGGACGACGGGGGAAAGGCGCCGCAAGGCCTGGTAGGTGGGTCAACAGGGGTTGTGAACTCACGGGGCAGGAACAGGGAAAAAATAAAAAAAGGAACAATTTAACAACACGTGGTTGAGACAAGGAACCCTCAGTCTTCACCCAGAATGGACATCGGGATTGCCAAGAAAGAGGAATTCAAAAGTGCCAAAGTCAATAGGGACAAAAACGCAAGTTCCACAGAGAAAGGAGGTGTCGGCGAACCTTTTACGGAAGGACAAGTGGGTTTGCACGAGGGATGCAGAAGAGGGAGGGAAGCCCTCAAAAAATCAAAACACAACTACCCAAACCCAAACCACAATCGAAAGGTAACGCCAACGGGTGCAGAGCAGCAGGAACTCAAAATGCGGAAAAAACGGGGGCGGGAAAAGAAAACAAGAAAGGCGTCACATCAAAAGCTAAATCCCAGAGGCCCATGCGACAACGCCCATAGCGCGACGGGCTCTCAAGAAAACACAAAGGGCAAAGAAGCAAAAGGGGGGGCCACCTTTGCTTCGACGGGAGGGAACCTGATTGGCACACGTTGAAAAAAAAATGAAGAGGGGGGAAAAAAAAAAAAAGCAAATCAGAAGGACACCCCCTCGACGGATTATTTGAGACTGGAAGCAGTGGGACTCAGAAAACAAGGGGCAAAGGAACTGAAAGGTTGCAAGTTCGTCAAAGGACACAACTTAAGCACGCAAAATTGCAACAAATCGCACGGGGACGCCTCGGGGATCTGAGAAAATGCGGGTCTATGGGGCTTTCGGGGATGGTTGCGGGGCAACGTTGAAATTAGCCGACCACAGGAAAAAAAATTACAAAAAAAAAAAAAAAACCCGAAAACAAAGGTTGCAACGGAATCTGGGGGGCTTCAAAGGTTTCGAGAGACAACGCGAGCACACAAGGAACCGAGGTAACGGAAAAGTGCGTATTACTCAAGCAACACCAAAACAACCCAGCGTGAAGGGGTCAGAAAAAAACCCGGCAGGAAAAAAATTATATGTTACTGTCGCCCCAATCCAGAAAGGGGAAGGTAAGGCCTGCCTCACAAACAAAGAAAGGAATTTGAAACACGCCAGGAGCTAGGGGATCACATTGCAATTCCTCCACAGAAGAAAAAGAAAAAAGAAAGGTGAGGGGTGGACGAAAAATACTCAAATAGAGGGGGGTACGAATGTGGGGACTCCTCCCGTAACACAGAAGGCAATCGAATCGCGTTGCAAACTGACCAAAACGAAGAAAAAAAGACACACCACATCTCCGGCGAACAAGGGGAGATGGACGCCAGTTGGGTGAAATTTAACCAAAACACACAAACAAACAGCCAGCCTAGCCTCCACAAACATGTCGGCCAGGGGGGCATACGCAAATCATCGTGATTCTAAGTGCGTACGTACCGAATAAACGAACAACTATTAAGGGGACCTGCTCAGGAGAAGGGATTCTCAGAAAAAAACTTACAAAAAATAAACAACCACAACAGCCGCGAACGTAGGCAATATTCTAATAGAAGACACAAACGGTGGAGAGCCACCCTGAAAAGTTCACTTTGGATGAAAGTCTGAAGGATAAAGCACGAAGGTTATTTAAGGAGCAAGGAGGGACCCTCCGGGGGAAAAGGGGGAGATCTGAAATATTCTTTTGAGGATCCAAAAAGAGAAGAGGGAAAAAACACACCAAAAAAAGAGCCTGGGGTGAAAAAAGGGGGCTGCCCCGGGATGGCAAAGGAAAAATCATACCAGAAAAAACGTACTTACGCGTTGGGTCTCCCCAAAACATAAACAGCAAAAAAAGGGGCCATCAAGGAAAAAATCAGAGTAAAAGGCTAGGGGTTACCGGGGGTGAGGAAACCTGAGGAAGGGGGGAAAAAAAACTACGGGACTGTAAAGAAAAAAAAAAAAATGAAGGAAGGACTGTCTACAGTATGCAATGGGGGGTTGAGGAGTCAGGCGGGTAGGGAAAACGGAAAGAACGACAAGGATCCTTCTTCACTGGGAAAAAATAGTTCCAAATTGGGAGAAGCCCAAGGAAAAAACCGGACTGACAGCCGATACAACCCCAAAGGGGCAGAACCACCAAAAAAGGGACCAGAACCGAACTTTGTTCGTTGGGGAGATAGCTGTCGCTCCTGACTGAAAGCCCTGGGGAAAAATGAACCCTAGCAAACGGAGGGAAAACGACGGGGGAGAAAGGGCACACTTTCAAAGGCGCAATGACGAAAAAAAGGAAAAAAATTCACAAATCAAGGCAAGAGGAGAAGAGGAAACGAGACATAACGAAGAGTGAAAAAAAAATCCGGAAATAAACCTTTAAAAAAGTGTTATGGGGGAAGAACCAGGAGTCCCTTTCAGGGGGAAAGGCAGGGAAGGAGAAAAACATGCACGTCACAAAAGCAAGATCACATCAAGTGGGGAAAAAGCAGTTTGGGAAAAAAAGTGAGACCAACTATGAAAAAAAATTTCTAAAAGGCAAGGATTCAAGCGAGTGGGCTAGAAATCGGAGGTGCGCTGCTGGTTCCCGGAATCTAATTGACACCAAGGGCTGGAAACATAGGTCAAAGGGAACGAGAGTGAGGACTCTTTTGGGAAAAAAGAAAAGGGAAAGGAAAATAGAGTTTTGCGGAGGCGTCTTGAGCGTCCGGAAAGACAAGGTTATCTCGGAGAAACACCAGAAAAACGGAAGGGAAAAAAAGAGAAGATCCATGTTACGGAAAGAGACAAAAGACCGAAACCAGTAGGGAAAACTAGAGGCTTGGGGAAAAAAAAGGAGCAGTACCAAAGGCGAAGCAAACACAAGGAACGAATTGTGGGAGAAAAAAGAATTTTACAAGGAAACGACAGAATAGAACGGTCAAAAAAAAGGGTGCTGCGAAACAACTAATAGCAATAGGGGACACATCCAATTGTGGGTGGTGTCTCACTTGGGGCAAACGACGGTCAGCCCGTGAATCGGACTACTGTTGGAAGAGAAAAGACAAAAAAGATCGGGGAATGTTCATCACAGGAGTCAAGGTGATAGAGGAAGCTGGGTAAAAAAGAGGGCGTGGCAAAAAAGTACAATCAAAGGCTAAACCTTTGGGAAGGGGGGGGACACGGCATGCCCGGGAAAGGGGGACCCTGGAGAAACGCGATGTTAGGAAAAGGGTTTGCGATCGGACGAAAAAAGGGAACAAAAGACAGAAAAGTGGGGGGGAGGAAGGAGGGGTTGGAAAAGACAAAAGGGGGGGGGGGATCGCTGAAGAAAGGCCGCAGGATCTTACCTGAGCGGGGATCGCAGGTGCGTCGAGGGAAACGACGAAAGGGTCTGGGGAAGAGAAGAGCCTCCACTACAGAAGGGAGGCAAACCAACATCTGATAGAAAGAAGGAAGCACGTTAAGTAAGGGGAGGGAAAGGTTTTCCCATCCGAAAGAAGAAAATCCGTTGACAAAAAAGACGGGCGAGGGGGATGAATGGGGGCAGGGGGGGGGATATTTCTTCGTGGAAGGTTCGGAACAAAAAACGCGTAAGTATCGGGGGGGCTGATAATCCCGACCAAAAAGATCGCAAGGGGAAACCTAAGATGCGGATCAGAAGAAAAAAATAAGCGATCGACATGGGTTGTTAGGGGGAATCTCCAATGGGGAAAGAAATAAAAAAATGACTGCAAGACACCTGATCTTGAATCGGAAGGAACCCAAATTACAGGGGGCCAACAGGTTGGGGCGATGCCCCGTTGAAATTCTTTTGAGAAAGGTGCACTGGCGAGCTCGAGGGGAAGGGGGAAGAAAAAACGGCGAAGGACAAACACACGGAGAAAGCCAAAAGCGACATCCGCGTGTCAGGGTCCGTACGAGAGAAACGAGATTGGCGTATGGGAAGGTTTCAAAAGAAAACGAAAAAGGCCCGGTACCAGAAACTCAAAGGGATAGAAAAAAATTGGAGAAAACGGGGGCGTTTTCTTTGAAGCGATCGATTGCCTCTAAGAATTTACGAAAAACAACCTCGGTAAGCCAGGGAGAAAAAGTAATCGGGGGGGGGGGTTCCGGGAACCAAAAAGAAGAAATAAAAGCGGACGAAAAAATCCAAACGTAAGTGATGGTGAAGATCAAAGACGTTGAGGAGCCGAGACATGAAACCTCTGAAGGAGAGGAAGTTACTAGGGGGCCAAGAAGAAAACAAAAGATGGCAGCGGAAGAACAGAAAAGCATACAGGGAAAATAGGAGGGGTGGGGATAGGGAAGATGTTGGAGCAAGGACATACATGAACGATCTAGCCCCCTAGGCCAAAAAACTGGATGAAGTGGATCAAAAACCGGGGTGGACTTGGCAAGTCTCTCATTCCCGAGAAAACTGCGACAGACACCATGAGGTCAAGAGAGTAAGGGACGGGAAAAGGGCACTAAGGAGGGATAGGTCGCCGTTTGCGAAGTAAAACTTGCTTGGGAAAGAGGGGGCAAAAAACGAAAACCTTTTCAGTAAAGAGACAAGGGGGGGGAACTAAAAATATACTGCTTCCGCTTCACATAAGGCGAAGGAGAAGGCAGGGCGTTCAAAAATCAACAAGAGTGGACCCTCAGGTTTCACCCACACGTCGGAAAATTGGGGGCCAATGAACACGCACAGGGGAGAGAAGAAAACAGAAGGAATTCAAGGGACGCCAAGATTTACTCTTGTGAGAGACTGAGGGGGATAAAACAGCGGCGGTCGAAGAACAGTGGAAAACGTAACTCCACAACTGTGGTTCCTGTAAGGAACCTCCAGATAAAAAAGGCGAAAAGGGGGAAGAGGGAAAATTTGGGGGAAAGATACTGCAACCCCATCCACGGCAAAAATTCAGCTCGGAAGTTTCGGGGGGGTAACCTAAAAGGGGGGTGGACTAAAAGGGGCCGCAGAAGAAAGAGAGGAAACATGGGATTTGACCAGAAAAGGGGGGGAAATTGCAAGAAGGTAACATCTCGAGAAAGGGTTTCCCCTTGTAGGGAACCTCTTTGCGGGAAATCTGGTGGGCTTAGGGGGAAAAAAAGGGAAATGAACAACGGTGAAGAGCTAAAAAACGATGAAACAATAAACTTCGCAAAGCCTTGTGCGGAGAGGGCAACAGGAAGTCAGAGAAAAATTCTGGGGGGGGCCTAAAAAAAAAGGAAAAGGAGAGAAAAAATTAATAGACAGAGGTTTCTCGCCTTAAAAGGCGGAGCCAATCCTCCGGAAAGTTTCGTGTGTCCCAAACTTGGTGGAACGTAGAAAAGCGCAGAAAGGGGGGACGAAAGGACGTGGGGGTTTGCGGCGACGAAGGGGACCGGTCGAATTGGGGGGAAAATACTACCGGCATAAACCAATGTCAATCCAACGAGATCTCAAACCAACCCACAAAGGAGGGGGGGAAAGGAGAGACGTCTTGAAAATGGGGCCAGGCCGGTATCAACAGTGAGACACGACAAGGAAACATTGGCTGCCCAACCACCAAGATCATCAAAAGAAAGGAGCAATCTCAGAAACAGAAAGGGGTAGAGGACAAAACTGTGACACACGGCAAAAAAAAAAGTGAAGGAGAAGCTCAAGCAAGGAAAAAGGGAAAGAAAAAAAAACAAGGACCTATAGTAAGGTAAGGTTTGTTCCTCAGTTCGCCAAAGTGTTATGGAAAAAAATGGGGGAGGGGAAAAAGCGAAGGGAGGGCACGAAAAAGCAAAAGAAAAGTGGCGACTAGGGGGGGAAAGTCGGGGAGGGTACAGAGAAGAAAAAAGGGCGCAGTGGATCTCAGGTTTAGGGGAAAAAGGACAACAGAAAGAGGGGAATACAAAAAAAGGTAGGTTAAGAAGGACGCGATGCAATCAGGGGCGAGAAATCCTCATGTTAAAGTCAATCGATGAAACTAGAATCATGGTGAAAGAGAATTAGGGAGAGGAAAAAAGGGAAGAGGGAGGGGCAGAGGGTCATCCGCCAGTAATCGATGTTTGAACTCCTAAGATTCAAAAGGAACCACGGGCTTACAGGAAAAAAACAGTGGGAGGAGGAAAAAGGTGGAAAAAACAGACTGGGGTGCTCCCTAAGGAGTGAGGAATAAAAAAACGAGAAAAAAAGACATAAAGATGGCGGGTAAAAAAACACATGCTGCGCGGGATCTACCATAACTGAGAAAGAGAGAAGGAAAATGTTGGGTCAGGGGGGGGACAAAAGGGGGGGAAACCGGATTTTTGCAACTCCGGGGGTTCCCCGAACCAGGGGGGACAGGAAGAGGAACGAAAACAAGAGAGGAGGATTGGTGTGAATCGGAAACAAGGTAGAGCCCACCTGGGGGCGCTGGAAGATTTGGCAATCAGAGGGAAGCCGGGAAAAAATACACACAACACCGGAGGAGGGCACAGACTCCGAAATAGGAGGATGAAATAGTTTCGTTACTGCCACGTTGGGAGGAATGAAAAACAAAAGGAATGAAACACAAACGGGAAGCGCACCTGGAAAGGCAAACATACGTTTGGCAAAAATAGGGAAGAGGGGGGGGAAAACGTGAAACATAGAGAAAGGGACACACAGAACAATACGAGCTAACAACCGCAGCAAAGAATGTTTAACGGGCATCGGTAGGCGAAAAGGCGGAAGATTACGGGGGGGACCGTGCGGCCCGCTCCGGACATAAAATTAGGGGGGGTGATCCAACAAAGTCAGAAGCAAAGAAAAAAACGGTCGATCTTCACAAGAGACAGGGCAAAAGGAAAGGTAGGTCCCATGCTTATCGGAAGGGAAAAACAGGAAGGGCTTGTACTCCCAAAAGCACTGCAAAAGTAGCGGGGGGGGTACGAGGGTGGTGCTTAGAACAAAAAAACTAGAGGACGAAAGAGACTCAAAAAGGAACCAAACCGATCTCATCATAACAGAGATGCCATGCCGGAGGGAAGGAAAAGGTTAAACCCCCCCGTTCCGACCAACTCAAAAAAAGGAGCGCCCAAAGTGCCTAAGCAATAAAAAGACAGGACACGCGGCTTGGCCTGCGCTAACGAATGAAGGAGAGGGAAATGACTCACATGACAAAAACACATCCCGGGCAGAATCCAAAGGGGGAACTCAAAAAAAAAAAAACGTGAGCACCACGACAGAAAAAAGCACCCGGGAAAGCCACCTGAAAAAGTAATGTGCTGAAGGTCCCATTGGGGAGAGAAACACATGAAAAAAATGTTGTTGAAGTACCAGGGGAAGCAAGGGGGGGCAAAACGAACGCCCAAAGGGAGATCTGCTCACTATTCTTGCGGTAGCCAGGAAGAAGAAGGAATAAATAAAAGAGCTTGTCTACAACCGTGCGATGAGGCCTGGGGGGGGTCTGGGCGAAAGAAGAACCAAACAGTGAAAAAAAAAAAAGGCGGGTTGTGGGCCAGCTGAAAAGAAGATCGACATCCCAGAGGGCCCTCATACAATGGGGACAGAAGAACTGGTAAGGGTAAAACGGGGATGGGAAAACCGGAACGGACTGGGAAACGAAAAGGGACTCTCTAACCGCAACGGGGGGGGCCTCTAAACAAGAACTCTCTACAGAATTAAAAAGACAATGTAAATCAGAAAAATAGGAAGGAAAACCGGGGAAAAAAGACGGCTGGGGGGGGGACCGGGCATACGGTCTACGCACCACCCTGCGGCACAGCCTCAAGTGAAACGATCCATGAAACGACGAGACGATAAATGGCAAAATAAAAAGAAAAAAAAAAAAGTAAAACCAAACGGTGGGGTTGTAGTTCGGGTTTGGGGGTGGACTATCTTTCCGCGAGAAACGTGGGTCTTTCGGGGAAAATGACCAGACGAGGGTGGAAAAAAGGGGGGGGGCGCTGGAAGGGAAAAAAAGTCAACAGGCCGAAAACAAAAAAGTCCCAAAGGGAGCCCCACCGGAACGATCTGTAAGAAATATTCCAAAAGAAAAACTCATTATGAAAAAAGAATCACAAAAGGGAGGGGGAAAGAAAAGGGGAGAGCAGATCGCCAAAAAAAGTAGTAAGCACGTCACGAGTCCAAGCAAAGAATACCTCAACGGGAGCGATCGTTTGGAAAATGGGTGGAAAAAAGGATGGGTGAATGGGAAAGAAAGCACAGAACTTGGCGAGAGCCACGGTGCAGCTGCTTCGTCCGGAAATTTCTAAAATGACTCAATGAGGGGGCTAACAACAAGAAGTCTTGAAAAGAGGGAACTGCAAGAAGAAAAGAACTCGGGGGGAAGGAGGTGCGGGTTCTTTGAGAGTCGTAAGAACATTGGGGAAGATCGCTCAACAACAAAAAGCAACGGAAGGGAGAGAAACAATGTCGGGGAAACACGGAAGACCGCCACCAATAAGCCGAGTAATGTCTTTGAAAGAGCAAGTACAAGAAAAAAGACGACAGGGGGAGACCAGAGGTGATTTGGGGGGGAGGGGAGACGAAAGGCATATACGAGAAAGAACAAGTATGGTCGGGGGCCAAAAAGACAAAAAAAATGGGGGCAATCATTTTTGGGGCATCACTGGGGGGGGGGAAAAAAACGATCGCAGCCCTTTGAAGAATGAAAAAAAAAGGGAGAGAAGGGCAGGGATCCCATGTCAAGAAAGGGCAGAAAAAATTTGGTGATAGAGGGAGGCTTCATAATTAGGGTCGAAGAAGAGAAAAGAAGACTCAAGACTCTTGGGGGGGGGACTTGGGTTGGGTCAAAATGCATGCCTGAGCGGACCCTTAGCAGAAAACGCGTTATGAGCACAACGTTTTGCGAAAGGGGGAAGTCATTGTTGGAAGAAGAAAAAGAAAGAGAGGAAAAACCAAAGCGGGGGGGAAGACGTTCGGGAAAAAACAGGGGTTGTGGAAGAGAAGTCGTCGCAGGAGAAAGTTCACACCTGAGCGTGGCGCATGTGCGTCGATAGCAGCTAAAAAACAGGAAGTCAAAAGTAGTACAGTACTTAGGAAAGGACAGATGGAGAAGTCTGTAGAGAAAAGAGAGAAGGAAGAAGTGCACAGTCCTTCAGGTCGAAGGAGGTAACCCTATAAAACTGCTCAGGGTAGCAGAATGGAAAAAGCGGACCAAGGGGGGGGAGAAAAAAAGGAAATCGTTTCTTTTCGGAATTGGGCGCAAAAACGCGTAGGTAAGGGGGGAGGAAATACGGGAAAACAGGAAAAGAGGACAAGCGTCTTGGGGGAACAGAAGGGTTTGAAATCCCTGGCAAAGATAGGAAAATCGAATATACCGGGGGCGTTAGGTTGCAGAGTCCTTGTGAAAATAAAAAAAAGGGGGCATGCCAAAAAAGGCGTATGAAAATCGCCAAACCGACTGTTCCGGGACTCTGCCAGGTGCGACTTTCGAGGACACGAGAGTAGAAGAAAGGGGGGGGGGGGGGATGCTTGAAAAGTGGGGTTGGGGTTAGCATCCATCGGCCCGGTCATCTGAGCTCACCCCTTCGAGTGGAGGGCTCAGAGAAGATGGGGACCAAGATGGCGGAAGGACGGAGGGTCTCAAGCAAGAAAATCTCCCCGTAGGATAGATCCTGGGTATGGGAAAATGAGGAGAGACCGGGAGGAGGGGGTGTGGAAGGAGATCGATTGCACATGGACCTTAACTTTCGAAAAATCCAGTACCCTCGGGGCAGTGATGTAACGGATACACGCAGGATCTGGGGGGGTTTCTTCAGGGAAGGAAAAGAAAGAAAGAGCACATGGAAAGGCCTAAAAAGGGTGAGAGAACTGAGGGACATGAAACCTCTGTGGGGAAGAGGGTACAATATACGGTTTTTAGGTCCCGAATGGCTGAAACACCAAGGAAGGATAAGGACATCAAGTTAACAGGCATGCGGTTGTATAGGCGGGTTGGAGCCATCAAGGGGGAGGAAAAAGATGAAAATGTTGTTTTGCTCAGGGGTGCGCCTTCCGTGGGGGGGTCCTAAAGAAAACAAAATGAAGTCACGGGAAACAACAATATCCTGGCCAATGGGAATCGGCTTAATATGCGTGAAACACGGGAAATCAGGAAAAAGGCAGTAGGCTTCCAGGGGGTAGGAACAGAGAAGCACTTTTTTGTCAGAAAAAAAAAGGCAACCAGGGGCCTGAATATGTCCGCAAGTCAAAGAATCGGAAAAGAGTGGCTCGGGGGAGCGTGCAGCCAAATCACATCACTGAGTGCACAAGTCATTGACCCACGGACAAATTTGCGCCGAGAAAGAAAACGGGGGGGGAGTATTCCAAAAAAGAAAAGGAAAGATTGGGCCCGCCCAATAATGACTGGAGTGATATCGCTGAATGAGCTTTCTTGGAGGGCAAATAGGGGTGCAACGTCCGAACAGGGATTCCGGGAAAATGCTACTGGGCCGTGTCAGTAGGGAGCATTGGTCGAGGGCCTTGGCTGGAGAGGAGGCACGAAGCCAGTAGTGGAAGCAAAAAAAGAGACGTTTTTTCAGAACCTACTGCTCTTACGTGGGGGGGCCTCACCGAAAGGTAAGCGATAAAAGGAGGCTCGCGGGATCATGGCCTTCGGCAAGGGGGGGCCCCGGGGTAACCTCTTTGCGGGAGAATGTGCCCGGGGTATGGGCAAGCTCCAAAAAGAGTTCCAACGACACGCAAGATCTACAAAAAGGAAAAAACAGGAGACGCCACGGAAACCGGGGGGGCCACGGCGCCAGAAAAGACGGCTCAACAGGGTAAGGTCTTGGTCCTGACACCCGGGATCCCTAGGAAAAAAAAAGGAGGGAAAAGATGGGGGACTGACAAAGCAAGCATAGGCGGAGGACAAAGGGGAGAAGGGCTAGTGTCAACGTGTTTTGTTGCAGTCGTAAGAAGCTCCGTGTGCAGGGGAAAGGCCTGGGCGTGGGAGAAAACGGAACCTTCGGAATTGAAACAGGGAATTGCCCCAATGGCAGACAA
>Ga0179593_1587478_pt1 | contig 10971 bp, 14 predicted proteins | sample CZODoug2_1_08_16_FD_185931 | JGI IMG/M metagenome (GOLD analysis project Ga0179593, IMG submission 185931) | Vadose zone soil fungal communities from Angelo Coast Range Reserve, California, USA - CZODoug2_1_08_16fungal (PacBio error correction) | ecosystem: Environmental > Terrestrial > Soil >...
CGAAGAAAAAGGTGCCAGGGGGTGACGAGAAGACAGCGATGTCACAGAGGGGAGGCAGAAAGGCCGTCGACCCGCGCAGGAAGATCAACCTCGGGACGCTCCATTTTCTAGAACGCAGCGACCTCTAAATAGAGAAGGGCCAAGAAGTGGTAGAAACCTGCCGGGGGAAAGCTGATTTAACAATCGCGAGTCTGGAAGTGTATGTTCATGCTAAAAAACCCCCGCGAGGGAAGGGGGACGCGGAGGACGCGAGCCGGTGGGGGTGGAGCAACACTTTGTTCTCGGCCGAAGCAAGAAATGCTTGTATCTCTGCAAAAGGGGACGAAATCCCGCAGGAAGGAAAGTGAACGCGGAAGGAGGAAAAATCAACATTTTAAATCAAAGCATGTTAAACCGGACTCAGACATGAATAAGGAGCCGGCACCTTAAGCCAGTCGAAAGCCGGCGGCAGGGCCCGGCGAATAGCCGAAGTACCCAGGAATATGACCCGTCGGAAAGCGCAAGTTTCCGCGTAACAGGGGGAAGGGGAGGATCGGAGGATGCGACGGGAAAAAGGGAAGGATCGAGCAAAAGAAGGAAAATTGGCGAGGCCCGAATAGCAAACGCCGAAAAATCGACCTCCGCATCGCGCGAATTTGATCTTGTGCCACCAAGAGGGGGGAAGAATCGCCAGAAAAGTAGCTGGGAAGGAAAGCTACGCCGAAAATGCGAAAAGCCCCGAACGTTGTATTTGGGGACGGAGGAGTCGTTCTCGTCCGGTAGTCTATTCCGCGGGAAGAAAGGTCCGAACGCAGGAAGGGGATCATTCGAGCAGGGTGGAAAGAGCTGCGCCCCGACCGAGGCACGCAGAAAAAGACAGGACCTGTTTCTCTGGAACCGAACACACAGGTAGCCCGGCCAGGCGACGTACTCGGGGGAGGGGGGGAAGGGTCAAGAAAAAAAAACATCATGAAGGCTGGCCCTTAATCCTGTCAGTCAGCGCCTGCAAGCCGAAAGAAATCAAAGTGTGGGGGCATTGGGGAACCGCCTACTTAAGGGGGCACGGTAGAGTCGGGGCTCCCGAAGCGCGTTATTCTGTCTCTTATAGGCCCTGGGCTCTAGTCAGCGAGGGGGGGGTGGAAGAGAGTTGTCAGGACGTGGGACGGCATTCATCCGTGATCTCGTCATCTTGGGTGGAAGTAAGCATGGATGAAGAGAAAGGGAGGGTGGGGGGTCTATGGGGCGAGGGGGGAGACGGGCCCGAGCGGTCGAGGAAGGAAAGTGGTAGGGGGGGGGGGGGGGTGGAATGGGGTGGGTGTTTTTTGTTGGTGGGGGGTTGGGGGGGAGAGAGAAAGGATGGGGGTCGCTAGAAGGAAGGTGGGGGTGGCAGGGGATCGACTGTGGACGGAGGCGAAGGTTCCACTCCGGGGGCAAGGTGTTCGGGTCGGCCGATGGGTGATAGTCGAGGGCAGTGAAGATCACGGGAGAACGGCAGTGAGCACGTTCTGATGGAGGGAGTAGGGGGGCACGGGCGAGATGGGGCGAGCCACACGAAAGGAGGGAAGAAGATCCAGCTATAAGAAAACCTTAAGTGACCGAGAAACGGAGTCGATCAGAGCACCATCGCCCGGAACTTCCCGAGAAACCCCGGCGGAAGAAAGTCTGCAATGACAGGGGGCGGAGCACACGCGACCACTCACAGACAAAGAAAAGGAAGACAGCATCATTAGGAAAAGTGAGCACCACGAAAAGGAAAAAGATGAATTGTTGGAAAAGAACGCCTCTTTCTACGATGGAGACATCGAAGCGGCCATCCCCGATCAAACCAGACAGAGGGGAGGGATGTGATCTCTTGCTCGTCAAAAGGGGGCTTCTCGTCGCATGGGGGAAGAAAAGGAATCCTGAGTTTTCTCATGAGGGGAAAAGCAGACCACGCGAATAAAAAAAGGCAAAAGGACGACCTTTTGATGTAATTGTGAAAGAAGGGAAATTTTCTGGGAGAGCGTTTCTTACAAGGGAGAAACGAAGAAAAAAAGCCATTTGAGCAAGAAAGAGAGAACAACAAAGGAGGATGAAAATAATAGAGATGACCTGCAAAAAGAAAAAAATCGCTAATATTGGGAGTGAAGGGTCGCACTCCGTAATATAAAAGGAGAAACTCTCTGGGACCATGGAAGCAAAGGTCGAAGGAACAATGTTCGTAAAGCTGGGGGAGGGTGGAGAGGGCGTTCGGTAAAGAAGAGCAAACGGGGATCGAGCGGGGGAAGGGAAGAGCCAAGGAAGGGGGGGGGTTTGCCGGAGAAATGGCGGTAAAAAAGCAAGATGAATGGCCGCTTCGATTAAAATAAAACCGAAAGGGAGGGTCGACCGGTCCGAAAGGCCTCAAAGGGTTCTGCAAAGGGCCGAAACACGGTGGGCTGTCTAGGTTATGGGGAGGGGGGAGAGGTCGGGGGCTTTCACAGACGGTCAGGAGTCTTCCGCTTGTTGGGCGGGGGGGGAGGTGGGAAAAAGCGCAATGGGGAGGCCTCTGCTTAAGCGGGGAATAAAAGACGGATCGATCTGGCCGGGGGAGAAGGGGGGAGAGCCGGATCGAGAAGGACGGGTGGCAGGGGGGGAAGGATTGGACAAGCACGGACAGGGCGTTCGCGACGTCGCGGAGCGCGCAGATCACGGGGAGCAGATCGTGAATAGCCGGTCGCAAAGGGACCAGAGAGAAGAAGATCTTCTTAGGCACACGAGTAAGTCTTACGCCCTGTTAGAGGTAAGCAGGAAAGGGCGATACCGGAACTTGTCCAAATGCTTTTCGGCAAATCCCTGCCACCCCGAGTAGCAATGGCGAGCTGCCGGGGAAAAATGGTGTGGGGGCTTAGGCAAAGGTCTGCAGACGGGTCGGTTCAGAGCTTAGGGTTCAAGAGAGTTTCCGGAACAAAGGGCCGGGGCCAAATGCAAGTCTCTGAGAAATTTCTTCAGAGACGAGAGGACTAATCACTTCCGCTCCTACCTCAGGCCTATTAAGAAAAAGGAGTCAAAGGACACTCCATGCAGTTGCTGGAGAAGGGAAGACGATGTCGAAAATGAACCCGAGCCTTCGGCAGAATCAAAGGTACCAAAGCTCGCGTGCGCTGTGATGAAGGGCGTTGCTTCTGCGAAGTGGCCGGAAGGAGAGAACACCTAATCTTGGCGAGTATTCGACAATGGCTTTCTTAAAACGAGTCATCCCACACCGGGTTACTCTAGAACCGCCCAACGTGTTCTGAAAAAGGTTTAAGGAGAAGGGCTCCGACGCGTCAAATCACAAAAGATTTTGAAGGCCTGCGCTAATTAAGAAAAAGAAGGACTGCGGGGAGAAAAGCCTTGTCCAAGTGGCTTTCTTTCCCGAAAGGGAAGGCGGCAGATCCTCTGAGAGAAAAAGGGGCGGTAGTTCTTACGGGGAAATCAGTGGGATGAGAAGAAAAAAAACTTGAACTTTTCGAGCCCGGCAGGAGAGTGACCTAGTTTCAGAAAAAAAAAACACACAAGCGGGCGGATCTCAAAAGAAAATGTTTTAAAGAACCCTTATAGAAGTTCCCCCGCCGCGATCAAGGGAGGATGATTTGGGAAGAGAATGCCCTAGGAAATAGCGTCAAGTCGATCAAAAGAAGGGGGGACAGTTCTCTCGTCAAGCCCAGCTGAAAGACGGCGGTTATTTTCTAGGTCGAGCGGCAAGAGGAAAAAAACCCGGCAACCAAAATCAACGCGGTGAATCCTGCGCGGGCGGGGGGGAGAGGGAACACGATTGAAAGCAAGAGAAGGAACCCAGGAGCACAATCCCCCCCGCACCTTTTCATTTCCTCTCCAGCAATGGAGAAATCATCGAAAAAAGAGGAGGAGATGATCGAGGAGAATCTTTTCTCGGAACGATAAAAAAGGTGAGGGAGTGGTAACGGGGGGGAGATCGAAGAAAGCCGGGGAAAGAAGAGACCATGGAGCAAGAATGATCAGCACAGAGGACAAGTGCTGGTGCCGCTAATGAGAGGAAACGGCGCGCGACCGGCGAAAATAAGGAAGAAACGGTATCGGGAAGCCGTTGTATAGACTTGAAAAGCGCGATCGGCTACTTGGAGAGCCACACACCTCCAAGTGAGCGGGTGCAGCGAGTGGAAAATCGCCAGGCTTTCAAAAGGTTTCTCGAAGAGCAGCCATGCTTATCGAGACTAGGGGAACGAAAAAAGGGGGAACGGAACGCGCAAGATACAGGGCGTCGCCCGCCATAAAAACTGATTTCAAGGTAGAAAAATGTCCCGGCACGCAAGGGGAGCAGAGAAAAAACCGGGGAAAAAATCAACGTGAAGGAGGTCTCGCCAGCCGGCGGGTTCGCGTCTAATACACATAGCCTGGGGGGGGTGTGTGGAATATGACCGGGGAGTAGGAGCCCAGAAAGAGAGGGGAGTAACAGGACGATCGGGCCGCCAATTTGTATGCTCGAAAACAAGGGGATAAATTCTCGCGCACCCAGAAAGGAAATTGGAAGAGATCATCTCGCTGAAGACAACGGCAGAAAGACAGAAGCTAAGCATGGCAGAACCTACATTGAGCGCAAAGGGGTTCATTCAGACCGGACTGCAAAATTTATGAGAACTTTCCGGGAAGTGAATTAATCAGGGTCGGAGAGTATCGTCCTTTATTGAAGAGACCTCAACTGGAAAAAGAAAACAGGCTTGCAAAGGAGCCTGGGGAGGCCGAGGCATGTGAGTGCCAAAGAGGGCCCCTCTACCCGGAAGAAGGAGAAGGAAGACTGGAAAGACTAAAACATTTCGCACTCGGGACGTCAGGCAGGGCTACATCTGTTTGCATACTTGGGCGAACCAGGTTATGCGCTTGGCCCCGGAGAAAGAAGGATCGCCGAAAACTCGACAGTCCGACTTTGCATTGGAAAAAGAGATCTGACTAAGTCTCGTCGAGGCGGCGACCGGATTTCCGCCACTCGTGGAGGGAGGCGCTCCTCGAGAAGAAGAGCAAGAGAAAATGGGAAAAAAAAGGGAAAAAAAAAAGGAGAGCATTCACCGGCCAGAATCCACCCGATCGATCATAGAAGAGAAAGAAGCCCGCGGAAACAGAGAAGAGGGAAAAAGAAAAAACACCAGCGGCCAGACAGAAAAATGTGGCGGGGAAGCGAAAATACAACTCACCTCCAAGCCACGAAATAGCAATCGAGAAACCGTGATCACCAAGAAAAATGATGCAAGAAGGTGGGGGTCTACCCTCCTCTGAAGGGAGCTCATGAAGCTGCAGACGATCCAAGATGTTATCTCGGTCAAGGAAACAGGGGGGGGATGCGAGAAACAAAGTCAAAATAAGGAAAGGGATCCCGTGGAGAGCGCTTGAACCGCACGGGACCAACGAAAAAGGCCAGCTTTACTAACATTGTGGTTGGAACATGGGCCAATTGGGGGGAAGAGGAGGACGTTTCTTCCAAGGGGAGGAATTGATGAAGCCAAGGAGGGAGGTCCATTTTCGGGACACGGGTCAACAACGTTACTGGAGTAAAGGAGAACAATGGCCCGAAGAAAGAGGGGATCTAGAAAAGAAAAGGTATAGCTCTCTTGGAATAAACGCTCAGAGAAAAGGGGCCCCAAGTGAGCAGGAGGGGGAAAAAATGTGAGGCCGCGGTGGGGAGCGGGGTAACAAAGAAAAAAAAAAAAAGGCGTAGAGCCACGGGATCAGATCAGAATTGGGAGTAGAAGAGCAGAGAAGCCCCACGAAAAAGATCAGCTATTGCGGTGCGTACTAGAGATGAGAACAGACGAGCATCTGCGGTCCTACCTGGTCGACCAAGGAAGAAGAGCAATCATCGTTCTGAGGCCTTGTCGTGGGGAGCCTCCTTAATGATATTACGTGGCGGCTGCGTTGGTCTTTGTGCGAAAAAGCAAGAAAAAGTCATTGTCTATCATACGCCGCTGGGGGGAGGGGGGGCGGGGCCGTTCGCTCATAGGGAGAGAGAAACGCTGATCGAAGAAAGGGAGTATCGAATGCATTGATCAAGAGGGCGTTGTGTCTGCATCCCGGAAGCGCTATCAGCTTTCGCTTGCCAGCAAAGAAAGCTCCATCGGCGAAAAAAGAGAGAAGAAAAGGGAGGGGGGACGGTTCTTTCGAAGAACAGACTCGCCTTTTGGCACAATCTCGGAGGACGGCCTGTTCGAGTAACCGACACAGGAAGTCGGCAGTATCCCAAAGATCATGGGAGAAAAGGAAAAAGAAAAAGGTCGCTACTTCTAGTCAGCCGGGCGAAGAGGGGCCTTCAGGCGGAGGAAGGGTCATGCGCTTCAAAAGGGGCGGGGCGCCTGAGGGACATGATCAGATGAATCAAAAAGCCTTCCGGCGGCCGGGACCCCCTATCATGGGGCGGAGGAAGCGGCAACATCAAGGGACGAGAAAAACGGGAACAAGGAGTTTGGAGGAAAATTGACGCGGCAAGAGGTCGTCATCCAACAAAAAAAAGATGGGCCGAGCCGGAGAAGACGAAGGGCAAATATAAAAGAACGATTCAGGATCTGATTACGAGGGGGGGCGCCGATTATCGCTGCTCGAATGGACTGGTTCTCGAGAAGAAGGCTGGAAAAGGAAGAAAGCACCGAGAAGAGGAAAGCGCGCCTGTCGGACTGGTTTCGGGAAAAATGGTAGCCACTAGAATAGAAACAGGGAGGAGTGGAAACCTTCCGCCGGGATGGAAGCGGCCTTGCCGACTGGAAAATTGTGGGCTTTCGTGATTAAGGGGGGACATGACCCCGAATCGAACGGAAGGGCTTGAGGGGGGGGGTTGATGGCGCATCCGGGAAAAAGCTGTCGAGTAACCTACCTGTCGTGACCGAGGTGGCATCGGAAATAGAAAAAAGAAAAGAATAACACAGTGGTTTCAAAGCAAAGGAGAGAGAGAGGGGTCAAAAATCCGGACTATCGCGGGAAGGGTTTTTGAAGAGCTGCCCTACAAGGACAATCTCGTATGGAAAAAGTTCTAAAAGGCAGGGGGAAAAAGATCGCCTCCCTGCAGACTGCAAGGAGGAAGCGGGAAAAAACGGCCAGGCGGCAACCAAAGCACTAAAAGCGGTGCTTGATCCTGAAAGTGGGGACGTCAGGAATTGGAGGAGAGAGTCACCGGAAATAACTGGCATAAGTTAACGCGGGGAAAGAGGGGGCGAGCCTCTCATCTCTCTCACCAGGAGGGGGGCAGGCTACGCCCTTGCCTGGGGGGGGGGAAAGTTTAAACGTCGCTATTTGAAACGAGACAATGGCACCCGGCAGGATCACACAGAAGATTTTTCCGCGAAAGAGAGACCGCCTTCCTGCAAAGAGGAAACTCAAACCCGCCCTCGATGGTCGGATAACAGCAACCAGTTTGATCGACTTAAAAACAGCGCTCTCTAAGGGTATGCACATAGAGAGAATCCGCGAAAACTCTCGGGATTCGCGCGCTATACCGGTGGGGGGAAGCCACTTGGACGATTCCGCTGAAAAAAGAGGGTTTAGAACAATAAATCCGAGGCATCTTCGCGCAAGAGTCCAAGGAGCTCCGCCAATCATCACATTTACACGCCGGGGGGAAGAGGGCCGGCACTCGATCTCGGGAGAAAGCAGGGAAGAACCGAAGAAAAGTACAAAGGGCCTTCTTCAGGTGTGCAGGCACGAATCCTAAGCGTCCCCAGTTGGGAATATGTACCGGGGTTCTCAATCAAAGAGAAAAGGATCGTCTTTGCTAAGAAAAGACCAAGGTGTTATGCAAAAAAAGGAGGATTCTAAAAGAAATTGGAACCTCTGATCAATCGGCGGCAAAACGCTCGACTCCTCATACGAGAGGGATCTGTTCCCTGGGGAAAGAAGAGAAAGACATTCGAACCCGAAGTCACGTCCGACAAGGGAAAGCGACTGTTAAGAGTCCTGGCAGCGAGGCCGTGATCTGTAGAACTTGTGAAAAGCCCATTCTCGTCAACAGGGAGCAGATCGGGTCGAGAAGTCCCGGTAAACATGTCAGGGACGCCCCTACCCAAAGAGCAGCGCCTTCATTCCGGCGCGGGGAAAGCCACCAAAGTTCTCCGTTCGACAGGAGAAATCGGAAATGTTGCGATTTCTGAGCGACGATCCTTCCCTCGGTCTAGAAAGGATGCGGACCTCGGAAGGGCCGGGGAGTGGGCCGAGGCTCTCACTAATTGAGAAGGTCGATGGCGGCTAAAAACGGAGGACCAAGAAGATAAGAGATGGCGCGGCGCGGAAAAGTCGAGACGCAGAAAAAGTGAAAGAAAGTCGGGAGAAAACGCCCCTGATAGATCGCGAAGGTCACTCTGCGATCGCAGAAATGCCGATCCTTATCACGCGAGAAAAAAAAAAAGAGGAATAAAGCCTAAAAAAAAAAGCACCAGTCTGCCGACCTGATCGAACCCATCTGGGAAAAACGCAACATCCAATCCACTAGAAAGGAAAAGCATCAGGATGGTGAACCAAGGATCGAACAAAATTGTCCACGACCGGGAGGAAAAACGCGGCTCGATAGGAGAAGCAACGATCTCCAGAACCGCAAGAAAGTATCGAGGGCTCGGCATGAGAAAAGGTTCTCGAAAAGAAATCGATAAGGGGATAAGGTTACGCTTGAAAAGCACGACAACGCTAAAAAATGCCAAGCTTTACGACACAGGCCTGAAAAAAAGGGTGCCATTTTCTTCCCAGAGAGAGGAAAAGAAAAGAAGAGGAAAGAAGTCGGGAAAAGAAGCCGATTGTCTGGCACAGGAGTCAGAAAAAAACGGAGGCTGATGAAGAAGAGATAAGGGGGAAAGCGATCGGCTATATTGCTTCGGTCGGAAAGAGCTCGAGTTGGAATAACGCTCTCTTGGAATGGGGGGACAAAAATGGAAGCACAATGTCGAAGTTATTCGCAATGGGGGCGGTTTCCCCACGCAGTCATTAAACGGATCAGATCGAACAGGAATTGGGAAAGGGTGAACAGGGGAAACCCCAAGCGATTTTGCCGAGAAATAAGATGGCGGAAGAGGGGCGGTCCATGCCATCTAGGAATCTACCCAAAGCATCAAATGTTCAAAGCAGCGTGCTTCTCCTGCCTTAGTGGGAAGAACGGTGTATCCTCCTGATGGAGAGCAGGGGGGAGGGGGATTGCGTGGGAAAGCACCTCAAAGGTAAGAAAAAATGGTGGAAAGGGGTTCTTGCGTGTCGATCATACGCTGGGCTATCCGCGCTGATCGACAAGACGAACTAAAATAGGAGGAAGTCGCAGGTTGAATTGTATCGGGAAGAGGATCAGGGAGGGGGACGTTCAAGGGTGACACGTGCCGGAGAGATAGGCTGGCAGGGCCTCAATCTCGATCGAGCAGAAGCGTGGAAATTGCCGGTCCAAGGACGGAAAAAAAAGAGTGAGCGCGCAGATCGTCGGGAAAAATCGCGAAATTAATTGCCTTCGAGGCGCCCGTTGCAGAAAGCCGGGATCCATCAACTTACTGGTTAGGGAAAGAAGGAAAAGATGTCAAACTTCCTTACGTCATCAAAGAACTTGTGGTTCCGTCGGCACCGCCGCCAACGGGGGGCCGAGGAAGGAGCGGGTCGGGTCGCGGGACCTGAAAGGAGAGGAGGGAAAAAAAGGGGAAGCTCGCCGAGCGGGGAGAGTGGCAGCTACTACATCAAGCAGAGCAGATCAAAAAAGGCCGATTCACCGTCGAAGAGGAAGAAGGGCTGCGTAAGGAAGAAGCTCTATGTGAGAGGGCCTGTCGGGGATCCAAAAAGGACATGCGTGCACATATAGGGAAGGGAGGGGCCGGAGAGAGTTAAAAAGTTCCTAGACAAAGTTCATCGAGGGGGAAAGCCATTCCTACTGGAGGGGGGCATCCCACCGGGGAGGACCGAAAGGGGGGGCACCCCTCGACATGAGAAAACCTGTGTCCGAGCTTGTCGCCTGACGCGCCGTTCAAACAATGGTTTTGGGGAAAAGTCAGAGAGGAGCCTTAAACAAAAGGGGCGGCGAAGGGGCAGAGGTGCTTTCCGTTGCCGGCAAAAGCAAAGGACCGCGATGCTGGGGACCAGGGCACGACGGCGTGGGAAGTTTAGGGGAAATGGGTCAGAAAAAAAGGAAGCGGGAAAAAAGACCAGGTTTCGTGAAGAGGTGTGCAGGAACAAGCAGAAGACGGAAGAGACCAACTTTTGGGGAACAACCAGGGGCGACGGGAAAAAATCGAATAAGCACTGGGAAGGTGAAGCTGTCCAGAAAGATGGAGCGCGCTGTTCAAGTCGATCAAGTCAGGAGACGGACCGCCAAGCGTGGAAGCGGGGGATTTCGAGGCGCAAGAGGGGGAAAGGAAAAAAATCACTTGCAAAAGGTGCGTGCTCTGCCAATTGTAAAGCAGGCAGCTAGTTGAAATCTGGTGGGGACCGGGGAACGTCCCTCCCCTCAAAAGAAGGGAAGGAGAAAAAAAGGAAAAAAAAAAAGCCGAAACAACAGTAGAGAAGAAAAGAGCGCCCTTGCTGGCGCGGAGGAAAGAACATTGTGAGCGGATTGACAGACAAAGATAAAAAAGGGACACCTCGCTGCCTACCAGAAGCAAACGCAAGGATCAGCACAAAAAAAGCAAGGTCGAAAAAAAGAAAAATAACGACAGATAGAAATCTTAGAACAGGAAGTGAACATCTCTCTATCAATACATTGGAGAGCCAACAATCCAGCTATCGTCTCTGTGCGAGGGGGGACCGCGGACGCTCGAAAAGGAAAACCAGGGGCGCTGAACAGCCATTCTTGTACTCTGAAGAGATCACGAACTCACGCTGCAGCCTGAACGCTGGAAGGATAAAGAGAGACGCAAGGAGACCCTAAATCAAGAAGTAAAACGCGATAGCGGCATATCAACGAACGAAACCCCAGCCTGCCAGTCAAAAGGAGGACGCGCCCAGCAAAAACAATCAGTCAAAAAAGGGTTACCGGGAGGAGACAGCAATGCGAAAAGTTCCCACAGGGGGCGAATCACA
>Ga0179593_1595599_pt1 | contig 10971 bp, 14 predicted proteins | sample CZODoug2_1_08_16_FD_185931 | JGI IMG/M metagenome (GOLD analysis project Ga0179593, IMG submission 185931) | Vadose zone soil fungal communities from Angelo Coast Range Reserve, California, USA - CZODoug2_1_08_16fungal (PacBio error correction) | ecosystem: Environmental > Terrestrial > Soil >...
AACTTCCCTGCAATTTCAAGTTAACATTCTCCGAGTCTCTTCACCTCTGTGAAAACAGGAAGGGGAAGCACAATTAGAGGAGAGGCTAATCCGATTAAGGCGGACGTTTGATTTGAGCGAAATCAAAAAAGTAAGATCCGCGAAGTCGGGGAAGGTCAACACTACCACAACCAACAGGAGAAGGGGGGGGGAAATTCTTCGTTGCCTCATGGAGTTTGAAAAAGGGAAAAAAAAAAAAAAAAGTTGAGGCAAGGAAGGGATGAATTCTTTCTTGAGAAGGAAAACACTGATTCAAAGAAGGGGGAAGGTGTCCTCTGGCAGGGGGAAGGGCGCATCTTGGATGAAGGAAACAACCGGAGCGGGACTATCCGCAAAGGCCGCTACAGCGCACAGTGGATAGGAGAGGAGGAAAAGATTTTTTCAAAGGGGGGTCCGGAGTGTCAGAGAAAAGTGCTTCTTAAAGGAGGCTCAAGGAATTGAGAATTGGAAATATGCAACGGAAAGCAGGGAGATATTTCAGGAACGGCACTTTTCGAGGGCAACGGAGTGGCATCATACCAAAAAGGGAACCGACTACGTGTATCGCAAGACATTAGGCTTATAGAACTTCCACTCTGAGTAAGACAGGAAACGGGAAAAGCTTATTAATTGGAGACGAGCCCCGTTCTCCTCAAAGACGAGGGAGGAAAAGGGGTCTCACTGATGCAGAGTTCGCAAAATTGCAAGTTAAGGCTAGCGCGTGAGGGGCTTTTCACAGGGAGTCGGTGGAAACATCGCGCTTGTAATTTCGCAGAAACGAAAAAACTTTCAGCCGAACTGGAATGGGAGGCCGCTATATTTGGAAATAAGAAGGTATCTCGGACCCTCGACGGAAAAGCGGTCCTGTTTCATCTAAGTCGTTGGTTGGAAAATACCGGCTCGAGGAGGGATCTCTCCTATATCGTCAGGGAATGCGATTTATAAAAAGAACCAGGGACGTGAAGAGAGTCTAGCGTGAACAAAAAAGCGAGGGGGGGAGGAAGGAGGAAATCTCCTGGAAAAGCAACACCCACCGTCCAGGGGGATGTCTTAGTCGCTGGATCAAAATCAAGGGTGGGGCTGGTCGTACAGCCCTTGACTTCTAACAGGGAGAGTGGGGATACTTCAAGGGACGAGAAAAGACTGCCAACTGCCGCGGAAAGAAATTCTTCGTGCCAGGAGAAGGACATATAGTCCAAGCGGGGGAAACTCGACGTGTTTCCGGGGAGGCTTCCCAGGGTGAGGGGGCGAGGGAGTTGTGCTTCTTGCCCTTGTGCGGGGGGGAACGAAAAAAGGACTTTAGGGGAAGGCCATGTCCAACTTAAGAAATACAGCATGATATCAGGGACGGAGGGATTGAACGGGGCGAAATTGAGAAGAGGGGAAACCTGCGACCAAAAGATGTGGGGGGCAATCCCGGCGGCTGATCTCGTACTATACAGGGGAAACACGGAGAACGCCATGGAGCTTTTCTTCAATCTCTATAGCGAGAATCAGAAGGAGCTGCTAAGAGTCTCAAGTGAGTGAGTAAAGGATCTACCTAAGGGAGGGGGGTTCAAAGGCGAAAAAGGGAGGGGCTGTGTGATCTCAGAACAAACTCCCACCATTAAAAAACTGAGAGACCTCTACAGAGTTGCCTCGCTCTAGTAACAACTAGGGTGGCGCGGCTATTGAAGCGAACCAGTGCAATCGCAAAAGGGGAGTCTCCCGCTGGTGACCGCAAACGAAAAAGAGGCTGAAAGCAAGGGAGTGAAATGTTGGACGCATTCCCCTGGGGGACGTGTGAAGAAAAAGGTCAATGGCTTGGCACTCTTAATGCTCTCGGCGTCATTGAAGCGCGCAGCTGCCAGAGGAACTTCAAAAGTGAAAGACCGAAAGCCTGGACGGGGAAAGTCGCTCCAAATCGAAAAACTACAAAACGACTCCGTCCCCGCATGCTACTGAACGAGTGGAGAAGAGAAGGGGCTAAGGGGGGGGGACACTCCCGACTTCAGACAGGAAGATCGCAACTTCTTCAAAGAACAAAGGGAATGTAATCAATTATTCCTATCGTACCAACGACAATCATCTCAAAAAACTCAAAAAAACGTAACGCCATGTGCAATCACGGAACTCGCCCGCGTCCGATCCCCACGAAAAAAAATCAAGCATCCGTCCGCTATGCCAGAAGGAAGAAAAAGGGGGGCTCCGTCGTACCGATCTGGGAAGAAGGATAGGCACTCCGATGATGGACCAGGATGGGCAAGGAGACCACGAGGAGAGGGTCCGCCAATCAAGGGGAGGAACGAGCCATCCACTCCCATTCCTGTCCAGGGATGACGAAAGGGGGAAGGGAAAAATTGGAAAAAAAGGAAAAAAAGCAGTGGCAGAAAAGACGAGCACATCTTAACGGAGGGAGACGATGGCTACCACACGTTTGGCTGTCGAAAGAGGCAAGAGCTGGGTAGAAAAAAGCAACAACACACAACGTATTAGAAAAATAAAAGGGGTGGGGTAAAAAAAGCACCGAAACACCCACTAATCCGAGGAATCCCGGACCTCCCACAAGGGGGTCAGAATAGAGCTAAGGTCAGGGGGAAGTTCTTATTATTTCGAACTTGCCCGTCCGTTGAGACGTCATCGATCCGAGGAAAAGGAAAAAGGAAATGGGGTCTTATGGGAGAGGGTGCAGAACTCGGATTGGCGCCCGCGCACGCGGGCTTTGAACCAACGGAGGAAATACTGGTCCCTCAGAGGGAAAGGGTGTCTTTCCCTATCTGTGCTTAATCGCCAATTAAAACTAGGGAAAAAGGATGTTTATCAACTTCTGCGTTCGGGGGGGGGGGAGTTGGTATCGACGATCTGAAGAGACGAGTGAGGGAAGTATTACTTTTGCCCCTTGGGGGAAGGGGTGGTGTGGGCTTGGTCAAGGGAGGAGACGAAAAAGGGATATTCATCCCTATGCGGCCAAAAAAGGGGGGAGAGGAAGGACTGTTGGGGAAAAATCGATGCCGGTCTGCGTTACAGGGTGTACGCCCTCGGCGATGAGTGACCAGCTGCAATTACGGAGGGGGGCCGATCATCGGAGATTTCCAGCAAAAAAAGAGGGAAGGAGTTGCGCTCCAAAGGAGTCCAGTCTTCGGCGTGAGAAAAACGGGGTGAAAAGCTGCTCTTCCAGGGGGCATCCAGAAAAAGATACAGACAGGGAAAACCATTGACCCGGGATGAAATGGGAATTCGGGGCTCTCGCCGGTCAACATCGCGAACCATAGGAGAGAAGAGGCCGACTGGGAGGGATTCTATAGTGAGCAAGTCCAAAAATTTAAAAGAAAGGGGTTCTAGCGATTCCATAGCCGCGAAAAAGTTGTACGTAGCGCATGATTGTGCATGACGGCGAAGGGGGAAACGATAGTGGTTTGGAGGTAAAATAGTTTCTTCTTCAGGAACACAAAGACTGCACAGGATGTTAGGGGAATGACCCCTCCGCCGAACGGGAAGAAAAGAAAGAGGAGAAAAAGTCGAGGTCTAATGGTGCTTGAGGCACGTAAAGGGGTCCTCCAACGTTAGGGGAGGTTGAAAGAATGTCTTTAGACGGGGCACAGCGATCAGCCGTCCGTATTGAAAAAAAATCGGGGTCTCTTTTGCAAAAGAGAGGTCATAAGCTGTTCTCCCCTTCACTCTCCTCACTCGGAACCGGAGGACCACAGAAAGGGAGTGAAAGGGAGTGGGGTGGCCTGCCATGAAAAGGCTCACTCCTCACAGGCTGTAGGGAGGAATGCCTTGCGAAAAAAAGGAAGAAGAAATCTTAAAGAGAAAAGCACTGTGCGAGATTTGGGACGTCAACATCCGAGGGAGGAAGTAAAGGGGGGGGAGGAAAAAGAGGCGGGAAAATAAATAAAATAAGAGCGGAGAAGAAGCTCCTCGTGCAGGGCGGAAAAGTTTTTTTTTCTGAGAAGGTCCCCGGGGGAAATACGGGATTAGGGGGGAAAGAAAAGGAGGTCCCGGGGAAAATCCTCAGGAAGCGCCGACGAACCGTACCCCCTCTACAACCTTTCCTGTTTAGCACCTAAAAACCAAGCAAGCCGGCCACCATGGGGGGAGGGGGGTGTGGCTGAAGAGAGACCAACGAGGGAGTCAAATCCTCGAAGCTCTTCACGGTGGGAGTAAAAGAAAAAAAGAAATAGAGTAGAGCGTGGTCGGGAAGGGGGGCGGATGCCGGATTAGAAAGCAAATTCTATGAACCATGAACGCCCACCGACGCGAACGGGAAAAAAAGAGGGGAAGATATGAATGACCTGAAGCCGCCTTTCCATGTTTCTGAGGGGGGAGGACACGAATAAGGAAAGGAGGGAAAACATCACGCGCGCTTTGTGTCAAATCCAAGCAAAACGATGATCTGTTAGCGTCTTGGAAGAGAGAAAGAATGTAAGCCTAGGGAAGGATGCTGTCACTCCTTGGCGCCCGCCATGCCAACGAGGAATCGGAGAGTAGAAGGATTACTCAGCCGCAGCAGAAGGGGACTGGTCGGAAATTTGGGCTGCCATATCAAGGGGTGAAAAGAGACTGCGCTTGAAGTCGCGCAAACGTAGTCGAGAACAGGGTGGGGGGACGGGCCTCATTTCTTTGCATCCAGTGCGGGCAAAAAAAGAAAAGATATAACCTCGGCCGCGACAGGCTGCGCGCGGGGGTCGCCCAAAAGGGGTGCGTGCTACGCTCGTTTACACCAGACAAAACGAAGGAGAATTCTCCGGGGACACCGGGGGCGCCGAACCTTTCCCCAATCAAGAAGCATTAAAGGGCGGCCTTTTGATAGCCTGGGGGGTGGGAGGACCAGACGCCGGAATTTTTCGCTGGAGGCGACCACTTCCCCGCAAGGAGGAGGAAAAGGAGACGAACGAAGGAAAAGAGGCCGTTGCCTTGACCTCTGGGGAAAGGGGAAAATAGGGAAGGGAACTCCGACAGGCTCATCGGAATGGTAAGTGTTTGACCTAAAGATGGAAAAAAAAGGGATGGGCAATCTCGGGGGGACTAAAAGAAAAGAGGAAGGGAATCTATGGGAAAAAAATCATATATTCGGGAAATAGGGGGTGCCGATAAGGCTTGCAACATTCCGAAGAAAGGGGGGGATCAGGAGGGGGGGGGGCCCAAGGACAGTGGCCTTTACACATCAGAAACACAACGTATTAGGGGAAGAATATGAAATGAAGTTACTCCCTTCAATGTGTGAGAGGAGAAGAGATCTTCACACAAGGTCCCGCGGCATCGAAGGCGATCAGCTCCCGCGAGGTAAGCGATTACTTCTACTTTCCTTTGAGGAAGGGGGGGGGAGAGGGGAGAAAATTCAGAACCTTATGGGAAACGCAGGTCAACAAGAACAATTAAAAAGGAAAAAGGCATCTTCTATTTGGCTCCACATTGAGTGAGGGGTCGTCGAATTCACGACGGGGTTCACCGCCGGAAGGTGTCCTCTGGCAATGGAGGGGACGCATTCTAGAGGGAAGTCCATCAAACGATAGAGGACCAAAGAACCCATCTGCAAAAAAGGAGCATTACTATTGGGGAAGGTGAAAAAAAAAGGAGACAAAAATGTTGAGAAGAAAGTTACGTCGTATTACCGAGCGGCTTCGGCCTGGGGGTTGAGGCAACGATGTCTTCAGGGAATAGGTTGTCTGGGGACCGGCACGTGAGGAAGACCTAGGCAGCATACAAAATAGGAACGGGGAAAAAGACTCGAAGAGAAAGATCTAAATTCTGCACATGGGGGGAGGCATCAAGGGGAAAGTCAACCATTTCAAAGGAGACCGATTCACGTCGCAGTTCGCATCTAAAAAAAATCGTTGCTTCGAGGGAGCAACTGAGTTGCTAACAGCTTGCAGCCGTGATTCGAGCACAAATAAGAAAACGAGAGAAGGGGAGGGGGAACGTTGAAAGGGAAAACAAGCTCGCGTGATGGCGGCGAAGTGGAGCATGAGCAAAGGTTAAGACGGAACAAATGGACTTTGCGGCCTTCAGTTGGGTCCATCGAAAGGAGGGAAGGCCGAAAGCTCTCCGTTCGGGGGGTATGTTTTCATCGGAGAAGGAAAAGATTCTAATCCTACCAAACTCATCCAGAAGGGAGGGTAAAAAAAAGAATTCGGTCTAGGTGGACGCGCCTCAACCGGCGTGAAGGGGGAAAAGAAAACCAATCAAGGGGCCAGGACTCTTGTCAAACCTCAAAAACGGGGGGATGAAGGGAGAGGGGCTCAAAGGGGGGGACGGTTACGGTGAACGTCGCGCGAAAAAAGAGTCTCTAAAAGGGGAGGCTAAAATTCCCTGTCGAAACACAGAAAAGCGGGAGAAAAAAAAAAGTCGTAGTGAAAAGAGATAGCCTGTGGAAACTTGGGACGTTGGTGACCGAAAAAAGGAAAACCAGTGAGGAAAAATGGATGGCTCTGGAAGATTCGGGGGCTGAAGTTGGAGGAAAAAACGGAAAAAAAAAAGAAGTGAGGTAAGTGTGGGGAAAAAGGGCCATGGCCAACGATAAGCATACAAGGGAAACGGGCGATGCGCGTGACCTGCAGGAAAAAGGGGAGAGGGTTTTCAGAAAGGAAAGAAAAAAACGACCCCCGATGTGTTTGCGCAATACCGGCGGCTGAATCAGAGGATAGAAAGGGAAAGGAAAGATAGAGAGGCTTCTGGAAAAGAGCGTGCGCAGAAGAGAGCCTCGCTTGCGCAGCAGGGAAAGTAGGGAGGTCTATCGGAAAAAAGAGAGAAAAAAGGGTCACCTTCGCCTCCGGATAGAAGCGTAGGGGAGATGAGAAAGGAGAAACAATTAAGAAGAAACCTACTACCCTCGACAGACATGTATCTGCCCAAGTACAACCGCGGGGAGATGGCCCTCTGTCGACTAGCAGTTCAAAAGGAGGCAAGAGGGAAAGCATGCTAACGAAAGGAAGAAGGCACTACTTGTTACGGCGATGTTGGAAAAGGCGAGAGCGATTCCCCCTTGGAAGAAGGAAAGGAGTGTGCACTAGGTGACAGTCGGCTGTTCATTCGCTCGGAGCCCTTGAGAAAGAGGACCTGGGAAAAAGTGAAATCACGCCTAAGAAGGAGATCTTTCTGCGCGCAATCGAGGAAGAGACATCGGCAATGAAAAAGGAAAGGAGGAGCTGAAAGGGAATGAAAGCCTGACTCCTCTCCTCGGGCGACTGAAAGGAACAAAGAGAACCTGAAAAGAAGGACGTCATCAGCCAATGGAAAGTAGGGGCCGCAAGGATGAGAGAAAAAGAAAGATCTAGAAACGGGGGACAAGTCCCACCGTTAAAAGACAAGGGAATTGGGAGAGACTCCAGAAGTCGTTCGATAACAAAAGCCGACCCGCGAGAACCTCAGATGAAAGCGGCTCAACCTGTTCGCTCCTGTGTCAAAGAGGAATAAGGGAGGGGGAGCCATTCGAAAGATGACGCAGATGGCCGCGTCCAGGGGGGCACCAGCCGCGCGTCTGGCCGCATAGAATGAGGGTGAAGACAAGTCCTTTCCTATTACGAATGCGTGCCGGAGAATGGAAAAAGGGGGAAGGAAAGTCCATCAGCCTTGCTTACAAAAAGACGCCTCCGAATGCGAACACCACGTTTTTGGGGAGGGCGGCCTCGGCGGCGTTGGAGAGGGGGGATAAAAAAAGAAGAGAAGACAAAGAGATTAGGAAATAAGCGATAGTGGGTGATTCACAGGAAAACATAAGAAACCCACGCAAGGAGACGCCTCTAACAGCCACACGTGTGGGAAGGAATATGGGTGAGGGGTGATTGCTTTCGAACTTCCCGTCTTGGATAAGTAAATAGAAACAAAAAAAAAACGGAAAAAGGCCAGGTGCTAGATGGAGAACCGCCTTTGAAGAAATCCGGGGGGACGCCTCCGCGCACGCGGGCGGTGAACAAGAGAAAGGGACACATCATCGGTATTTTGGAAATGGAGAAGTCGTCTTATCTCCCCATATGACCGAGAAGGTTGGAAAAGGGGGGAGAGTCTTGGGATAGAGAGGACTTTACTTCGCCGGTCCGATTGTCGTTGGGATCGACGATCTGAAGGGAGAGAGGCAGTTGGAGCCCGGAAGGGAAAAAAGGGCTTTTACGTTTTTGTGGCGAGACGGGGAAGAAAGGGAGGAAGCCTTGGGTGCCCCATTCCCATTGGACGGTGCTCTCGATGCCGTCGGACAAAAGGGAAGGAACGCCGCGGGAAGGGTCAACCGCTGCAAATTCGGTCCGGCCAAGGGGAGGGAGGGAAAAGAAAGAGGCGATGGAGAGAAAAAACGCCTCGGCCCAGGAGTCGGGAGAGGAATACAAAAGGAAAGAATTAGGGGGGGACCTGGATAAAGAAGGGAGCAAAAAGAGAAAGGGGGGAAGTGAACATCCTACAAAGGGGCCCCTCCAATTGACACCTGGAGAAGAAAAAAGTTTAATTAGAAGAGAAGATGGACTTTCAACAAGAAAAAGGGTCCGGGGGCTCTCCTTGGACGTAGGAAGGCACCTCGGCGGGAGCTTTACGGTGGCGGAGAACAAAGAGTCTACTAGTCCATATCCTAAACCCAACTTGGCTGCAGGGAAGGGGGGGCCATTACGTAAAATCCGTCGGGTGAGGGGGGCCCCGATCTTGGGGGGCCTTATTTGAGAAAACGCCGGCTTTGTTCCGATGCTCCGGTTACCAACATGAGGGGAAAGACGTCACGGGGAAAAGCGTACTTCGAAGGGGTTGCGGGAGCACGCGATCGCGAGGGGGGGGGAAAAAACAAGCCTGAGGGATTCCTCATGTCTTCTCCGTTAATTTCCTTTTTATTCCCGAAAAGAATCCAGGGAACACACAGAGGGGTCGGAGGGGAAAATGGCGCCACTTTCGCTTTCCCCCTTCAAAAGAGCCACGAGAGGGGAATTTTATTTCTTATCGTTGGGGCTAACATAGGAAGAAAAAGGAGGGGAGGGGAAGTGCCCGTGCTGGGGAAAAAGATGAAAACGCCATCAACCCTGTGGGGGGGAGAAAAGAGTTTCAGGAATCTCAGGACCACTTAAGAATAGGGGGGGAGATTTGGGGGCATGAGAGGGGGTATATCATTTCCCTGGAGGGCGGGTCGTGTCGGATTGTGGAAATACAACCAAGCCCCTCCCTTTTCTAGCGCAATAATGGAAAGGGGGACTAAGAAAAACGTAAAAAGCCTCATCCCATCATCGAGGCACCATGTGGGGGGTTGGAGGGGGAAAGCTCTTTTCATCACGCTAATTGGGGGGGCAGGGGAGGGGAAAAAAAACTCTAATAGAAGAAGGAGCTAATGTAAGAAAAACACACGAATTCCACAGAACCTGACAGGGAGAAAGATTTTTCGGATCGATTGTTAGGATGGAAAAGAAAAACGATAAACGGAACTGCGAGGGGAAAAAAAGGGCGCTAAACTCAGTATAGAATGATTGGAAAGGGGGGAGGAATGCAAGAAACTAACGTTATGCACGATCACTTTGGGCATGCCAGGAAATCAAAAAAAATTCAGTGAAAAAGCGCTTTGTGTCGACACAAAAAAAGACCCGTTCAAAGCCCACGATTCGTTCGGGGGGAAATCTAAGAGAACAATTCACTAAGAGAAAAAATATTGCGCCAGCCATTCCAGCAAGCACATCCTGTCGGGGAAGAACGTTGCCATCTCAATTATCTCCCAGCGTAATGTTGGAAGGGGACAAGGAGGAAGGTAAAGAGGGAAGTGCCTAGGCATAAGTTCGATAGACGCATGGGGAGGAAACTCAACCTGTATGTTCGAGGAACAGGTGGTAGGATTCGGGGGGGGAAAAAAGAAAAAGAAATAAAGGAAGCGGCCGCAGACCGCGGGATGAAAGCGCTTAAAGAAATAGAAAAAAGGGAAGCTTGGTGAGAGAAACGACATTTCTCCTACCTAAAAAATTCCACCGGAAAAAGGAAGGCGCGCTAGGCACCAATGAAAAGGGGTGCGATGTATCGGCCCTTTGGAAGGGGGACTGGACTAAAGAGAGGCCATTTTCCGCTTGGCCCCGACACCGGAGGAGGGGGGGGGAAGGGGACGCCTACGGAAGAACTTCCTTGACCTCCGGGGGGGAAATAGCAGCTGCCCGGAAAGAAAGGAGAAAGAGCATCGGATGGGCGGAAGGGACCTAATGGCCCGCCTTCGGTATTGCTAGCTGGAAAAAAAGAGGGGGGTGAGCCATTAAAAGAACGAAATTGTGCCAGATGCCGGCGGGCCCAGGGAAGGAATAGGATATCTGAAAAAAAAGGCCTGTGAGAAAGGGAGTGGGAAATCAAAGCACAACAACAAGAGGCGAAAAGGAGTGAAGTCACTCCGTAGGAAAAGGGAAGGTTCTCCTGAGAAAGAAAGATTATCTTTCCCGCTGCTCGTAATTATCATAAGGAGGAAAGTCTGGAAGCTTCTAAAGGGGATGAAAGCTCTTCTTACTATCCCGAATGCGTGAAGGAAAACCGAGGTCAAAATACGCCCATCTATGAGACGGGGCCCTCAGTCAGCGTCTTAATGGGGGAAGACGGCATTTATCAGCTTAAGTCGTTCGCTAATCAGGTACTTGAGGGGTGAAGGACCTGAGAAAGCAACATTTATGAAAAAATGTATCACGTCCACAACGAGAGAAAGAAGATCCCCAAGTCCGATACATCGACCCATAAAAGGAAGAAGAGAGAGAAAAACGATTGGGGGAAAGAATTCGCCCAATGCGTGGATGGAAAAAAGGGGAAAAGAGAAAGGGGCTCAAAAAAGAGGATTTCAGGAAGCGCGCATCACGGGGGGCTGCGGCCGCGGTATCTATTGAGGGGGAGGGGGGGGGGAAAAACCTGAAGGACGAAAAATGGAAATAACCTGAGGCCAGACAACAGGTAATCGAGAGAAGGATCTCAGGAGAAGAGCACTATTTGCCTGCAAAATCTTGGGGAAATGGGAAAGGCCATTCCAGAGAGGGAGTAAGGGAACCTCTT
>Ga0179593_1651823_pt1 | contig 10971 bp, 11 predicted proteins | sample CZODoug2_1_08_16_FD_185931 | JGI IMG/M metagenome (GOLD analysis project Ga0179593, IMG submission 185931) | Vadose zone soil fungal communities from Angelo Coast Range Reserve, California, USA - CZODoug2_1_08_16fungal (PacBio error correction) | ecosystem: Environmental > Terrestrial > Soil >...
AAGGAGGGGGGGGTCTTATGGCTGGGGAACTTTATCCTATTCACATGGCTCCCGTCGTTGGGAACAGGGGTTGTCGAACTAGGGGGAGAGGTTCTAGCTGAATCACGACCACGTTTAAGTGCCGGGGGATTACAGAGCGATAGAAGTCACTTGCTACAAATCTCGAGGACCGGAAAGGGGGGGACATTCAGGTCATCGTACATAGTCTTGATGATGCAAGTATAAAGTCTTCTTTTGGGAGGGACCTCTTGACGCGATTCTTATGCTGCTCTTCTGAGGTAGCTTCGTTGCAAGAGGATGGGGGAACCAGGCACTGGTGTGGCCGGAGATGAAAACCACTTGAATTCCGCAGTCCCCCGGGATGCAGCCGCTCTTCGGACAAGGGGAGGCAAAAGCCTGCAACTTAACCGACCGCTACAAACGGCAGGAAAATCAGAGGACTGCAAGAGGGAAAGCCCCGAGAAGACCAAAGAATCTAGCGAGAGGATTCTCCTAAAACTTGTCTAGATTGGGGGCGAGCGTAACAAGAAAAAAAAAAAGCCAGGCCTTCCTAACCTGGATAAAGGGGGGGGATTAGGTGTTGAAAAAGCGGAAGAAGGCGACTCTCGCTTCAAGACGAATAGATTCAGTCAAACCGAGGGGAACACCTGTTCGTTTCAGAGTTCTCACAACCAAGTCGCAAAAGGAGGAACACAGACTTACGACATATGAAATGCAGGTTGAGAAAATTTTCCGAACATTAGCAGAGGAAGTGCCACAGCAGAAAACGTTTTTATACGAAGTTCCTCTACAAATCCCAGGGTTGCAAAAGCTAACAAAAGATATCCCTTGGACAGTGACCATACGCCAAATCATGCCCTGCAAAAGGAGTCGCAGACACCCAATTCGATTAAAGATCAGCATGAAGAGTCCAAAAAAACGACGCGTACGAAGAGCATGGGGTTAACACCACATCCAGCAGAAAAGGGTGCAAGCGGGCTCTGTGAACGATTCGAACACACCTTAGGGGGCGGGGGAGTCTCTCCCTGGGTCAAAATAGGGGGGGAGTGTGAACAAGATCGGAGGCTTATCTTCGCCATTAACCCGATAGCCGCACTATTCGGAAAATAAAAACTCCGGAAATAACCATGTTCCCGCGCCCAGCAAGTGGTTAAAGGCACGCAAGTTCGAACTGGTATGCGTCCGGTTTTTAATCGCACGAAGAGCCAGTTATCCCTACCACCGTCGGAATAGACAAGAAGTATTGTAAATTCCTCATCCAATGAGGATATGATCACCGAGTCAGGATCGTAAAAAATCCTAAAGGGAGATCGCCTCATTAAAGAGATTACCTTGGAAGGCAAAAATCTACTAGGGTAAAGTCCGCAGAGAGAGAGTTCACTTTGGGGCTACACGGGAGAAGCAGACTAAAAAACTACTGCAGATAGTCTGAATCGTGCTGCGCCTTAACCCGACGGATATTTTCTGTATATAACATCAAGGGTTCGCACCTGCTCCGCACAGTTGGAGGTCTTATGTGCAGGTGAGCAATGAGAGTTTCGCAAGGAAAAGGCATGAGAGCCGCAGGTAACGCTCCCAGCAAACGCTGTAACAAAAATCAGGGATATCTAGAAAAGAATAGTACAAAAGAACCTGGTTCTAGAAAAGGAAAAAATGAAAAAAAAAGAATCAACCTAGACTGCGGAGTTGTCCCCTGGCGGTCCAGTTTCGTTAGATACCCGTCCTCGATGCGCAGTCAGCAAATCGGTTAAATCGCATGGCTAGAAGGCAGGACCCAATATGCTTGATTTCAAGCGCCGTTCGAAGAAATGTAATCAGATCATGGACAAATGTCAGAAGAAACAACAACAACGAGGGGAGGGAAGATAGATAACATGGCCATAAAGGTGGTGATAAGGATTACAAAAAAACGGCGCTTGAACCTGCGTTGTCAATCGAAGATGTAATATGAGTCATTGAAAGAACCATCAATCAATATAAGGCTTTTCTTGAAGTCCCTTTCGTCGGGATCGGACATTAAAAGAAGACCACCCACCGAGGCATCCTTTTCAAAATGGACAACTCTTTAATTCTCGACCAGGTTTCTTTTTACACAGATCTCTTGGGGGACCTACTTGATGAGGAGGGTATAGCAGGGGTACTCCACACCTTCGTCATCGTAAAGCTTTCAGATGAATGTATCGGAAAAAGGCTCCAAAAGGCGCAAAAAAAAAAGGGGGGCGTAGGCGTTGCGGAACGGAGGGGAATAGCGATTCTCAGAAAGAACGAGGGAGCTGTAAATGATTGGTCACGGTAACGCTGGCAGATTCATTCTTGGGGGGTTGAGGCCTGGGCAAGTGACGCGCTCAAAAGGGACTGTACGAAAGATAAAGACTGCCTTTTGGGGGATAACTTGAAGGCAATTTCAAGGACGTACATGCAGAGATTCGGGACTCCTTTCGAACCAACGCGGTGCTCGGAGAAAAATGGGGATTGCTTGCGAATGTCAGGACAGTTACTTTGCAGGGCCCGAAGCTGTGGTTGGCGGAATTGTCCATGACCCGGGTCAGGAGATCAGGCGTCCTCATGAGAAAGAAAAACCAAGGGAAAATACTGCATGGAAGAGTTGAATTCCTGATGGGGAAGGGAAGCATTTGGGGGGAACCTCTGATCAAAGGCGCCTTTGGGAATTTCGATCTGGGGCTGGAGGAGGGCTAAGAGAAAGGGCGAAACACGGGCACTCAGAAATGAGAGCTCGGAAAGTCCTCCAGTTGTGGAAATACCGTGACGTAATTGCCATGAAAGGCAATCGCGCGGAAAAATCAGAGAGCAAAAGAATGGAGTGGGGGGGCAAGGAAAAACATTCTGGAGGCCGGAGTATGGATGCCTGGCGCTTCATTACCTGTGGGGCTGGGTCTAAAAGGAGATACTTGGGGGCATAAAGATATTGGCTCAGGAGGGGGGAGGATTCAACCAGGGGATCTCTGGGAAGGAGTCTCTTTTGGTTTATCGTTAAACTTTGATTCCATTTGTGGGGGAAAAAGGAGGAACTGAAAGGTCTTTGGCAAAACGGCTCGTCCAAGCTTCAGGGAACATTTTTTCCTTGGGGGAAAAAGGGGGATAGGATCGGGGCGATTGCACGGGGAATAAGGCGAGTCGACCTGGTGTCTCTGAAACGAAAAGGGGCTGTAACAAAAAGAAGGGAAAGCATCACGCTACAGGCAGTGAAAAAGCTCCTTAGACATTTTCACCCCTCCATCAAAACTAACGGGTATTAAGGGGTGGGACTCAAAACGGACAGCCCCTCGTAAAGGAAAATCAGGATGGTAAATGAATCCAAGAAAAAAGCAAGTGGCTTTTGTTGGGGGCCCCATTTTTTCTTTCAGGGGAGAGCGATCAAAAAGGACCGGAGAAAAAGGCGAGACGGAGAGTGTGAACCGTTGAAAAAAGTGACTCGTTCCTTCTATTTTTTCCAAGGGCTAAGCGGGAAGAATGTACTTTCTGTATCACCGGAGGAACGGAAAAGGGGCACTTGACAACAATGAGACGATAAAAACATGTGTAGAATGGGGAAACAGGGAAGTGAAGACTAAAAAAGGTCATGCAGATGAGGGGGAGCAAGGCTATCGCGAGGGGGCCGATCCTTGGTAAAAGAAGGAGCGATGCTAAATTTGACGAGATCCTCTCTAGAATAAGAAAAAAGGAGAAGGGGTTCCAAGAAAGGTTTTATCCCAGTAAGTGTCCTCACAACTTATAGAGGAAAAGAGGAATCTGTTTAACTGGGGGCTGAAAGCTGGGGTGGGAGCGGTTTCCTTGTGTGAACTAACGGGGACTGCAGTGTGCTTTAAAGAAGAAAGGGTTATTTCTTGGACTTCAAGCAGAGTAGAGTAGTAGAATCAAGAATAAAAAGGTGTGGGAGGAATGGCAGAGGCGAGCGAGGGTATGCGACAGAGAGACTCAAGTGTAGGGGGTGGAACAGAAATATGGGTTATTTGAAATTTTAGGGGCCCTGGGAAGGGTGTAATGTAGACGGAATTGTTCTCTTGGACTTATAGGCACAGAAAGGGTTTAACTGGAGGGACTTTGGTTTACTCTTGGTAAAAGACTTTCGCTGTGTTGCCCGATCCCTGGTAGTGGTGGGCCTTAGAAGGTCTTGGAGCAAAGGGAAGGAAATGGAGGAAAGGGTTTGAGCATGGCGGTCTTGTTTTTCTTCATGGGTTTGTTTTTAGGGTTTACCCAGTGGGGGGGCCCGTGGGGGGTGGAGGGGAACTTTTCAACAGTATTTAATTTTAAAGGGGGGTGGGTGGAAAGTTGAACCTTTGGACATATTAATATTGAGACCTGACGGAGGGGTGGAGGAGTTAGGAGGAGGAGAGAGGCAGAAGGGCGAGTGGAAGGGGGGGGGGCAGGTGGGAGGGGAAACTATGCCGGGGGGGTGGCGAGTAAAAGTGAGAGTGGAAGAGAGAAGAGATGGAGCAGAAGGAGGCTGCCAGAATTAAGGTAGGGGGGGAAACAGGGGGGGGTTCAATGTTTAAAGGGTGGTGCGGGAGGGGAGACGTTGGGGGGGGGTTTTGGGTACGTCTGGCGCATGTCTGAGGAACTAGGGGGAGGATATGTCTGAGAGGGAGAAAGGGGAGGGGAGGGGAGAAGGGAAGGGGGGTGGGGGAGACCATAGGCAGGTATGGTTGGACGAGGGAGTTATGGGGGACTAAATGGAAAATTGTTCCTGAAGTTAAATGAGTACTAGGACGGAAGCCAGTTGGGTGAGCGGGATGAATTGGAAAGGGGAGGGTGGAAGATAGTGGTATTGGGGGGGCCACTTTTTCCGTTGTGTAGAAAGCGGTGGGGAGAAGGATTGGATCTACCCTTTTGGGTCATTATGTTTTTTAGCGGATGAAAAAGGAGAGTACTCGGTAAGAGGCAGAGGGGCAAGGAGAATCGGGATGGTAAGTAGGGTGGGGGGGAATGGAAGGGGAGGTCCACTTTTTCAAGAAAAGGGGGAGAAGAGTGGGGGAGAAAAAAAACCTGAGAAAGAGTAGACTTGTGCGCCGGATTCGTTCTAGCGGGGCCAAGTTCACCGTCAGCCCTCCGTGTGGGGTGACTTGGAGCCGCCCCAAGAAAGGCCTACAAAAGGAAAAATCCGGGAGCTCTCGCTGACAAGAGGAGGTTGGTAAAACGGCGGGGAGAACTGCCTGCCTGCATTCTCCACCTGGCAATTCCTTTTGTCGATGGGGGGGTGTGAGAGGCGGAGTAAAAAGCAGGTTACCAGGGGTTGTGGAAACCAGTGACGGTCCGTGGTGCCGATGTGAGGATCAACTTTACGCAGTGGAGGAAAAGTCAACCAGGGAAAAGAGGGCTCCCGGGCCTAACACAACGGTGGAAACGGTCACAGTCTTCACTGTCACGCCGGCAGTCGAGCATTAAGACCGAGAAAAAGAGAAGGGAAAGGGGTGAATAAGGGACTACAACTTTGCTTCTTGGACAGTATTTACCTAAAAGATAGACTAGGTGGAAGAGGAAGAAGGTGGGTAACAGAAGAAAGGGAATAAGTGGGGATGGAAAAGTTTTTCAAGCCTGACTCTAAGGAGAGGGGACTGCCTTTACTGACTCGTGCTTCAAGGAAATAATCGAGGTCAAGAAGGGAGTACTGGGAAAAAATTTCGTGACACAAAAAAGGGAGACGTCGCAGTATTTCCACAGGCCTTGCAATCGCTAAATCATATCATGGGAAGGGAAGGGAGTAGAAGGGCTGAATGGGAGAGGGGGTGAAGGAAAAAAACCAGAGGACACGTACCATTGAAATCACACCAGGGGCGCATAACTGGTGCAGACAGAATGCCCCGCTTACATCCAAAGCATGCGCCAATATCAGAGAAGAAAAGGAAAATTTAGAATGGGGTTAGAAAAAAAACAGGAAAGGGGGGGGGGGGGGATCGCCTACTTCCCCTAAGGGCTCAAAGTCAGATCCTGGGGGGAGGCCAAACCTTTGGAAAAAAATAGCGCTGGGAAAGGGATATTTCAATTCGGTCACTCATCCATCAACACTGGGGTCAACAAACTGGATGCGAGGACCCGCGCAGGAAGGGGGGAGGGGGTGTGGAGAAAGCTAAAGAAGGGGAAGTGAGAACGATAGGATGAAAACATGCAATCACCAAAGAGAAAAGGCAGGAACGGATATCTGTCAGCATGGTACCCCGCGCCCATGCGGACAGGCCTAAGTAATGAAAGGAAGTGGAGACCAAACAAAAGGGTTTCTTCGGGGATGGTAGGGGCAGAAAAAGGGAAATGCGTCCAGCAGTATATCTAGGAAAAATGGATCCCGACAATTCGCGCCAACACCCGTTTCGGGTCCTCAGTAAGAGGGAGGAAAATGCATAAAGAAAAGGGAAGCAGACCAGAGGGTGAAAAAAGAAGCATTTAAACGCAAAGGGAGAAAGCCCTGGGGCCGGATCCACAAGAGACTCGGAGGAGGGGTAAAAGCGACCGGAGAGAGAGAGGTGGGACAAGAAAAGCTCAAAAACGAAACGAAGGAAAACTAGGAGAAAAAAAAAAAGAATCGCTTAACTTTTACGGGAGGTACTCGAGTTTGCGATAGGAAAGAGTCCATCAGTTTCCGCAACTCTAACAAAAGGAGGAAGGTGAAGATCATGAGGGAGGCCCTGGGGAAGGGAGCTGAAACAGAGGCCAGTTCCGATTTGGACAACGCTCATACGAGCAAGAAATTTAGAAGATATTATAGAGATAACTAGTAAAAAAAAAAGGGGCGAAGGAAAAGAACCGGAGGGGGAAGTTCGGCTCGGGGTCAAGTGGTCCGGAAAGAGTCTCAGACTTCAAAAAAAAACCGGGAAGGGAGGGTGGCGGAAGGCTTTAAAGAGAGGAAAGAGGAGAGGACAAAGGCCGGACATTTGGAAAAGCGAAAACGATCCGTATAGAGGTTTCGATACCAAAGAAGAAAACAGTAGGAGGAGAAACGAAGGACAGGGGGTTGTCTCAAAGGAGAATCGGGGCGATTAAAGGCGCTTTGAAAATGCCGGTGGCAATCAAGATTAAGCTTATCAAGAGAAGGTCATAGGGAGTTTGTGGGAGAAAAGGCATAACGTGAGACTCCCGAGCAAGGCAAAACAAGTAAAAAGCCTCCACAGGGCGGCCTCCTGTTCATTATTCAAAGGAGGGAATGTAGAGAAACCAGGAGTTTTACTATAAGATCGAAGCAGACTACTTGATAAGAAGGAGGAGGTGGAAAGGAGGAAAACGGGAGGGGGGGGAATATGGGGAAAAACGTTTTATACTGGATCAATTGGAATCTCCAGGGGGGGCGCCCCGGGAAACCATTGCAAGGAAAAACTAAAAATGCAAAGGGGAAAAAAGGGCGGAGAAATATCAAAGAAGACTAGGGGAAAGAGGAGGAAATTTGGAACTCTTGCATATGATGCGGGGAAGTTTCGGAGGAGGGGTTTATAGGCGGGCTGCCAAAGGGAAGTCCGAGGAAAGAAATACTGAGGGAGGAAAAGGGGGCTAAAAAATGATAAATCGTCTTGGAATGCTTGCGCCCTAAAGGGGGGGGAGATGAAGACTCGGTGCCTATGATTCATTGGACTGCGATCATGGGGGGACTTGAAAAAAGGATTCGGGGATTCCGATGAAGGACGCGATCGGGGGGGCGGAAGGAGGTTCGCCTTCCCAAGGAGCCATCCAACCATAAATTTTTTCAAAAAGGGGGGGGGAGTGGAGGAAGTTAATGGAGAGGGAAACAGAGGAAGGTGCCGCGCATTGGGGGGAAATGAAAGGACAGGGAGTGTGGTGTAGGTTTCATAATCTGCCGAAAGGGAGATTTTCGGTGAGGGGAAAGGTTGTAAATGGAGGACGCAGAAAGGGGGAAAGAACCAATGTGTCTTCAAATGATTGGCAATCGATAGAAGCAGCTCGCTAGCTGTACAAACGGGAGGCTTTAGGCTCGAAAAAGTAAAAGAGCATGGAAGGGGAGATGCCGGGCGTTTTAAATGTGTCTGTTCGAAAAACTTCGCCCAGGAAGAAAGGGGGGTGGAATTATATGCGGAGGGTGGGAGTGAAAAGAGGGAGAAGTGGGTCAATTGGAGGAGCTTGGAGGGGGGGGGAAAGTGGGGGGATCAAGAGAAAGAAGAAAACGTAAAAATGGGTCAGGATGGCCAGGAAACGTAGAAGGGGCGGAACATTTTCCCTTAAAAGGAAACGGAAGGATCTGGAGAGGGAATGGCTGGAGAGGAGGACGAAAGGGATAAATGGTCTGAAAAAAAAAAAGGAGGCCGCTTTCAGACGAGAGGGGGGTGTTTCCCCCTCAGGTATAGAACTTCTTGAAAAAGGGCCGAAAAGTACGTTATCGAAAATGGCGAGGGGAAGAATAATCCCCTCTCTAGGAAAAAAGGGAGCAGGTCTCACAGATCGGTGTGCTTTTTGGGGGTTGAAGGGGAAAAAGGAGGTTTGAGAAAGGAAGGGGGGCTACTGATTGCGAAAAAAATGATAAAAAAGGAGAAGAAGGGGACCGAGGGGGAAGAAAGGCCGAAAAACGCAAGGGCGATACGGGAAGACCTGGGACTGCGAGCACAAGGGAGCAGCCCATCGACACCAGTTAGGGACTGGGTTCCAAAAAAAAGAGAAAATTCATAAGAAAAAAAATTGCACAAAGACTGAAAAAGGATAAAGAAAGCTGTAGCAGTGAGGATGGGGCTCAGGGATAAATTCCAGTTTAGGGCCGAGCTCCCGTCGCTCCACTGAGGGCTGGGGGGTTTTTTCTAAAGCTGCCGCATAGAAGAATCCGCGAAGAAGCAACGACGGAAAAAGTTCTAAAAGAGTATGGGGAAGGGTTTGGGTCTTAACCTTTCTTTTTTGTACTTTTGACTGAGGTAGTTGGAGTACAACACGTCTTGAATGAGATAGATAGGTGAAGAGTAAAGGGTGTAGTGGGAGATGGGTGGAGGGGAGTATGGGCGGGGGGAGAAAAAAATAAAAGGGGTCGGTTGACGGAACCATGTCTCAACGAAGGTGGCGGACGAGGCCAGCTTTCAGCTCGTCATAGTGTAGAGACGGAGACTAAAAAGGAAAAGGTATCGCCTACAAAAGAGAACGGATAAATCAAGAGAAAAATCAAGGAAAGGGGGGGGAAAAAATTGACAGGGAGGGGAAAAAAAAAAAAGGAGGGGGGGGAACTATGCATTCTCCACCTGGGGGTCTCTTCTTCTTTCTTTAGGGGGTGAGTAGTGTCTTGCTTCAGCTGCGTCGTCCTCATGGGTTGTGGGGAACCAGTGAAAAAGAAGTGGGGACTATGTGGCTGAGAAAGGAAAGGGGGGGGGCTCCAGATCACAAACCTGAGGAAGGGAAGGGGAAAAAAAAAACAAGAAAAAGAAGACTCACCCGGAAGACAACTCCAGTCTTCGACTTCCGACGCCTTTGTTCTCCGGGGACTCATTCAAGACGAGAGATCAAGAGGGGGCAGAAACGGGGGGGAAAAAAGAGTTTGGGGAAAAGAGTACCCTAGAAATACGAGGGGGAGATCTTCCACTTTAAGTATTCCCCAAAGAAAACTACGGGGAAGTGAAAAGGGCGGGGAAAGGAAAATGGTTTCAAAAGGGCTCTAAGATAGTACTGCCGGGTGTAGCGACTCGGCGTCAGCGGGATCCTGTGGGGGAAAGACAAGTCGAGGGAAAACAAGAGGGATCAATCACAGAACGGGACAGATCATATGCCTTGGGACGGTAATGTTCCATGAGCAGTATCTTACGCTTGAACAGAAGAGGTAATCATGATTGGGGAAGACCATCTGTGAAAAGGGAAAAGGAAAGGGGCAAACGCAATAAGAAAAAGGAAAGAAAGGGAAACCCACAAAAAGCATGCTTCAAATATATCGGGAAATCCCACCCAATTCTAAGTTAAGGGGGCGAAGAAAAGAAGGGGGAAAGGGGGGAAAGCAATAAGAATCACGCCGAGAATTTCTTTGGTTTCGGAAACACAGTCAACCTTTGGAGGAAAAAGGAGGGGACTGGAGCCCGACGATTGGCAGAAAGGGGCAATCAAACAGTAAAAGGGGTGACGGGACAAACTGGAAGGTAGGCCGGCCGGAGAAGGGTGGAGGAAAAAGACAAGAGAAAGAGGTCTGGGCAGGGAAAGAAAATGGATCTGGACACTAATCAAAAACATCTCGAAAAATGCCAAAAAGCGCCTAATCGTCAGCGGGGGAACCGCGCAAGACTTCAAGAGGAAAATGAGAAAAAAAAGGGATAAACTGAAACGATCTCTGACCTGGCAGTGATCGAGAGTCAACCCTTCGATCTCCGACCCATTAAACGACCGGAAAATACAACCGAAAGAAGGGACAGGGACCAGGAGCGCTTCTCCTAGAACGACGGGAAGCGACCACTCAAACGAAGATGTCGCCGAAAGGGAACTTCATTTAAAAAAAATATCGAAGGAACCGGAGAAGGAAGGCAAAAAAGAAGGAGTGGAGAGGGAAGGCTCTTCTGTGGCACGACCGTGGGTAGTCATTTGAATACAAAGGAGCTCAACAAAAAAAGAATCATAAGAGCATCAAAGATAGAGGCCCGGGGAAAGGTAAGGAAACGAGACCGAGAGGTGAGTGTAATCATTCATTCGCACTCTTAAAAAAGAATATATTTCGAAAGACTTTATTGACGAAAGGTGGGATCGGGGGGGAAAAGATCGGGAGAAAGGTAAAAGATGACCATAGCAAAGTGGTGCCTCGATGATCAGCAGAAGAGCATCATCAGTAGGAGAGATGAGAAATAAGGAAATAGTAAAAAAGAACCTTTTTTCGAGGAAGGGAAAAAGAGGTGAATCAGGGAAAGGAAATAGGGAGGGGTGAGGGAGGGGGAAGTGCGGGGGGACCCGGGGCCCCTGCAGAAACAAAACCGGAATTATCTTAGGTGCTGGCCATTCGGTCTGGGAGATAAGAGAGGGAAAAGGAAGGAGAATCAGGGCCGTAAGAAAGAGCTCAAAAATGTG
>Ga0179593_1653209_pt1 | contig 10971 bp, 11 predicted proteins | sample CZODoug2_1_08_16_FD_185931 | JGI IMG/M metagenome (GOLD analysis project Ga0179593, IMG submission 185931) | Vadose zone soil fungal communities from Angelo Coast Range Reserve, California, USA - CZODoug2_1_08_16fungal (PacBio error correction) | ecosystem: Environmental > Terrestrial > Soil >...
CGTGAAAGGCGTTGGGCAGACAAATTTGCCCGAACCGCGCCACCGCACAACACCGACAGAACAACCACCACCACAAAAAAGAACAAGAGCCATGATACCGCAGAGTGCACATTTTGCGCTATTCAAAAAGTGATAGGCGGCCCGGAAAAAAATGAATGACGAAAATGGGTAAACACTCCCATCCACCTTCCGGTTTAGGGGGATGAAATCCTCAAGGGGGGCCATGAACTCATTCTAGGAACAAGAGAAAGAGGGAGTGAAGATCGAAAGCTAAACCCCCCAACGAGCCGGGTCGGCAATAAACAACTACTCTTTAGCCCAGGGCGGCGACGAGAGGACAGCACTCTTAATCTTTATGCCGGGTATATCGGAAGCGCACTAAAAGCGCATGGGTGTTGTTTCTCTCCTGGGGGGGGGGGAAACAGAGGGGGGGGGGTGTCAAAGGGAAAAAAACACACAAAACGCCCACAAACAACCCCGAACCAAGGACCGACCCGCGAAATCGCCCACGGTTAATAGACACAACACCACCCCCCCCAAAGAGGACAGAAGAACCGATCTTTCCCACTCAGAAAAAGGAGCGTATTGATCGACCAGAATTCAGCAAAGGAGAAAAAACCCCCCAACCCCCACAGGACACAACCCAAAAATCCTGACCAATCTATCGTCCCAAGAGGACCAAGTCGAATAGATACCCCTGCCGGGAGGGTGAGTGTCTATCTGTACTAGCTATTTTAAAGACCTGAAAAAAAACACCACAAAACCACCCCTGTGAAGCGCAAACCTGCCTACTAGAAGGACAAACCCGGGGTCCTGGCCTATTTCTCCGGCCGGCATGGGTCACGCCCTTCCTCTGCAAGGAACGACAAAGAAATCACCAACAACTCTGGATGGCATATCATCCTTCTATATCCCCTTTCGGGTGATGGCAAGGAAAAGGCCCAGGCCTCGTCCCCCTAACAGACCCCCTCTTCGTGTATCATGCACAAAACACAGAAAGAGGGCAGAAAGATACACAAAACCGCACACCATTTCCAATCACCCTCAAAAACAACGACGCCCCAAAAAAGATCTCATCCACAGTCTGGGAGTTCGCGGCGTACAGACAACAACAAACACAAGGAGACTCTTCGAGAGATGACGCTCTTCCTCAGCGAGCAAAGGGGAAAATGGAACGGTCCCCTACCACACTACACCCGGCAGTTGGGAGAGTGGGGACGCTTTGGGATTATAAACGATGTCACATCAGCTAACATAAGCCGGAAGTCGACTAAAAAACAAACCACCACCAAAAAACAAACAAACACGAGCCCGTAACGAACAGGAGGGGGGAGCCCCCCCTCATAACCCGGCGACAAAAAAAGATGGAGAGAAGACAAAACCTGGCCCTGAAGCTCCAGGCCTCCAAATCAGGGGTTGGAGAGCATTAGAAAAAAAAGAAAAAGAATCCTCCCAAAGGAAAGAAAAAGGGGGGAGGCCAAAAACAAAACAAAACGTGAACATTCTCCCTCGTCATCAGGGGGAAAGGAACAACCCAACTCCCCGGAGGGTCCAAGGAGACCAAACGACCACCCGCCAGATCTGCCTACTTTTCCAGGCTATATAAAAAAAAAACGCACCCCCGGGCAACCGAAAACAGCGACGCGCGTCTAGTTTCTTCCGCGGGGGAAAAAAGGAAGGAAACACGAAGGCAATATCTAAATCCCTCTTGAAAAGTCAACAATTAGAAAAAAATCGACGCTATCTCAAGGACAGAAGAAAAGAAGGTGGAGAATACCGGCCGTAACCACACACAACAATTCTGCTTCAGGACGAGAAGATAACCCGGGGGCGGGGGGAGGGAAAAATCGCTCTCCAAAACACAACTTATTATATGTAAAGATAGGAAGAATAGGGTAGCCAGGTACCAACCCCCTATCGCGTAGAAAAAAAAAAGGGGGAGGGAAAAGAGGGTTTGAGTAACGCGGGTTCTATTTCCTTGAGACTATGTTAAACAAGGAGCCCGCACTTTTCCATCTGGCGGGAATAACAGCCAGAGCAGAAAGTAAGACTCGAAAGAGCCCTCGCCGAGACTTCTATCTTTCCGAAGGCCGGCCAAGTAGGGCGAAAGAATACAAAAGAAACACCCCAGAAGGGAGAGTTGAATCTCCGCCTGGGAGGGGTTGCAAAGGGAAAGGAGAGGGGGGACGAATAGAGAAAGGCTTGCCAGGCTTCCAGTCCTTTTTGATAAGAGGCAGGGTGGAGGGCTGGAAGGCTCATTCTCGCCACCCCGGGGAAAAAAAGCACACGAAAACAAGTTCAAGTCGCGATACAAGCTCGAGTACTCTAATTATTCACGACAGTGAGAAGGAGAAGCGGGAAGATGTCGTAAGGACTCTTCTTCGCCAAAGAGCCCGACAGGGAGAAATATAATACATCCCAAGCGTTCCACCAACCTCCGAGACGCCGGTGAGGGGGAAAGGAAAAAAGCGCTTGCGGCTTTTCCCTAGTCGGCAGGAGGAAGTGAAAGAAGAAGAAAGAATTTCTGACCAACCCGCGCACCATAAGTGGATGCTCGGGGCGTGAGCAGGAACTAAACCAAAAAGAAGAGGTCTTATACTATCGCCAGCAAAGGGGGCCACCGCGCAGGAGGGAGAGAGAAAAAAACGCCGAGTCTGAGGCAATCCTATCAACTTTCCCATCACCCTAACTGGATCTCGACCGGGAGAATCTGAAGAAAACCCAGGGGAGAAGACGCGATTATCTCTTTACAGGTAGGGGGGGAGGACGAGAAGAATAACAGCGAGAAAGCTAAAAAAGTATCAAGCACGTCCGCTCCGACCCGGCCGGTCCAACAAAAAATAGAGAAGCCTTGAAGCCATCGACGTTAGAAAAAACAAAGACAAAACAAAATAAAACAACGAAGATGAGGCACGCTCCGCTCACAGACTGAATGCTTTTCTATCAACGACTTGAAGAGGGAAAAAAGAAAGGAAGAAACGGCATAGATTTCCGTGGAGTCCTGAAGGGAAAAAGCGAGCCAAACGGGAAGGCATCGGGGTCTCGACGGGACGCATTCTCCCTCCTCCTACCGAAGGCAAGCAGCGAAGAAAAGAAGAAAACCGAGGTCTCCAGTCGGCGAGGAGACCAACACACCCAACAAACAAAAGAGTCCAGGGGGGGGGGCTTGATTTCCGTTCAGCCTCATCGTCTACACCGGGACCGACGGAGAAACAAGAGAATCACAGCCGCCGTTGTCTGGGCCGCTGTTGGAAAAGCAACGAAAGGGGAGCAATAGACTGACCGAGGAAAGGGCCTCTTCCTTCTCCAGCGGACGGTCGTAAGGACCCAACCCAAGGAGGGCCCAGGGGACGACTCTCCCCGTACCATCGAACTGAAAGGGAAGGGATAAAGGGGAAAGAGAGAGCCACTCTGGGGGAACGAGGTATCATCACTTGCGCTAAAACGGTAGTATTAGAAGAAGTAAGCAAGAAAAAACACCCCAACGGGAAAACGGGAAAACCGCACCGCTTACCTCCGAATCGTCAAACAAACAAAAAAAGCAGCAGCACAAAAAACAAGGGGAAGTGTAGACGATCGAATCTGTAAAAACATCGCGGAAGCAGAAAAAATAACCAACAGAAACAAACCCACAATCAAAATGAATAAGTTGTCAGGTTCTTTAGGAGAAACGGTCATTCCCCAAACGTCTAACGAAAGCCCCCCCGCAAACAGGCGAGGCTCCCTCAATAGAACTAAACCCCCATCTCCCCACGGAAGCTGACCCTTCTTCGTGGGGAACACCCCAACCAAAGGGGGGGAATCAAAATAGGACATAGAAACGTCATTCTTACACGGGGCCTGGGGGTGGACCGCGGGGGCCTCTGCTATGTAAGACCTTCGGAGGGAACACGGGGGGTTAACACTCCACTAGATATTTACATTACCGCATTAAGGCCCCCCAAAAATATGGTTAGGGGACCGGGGCGCCAAAAAGGGTCGCCTGCACAAAAGCCTTTCGTGAGCGTCCCGGGGGTCCGTGGAACGGGAGGCCCCCAAGATGGGTGGAACAGCCGTTCAGTCAAAAAAAAAAAACCCCCCCCCCCCCCCCCCCACCGAAGCCCCCCCCAAGAGAAGCAGCGGCGACCCACGTTATAAGAAAAAAACACCCCCGCCCAAGACCACCCCCTAAGAAAACAAGAGCGCCCCCCCCGACCACTCGGGCGGGGAACAAAAAAAAGGAAAGGTCAGTATAACGCTCCCCCCAGGGCCTCCATGAGGGAGAGGTATAGGAATAACCGAAAAGAAAAATACCCATCCCCAAAACGCGTTCCGCCCCCACCCCCACCATGAGGGGGAGGGGGGTGCGGGCGAGCAGAAGGCGATCAGACGCATAGGGGGCACAGAAAAATAAAGCCGACATGGTGGGTGTGGAACTCGACGGGGGGGCGTAGAGAATGAGGGCCGCCCCCCCAGACAAAAAGAAAGACCCGACCCCCCCACAGTTAAGCGGAGTAGAGGAAGACAGGGGGCCATGCCGAAAAGGGACAGAGGATGAGAGGCGGAGCCGAAAACCACACCCCGACAAAGTGAGTAAGTATACGATCCAACCCACCCAGGAAAGAAAAATGGTTGAAGGCCGCTGGGGTGAGGCCAAAAGACGACACGCCAGTGGGTATTGAGGTACAGACAGAAATCTATAGCTGCACGGGTGAGGAGGAGGGGGGGATCGAGGAAGAAAAGAAAAGCAGGGGCAAACCCACTCCCCGCCCCGGAGGGGAAAAGTAAGGATTGGCCGCCCACTCCGCAGGAGAAAAAAAACCCCCCCCCCCTCCGCTAACACATGAGATCCCAAACAAAAAACAACCGTCCCGGCCGGATGCGGTGCCCCAAAGTCCAGGAGAGGGAGGAAAAAAGAGGATATACACAGGGTGGTGCCCGCCCCCCCCGCGCTCCCCCCCCCGCGGTCCCCAAAACTAAGTCTAAAACACACCAAACCCCCCCCCCGAGTCCCAAGAAACCCCCCCCCCCCCCCCAATATCTTCTCCCCCCCCGACTAAGAGGGCCGCCCTCTCCCAACGGAGCATTCCGAAAGAAGTGAATTCCCTATTAACCGCCTTCCCCCTCTCTCCCCAGTCCCCGCAAAAAAAAAAGGTTCCCCTTCCCCCCCGAGGTATACACACCTAAAAAACTCAAAAGCCCCCACGGCTCCCTGTGTCACACGTATGGAGGGAGGAAAAGAGTAACCCAACTCAGACCCAGAAAACGCCAGGTGAGTAGCAGCTCTAGTTGCTGGTGAGGGGGGAGGGCTGGCGGGAACATGTGTTACTGCACATAAGGACAAGCACCCCCACCGGGAAGGGGGTACGAGAAGGAGGTAGAGAAAAAGTGGGGCCGAGCAAGCTACACAGGAACGGCGCCACGTTGCCAAGGAGATGAAAAACAGAGGGCATAGGTGAGAAAGGGAGGAGGCATAGAGGGCGCGCAGGGTTGCAGACCGGGTGGCGGGAAAAAATCAGGTGCCACCACAACTCTGTGGCTGGGACTCGCCCCCCCGCCCATCCGGCGGCAGAAACGCTAAGTAGGGTTAGGGACCGTAGCCGAATTAGGAAAGACGTCTCCTGGGGAGGATGCTAAAAAAAAGATAAGTATAGATGGGGGGGCGGAAGAAAAAAAAGCTACCCACGAAGATCCAGGAGGAGAAAACAGGGAATGGCCAAAGCTGACCCTGGGGGCGGGCCCTGTCCCCAGGGAATCCGGGGACCGGGGAGCAGGAAGTAATCGGGCGTCGGATTACCCCAGCACAAAAAAAGATAAAATGATAGTTTCACCAGTGGTCGATAGGTATCCGGGGGGGGAGTGAGAGGCTCGAGGGACGAGGGGGCACCACCCGGACCATGACCAAGATGTCCTGGGGGGCGGGGGTCCCCGGCTCCCTCTCCCAAAACTGACCGGTCAGGGGAAGAGCGCAAATGCTCTATGGCCGAAGAAGGAGGGGATCCCGCACACACGCGAAATGAGGGGAATCGCCACGGAGTCGTTCGGTGGGGGCGCCAGGGGGAATTTGTCGCGCCAAAGCCCGGAAGGCGCAGAGCGTCTGGGCCAAGATCGCTGAAGACAATGCGGACAAACAGAAAAAACAGAAACGTCAATCAAGAATAAATACAAGACCACTTTGACTAATGAAAAAAACAACCGACCGTCCGAAACGTAATCCCCCCGTGGAATAATACTACCCATTTCCGAAAAGAAAACAACGCGCTTGCGTAAGAACCCGGCGGGCCCTCACCATGTCTGGAGGATTCTACTCTCTATAAGAGGAGGAAAGAGGCGCCTATCTCCTTCGAGAGAGGGAGAAAAGCGGTCAACTTTGGGAGGAAAAAAAAAAAAGGAAGGGCAGAAGAATAGGAATCTCCACTTTAACCTAAACGGGAGAAGAAAAAAAAGAAAAGGGCAACCAAGCCTACGAAAGCCAAGCCTTTCTTATCTCGCCGGACTGCCCAAGCGGAGGCTCCGGCCCTCTTTTTATGCTCCTCACCGAAGAGACAAAAGAAAAGTTAAATGACAGGCGAGATCCGGAACCGATTCACCTACCAGGGAGGCCCACCGTCTTGATCTCAACAAAAAAAACACCCAAACCAACGGGAGGGCATGGGGGGCCTTCTCGCCAATCGGGTTCGATTTCCCGATCCGGCGAGATCTAAAAGAAAGAAAGAAGTCGGCACCCTCGTCGTTTCAAGAAGAAGGGGCGAAAAGAGGAATTGGCAGCGCGTCAACTTCGAACTCGGAAACCTGGAAAAAGGAGGAAAAAAAAACATTCTTACCCATATATAGAAGTAAGGGAACAGAGGAACGGGTGAGAGCTTTCCGCAGACTCACGACCAGCGCCGCAATCCCCAGTCCTTCTTCACGAATCCAAGAGGAGAGAGAAAGGTTATTCTACTCTCCGGATGGGGGGAGAAACAACCACCGAACTATCCGCCAAGATTGCGGGAATTGCTAAATCAGACGGGCAGCATCCCAAAAAAAAACCCAACCCAAAAACAACACCACCCCACCCCCAAAACAAAAGAAAAAACACCACCAAAACCACAAATAACAGGGTAATCGGTCTCTTCATCTTGCGAGGGGAAAAACCGCCCCCCGCGGCTAGAAGACTCTATATTGAGACGGAAACAAAAAAATCGGGCCTATCTCCTTCTGGTAGGGAAGCAGGAGCCAAACAGAGCCAGCATCCAGTGCAAAGGCCTTTGGCTTTCGTCGGCGGTTAAGAATACCGAAAGGTAAAACCCTTGCGATGGGACCAAATTGTGAAAAGGGAACGTAAGGGGAGGCGAGAAAAATCCCTGATAGAGCGTAGAATCTCCCCCGAGAGAAGAGGCCACGCAAGCGCTGTTTTTCTTTCGAAACGGGAAGGAAAAAAAATGTTGAAGCCCAAACAGGTGACACTTCGTAACAAAAGAAAAGGCGACCGGTGGGGCGCCTTCGCATGCACTAACATGAAGGCCCCAAACAGAAAAGACCAGGAGCACGCATTCTCACCAAAAAAAGCGAGAAAGGCGGCCCCCACCAGTGAAACAACACAAACAGAAAAGAAGCGATCGAACACGCATTTCATCCCCCAAATCGTCAAAAACGCGGAGAGACCCAGGGGAAGGAGAACTTGCTTAACGCCAACAAGAACGACGGGAAGAAGGGTGGGTAACCGTGTCAAGCCGCCCTCGAAGGAAGGAAAACCGGGATTGAAGCGAAGAGAAAACACAAGGAAACAACCGGACCCTTTAAATATAGAAACTTTCCGCGGCGAAAAACAAAGATAAAGGAAAAAAATCTTACCCAAGCAAAATAAAAGATCACCATCTCAGAAAGAAACAACCCGCAAGAAATAGATGTCCCTCGCCAAGGCCCCCAGAGGAACAAACCACCCCCACCCAAAGCGAAAATATCAGAAGGCCCCCTCCTTCCTATCCTTTCGTCGACCACGAAAAGAGAGAACAACGCCAACGACCCACGCCAAGAGGCGATAGGTCGGAGGTAAGTTCGCCCTGGAAGGAGAGGAGAACAAAAGGAAAAGGAGAGTAAAATAGCTAACCGTCTACGGCTCCTCAAGACCCACTTATCTCAGGAGCGGGTTAGGTCCGTGGTCCTTTCGGCTGAACAAGTGTCCCGGGGGGGAAACCCCGCAGACAGAAATGGCTGTGTCGACGCGCAGGAACGGGAGAATGCGCATATTGGCAGTCGCCTCCAGCGCGGGCAGCCTCCGACTCTCCTTCTTCGCCGGGAAAGAAAAAAAAAAAAGAACCCGGGGGAAAGGAAAAGGGAAAGAAAGGGGAAACGGCAAGGGTGGAAAGTTAGACTGTTCCGTGGCGAGTCGTGTCAAAGGGAAGGAGGATAGGTATAGCGAAGTGCACAGAAAGCCGCTTAGCAGGCCTCGGCCCTGGCCTAAGAAAAGGGGACCAACCTCTCCCCGGCCCAAAAGGCAAAGAAAAATAAACGCAAGGGAAATCCCAAGGGTCCCGGGACGCGCCCCGCCGGCCCGGTGAGGGGGAAAGACCAAAAAAAACAAAACAGAGCAAACGGGCGAAATCGGTGATCGTCGGGCTCCCCCCCGGACAAGGTCAAGAACCTAATCTGCCCTTCCGACGGAAGATATCAAAAAAGCCCCCAGAAAGACGAGGGTCCCAAGTCACGACCTCCCCGCGAAACAAAAAACACACCACCCCAAAGGGAAAGAAGAGCTGGACTTTCCCCTGCTCAAAGGAGGGGGCCCCCACCACATCAATTAAAGAAAAAAGTTATACGTGCGCGATCGGCCCCCGAAGCCCCGCCCCCCACCCCCAAAACGACGAAACCCACGTTCTTGCTTGTGAAAAACTCCCCCGAGGGGTAGTAAGATCGGCGCGCTATGTTACGCTTCCGGGGTCGGGAAAAAAGAGGTCGGAATCTCTTAAAAGCAAACCCAAAGGAAAAAGATCAGTGCCGACTGCCTTCCCACTAACGGTCACCCGAAGAGACCGTCTTCACCTACATCACAACAACAACACACACCCCCCCCCAACACAAAACAGGCCAAACACGAGATCAGTGATGGGTAGAGAGTTTACTGTAAGTCCGTGCTCCCGCCGGAGAAGAAGACAAAGAAAACCCTCAGTATACAAAGAGGGCATGCGGGGCAGATCGTCTACGACGAAAAAAGTTCTCCCCCTATTCCTGCCCGATCACGCCCCGAAAGAAAAGTGCTAGGGTTCGTCAAAACAAATCCATAAGGAAAAAACACAGTAGAGGAGATTGAATGTCTCAAGAAACAACGAAACCAAAAACCCACGAAAAGAGTATGGGTGCCCAGCCCAAAGCGCCCGGTCCACACTACAGGACAGAAACCAAAGACAGGGGGTGGGGAACTCTGGATGTAAAAAAACAAAACCAGGAGAAAGAGAAAAGGGTCGAATGCATCAATAAAAAAATCCGGGGGACTACGATCCGGGCCAGGACAGGAAAAATCTCGTTCGCACAGGCGGCCGGACAACCACACGAAAAAAAAAAAATAATAATCTATTACTCTGAAAAGAACAAAGGACAAAAGCCCAAGGGAAACCTTGGCACGGAAGCTCCAGGCCTCCAAAGCAAGGGTGGCGCGAAAAAGGAAAGACACTCCATCCCTCCAAAAAAAGAGGGGGACTATACTTAAGCCATGGGGAAGCCCTGTACTTCGGGGGGGGAAAAATCAGTAATAGGGAACAGTCTTTATCACCAAAAAAAAACAAACACACCCCCCCCTCCAAGGAACCGAGGAACCCTCAACCAAAGAAGAAAAGGAAAATTTGAGCCATCAATAACAAGAATCTCTGCAGCAGTGAATGATAAAAGGGAAGAAGAAAAGTAACGCCAAACTTCGAAAAAAGCCACTCGAAAGGGATAGAATACTCCTGCTTGGCGGCCATAAGTCGCCGGCTAGGCTAAGGGAAACATGCGAACCTGCTTTACTGGTGACGAAAAGGGCAAAGAGAAAACCCCCGCACTTTTTGTTGGCAACTAAACAACGAGGGGGGGGTAACCCCCACATAGGGCGAGGAGGAACATACGGACCCACACCGTAGAGGTTCCCCTCTCTCATCTTGCGCACCAAAAAGCCACCCAACCTCGAATTCTCGTCGCAGCATAAACAACAGGGCCAAACAGTCTTTGAGGAAAAAAGAACCCAACCGGCACCGGCTAAAAATGCGAGACCTCGAACACTTCGACTGGACCCCAAGCAGGAGCCTAGATCACCACAGGGCACTTAACGCCTTTTCTTAACTAATCTCTAAGGAAAAAAGAAGGAAAAAAAAAACACACTACGAGGAACTTCGATCTGTCCGAAGCCGAACCAACCACAACACAAGGAAGAAAAAGAGTCTTTCTGTTTCGAGGGTGAAGGCAAAGGACCAAAACAGACCACCAAGAAAGTGGGTGATAAAGAAGGGGGGGGGGCCCGATGACGAGGGTCGAATGTCCAGGGCGGCCAGATTACAAATAGGGGAAGAGAATCAGGGTCTGTCTGGATGCTCAGGAAAGAGGGGGGGGGTAAAAAGAGAATTTCTGGACCAAGGGAGTAGAAGCTCGAGTACTCTAAGTAGCAGCGCCCGAACGAGGGTGGAAGGCAGTAGTCGTTCTACCCCTGCGATGATGCCGGAGAAAAAGAAGGAGGTATCCAAGCGGTCCAACAAAAGCCGAAGCCAGCCGGTTTTCTGGGTAGGGTACAAAAAAACACAACGGGACTACACCACAGGATCTTCCTTTCTCTCGAGAAGGAAGAAAGAACGGAAAACAAAAAAAGGAGCAGGGCCTACAAAAGAGCACCAGAAGTGGATGCGTCGGGGCGAACACAACGGGGAAATGGGTTCCTATGTCGTAGACGATAGAAGACCGGAACCAAAAGGACGAGGGGTTAGTCGGTTACCCGAGCCGGCGGGAGACAGGGAAAAAAAAAAATAAAACGAACGGGATCTCGCC
>Ga0179593_1736614_pt1 | contig 10971 bp, 18 predicted proteins | sample CZODoug2_1_08_16_FD_185931 | JGI IMG/M metagenome (GOLD analysis project Ga0179593, IMG submission 185931) | Vadose zone soil fungal communities from Angelo Coast Range Reserve, California, USA - CZODoug2_1_08_16fungal (PacBio error correction) | ecosystem: Environmental > Terrestrial > Soil >...
GGGAAAAGAAAGTAGTCGTATACTAACCTTCACCTTTGAAGGGGGTCAGATAAAAAGGAGGAGAAGTTTCTTCTCGCTGGGAAAAAAGAAAAAAAGTGAGAGGACCCATAATAATTTTCAAGCCCGAAGGAAATCTGGTAGAGAATACATCGGAAGGGGAGGGAAAGGAGTCCGAACTCACCCTAAAGATCGCGGGAAAAGAGATCTCCTCCTTTCTATTTGAAAGAAAAAGGGGCCGAAGGAATAAAAAAAAGGAGAAATCCCTACTCCGTACAAAGGGAGGAAAGAAAAAAGAGATGCTTGTAGTGCAATCTCTTTATCTTAGAAAACGTTGGTCAATCCTGGACGGACAAACGTTTTTTGAAGTCAAAGGAGCTCACAAGATGAACGAAATGAGGGATAAAATAATCCGTAGGAGGGAAATATTAGCTAGCACTGGCGATTCCTCCAACTTTGTCTCTTGAAAAAAAGAAGAGGAAAACGCGGATCGGAAGGGGAGGAGAAGGAGGCGCATCGCGATCTCGAAGGGAAGAAAAAAAGGCCTTATTCCGAAAAACTCGAAAAAAAAAAAGGGGGGAAAGCATGGTTGACCGAAAAAAGGGGTGCCGGAAGCTCATCATTAATTCGTGAAAAAAGAGAAAAGGAAAGAAAAAGAGGCAGCCTTGCGGTTCCGCAAGAAGAAGAAAAAAGAGAAGGGAAGGATAAAAGAGAGAAAGGGTCCATAAGCGGGCGCCACGAAGAAAGGGGAAGAGGACTGCGTTATTGCTTTCCGAAACTTGCTCTCAGGGAAAGAGAAAAGGGGGAAGTGGAGGGGGGCCCAATAAGGATCGAGCCGTACTGCCAGTGTGCGGAGTAGATGGTAATGGTTCTCGATAAGAGGAAGAAAACATTTTTTTGATTGCCTATCACCTAAAAAAAAAGAAGGAAGAGCCGCGCAAAAAAGAGAAGTCTGGTGTAATTTCCAGCGATTGTGCATCGGAGGAGGGGGTATTTAACGCCAACTGAAAGAACGGAGAAGCCGTCGCCCATTTGGGGTAAGAAAAAAGGGGAAACAAAAGGATGGAATAAAATTTGCAGCTCCGGGGGATGTGGAGGAGTCGCTGCTAAAGACCTTCCCGACTGAAAAGGGAAGGGGGCCGACGATACTTTCGGCCCGATCGCTTGCTTCTCTTGTAGTGAAAAGGAAGGGGGGGGATGTGAGTGGAGGGTTCGAATCGTGCCCCAAATGAGATTCTGTAGGGGGACGCGGGGGCAATGTGGACCGGGTAGATAATGCAGGGGAACACGGGAAAAAGAGAGGAAAAATTGCAGTGTCCCATTCTAATTTGTCTCTAAAGCACAGGAAGAGAAGAACGAGATGGAAACCTGCGATGAGACTGCGGCAAAACAAGGCAAAAAGGACATCCTTAAGAACTGAAGAGAGAGGGGGGTATCTTGAACACTGACTTCTGGAAGGAACTACTCCCAAAGTCGCCGGACGGTAGTCAGATGTTTTCGATAGGACATTGGCGAAGTGCGGGTCCAATCCTTTGAAAGAAAGGGTGCGTTCTACTACTTCGGGGGGGAGAAAGGGGTAGGCCTTTCTCTATTCCCTAAAAAAGAGGGGGAAAATGGGGAAAAAACGGTGCAATCCCGGAAGGAAACCAGGGAACAAACGTGGCTACAGTGCAAAAGGGGTATTAAGGTCAGGGAAAGTTTGTGTCCGAATAAAGATACTGGGTAAAAGGTCCGTACTTTCATTTTGAAAGAAGGGGGACAAGCACCGAGGACAAAAGAGGACAGTCTCGGGAGGGGGCGTTAGTGAGACGGCTGTGTGCGTTTTGAGGAAAAAAAAAAGAAGACGGCGAAAAAGCGGGAAGCGGGGGGAGAAAACGGCTCTCCACCAGTATTCCTACCCGGGGAAAAGGAAAACAAACAAGAAAGGGGACCCCTCCGCAGATAGGGGGGGCCCCCTTTTCCCGACGCGGAAAAAAAGGAAAAAGAGGGCAAGGAGAGGTTCATCTTTTTCTCGATGACGACGATGAGGAAAAACCCTCATCATCTCTCTCAAAAAAAAAAAAAAAAAGTTGGGGAAAGGGGGAGGGGGTTCGTCGTCTTAAGGGACAGCTTCTTTTTCAGAGAAAGTAATTGGGGGAGGGAACTTTTGGAGGCGAGGGGGCGGTCTTTCCCCCTCTCCGACACTGTACAGAGGGTGTTTGAAGGGGAAACAACGCCATGTGACCGGTAACCTTGCCCCCTCACAAGACGGGATCTCCTCTCTCAATGCGATCAGGACCTCCGTAGAACGTTGGGGCAAAAAAAGAGGAGATAGACTACACACCGCCAGAAAGAGGCTGCATCTGCCATCAAGAGATCCGGGCGGAAAAATAGACAAAGATCCCAAGAACTCTCATTCATGTTCGATCGAGAAATCGCCTCTGCCTCGTTGAGGACTCGATCATGTTCGCAGACCGAGGGGAACCTGGGCTTCTTTTGTTCCGCGGAGACCGAGCATTTCTGCGCGTCTGACACGACAAAAAAAAAACCATAAAAAGAACGAGAAGAGAGCACATCGTTCTCGAAATAATAGAAAGATCGCCGGCTTATCGCAAAGAGGAAGAAGAAAACCGAAGAAGGAAGGAGAAGAAAGAAAAAGATTAGCCGACTCCGAAGGGGAATAAAAAAACTCGATTCGAACTCCAAAGGAAAACCATGGAAGGAGATTAAGAGGGACAAGATCCATTCTTGCGGAATCCCGATGATTCCGGGAAGTGCGAGGGGGGAGGGGGGGATCAGTGATGGAAAAAGAAAGGGACTATGGGGGGGGGGGGGGGGGGTCAACTCGAAGAAGAACCCTTAAAAGAGAGATCTTCGCCTATTTTCTAGTGCAAAGGAACGAAAAATCTCTCGCGAAACCAGATCATCACCGTACATCCTTTTTACGCCGGCTGAAAAAAAGAAAGTTTCCGAAGCTCATTTCATTAATTTCAGGACCACAATAAAAGTAATCCGGTGGCCGAAAAAAAGACTAAAACACACAAACTTAGGAGAAGGAGGGGCAAACCGCATTCTTCCATAACAGGAAATGTTGAGTCTGAATTAAGAAATGGAAGTACCCCTCGCCACTGCCGGTGAAGCCGGCGTCACCGGAAGGATTTTCGGGGAAAATTGGGGGAAGGGGAGCGCGGCTCCCTCGAGTCCCTCAGGAAGGGCAGTCGGATTTCCTCGATGGCATCGTACTTTCTGGGGGAAGGGCTGCAAGGGGGGAAGAAATGAAGGAGAAAGAAAAAATGGCGAGCCGCCGCAGCATGGGCTCGGGAAAGAAGTCATGTATTTTGGTCGGCCGAGATAGATGAGGAAGGAGTGTGGGGGGGAAAAGGGAGAGGCGGAGAAAGGTCTTTTTGCCGCTCAGAAAAGTTTCCCCGGATCTTTCGGCGTGGTTCGGAGCGGAAAAAAGGAGGAAGGTCTTAAGGGAAAGAAGGAGGAAGGAGGGAAAAAGAAAGGCCGCTTTCTTGACCTTCTTCTGGGGGGGGAGGGGTCGTGGAGCTCGCAGAAAATCTCGGGAAGAGGAAAAAAAAAAGGGGAGTATAGGAAAGACTTCTGTCTTGGCAGGAGAAACGACTTCCGTTATGGCCTCCAAAAGAAAAAAAGTGGGGAGAATTATCCTAGATCGAACCAGGGAGGGAGGGAATCACTTTTCATCGCCGGGCGTTGCCGGTGAAATAGGGGGGGGGGGGAAGCTTCAGCCTGCGCGAGGGGGGGGAAGGTGGGGTGTATTGAGGGAGTTTTGTCTTCGCGGACGTCGACTGAAGGAAAAAGGTATCATTTTCTATCTTGGGAAAGGAGAAGGGGCGAAGTTTCACGGCTCTCCACAATTATTCGGAAGGGGAAAAGGGGGCCGTTCCCTTTTCAAAAACCAAGGAAAGTTGTTAGAGTTTTAAACGAAGGAGAGGAGGGACTACCACCATGTTCCCCGCCAGGAAAAGAGATGATTACCCATTCCCGCGGGCTTGATCACGGGATAGACGGGGGAGAGACAAAAGGGAAAAAAAAAAAAAGGATTATTCTTAAATAGAGAGGGGGGGGGTTCGATCGTCTTCATCGAGCCCAATAGGAAAAGGACTGGGGCAGAGAAAGGATTAAGTCGGTGAAAACTTGTGGTAGTCTTAAGGCGGGGTAAAAAAAAAAAAAAAAAGAAAGGGGCATTACCGGGGTTTAAGCTTTCAACTTCACACTCAATTTTGACGTGGGCTAAGTGACACAAAATAAAAAGAGAGGTAGCTCATTACCGTCCAAAAAGCCTGCTCATTTCCCTTACCTCCGGAAAGGACCAAATAGAAATTACAAAGAAGAATCTCACTACACACACCTCAGAGGGAAAGGACCATCCAGAAAAACTATTAAGAGCTACCGCTGCTGTAAAAGAGGAGAAAAAGAAAGAAGAGCATTCATTTTCGAGGAATTCTCATCTCTCGGCCGCGTTGAAAGAGCCAGGAAAGTCCCGGTAGAAAAAAAGGGGAGGAAGGACGAAACCTTAACGCTTTGCTTGATGGGAGGGGGGAAAGAGCATTTCTGCTCTCTGCCCACGACCAGAAACATAAAAAAGGGGGGGCAGCCAGCGAAGGAAAAGGGGGAAAACGAAGAAATAATAAAACGGAATACTCCTCATCGCGCTTTCGAAGGAAAGAAAGGATATCTACAGCGGTCCCGATTCATGATCTGCAAAAATAATTTCTCCGACGAAAATGACGCCAAAAAGGAGACCTAAAAAGGGAAAAACATTGACATTAATTCCGTCCTCGTGGAAAGGCTGCTGCGGCTCTCCATCCGGAGGGAAAACCGACATTAAACACTGGGGCGAGGAGAGAAGAAAAAGGGAAAAGAGGCGGGAGACCATACTTCTCTTAACTCGCCCCTGCAGGAGAAAAGAGAGAGTTTTGCTAGTGGAAAGAACGAAATCTAAGCATCACGTACATCCTGGGGAAAATAAAGAGAAGAGAAAAGAAGAAAAGGGGGAAGAGAAAGTTTCTTCCTGAGCTCAGCAGGAAGAAAAAAAAAGACTTCGGCGCAGCTTGGGCATCCTTTGGCGGTGGGAAGACAAGGAAAAAATTAGGGGGGAAAGAAAGAATAGAGAGGGGGAAGAGGAAAAGGAAAAAAAGAAAAAAGAAGAATTCCGTTTTGAGTTTGAGGGGATGAGGAGAAAAAAGAGGGGAGGAGGAACCCGCCAAGCTGCCAGTGGAAGAGAGGGATGAGTCGCTATATATTTTTTTTCGCGGCATAAGGGGACACATCAAAAGAAAGAGATCGCGCTGCGCAGAGGGGAAAAAAGAAGTCTGGATTTCCTCGCTGGGGGAGGGCGAGAGAAAAGAACCATTGGGGGGGAAGGGGGGAGGGGGGAGAAAAGAGGGGAGATCCTCCTGCAAGCATTGGAGAAAAAAATTCCAATTTTCTTCCTTACTGTTGTCCTAAGAGGCGCTGAGGGAAGAAAAAAAAGGGGTTTTGTATTCCCCTTCGGAGAGGAAAAGAGGAAGCCAAGGCAATAGACCGCGGAGAGAGTTAGGGAGGAAAGGCGGAAGCGGGGGGGAGAAAAGGGAAAAAGGAGAGTCCGGCTGATTATTCTCGACCATATGAAAAAAGGGGAGGGAAAGTCTTCTGGGGCGAGCCGTTGGAAATTCAGCGAGAAAGAGGAAAAAAAAGGGTGAGGGGGAATCTTACCAACCATTCAAGCCCAGGGGGGAGGGGGGGGAGGAAGGGCTGGAGTCTCCTACTTCCTTAAGGGAAGCATCAAAGAGCCGAGGGGGGAGGAGGAGGGGGAAGGGAGAAAAAGACTATATTTCTTTGTATTCGGGGATGGTAGCAGCGTTTCCTCCGCGGCGGGGATTGGCATAGAAAAGCCTGCTCGATTGGAAAAGAGGGAGGGTGTAATGTCGGCCGTTGGGGGGAAGGGAAAAAGGGGAGACGGACGGTCGTTCAATTAGCAAGGAAGTGGGGGGAGCTTCAAGGAAAGAAGGGGAAGGGGGGAGTTTTGCACGTCCTCTCCACAAGGAAAAAAGAAAAGTGAGTGTGGACAAAACCGCTTCAGGTGAAGGAAAGGGGGTACTACCTCCGGGAGAAAGAGAAAACCAGGTTCCCTGCCTCGGAATCACCGCCTTCAGGAAAGGGGGAGGGGGGGCCAGTCTTGGCAATTCAAGATTGTGGGATAGGGGGGGGAAAAGAAAAAGAAGAGCTCCTCCACAACACCAAAGGGGAGGGAAGGGGCACGGGGGTTGAGATCTTTTCCATCTATCCCAAGGAGATCAAAGGGGTCATCAGAAGAGGAGGGAGGGAGGGGGACTTTAACCTTTTTTTAGTCGGAAAAGAGAGGAGGTAAAAACTTCTCTACGGTTAATGATCTGGGTTTGAAAAACTTTAAGCTTCAAGAGGGAGGGGTATATATTTTTATATCCTTGAGGGAGCCAAAGCGCAGAAAGGAAAAAAAAGAAAGGACATTTCCCTGACCGCAGGGGAAGAAAGGAAGAAACAACCGTAAGAAATTACCAATAACGCCTCTACTACACAAAGAAGGACTGAAGATTCCCTCAGAAAAGAGGGAAAGAGGAAGAGGGAAGGGAAAAAGTGCTAGGGTCTCAAAAGAAAAGAGAGGGGTTTCGATCCTGATTCATGAGACCCAGGAAGGACCGTTGAGAAGAGGGGGAGAAAAAAGAAGAAGAAGTCGTTCGCCGCCAACAAGGGGAAAGGAAAAAAGGGGGGCTTGATTTGATCCTAGGGGAGCATTTTCTGCGAGATGACAAAGAAAAAGAAAAAACCACCCCCCCAAAAAAACCGGAACCCCACCCCCAAAATAGAAGGAAAAAAGGAACAAGACCCCCCCCCCAAGGCCACAAAAACCTACAAAAAAAACCCCCCACTCGAAAAAAAAAAAAAGGGGGACTGGAGATCTCCCACTTTTTCTATAATCATAAGAGAAGAGGGGACTTCTGGAAAAGCCCTTTTTTTTTCCGAAAGAAGAAAAAAAGATAAAGGAAGTCCTATTTCATGATTCTTCAAAATACCTTCTCCGACGAAAAAAAAAAAGGGGAGAAAAAAAAGTCCTTACACTTATTCTACTCAAAGCAGGACCACATTTACATGAAGGAAAAGAGGGAGAAAGCCCATTCTCTTCTTCTAAAAGAAAAAGGGGAAGGAAATTCATCTCTCAACTGGGGGTCGGAACAAGGACTATGCCATAGAGAGAAAAGAAAAGAAAGGGGAAAATTCTTACTCTATTCTCATCGAGGGGAAGAAAAAGGAAAGGGAAGGAAAAAACTTTCCCTTATTCCTAACAAAGGAATATCAAAGACTGGTGGACGAAGGGAGGAAGGGAAAAGAAGAAAGAGCGCAATTTTTCCTAATGCTCAGCATGAATTAGGAAAAAAAAAAGGGGAAAGGAGGAGAAGCTTATTTCACCTTTCTTTTGAAGGAGGATCCGAACAAACACAACAACGGAGGGGGGGGGGGGGGGAGGGGGGGGGGGTTTCATTGTCTTCAACCTCAAGTGATGAAAGAGAAAAAAGAAAAGGGGGGAGTTGATTGTGGTCCTGAATGCATGAGGGAATGAGAGGAAAAAAAAAAAAAAGACCAGGGGAAAAGGAGAAGAAAAGGGAACTTGTGATGAGGAGGAGGCAGGGCAGTTTTTGATTGCACTAGCAACTCGGCGAGAAGAAAAAGGAAAAGTCGGGCGATTTCAGTAAAAGAGAAAAAGGATGCAATCGTCTTTTCTTGTTCTGCAGGAGGGAAGAAAGGGGAAAAGAAATCCTGACTCTCGAGAAGCCAGCAGGGGCTTATCGGCGGTCGCTAAGGAAAAGGGGGGGGGATCCGAGAGGGGGGGAAGGGGAAAAAAGAAGGGGGGAAAGGGAAGTGTTGTATTCCCTTCGTCGTCGGGGAAAGGGAGATGCCAATATACCCGGAGGAGGAGAGGGGGGAAAGGGGGTGGTTATTTCGAGCTTTGCGAAAAAAAAAAAAAAAAAAAAAAGGGAAGGGGGAAGGATTAGTGATTCCTCGACCAGATGTGCGGCGCAGAAGATGGCGCATTTGATGGTAGGGGGGAAGGGGGGAGAGGCCTCTTGGCTTTTTAAGCGGGAAAAAAAGAGGGGCGTATAAATACTTCTTTCTGGGAAGAAGCCGATGCATGGAAGAGGGGGGGGGAAAAAAAATTGAGAATTAATCCGAGAGAAAAGAGAAAAAAATGGGGGTCTTTGTCTATCGCCTTGGGAAAGAAAATCTGCAGGGTGAAAGAGGGGGGAGGGAAAAAAAAGGAGGAGATTTCTGGGCGTTGGAGGGAGAGGGGAGGGGGAGAAGGGGGTTGTTTGCGTTTGCGGGAAAAAAAGGGAAAGTCAGGAAAGGGGAAAAAAGGGGGGAAGGGAGGAGTAGAGGGAGGGGCGCCTGGCGAGTTTTCAAGGAGAAAAAAAAGGGACTAGGTAACCATTTCTGGGAAGGAAAAGGGAGGGAGGCCGCATTGGTAGGAAGCTTTTTATAAAAGAGGGAGGGGGAGGGAAGACTCCCACCATGTTTCCCGAAAGTCTGAGAATCGATGACCCAGTAAGCAGGGAGGGGGGAGAAAGGAAAGATCGAACCCCCCGGCCTCATCAGAAAAAAAAGGAGGGAAAAAAAGAGATATATTATTCTTGTGGTTTCTAGAGGGACTGAAGTGCAGAAGGACTGGGTCAGCGAGAGAGGGAAAAGGAGAAGAAACCTTGTTGTAGTCCTGCACGCCCGAAGGGAGGGAGGAAGGAAATGAAGCCTTAAGCTGGGAGGGGTGAAAACGGTAAAAAAGCAGGAAAAAGGGAGGAACTGTTTGTCTAGCAGGGGGAAGAGAACTTCTCCATGCTCCCTCGCAGCGAAAATGCCTTCTCATTGCAAGGAAGGAAGGAGAAGGAAAAAAGGAGGGGGGGTCCGCCATTACAACTACCTGAGAAAAAAAGAAGGAAGTCTCTCATTCTTAATATGCAAAAAAAAGAGTTCACCGCAAGAGGGAAAAAGGAAGAGAACAGACTATCCCAATTAACTATAGGGAAGGGGAGTGTATTCATGGAAGGAAAGAAGGCTTGGGGTGAGGACTCGATCCATGAGAGAAAGAGGAATAAGAAAGCCCTCAATTATTCGAGAAAAGAAGGGGAGGGGGAAGATTAACATCCCCTATCCTACATGTGAAGAACAGCCAACCCACTGCTCGCGCAAGAAGGGGAAAAAGTAAAGATGTCTTCTCTCTCACATCTTTCGAGAATAGAAAAAGAGGGAAGGAAGAGGGGGGGAAATCTTTCCTACTCACTCCTAAGATAAGGGAAGAATAATGGGAGCGGTAAACGAAAAAAAAAAAAAAAAAAAGAATTCTCCGACTCCGAAGGGGGGGGAAGAAAGAGAGGAGAAAAGACCTTATCCTCTATCTTCCTTAAAAGGGGTCAGGCAGTGATCCTACTAAGAGGAAGGAGGGGAGAAGCATCTATGCTTCCCGATGAGGAAAAAAGGAAAGGGAAAAGGGGGAGAGGTGTCCGGAAAAAAAAGACTCTGCTGGAAAATCCGAAAAAAGGGGAAAGAAAAAAAAAAAGAGGCTGACTCGAGTCGCATCGCGGATAGAAAGAAAGGAAGGGGGAGAAAAAATCTATCGCTACTAAGAAAGAGAGAGAAGCCGAAAAGCAGCTTGGCGAGTTACTCCTCAAGGAGAAGGGGAAAAAAAAAAAAATTCCTGACCACCCTCACTCAAACCGGAAGGAAGAAGGGGGGAAGAAAGGAAAAAAACGCATCTCTCTCAACAACAACAAAAAAAAGAGATTGTTTTCATTGGTAGGAAAGGAAAAAAAAAGAGGCCCGCCTAAGTCCTTTTGAAGGGGGGGGGAGGGGAAAGGGAAAGGAAGAAAACTTTCGCTCATTGATGCGTACCACTGAAGGGGTGAATCTCGGCTTCACCACAGGAGGGAGTGGAAAGGAGGGGGGGTTTCGGCACCGGCATTTTTTTGGATTAAGAAAGAGAGGAGGAGGAAGAGGAGGACACGCCTTGGCGAGTGAGAAAAGGGACTTGTAGTCTTTGTTCTGCGCGGAGAGAAGGGGAAAAAGGGGGAAAGGAATCGGACGCTCTATTGCGATCCGAAGGAAGGGGAAAAAGAATCTTCTTCTTCATGGGGGGGTGGGCAGGCCGAGAGGAAGGGGAAGAGGGGGGGGGGACATGACTTGTTTTTATTAAAAGGAAAGGAAAGGAGGGGTTTGCCGCTCATTGAAATAGGAGCGGGAGGGGATCTTTTCGCGGAGGTCGAAAGAGGGAAAAAAAGTCTTCCGGCTTATTATTCTCGAAAGAAGGGGCGATCTCAAGCCATAGACAGGGAGGGGAAAGCTTCTGGGGAGGGAAGAAGAAAGCCTCATAAATGCTCGGAAGAAAAGGGGAAAGAAAAATCAATCCCATTTTCATTTTTCGGAGAGGGGGGGGGCGGGCGAAACCGACTGAGGGAAAAGGGATGAGTCCCTCAACTAAGGGGGAGGACGATCTTATAATTAATCCTATATAAGCTGAGAGTGGAGGGGGGAGATTTGTCGATCGCCTTTGGAAAAAGAAGAAAAGGGAAGGGTGAAATCGTTTTGGGAAGGAGGCAATGCCGATTTCCTGGGAGGGGGGGAAAGAGGCTTTCTTTGTAATGGGCGGGGAGGGGGGGGAGTTTTGTCGCAAAGGGAGAAGCAGGGGGAGCAGGAATCGCATTGGAAGAGGGGGACTTCATATGCTCTTGAAGAGGGAGAGGGTGCCACTGCTCTCTCCACAAAGTATGAGAAAAAACCGGTCACCAGGGGGAGGGGAAAGTGGAAGAAACGTCTTCATTGAGAGGGGAAGGTGGGGACCTCCGCAGAGAGGGGGGCTGTGCCAGACGACCCACCAAAAGGAAAGGCACCGCCTTCCTACCGAGAGGAGGAGGGAAAAAGGGGAGGGGAAAATGAATCTTCAAGATTTTTCTCTCTGACGAAGAGACCAGC
>Ga0179593_1291430_pt1 | contig 10970 bp, 13 predicted proteins | sample CZODoug2_1_08_16_FD_185931 | JGI IMG/M metagenome (GOLD analysis project Ga0179593, IMG submission 185931) | Vadose zone soil fungal communities from Angelo Coast Range Reserve, California, USA - CZODoug2_1_08_16fungal (PacBio error correction) | ecosystem: Environmental > Terrestrial > Soil >...
TCTGACACACCGATCCACACCACCTGACGCGTAGCCGCCCTTCCTCAGAATTCGAAACCGTATGCCGAGCGGTAAAATGAAGAAAGTCGCAACAAAGAGAAAAACAAAGTAGGATTCAAAAGAGAACCCGGACTGTGAGGTCATCGTTTGTGAATAATAGGAGGAGAAGCCATATATCAGACAATGCGGCCACAGAAAGAAAACCGAACAACTCTGCCCCCTCGGAGGAACCTCTTCTGACGACAAAAGGCGAAGAATAAACCGGGACAACGAAATGGGCGGTTATGTACGCATAACACCACACATAAAAACTACCATGAGCCAGTACATAATGCCAGAACACCCTTCAGGGACATTGGGTGCCGAGAAGGGACAGGGGCAGACCAAGAAGACAGGGGGCTGGCATTTGCCGACCGGGTTAGAACCTGAGGGACCAAAGAGTTGCTGGACAAACCGGGGTGAGTGGTCAAAAAGCATCCTGCTGATTCAACCAGTTATGGCGCTAAGATATAGGCCACCGGATCAAAAACGAAGGCTGCGTATGTAAAGGAAAACACCGCGCATCAAAAGGCCAAGATTTACAGAGGGTATAACCGAAGGAGAGTAAAAAGAATCCCCAAAAAAAAGTACGCAAAACGGCCCCCGGTCCACGTTGTGAAAAAAACATCCTTGCTCGGATTACAAGTTAACGGCCCCCCCTCACGGATTAGATCCCCGTATAGGGGGGAGGACGGCTGTGAGCCCGAAGCGAGAGCCCAAAAAAGGGACAAACTATACGAAACCCAAGTATCGTCGGTCCTCCGCCCGGGGGGGAACCTAACGCACGATATAAGGGCTCTCCGAGCAAAACGGGCTAACGGGGGTTCCAATGCACACCAGTGTCGAAGAAAGCTGACGGGTCCTGGCTCTATCTGATACGCAAGAACAGTTTCCTAAAGTAAAATGGTAGGTGGATGGTCAATCCTGGCAATTTTGTAGAGCATCGTTTGCTATACTGCGTGAGACCAGGGACGCCGAAAACTTTCAGGTAGAAAAGATTCTGAGTAACGCGGAGGCGCTGCTATTCCAAAGTTGCCCACCCCCGCGAGAAGAAGGCAGCCTCCAGCATCGAAAAAAACCCGCGCTGTTCGGGGCGAAAAACTCCTGCCGTTGGGCACGTGGCCAAGAAGCAAATTTTGAGCTAAAAAAAACTTAGGCGTCGGAGAAGAAATGGCAAAAAAATACACAGCGCAATCGGGAGAACCGCTCCGGAGATTAATAACCGACCCATAAAAGTGAAACATTTATCGGCAGGGGTGCGACGCAAAAGGGCCTTAGGACAGGGACCCTTAAATAAAACGGGGATCTAGAAAGGTAAAGTTGCAGAAGTATCTAGGAAGGTTGTCCCGACCTCGAAAAAAAAGCCCTCAGAATAACATCGTGAAGAGAAATGCAGCAAGTCAGCAGATGCCTCCCGGAGCAATCGATAGGAGCAGCACGCTGGGAACTTTCAGTTAGTACGGATCAAGGGAACAGAGAAAAACGGTTAAAGCAGGCCAAAACTCCATGAACCCGCGATAAAATTTGCAAAAGGGAGTCAAAATCAGAAACCTGTCAAACCACGCAAAAGTACTCATAGAACAAAGCGAAGGCTTAAATTGTCCAAGAAGAAAGCATGGAAGTAGGGGGGACGGCATGAAGTGGATATACAGCAGGATCAGAGAAATTCAAAAGCGGGGGGAGAGAACTTGGCCGTTGAAAAAGCAGGTCTGCACGGTTTCGTGAGAAGCGGGAGACAGAAAGTAGCCCATCGGGAAACAACACACTGGACGTGCGAAAAAACAAATTACCTCCAAATCGAGCATATCTGGGAATGGGGATATTTCAATAAATCAGCAAGAGAGGAGCATGGCGGAAAGTTTTATCATACTCACAAGAAGGTTCGCCGGGGGACAAAAAAAACTAAAAAGGAGGTATAAAAATGTACAAACGCTAGTTGTCGAGAAGGGAAGGGAGAATATGTGCGGGGGGGGGATCCGCTAGAAACCGATTAATAACGGGGTACAAAAGGGAAGATTGTTGAAATCCTAGATTTAAGAATCATCAGGGGGGAAGGATTGGCGCAGAAGCCTTCGGGCATGGTGGTAAACATAAACAGCCTATGACTAAAATGAATTATATGAAACTTATCAAGTAGGGCCCCTAGTAACCGAAGAATTAAACGCTCCGCTAAAAAGGCATAACTTCGCAACAACCCCCCATGAAAAAATAAAGAAAAGAAGAAAGTCCAAAAAGAATCGAGAGAAAGCAAAGCGAACTCGATCGGGGCATCTAACACGGGGTCGTAAGTAGACGAAAAAAGATCAACCCGAACGAGCGATCTCCAACCACAACAGGAGGTGATTAATATCTAAACTGTTCGGGGAAAATAGTGGGCGGGAGCTTACTACAAGGGGTTCGAGGTTCAATTGCGATCTGGTTGGCCTAAAGTGCGGATTAATTCATACTAAAGTGGTTAAGGGGGGGCTGCCTGGGGGGTACTTCTGTGGACGCTCGGGGTCGAGTGGGGGGGGGCTATCGTTGCAGAATACCTGTGAAAAAGTACGCCCTCTGCGGGTGAACGTTCCAAAACATAATAACCCTAGGAGAAAGAACTGGGGGCTGCTGTAGAGGGATTACGATTCTAGGGGGCAAGGCCTTTCAAAATTAGCAGTGCTTGGAGGATCTAGGCTGGGGTACATTCACTAATAAAAAGCGAAGTGAGAATCTGTACATAGAGAGAGAAGTGAGGTTTTTGTTGTTGAGAAAAACGTGGGGTTTGTCATTGGGAGAAAGAGAGGGCGCAAATGAGGAGAAGCTCTCTTGCAGCTTTAGGGGGATGGTCCAGGCAGCAAGTAATGAGATCTTGCCGGATGTATTGAATGGTTCACAACCCGTGCAAAGCGTGTTAGCGGGGACCTACGCTGGCAACGTGTTTGTCAAAGCGAGGGGCACAGTGCGACACTTGCGGAAAAACGTCAAAGGGTCATCGGCCGGGGGGGGGGGTGACAGGAAAAAGTATCATGATTTCTATAGAAGTGAGGGGAATGATCGACTAAATCGGGAAAACAGGGACCAGAAAAACGGTGAGATGAGTCTGGGGGGGGGGGTCTGGGTTGACCTCTTCTTTCGTTGCTGGGCTGAGGAAAGGGTGTAGGGGGGGCGGGCTGATGGTGGGGAAGGGGGGGGGGCTGACCGAGATTCGAGCTTTATTCATCCGGAGACAGGAAGGGCCCAAGGAGTCTCAGAAATGAGAGGCGCGCCGGGAGTCACGAGAAGGAGACCGTTCGGCCGGATGGAGGGTTTGATTGGGAGGTTCGTTAAGAGTCTGGGAAAAAAAGACGGAAATCGCATTAAAAAACCTGGGTATGTTACATGTGAGGACGAAGTAGAAGTTCAAGGCTACTGGCTCTATAGGAGAGAGCCAAATAAGGTCTATAAAAGGGGCTCACAGGATTGGCTTTAACGGACTCGCGGGCGGTTGGCGGGCGATGTTGGATCGTGGCGGGGGACAGGTTACAATTGAGCGTAAGAGGTCCTGGGAGAGAAACTTTCGCTGAGTTTGGCAAACCGGATGCAAAGAAGGCGGGGGGGGTGGGGGTGGCAGTATTGGGGGCGGGTGCTGATTGGAGGGGGGGAGGCTCTTAATTACGGGATTGACTTGGAATGTGAAGCAGCGGGCAGAGATTTACTATGGAGAAAACGCCAGTTGGAGGGGGAGGCGGCACCGGGGGAAAGATGTCCTCTTCAAAATTTCCGTAGGAAAGAGTAGTGAAAGGTTTGGGATGTGGGTTTAGGAGTCAAGAAAAAAATCGTGTCGAGTTTTCTACCCGCTCGGGGGAACGTTAAAAGGGGGAGGAGAGATGAGCGATAGTTTGGGGGAATTAAAAGGAAGAGAAATAAGAAGGGGGAGGACCATATGGATGATTGGAGTTGATATCTCAAGGGGGATGAGTGATAGGGAGGGCGAGGGGCGGGGATGGAGGATCAACCCGTGAACGTGGTCGATCTGGAACTTGTTGGGCAATTATTGGTCGTCATAACTCAAGGTGTTGGGGGGTCCTGAGGGGAAGGTTTTTGGTATTATGGTTGGTACGCCCCCTCGTGGGGGAAGGAGGCCTAGGCGGCCCACGTCCATTGCGCCGGTTATTGAGTCAGCAAGAGAAAAAACGTCTGGAAGTGGAAGATGAGCATAAATTTGGGGTTTGTCATGAGGGGAGGGAATAAAAAACTCCGCTGGTGGGACAGCACTGGTTTGGCCACATCACGACGGTCTAACAGGTTGAAAGGGGACGCGGGTGGGTGAGTTTTCTGAAATACGAGAGGGGGGGGGAAAAAGTAACCGGAATTGGGTAAGGTAATCTGGAGGCAGAGGAGGAAGGACTGGGGGAGTTGGGGGGGATGCTAGCATGTATGGGGGGGAAGTGTTGGGGAATATCAGGTGGGATGTTGAAACGGTGGCGTATGCGAATCTCAGTGGGAGTAGGAGGGGGAATCGGTTTTGAAGTGGAGTTTTGGTGGTGGTAAAGCCAATTGAGAGGAATGTAGAGTACGACTATTATCAGACGCTGGAGGAGACGGGACAGGGGTGTGGGCTCGGCCTAACATGTACTTTTGTGGGCGCGAAAATGTGGGGGCTTAATGAGGGTACCAATGGTCGAACGGGTCGAAAAATTTGGGGGGGGGACGTGTAGGGGAGCGAATTTGAAGTTGTCGAGGGGTGGACTAAAGGGTAGACCCAACAACAACGGGAGGGTGTTGAAATAGTATGGATAAAAGAATTGGAGGGCCACCCTCGCCCCGCCAAAAAACTTCGCTTCCCAACTAAACACACAAGGGAAAGGAGGGGCCCCCAGTGTACACGGACCGGCTCCAACAAAGAAGCAGAACCAACAAAAAGTAGGAAGTTCACCAGGCCCCGTAAGCTAGAATCTTATGGATAGTCTAGGTCCAAGAAAGACGGGCGGACAACCCACATAATAAGACGTCAACAAAGGCCCACTAAAAGTCCAGAACCTGCCTGCAGGGATAAAACTGGAAAATAAGCAAGGGGCAACTACTATAGAATTGGACGAATAACCCCAGGACATCCAGACCCGAATCCTTATAGAAAAATGAAGAAACACTTCAGGGACTTGGGCCGGAAGAGTCTGGAAGAAAATCAACATAGAGTTTCAAATAAAAGGTTAGAACGAGGGGCAAAAATTCTGGGTGGCACAAAAAAAAAACACAAAACAAAAAAAAAACGAAAAAACACACCAGAAAACACAAAACCAAAAAAAAAAGAAAGACCAACAAACAAAAAAACAACAAACCCCCACAAAAAAAAAAACACAAAAAAAAACCCAAAAAAAAAAAAAAAAAAACCCAAAACACCACAAGGTTTGGTTGCTTTATCATGAGTAATAAAAAGTTAGGCGGGGAGAGCCGCCACGACAAGAAAGAAGCGCGGAATAGGGGGAACACGGCTTCGAGGAACTCTATTATACGGTGGGTCACCGGGGAGGAAAAGGGAAAAAATAAAAAAGATTAAAACACAGACTTCGTGGTACTACAAAACTTCCCCCCTACAAATGGGAGAAAAAAGAAATATCCAAAAAATGCGTTGCGCAATTATATTGGTTCAGACAGAACACCTAAAGAAGAACGCTGCCGTCAAAAAACCTTATTAAACTCCGAATTTGTGAAAGAGAGAGAAATCTCGACACAGGGGCAAACACCAGGCGCAACGGTTAAAAACACGCTACGGTAAAGGAAACTCGGAAGGATGGGGATGCAGCCCGCCCAACACAGTTTTACCAGGGAATCAACCGCCGCTTCATCCGCATTGGGAGAAGGGACATCGTGAAGGGAAGACTGGGGGGAGAAAAAACTTGGAGGTACTAAAGAATACGTTAAATCGCTTCAGAGAAAAAAATTCCCACTTCCAAACCCGCGGGGATCATCGGCCTCCCTGCAATCAAGCACCAAATAACAGCAGGAAACACTCCAGGATGTGGAAAGTGCAACACACGCCAGTTGAGCAAAGTCCTCAGACTGGATAAGAGACGGGGTCAAGCACGACTACAACTCGACCGCATACCCGCGGGGATACCCTCCATGGAATGAAGATTAAAGTAGGAGCGGAGCGAGCATATCATCGAAAAAGCATTAGCCTTAATAACGGATTCCTCACATGGTAAGAAGTTCACAATAATGGGCCACTTTCGGGTTTTCACGCGCCGGCCCGCCCGAAAAGAAATAGACATAGAGTCACAAGTGCTCTTAGAAATAAAAGGCGACCAGGAGACTTAAGGCTCAGGTACAGCAATCAACGCTGACTTCGTGGGAAGGATCATAAAGCTTAAGAAGAAGGAGGGGTGGGAAGGCATTCACGGAAAGCTAGTCAAACTTTCTTACGGCAAAAAAAGATCAAAGCCGTCCCAAATGCAGAAACCAGGAGGCGGAAATGGTGGAACGGAGGCTGGGTTCTAAAGAGGGAAAAGATTATGGGATGAAATCCGGATGAAAATTAAGGCATGCCCCCTTCAAGGGGAGGGAACTGGAAGGGGGGTTATAGAACAAAAATTTTACATAGGGGATGACAACATAGGGGGGGAAGGGAAGCACTATTCAAGATCCCAGAAAACACCGGGGGGGGGGAGAGAAAAAGGGAAAAAAAGCAAGAGTTGCGGGGCATCTAATTTCGTGATAGTAATCAGCGAGTAGAGGGAAGAGAAGTGCTCCCTCGCAAAGTGGGAAGACTACCCAGCATGTGCGTCTGTATCAAAACACTAAGTGGATATCTACTCTGTAGCACAGGTTGAGGTGAGGGGCGAAGGATCGAAGAAGATCCGGTCTAGCACGGGTGAAATTAGGGAAGGGGGAACCGGTTGGGACTAAACCATAACATAAAAGACCTGGTTAGAAGCCTTAGCTGTTGGCCTTAAACATGCATCCTATGAGGGTAAAAGTCTTAATTATGCTCCGAACGAACTCGTGGCCACTATGAACAGAAAACTGACGAAAAAAGTCCTTCAAAGCAGGACGGTAAGAAGCGAGAGCGCATCTAACTCCAGAGGGGAACTGTTTAGAAAATCCAAGGACAAAAGAAAAAAACATAAAGATCTCAACACAAAGGGGTATTATTGAAAAAAAGATATGGATCTCGTTCGTTTCGGGGAGGATAGACGAGAACCATTGTGTCGTGGCGGGAGTGACATGGAGGTGGGCGGGAGAAGGGATTAATAAAAAGCAGGGAATGGAGGGTGAAGGGCTAGGGGAGTTCAGGCTTACTGTTCCAGCAGTTTGAAAGTGGGGGGCAAAGTGGGAATGAAGAACTGTTGATGTAATAAGAGTTCTGCCGGGCGATGGGAAAAAAAGAGCAATGGGAAGTATATTAGCAAGAAAAAAAAAAACAAGTACTGGCGTATGGTAAAAAGGTCATACAATTCTTGCAACTTAATAGGGGAAAAATGTGAATTCTTGGAAACGGCTCGCGCGTCTTAAATCCCCGTTCATATCCACGAGGGGAGACAAGATGGACGAGAGTGAGTTTTTGTGGGGGGGAAAATAAACGGGTGGCTGAGCAAGGAGGGCGCACTGGAGGGCTCCGGCGTTGAGATGGATGGGGGGTCCATTATCACCAGTAAGAAGGAGCGAGGGCCGAGATGTCCGGGTCTTTTTCGGGCCCCCGGTGTAAAAAAGCGGGGTAGATCTCGCGGTTCTAAGTGGGGTAGAACGCTCCGGCAAGGGGAGAAGAAAAGCCACGCGGCCCCAACCGGCCAAGGTCGATAAAAAGAAACTGGGGGAAAGGGGGGAAAATGAGGTAATCATATAAGAAATAGGACTCAGGTGAAAGTCGAACTCGACGTGAAAAAAGTGTGAGAGCCATAACGGTGAGGATTATGGGGTTTTCGTGTTGGGACGAGGGCATTTTAGGCGGGAACAGGAAAAATAAGTGGTTAGAGCTGATAGGGGGGGATGGGTCTAACCGATGGGATTCTGATCGGTTGGATGAACCGAAAGTGTTATAGGGATTTCTAGGGAATAAGGCTCTCTGTTAGGAAGGCGCGACCCGGGGTGCTGCCTGGTGGATTTTTTACGTTCAGGAAGGGGGGGGGGAGCGGGCGGGGGAACTAATCTCTAGGGAACCTTCTAGATAAAGGTTAAGGGGTGGGGACGCTTGAAGGTAGTCACGTGGGAGGAGGGCACATGCAGAGAGGACTTCACAAGCGGAGATCGGACTCTCCGAGGGGTGTAGTGGAAGGAGGGCGGGCGTTGGTCGTGGCTATTTGCAATGTGGCGCACATGAGAAAGTGGGTGAACGAATGAGCGCCTGGTTGTGACGCGTGAAATTCTGGGGGCTTTAGTGGGACCGACTGGGTATTGGGGAGGTATCTGCAAACAATACGTACGGGGTTTTTGCCATGGGGCGGGGGGTTGCGGGGTGAGAGGGCGGGAGGAAGGCGGGGGTGGAAAGGGAATTTGAAAAAGCTAGGCGGGAATAGACGAGGACTAGGAAAAAAGTTGGGAGGCGACGTGAAAGCTGGACGATGAGGGACCGTCAAAGGAAGGGGGAATCGTAAGTTGAATCGGGGAAAGAAGGGGGTTTGTTTCGTGATTCAATAAAAGAAGGGAGGATTTTTTAGAAGAAAAGGCGCTTTAACTTTGACACCGTTGTGGGGTCTTAGAGGAAGGAGTTGGGGGGCAGTAAAAATGTCGGGGAACTTAAGATGGCGGATTTCTTCTGGGGGCTGGTGAGGATGGAGAACAATGAAAGAAGTCTACGCCGCAACTGGTATCTAATTTACATGGTCTTAGGTTTGCAAGCGCTTGGTCTTGCGTAGTATGGGTTGGGAAAAGTTGAATTATTTGTTTATTGCTTGGTAAGGAAGGAGGGGGGGTAGGGACCCAGGGGAGGAACTAGACCCACGTTTCGCCGGTGGAGGAATAGTCACCAAAAGAGTACGGGGCGGGGGAGATTTGGAGGAGAAGAGGAGAAAGGGGGGGAATGTGGCAGGATTTCGGAGTCAACCAACTTTACAGGGTTTAGGGGGGGGGGGGCCCATTCTCTACGTGCGGGAGATGAGACGGTGCCAGTGGAAGGGTGGTAGGGAAAAGGAACGAGTCGTTACAAATACAGTAAAAGTGCCGGGGTAGGGAAGACTGGTGCATAAGTCGCTACGGTCTAAGGGATTTTGGGGTTACGAGGGACTTAACGGTCAAGGCTAGCAATTCGCGGTGGAAGCCGAGGTTTCTGATGGTTTCCAATTGCGATGCGCAGGCAGGGGAAGGTTCTGATCTAAGGTTGGGGTCCATATGGGCCGTGGGGGTGGGTGGGGCGGGAAAAGTCTTCCGGGGATTTTGTTAATCTATTACCAACGCTTGGAGAGGGCTAAAGAAAAAGTAAGGTGGAGATAAATAGGGGGGGCAGTAAAGACTAAGGGACGGGGGCGGCTACTGTTGTTGTCTCCGGAAAATTTTAAGCTTGGGAAGAAGGGGAGTTGGTTGGTGGGGGGGACGGGACGTGTACGCGTAAGGGGGGGGGAGGGGGGAGCGATGTGTGCTTGTGATAAAAGCAGGTTTAAGGGGTTTGATATAAACTCAACAACAAAAAGGAGGATGTAGGGGGGAGAGAGAGAAGTGTCCACAAGGGACACGACCACAGTAAACAAGACCTAAAAACTCCCCAACTTCGACCCGGGAGTAAAAAGTGGTACACGGCTCGCTCAACCCGAAGGGGCAGCCCAACATGGGGTCATCACAACTTAGGGTAAAAACGAAGGTTGAGCGCACTGCGTATTATATAAGGGAGGAAAGAAGAGCAGACTTGGGAGGGCACACCCATAACAAAGAAGAAAAACTTCTAGGACCCGAAAGAGGACTAACCTTCTGCCTAATAATACTCCACCGGGCAACGACACCAAAGTACTCCGGGGGGTACTCCAGAACACCCCGGACAACCATATTCAGGATTCTAAAAGATGTAAAACAAATACGGTACGGTGTGCTATCAAGGAATCTATCATCACCTACACGCTGACATTAAAAAAGGCTGTCTCGGGTGGGCCCAAAAATTGTGGGGGGATGACAGGTTGGGGGATTTCGCCACGCCCTGACTTAAGTAACATTTATTAGAAATCAGCCTCCACTAGCCAGGACGGCGAAGAAGACCATGAAAAGGAAGGGGAAGAGAGGGAAGACCATTTTTCTCACCAAAAAGAAATTGGGAGGGAAAGAAGAAAATAAGATGGAGTTACACATAAGAGGAGGATGGTAAAAACACGTACGTCCCGAAGGGGGGAAAGAGGAAAGGAGTGCGGTTTCATAAAACTTAGTCAGGGGGCGCAGAGAAAACAAAAGACACTCTCATACAATTAGTCAGTCACTCAGTCAGGCCAACTATCGCTAATCTAGCGAAAAAGGGCGAAATACCAAGCGGCCGGGTCTAAAAGGCAAAAGAAAAAGGATCCGCCTCAAAAACAGGGTTCCATAATTGAAAAGAGTCAGGGCTGAGGACCAGGGAAATTGTGAATGGTCGGCCATAACGTGGAATCGGTGCGAGCCTAGAACGGTGAGGAGGAATAGGATATGGGGGGGGAATCTATCAAAAAAAAAAATTCAACAGACAACCCAAGAGACATATCACAAATCCCTCCAAGCAAGCACCCGCCCCTCGAACAACAAAGCCGATTTGGGCAATCGTTCAAAAACTATCAAGGGTCAAAGTTCGGCGAACCTTCATCTCGTCAAGTAGGTCGAGGTCCGTGACACAGCACAACATCAGGACAGCATACAACGACAAGAATTAATACACAACCGGGGCATTGAATAGAGGTAGAAACGCGCGGAGAGTTAGCGCGACCCAACGAAAAAAGGGGGAAAAAAAAAAAAAAGCTTCAGAAAAATTTTTTGATAAGAAGCACGGAACCTAGAGTGGTCAACCGCTCCCCGCAAACACATCCAAAAGA
>Ga0179593_1434280_pt1 | contig 10970 bp, 19 predicted proteins | sample CZODoug2_1_08_16_FD_185931 | JGI IMG/M metagenome (GOLD analysis project Ga0179593, IMG submission 185931) | Vadose zone soil fungal communities from Angelo Coast Range Reserve, California, USA - CZODoug2_1_08_16fungal (PacBio error correction) | ecosystem: Environmental > Terrestrial > Soil >...
GACCTTGTTCAACGTTGACTTCGTAAGTGTTGACCCACAAAGAGGGAAGGCAAGGTAAACGCACGGCAGGGCTGCACCAACAACCTGGGGGATCAGGGGGAAGGGGGGGTAAAGAAAAGAACTCGACAACCGAGAAGTCCTAAAAAAAAGGGACAGAACGAAGTCACCATCCCTAAACCAAGGTCATAAAGAGAAAATAGAGTGGGGGGACTTGCACGGGGTTCGACAGAGATCAAAAGCGTTGGGAACGGACTGGGGAAAGAAACGACAACCGTCCCCTGCTTTAGTGAAACCCAAACCCCAAAATGGTGGGTCACACGGGGAAAAATAAAAAAGCATAAACGACGAAAATCCATTGGTAGGGTGGGGAAAAAGCACGCCAGACAAACAAAACTCAAAAGGGGGACAGGGATGTCGGAGAAGGACGGATAACCGGAAACAAAGCAAAAACCGCTTTCACAATCGACATCAAAAAGAGGGTAACGGGGTAAGTGAAAGGGGGGTTATCAAAAACCACACTCGGGTGTTTCCGGAAAGAGGCACCAAAGTACCTTCTGAGTGGGACGGCCACCCTTCCCAGAGCTTTGTCCCATAGAACCATGCACCTCGCGGTTTGGAAAACACGAAGCGACTAGGCCCCTTCACGGGAAAACGAGGCAGGCCTAAAAAAGGAAAAGGTATGGATCAAAAAAAATGGAGTGGGGGGATGCCCCAAAACCACCATGCTTGAAGACAAAAGAAAAACCTAAGCGCCAGGTAATTTAGAAAACGGTTTTGTTAGAGGGAAAAGGAAAACAACAAGGATTAAAAAGGTAGTTGGGGAGGGGTGGTAAAAAGCAAGAAAAAAGGAACCGCTCATAAAAAGGACTCAAAAGCGCATGTTCGTCAATCTAAAAGGACCTGAAGAAAAACGGGCGAGAAGGGGGAGGGGGGGCCCCCATTGCAGAGCGGGCGGGGGGGAGGGAAGTGGGGTTCGCTGCCTAGCCATCTGTCCCACCGTATCGATCCGCATTTACCAACCTTAACAAGACAACTGGGATCAGGGGGGGGAAAAGGGTCGGGGGCCAAAAGTATTGGAGGGGGAAAAAGTGGAAACATGTTCACTTTTTCTCAACAGGCCAAAAAATATGCAGACCTTTTCACAGTAGGGAGGGATGAAGGATGAAGTGGGCCAACTAAAAACCAACACGGAAGAAAAAAAGGTAGCATATTCTTTCAATTTCGCACAAAACTTCCGAGCTGGGGACAAAAGATTACAGGGGGTTGTATTTTTTCTACTCAGCCGGCGGGGGAAAATGAACTGCTGCAGCAAACCAAAAACGGTCGGTCCATTCGAGAAAGTGGGGATCAAAAAAGGGGAGCACAAAAAAAGGAGAACACATGCAAGGGAATGTAGAGGTTCCGTGAGGTGTGAACAAGAGGAATAGCCACCAACTCAAGAAAGATTCCCTGAAGGTCAACGAAAAGCTTCCTAAATCCGGAAAGGGCCGAAGAAACAAGGAAAAAGAAAAAGAGAACCTCAAAAATAGAACAGAAAGGTGGGGAAAGAGACCAGTCGGTGCAGGAGTCCAGAAAAACTAACAAGATACGATAACCTACCAAAGAAACAAAGAAGGGGGGGGGTGGGGGTTCCCTTCAAGGCCCAAAGCAAGCTTTGAAGAGCAACTCGGACAAGGATCTGCATAAGCCATCAAACCCAAGAGAAACAAGGGCCACGAACAAGCGTAGGTTGGGACAGGAAAAAAAGCATAGGGGAAAAAAAAATAGTTCAGGGCCATATGTGTTCTTGGGGGGACTTCATACGCGTCAAAATTTTGAGGACAGACAACAAAATAGGGGGGGCGTGACAAAGGGAAGGGCCAGGGGCATGTGGGGGGGGTTGCTGAAAATCACTAGAGAAGGATTAAACCGGGGTTTGGGGCCAAGGAACATAAAAGTGGGGAGAGAAAAAACAGGTTTACAGGAGCCAGAAAAAAAATCTACCTCACAAGTGGCCGGCTGGATGGTAATCGGAGTCCGTGAACTAGTTGGGTTTATTGGGCAACCATGCACTGCAAAAGAGGAGTGGAACCATCCTAAAGAACCACAGCGCAAAAGGGGGGAGGGTAACCGCCCCAGGGGAAGGTAAGGTGACACATGCTTTCCGCAGAGAGGGGAGGGTTTGAACACAGGGCATGACACTGAAATGTGAATGTAAAGGTGGGGTGGGTTGGGGGGGGGGAAAAATTTTCGATTGGAACCCCTGCACTCGCGAAAGGTTCGGGACCCCAGGGTGAGAGCCGAATGGAAAGAAAAGAGTAAAAACACCAGAGGGCGCAGGGGGGTTGGAGGAGTGAGGCGGGGGAAGAATGCAAGAAGAGGGGGGGGCCAAGAGAAAGCCGTGGGGGTCTTTTAGACCAAGCATATCGGGGAAGAGGGCGCCATTGAAGTGGACGGGAAAAACCAGGAAGACCGGAAGAGGAACAGAGAAAAAAAAAACGCGTGGGGGAAGAGGAACTAAAAAAAAAAAAAAGTTACTCAAGGCAAATGTTGGGGGGTGGCACTTCCGAAGGCCCGAGGAATCGGTGCAAACGGGAAAAAAGAAAGCCAGCACAGGAAAAAAAAACCTCGTTGAAAAGTTTCAGCGAACTTAAAAAATGGGAGCAAAAAATTGAAATTACAAAAGACGTAGAGGTGCAGAAGACAGGGGTAGATTAGAAATAACAACACAAGAGAGAGGGGAAATATATGGGGAGATGAACCCTGCTACGAAAGGGGGGAAGTGTAGCATGGGGGGCTCAAAAGACAGAAGAAAAGGTCCTGCTGGTAATACCCAGGGTTGGGGGGGCGTACACTGGGAAAGGCCTGAAAAGGAATCATTTTTAAAAAGAGCTAACGGAAAAACAGTACGCCAAAAAGCAAAAAGGAAGCGAACTGGAGGGAAAAGCGGGAACCAAGCTGTTAACCTGATGATGACATGGAGGGAAAAAAGGGGACGGAAAGGAAAAGACGAGCAGGGGACCTTGTTCAAAGGGACCACGCACTCGCGTGGAAAAGCGTTGCATCTGGGAACGAACTTCAAGCAAAGAAGAGGCCAATCATGTGATGAAAAAAAGAAAGAGGAGGGAAAAAAAGCACGGAAAAAGGGGGGAAACGGGGAACAAGGAAAGAGGGGAGGGAAAAACTTCATCCTTAAATCAAGTCTAAAGACAAACCACAAATGACATTCACCTGAAGGGGAAAACCTGAAAACTAAAATGGCAAAACAAGCTCGAGACGCTCAATGGACCAGAAAACGCCCGGAGTGACACACATGGCGAGGTGGCCCTGGAGTGGGAAAAAAAAAAAAAAGGGCCACATGGGTGATGGAAAAAAGAAAAACTCAGGACGAAGTACGATAGAAATCCCAAGATGAAGGGGAAGGGAAGCAGGAAACAAGAATGAAAAAGGAGCCCAAAAGGGATATCCGGGGGGGGGGGGGGGGGGGGGGGGGGGGGGGTGGGGGGGCGGGGGACGGGGGGGCGGGGGGGCGGGGGGGGGGGGGGTGAAGGGGCTGGGGGGGGGGGGGGGGGCAAGGGGGGGGGTAGGAGGGGGGTGGGTGGGGGGGGGGGGGGTGGGGGGTGCAGGGGGGTGGGGCAGTGAAATAAACGGGGTGTGGGGAAAAGGTGGGGGGGAAACACAAGACTCAAGACAAGCCACAGCAGGGAGATGGGGTGGCTGGTAAGAAAAATTGAAGCTTCAGATAAATAAACTCTGACCATGAAATAAAAACCAGTATGATGCTGCAAAAAAAAATAGCGAACAGGGGGGGCAAGGGAAAGTAGGGGGGGCTGGAGAGATGGAAAGTGAGAGAAAGAGAGACATACAAGAAAGCGGGGGCAGAAAACCTGCCTGGTGTATGGCCGCCGCGAAAAATAGTTAGGGGGGTGGGGCGGGTGGGGTTTGCAACTCACTGAAACAAAACTGGGGGGAAACAAAGAAACAACTGGGAAAAAATGTTTAGGCCTGCGAAGAATCACGTTTGAGTCTGCAAGAAAGCACGGAAGGAAAGATGGGGAGGGGTGAAAAGGGTCAGGTAAAAGGAGGTGTAACCGGAGTGGGGGATCGGCCAGGTACCTAAAACCGAAATCTACATTAACCCGTTTCGAATGTTAAAAAAAGTGTAGGGATAGGAGGGAGCAAAAAGGACAAAACTCAAAAAAAGACAAGGGAAACTGGTTGAGTCAAGGCAGGGAAAGGAGGAACACGGAGAGGCCAGAACCACTAAACTTGTAATTTTCCAGGGCAGGGGGAAAAAGAAAAGGGGGGGAAAAAGGCGGACACAAGAAAAAGAGAAGAAGGTTAGGGGAGGGGGAGCCCCCAATCCGATCCCAACTTAAATGGGGAAAGTGCCGAGGAAAAGGGGGAAAAAAAGTGGGAGGACCGAAAAAGAAGGGGGGGGGGGGCTCGGGGAAATGCCAGCAGAAAAAAAAAAAAACATAGTCCCAAGGAAGAGGCACGCCTAAGTAGGTCGGTACGGTGGAACGTGGGATGGGTAAAAAAAAAAACACGAAGATTAGACTGCAATGGAAGGGAAAAAAAAAAGCCAGTCGTCTCAGGAGAAAGGGTACTGAAAATATTGAAAGAAAAAGATGAGAGTTTGGGTGAGAAAGTAGAGCGGAATGTGGGTGCGGGCGTAACGGCTAAAAAGGAAACTTTGAGAAGTTGAACCGAGGATCGGCAGAAAAGTTTACAAGTGCGGCTGGTTCTGTGCTTTTGCGGACGTGACACGAATGGGGGGGTGGAAAGAAAAGAAAACGGGGGTTTGATCCCAACCTACCTAAAGGGTTGTTAAGCCAACAAGGGACCATGTAATGGACCCATTAGTGTCCGATAAGAAAAACACTCTGGAACAACATTGGGGGAACAACGGGTGGAAAAAATGAGGGCCCAAGGGGGGGGAAAAAAAAGAAGAATCCTTTTTTAAAAAAACGGAAGCAACGAAAACCCTATTGTGAGTAATACCCACTTTACATAAAACCGAAAAATCAGACGAGTCAGGGGAAGAGGGGTGGTGAACGGGTTGTGCGCCGGGAGCAGAAGGGAGAAAAAAAGGGAAAATGACGTGTGGGGAGAAGTGCGCGGTCAACCATAACAAGTATGTAAGGGTCGGGGTGGGGGTTTCCGTTTGCAAAAGGAAGGGCCGGTACAGGGGAAAAAATTGGGGGAACGGGAGTAGGACGGGTAATAGATAAAAGGGCGTTGGGGGGCGGGAGAACACAAGCAAGCTCTGCGAATCAGAAGTGGGACGGGATATGGTTTACTTCCTCCTCCACCGCAATGGAGGGGAAGACTCGGGAGAATTGAAGAAGGCCAGAAGCCAAGGTGGGCCGCAAGGGACGGGACTGGAAAAAAAGCACAGAAAAACGAATCTGAACGGGTAAAAAAAATGGAAAAAGATTGAAAAAGCAGCCATGGGAATAAAAACAACGTAAAAAATGAAGTAGGGTCAAAGAGAGAAAATGAAAAAGGGGAAAAACTCAAAGTGACTGACGTAAGGACCACCCTAAATCTAGGTGGAGTCCGGTAACAGCCCAATTTTCTAAAAAAAAAAAATGGGAGCAGGGGCCTTTTGACAGAAAAAAAGAACTCTCCGGAGGGTCCCGACAGGGGGAGGGAAGTCAGGAAAAAGTAACCCTAGAGTACGTTCTTCTGTGGTCGCCTTTCGTTGGCAAACGGTGTCCGGACTCTCTCAAAGGGAATCGCACCGGACCAAGAGTTCCACTGGGGGCAGTTAGAAAGAGGGGCCCAAGGTCAGGGGTGTTCAAACAGACAGAAAGAAATGGGCAAAAGATACAAAAGTATAAGGGAGTGGGGAAAGCGGCACTCAAAACAAAAAAAAAAACTGCAAAGGCATGCACAGGAAAAGGGGGGGGAAAAAACAGTGGGGAACGAGGATGGTGCCTTCTAAAACATACCTGTACACAAGAAAAAAAAAGAGGATCGGGGGGTAATAGGAAAGTGGGGTGGGAGCCTCAACCACCTAACGGGGGGGGTTAAAAAAACAGACGAACAGTCAAAATTCTTCAAACATGCGTTCAAACGTCCAAGGAAGCTGGGAAAAACACAAAGGAGCCAAAGAAAGGAACTCCTGGGGGGGTCGCAGAAAGAAAAAGGGGGAAAAAGGAAAAAAGGAAACGGGAACGCGGGGAGGGTAAAAGCTTCAGTGAGATCAAAACAACGTGTATTTGGGGAACACCACAAAAATGATGGGAAAAAGGAAAAGGAAAAGAAAAGAAAAAAAAAAAAAAAAAGAGAAGGGGAAAGGGGGGACTCACCAAACGACCAAAGTGACTTCTTCATATCTCAGACCCTTGCAAGGGGGGGGGGTCAAAAAAAAACACGAAAAAAATATTTAAAAGAGCACTAAAACAAGTACGCACAACAGAGGCAAATGTGAGTGGAGCAAGATGTAGACGAAGAAACAGAAAAAAGAAGGAACCGGGGCTGGTGCAGCGTATTCGCAAAGGGTGTTTGGGGGGCTGCACAAAAAAGGACAAAAAGGGAAAGCAAGAAGTGAGGGGGGAGAGGTGGGGAAGTAAACCACGAGCCGCTTATCTTGCAAAAGGGTTCGAGCACCCATAATGGGTGCCGCGAACAATACGGGGACCACCAATTTCACTTGGGGATCCGGCACAAACTGAAGGGGGGAGGGTGGGTGGATTCGGATGACGTTTGGTCTTCTCAAACAACAGACGCCAGAGCGGGGGGAAAGTTAATGGAGGAGGGGGAAACAAGAACAGTACACGATAAAAAGGAAGGGAGAATTGGGGTGTTTTTTGGGGGGTCGTCCTCTCCTCTGAATACGTTGCTTCAAGAACACCTCCTAACAGTAAAAAAAGCCCTCACACGGAGAACGTGGGGGGGGTCAAACAGGATTCGGTAAATAGCAAAAAGGGGAACGCAAAAAAACAGCCGTCCCAAAAAAATTGTAAATGTATGGGGGGGGGAAGGAGGTTGGGACGTCCCAGAGGGAAAATAAAAAATGCCCCAATGCCGTTAAGACAAGGTGAATGAAGGTGTTCACCAAGGGGAGCAGGCAGGGGAGGACAAGTTCACTGGGAAAGGGAAGGGGGGATCGCCCATCCCATAGAACATATGGGAGAGACGCACAAATTAGGGGGGTGGGACAGTGAGGTCGAAAAAAGCAAAGAGGGATTAAAGACAAAAAAAAAAAACGCAGCAAACATAATTTTTTGGGGTCAGGAAAAAAAAACCACGATGGAGGCAAGAGGATAACAGGTCAAGGTGAAATCGATCAAGCACCAAAAAAGCTCCTAAAACCAAACGGGTTAACATGCTATGGGTTTTGCGCATCAATCAGGAGGCAGGTTGGGTCAGGGGCAACAATGAAAGGGCCCCTTTTCTCAATGCAGATGGCGCCTAAATGGCGGTACAGAACATCCCTAGGGGAAGGGTTTGATGAGAAGGGGAAAGGCACCTGCACATGGGTTTTCGAGAAAGATCGAAGTACTAAAAACGGGGTGAACAAAAAAGGTCAAGAACAGAGGGTCGGGGAAACGGGACAGCAGTTTGTAAGGCAGTAAGAAAACTACCTGCATTAGGGGTAAGAAATAAAGTAGGGGACACGGATAGTTTGTTATTGGGGGGCAGAAAAAAAGAAAACAAAGGCTGGCACAAAAGCATTATGGACCCTCAATGCAAAAAACGAACCAGCCAGACGTAACAAGAGAAGAAAGCGAAGGCTGTAGTGAGAAAAGTAACTCACGACGTCGGGTTTAGAGCTGGACCGTTTTTTGGGTTTTTTTTTTGTTTTTGGGTTTTTGTTATTTGAAGCAAGAACCCTAGTTTTTTTTTGGCAAAAAACCGAGCGAAAATGTTGAAAATGACCTTGCCAACGAAGTTGAATGGGGGGGGGGTTTTGTCGGAAGAATTCGAATTCACAGGGGGTGGACGAAACGGCGAGGGGAACTTACGTGAATGTGTCCCCAGGGGAGAGAAAACCAAGCCAAAGAAAGGCATGAAACACAGGTATTCAGGGGGGGGTGAAAGGGAACCACGGAAGATTGAAAAAACAAAAAACGGAGCAGGCCCCAGGAGACTGATCAGGAGGGGAAAAGGGACCAAACAGGTCCCATCTAGGAAGTGGTCTGTTGGTGAAGTAATGGGCAAGGGAAAAAAAAAAAATCTTAAGAAGGAAAAGCGGAACAACTCAGTTCAACTGGCAACAAAAATTTAAACGGCGTGAGCAGTTGGGAGGTAAGAAGGGCTGGGTAACAAAACTGCTCTGCCTGTTGGGGACAAAAAGTACGAAACGGAAGCAGGCAAGGCAAGGTGAAAAGAGGTGTAGGTACCGCAGGAAAGGGCATCTTTGGCAAAATTGAGAATTCAAAGAGAAAGAGGGGAACAAGAATGAGTAATCGTAGCTCAAAAAAAAAAAAAAAAAAAAAAAAAAAAAGAAAAAAAAAAAAGGGATTATGTAAAAAAAGATACTCTATCCGAGGAGGCCCCGCGACGGAGTGTCAACTGTGTGTGATAAATGGGGAGAAATGCATCACATGAAAGGCACTGGGGGGGGGTAATCCCAGCTGGCGCATGGGCACTTCTCGTAAACGCACGTTGGGTCAAAACGAGGCGGAGGGGGGGAAGGGGGAGTCCGACCATGCAGCCGCGAACACATGGGAATCCTATAACAGGAGGACGCCGAAAAAAGTTGACCGATCCAGAAGCAAAAAATGGGGCAACAAGGAAGGGGGGGGGGGGGGGAATGGACAATCTTGATGGACCGGGGTTACCAAGACAAAGAAGCCACGAAACGGGGAGGTGAAGAAAAAAGGTGGACAAAGAGGCACCAAGAAATGGGAAAGACTAAAAAAACACAGGGATAAAAATAGGTGGGTGAAGCCGATCTGGCGGGGCGTGCGTACGGGGAAGAAATTCTCAAGGTCTCATTGACAATCATGGAAGTTCAGAAAAAAAAACAAAAGTTAATTCAACCGGGGGCCCTTTAACCTGCAAAATCTGAGCATCCAGCAAGAAGTAAACAAAGGAAGAAAAAGAAAAAACACCAGGATAAAATCAAAAGGGATACAAGAGGGCATGACTGGAAGAAAATCCGCGTGCAAAAAAAGAAAGGGCAAGGGAACAAGAAAAGCTAAAAAGACGAAGAATCGGGAAAGAAAGGAAAAAGTGAGTGGGAAAACGAGGAGCCAATGAGAGATTGGCAAAAAAAACGGTGGTCCCCTTGATATAATTGAGAGAAAAAAAGGCCAGGCTTCCAACTGCCTTCAATCAAGAACACTAAAGCTGGCGAAATTGGGGGGAAAGGATTGAGTATAAAATATGGCACGACAACCAAGGAAGGCCCTTATGGGCGCAAAAAATAAGGCATAACGGCAAGGAGCGTACTGGGGGTTGAAGAGGGGGAGGTGGCTCTGGGTAAGAAAGATAAAAAGTGAGTTAAACAGCGGGGGACGGGACCGTGTTGTAGAGGGATAGCTGGGGCGGGGGAAAAGACTCAAATGGGAAACGAAAAGGGGTTGCTCTTAACTTTACGTTCTAAGGGTTGTCTGGTGCTATCGTTGGAGAAACAAGGGTAGCAGCGTAAGGCAAGATGGTGGTTTCGTGGGGAATGAGAAAAAAGGGGGGAGGACTGGGTGGGGGATAGCGCAAAGGAAAAAGAACCTCGGAAAAATAAAACCGAATTTAGTAAAAGTGGGCTGTGTACGAAAAAATCAGAGCCGTATGAGAGAAAAAAAAGTGAAAAAGTGGACGATTTTCTGGGGCAGAGTCATTACCAGGCAGTACAAGAAAAAAAAAAACACCGGGAGACTTTAGGGGGCTCAGGGAGAGATGCTAAGACACGAAAGATAGGAATAAGGTCCGTAAGGGGGGTGTGAGGCCTTGGGTGGAGCTCCACGGGGAGTCCGAATCCCCATCGTAAGTGAAGAGTGGAAAGAAAAAGGGGGGGACATCGAGGAAATGAAAGCGCAGAAAAAAGGAAAGGAAAAAAAAAAACAGAGGGAAACGTCCGGCAAGAGAAACCCCTAAAAAGTCCCTGCTTACGTGGACTCTCTAGCCTAAACAAACTACGATTACGACGTTCCCAAGGGAAGCAGGAAACAAGAGACGAGGGGAGAAGGGGGCAAGAAGAAATAAAAAAAATGAGCACTGGGGGGGGAACAACAGGGGTAAAAAAAAAAAAGGGATGGGAAAAAAAACCAACTCAAACCTCTGTCCCAAACTGGTACTAAGCACTTTTAAAATGAGAGGGGGGAAACGGACAGCTTAGGGGGACAAAGTTGGCGGGAGGTAAAAGGGGAAAAATGGGTGGGGGGCAGGCACCCCCATTTGGGAAGACCCTACCAGTTTTTAAGCAGGGCAAGGGAGGGTCAAAACGGGGGAAGGGGTCGCGAAGAAAAAAGAAGTAATTGCGGGAAAGGTGGTTGGCAAAAAGAAGTCTGTGGCATTGGGTTTTAACTCACGAAAAGACCTGTGCACGAGAAGTTGGGGCAAACCCGAGGGGGAGAAGAAAAAAGAACCCTAAATAGAGGAAGGAAAGAAGAGCGTTGTGGAAAAAACGAAAGGGTGGGGCTGGGGTGAAAAAAAGGAAACGCAAGAAAAAAAGACAGGAAAATCAAGGCCGGAGTTTGTGGTTTGAAAGGGCAAACAATGAACGTCTGTATTCTGTCAACTTGTGTTAAAACACGGGGAAAAGACAGGGGAATGCGAAAAAAGAATAAAAGGGGCGTAGGGAAGCGGAAAAAACGATTGATAAGAAGGGCACTACCCCTGTTGGAAAAAGCAAATGAAAAGAAAAACGGAAATGAATTGGTGGGACTTACCAAGGGAAAAAGAACACCGAAAGGAGGAAAGAGAGGAATAGTGATTTCAGGGGAAAGGAAACACCTATCCAAAAAGGGGGAAAAAAATGGCCAGCGTTAAAAAACCGCCAGAAACGATCTTCTGGAAATTGAACCTGAGCACGGGGC
>Ga0179593_1480128_pt1 | contig 10970 bp, 16 predicted proteins | sample CZODoug2_1_08_16_FD_185931 | JGI IMG/M metagenome (GOLD analysis project Ga0179593, IMG submission 185931) | Vadose zone soil fungal communities from Angelo Coast Range Reserve, California, USA - CZODoug2_1_08_16fungal (PacBio error correction) | ecosystem: Environmental > Terrestrial > Soil >...
GGCACAGGGGGGGTGGGGGCAAAACGGGGACTGATGGGGGGGTCTGTGGGAAAAGGGATACGGGCAGAACTTGTGAAGAGAGAGACGGTCAAAACCGGAAAGTAATGTATCCGGTCTTGGGAACCTGAAAGCTCCCGCTTATAAGAGGGGGTCCACGAGGAACGAGGGGAAGGGAGAAAGGGGGGGGACCCAAAGACGACCGCAACATCCCTTCTTTGGGTGCTGGGTGTCGGGATATCCGAAATGCTGAAACGGGGAAAGGAGGATGGAACAGCCGTCAGGGGACCAGGTCCCACTTGTAAGCTCTGATAGCACGGGGTAAGGTAGCAACAGGAATTGCGGTTCCTGGGAGGGGTTTGTTAAAAGGGACCAGGGAAGGGCTAAAAGAGTAAGCGTGTTGTACAAACCAAAAAAAACACAGAAAATCAAGGAATGGGGAGAGGTGGAGTGGTTGGGGACAGGACAGAAAGGGGGGAGGCAGGGGGACAATCTAATCATATTCATTTAGGAAGGGGACTGAAAAGGTAGTTTGTGTGAGAGGAAGGTTCACGGAGGGGGGATGTTGGTATGTCAACATGAATGGGGGGGGTAAGGGGGGACCTGAACCAGATGAGGGGGTCCGGTTGTCAGAATTGGCGGGGGGGGGGGAAGGGGGGGATAACTTACAACTTTTAATTATTACAAGCCGTGCGGGGGACATAGCGCAAAAGATCTCAGGGCTTGCGGAAGGAAGCGGGTTCTTAAAAGGGGGTTGACCTGCCGGGGACGGGTGGGGCCAGAGGGGACGAAAGAAGTTCGTAAGGGCAAGGCTAATGGGTAGCCGGGGTGAGTGAAGGTTTGTGACGACTCGTTACCGAAAGTCGCCGCATTGACGTGAGTTCCCTGGGGGCAGGAGATAGATGTCGGGGGGGGACGCAGGGGAGGCTTTGATCTTGTTCCAGTCTTGATGGTAAAAGCAGGGGGTTCTTGGGGGGGGCGCGGACTCTGGGACGCTCAAAAGAGCTTGGGGAAAAAGTATAGTAAGTTGACTACGCGGGTGCCAACTCCAATGGTCCGTGTCAGGGGTTTTTGTGAAAGGTGTGCTAAGGAGGACTGGAACATCTAGTTGTTGCTTGCGCCAGGTCTGGGGAAAAGTGGAAGGGAGAATTTTGTGGGAGGTAATTGGGGCCGCCCGACGTAGAGGTGACAAGGATAAGTTCAAGAGGGTGGCTTGTCCTACGATCCAATTCCGAGGGGGAAACGTCCCGGAGGATAAAAGTTTGTGAAAGAGTACGATAGGGACTCGAAACTAATAGGTGGAAGAATGAAACTGGTTACCGGGTCAGTGATGTTCCGGGATCTGTTGGGACGGAAGGAAGACGCGGACAAAACTGGTGACATGTGAACGGCGCGGAAATGGTCAAGGGTCGGGAAGGGAAAATGCCGGCAGCCGAAGAGAAATGGGGTAAAACCTTATGGGGGGCTAAAGAAGGGTGTGTGCGGAATGGCCGCGACGGGGGTGGTGGAAGGGAAGCGATCAATTCAACGTCAAAAAAGTGGTACAGTACGTGGGGTAGCACAGCCCGTGGTGGGGGTAATAAGGGGAAATCTGAAGCAGGGCGAGTGGGCGGGGCAAATGTTTGGGGGATAGGTGGGGAATCGGAAGGGGAGAGCTGGTGGAGAAAAGGGGGGTCTCTGGGTAAAATGGGTTAAAAACTCAGAGCCCAAGAGGGGGTCCGGAAAAAAGTCTAATGGGCACAGGTTACCGGCACTGCAGGTCACAGCACATCGGCGGACGTGTACATGGGGGCCCAGGAAAGGAAAGTCAACGGTAAAGAAAAGGACACCACCGAAAAGGAAGGGGGGCGGTTACGAGGGGGGGAGGGGGTAGGTCACACTGGTGGCGTCCAATGATGCGAGTGAAAAGGACAATGGGGGGGGGGACTGGGAAACCGGAAAAAAAAAAAGAAACTTGCAGTTGGTGAGGAGGATCAAAAGTAAAAAAGGGTTGGGGGGGCGTGGGGTTACCTTAATGGTTGTAGGGAGCGCCACTTCACGGGCGCGGAGTCCTTACTACGGTTGGGGCATGGGGAAGGGTGGGAACCGGAGACTTAATTTGTTCTTTCGATATTATCTAGCAGAAGGACTCGAGCACAAAACAATGAGGATTAGAAAGGATAGATGTACGGACTGGCTCCAGCAAGCAAAGACTCACCGCCCGCGGGGGGGTAAACAAACTTCAAAAAGGGAGAAAACCCATAAAACTGCAGTCCTCCCGACGTTACCTGAGGGCCTAAGAACGCCACAATTAAAAAAAAAGTCTGACCGACAGCACGAACCAACGAAACAGCAAGAAAAGACTTTAGGCCGCAAAACCATTAAACACGAAATAACCTGGAATCAAACAGCAACCCCTAAAAAGGAGAAAAAAAACGGTCAAAAGGAGTGGGGAGGGGTGGGGCTGCCTCTTTAACCATCAGGAAGGGAAGGGAAAACCCATCACCTCCGAAAATGTTAAACAACAATCTAGGGCTTGAATAGAAGGAGGGGGAGCGGACACACGGGGGTCGGGGTAAGCGGGGTCATTAGCACCCGGCGCGGACAACCAGCAGCAAAGAGAAAAAGGAGGAGTCAAACCACAGCAGGGCCCAAGAAACTGGAGAGGGGGCACAGGCATTTTAACCAAAAGAAAGGGGGCGGTTAATACCCCCCGGTAACTGTCAACAAAGAAACTTGGAGCGACGAAAAGATCGACCTGGGAATACACCTAAAAAGCAAAAGACACCGTGAAATACCCCCTTTGGGGATAACCATCAGGTAAAACACTCAAAGGAAGATCGGCACACCCTTCAGGGGGGGGAACAAAAAAAAAGGAAGAAAAGAACGCCGGGTACGACCGACAATGGGAACCAGTGGCCGGACTGAAAGCCGTCCAAAAAATCCAGGAACCGCCTGACCAAAACCATGTAAAGGGCACACCTAGGGAAAGCCGGAATAAGAACTGTAAAACAGCGGGATAGGCACCAAGTGAAAGGAAACCCTCAGAAATTATCGGGAAAAAAAACAGTACGTAAGCATGGACACTCGAAGGCGGTTCACCGATAACGTAAAAAAAAAAACCGGCAACCACCTGAGAAAGGCAAAAAGACAACCGACCGGAGGGAGAAAGGAAAAAAAGCTTTCACTCCAAGGTGAAAAGCCAAAGCTCCACCAAAAAAAGGGGGAAAAACACTGGCGGCGCGGAAAAAACGTGTCAGACCAGAGGATCCAACTCCGCCAGGTGAAGGGCCTCAACGTGACCGACGTCCCCGAACCCAATAACGCCGCAGTCCACGTCCTGCACAACTACGAGTCCACCATAATGGATCCTCAAAAAGGAAGTAAGGGGGGGAACCATCGGAAGAGGAGGGAAAAAGGAAACCCTAAAAGAAACAAGGACCAGATACGTAGGGGCAGGAACTAGGAAAGGTCAAAAGGTCGAAACGGAAAAAAGGTCAAGGGAAGCAAAAAAAAGAAGGAGAAAATTTCTGAGGGAAGAAAAGCTTTAACAGCCTGGGAAGGGGGACTATTAAAAAACCACTGGTGGAAACATTAAAAAAAAACCACATCAGCCAACAAACCTCCAGAAAAGATTAAACACCTGATAGGTTAATGCACAATCAAAAGGAAGAATGGGGTCCGAAAGACCTCTACGAACCAACCGACCTTCGCAAAAAAAGTCAAGAAACGTCCTTAAAAAAAGAAACAGCCTCTATGGGATTCAAAAGAGGGCCGGCCCTACCAAGCATTAAACCCGAGCATCCGGGCCCTGCGTACGACGCTTACGAGTTGCCCCAAAACGTCGTGACAAAACACGCCGATCCCGAAAGCCGGGGGATATAAAAATCACCGTGAGACGAGTACAAAAAGGGCCAGTTTCCCGCGATGTCAGCAGCAACGCGAAGAAAGGCACAGAACCCTACACCCGTGGAGGGGTGCTGGGGACGGAAGGACTAATCGGAGGCGCCCCGTTCCAGGGCATCGTCGAAAAAAGCTAGGGCAAGACGGACGTCCCAGGTCTAACTTGAGAGGGGAAGGGAATAAAGACGCGTACAAGCTCGACGATACTGGGAAACGAAACAAAAAATAATGACGCAAAAAAGCCACTATATCTCGAATCAGACAACACCAAAGGAAAAGGAAAGAAAAAGGGAGGTAAGGTTGAGACAGGGGGGAGGGTTGGTAGGTTTCCAGGGATCGCTTCAAAGATGTAACGGGAAAAAAAGGGAAAGCCGACCGGGACACCTGAAGGAAGTAAGGAGGGGGAAGCAAGAGTCGCTAAAAAGGGGGGGGGGAAAGAGTCTGAGGATCGAAGGCGTATGGAAAAGGGGGAGTTACAAAAAAAATCTCATTCAGCCCAGCGTTGTAGCTGGGGTTGTTGATATAGCTGAAATAAACCTAGGGTAGAGGAACTTCAAGAGTCTGACAACACCCGGCGGTCCTGGAGAGCCAACACATGGTGGGAGGGGATGCCGGGAACCCGTCAGGTCTGTTCTGGTACGTTTGACTACTGGGATAGGGGATTGGGGTTTCTAACCTCTTAAGCGTATTTTTTTGGCCTCCGGGGTAGCGGCTACTGTACGGTTGGGAAAAATGCAAGGGGAGGGGGACGGACATCAAGACAGAGACTGGCGGTAAGTAAAAGGAAGGGCGGGGTGAAGAGGAAAGGGAGGGGGAGGGTTGGGGTGTAAAACAGGCGTCGGGGGGGAACAGGAACCGATATATGCAGGGGGAGGGGGAGATTGGTGGCGTGGGGGTGTCCTTGGGGGAGAAAAGTCGGGGGAGGGCAGGAAAAAGTCCTTAATTGGGGAAAGAGGAGGAGAGCGAACCAGACAAGTGTTGGCGAAGTCCTCGTTGGGGGCTTTGAAATGGGTGTTATGCTTTATTTGCAACACAGGGGGGCTACTCAAGAGCTCGAGCGTTAAAAAAGGGGCGTGTGGAGGGTACTTGGTCCTCCTCTGGGGGCGCAAAGGGCCCGCTTTGGGTGCTATCTGACTGGTCGGGGCTAAAAAAATGAGCGGGTGACGTCGGGCTGGGGAAAGAGGGGGGGAAGAACGTGGTCGGGAGTAAACGGGAATAGGGTGGGGACTACGAAAAAACTGACGGAGGTGGAGGATGGTCGAAACGACGGTTGGAACGAAATCCTGAAAAGTGTCGTGGGGAAGGGTGTTGGTGGGATCAAACGTTGGTCTTGAAGGAAGGGGGAGGGGTCTTACTGGAGGCACCATGCGGTGGGGTGTGGAGCGGGGGAAAGGGGATCAAGGGGGGGAGGTTAACTGTAAGAAACGCAATCTCTAGGGGGGGAACGATTCTCTTCATGCATCGGGAATTTATGTGGGACGAGCCCGCCGATGGTCATTCCCTTTTGGATCCGCGCCGTGGAAGGGTATAAAGGGAGTCCTTCTCAAAGAAATGAAAATATGTGAAAGGGTTGACCCAGTCAGGAGGAAGGTGAAGAAGTCGGGAATCCTGGAAGCCGCGCAACGGGTTCACTAGAAGCTAAAAGGGACTTGGTGTAAAGGGGGGGAGGGAATGCCGTACCGGGAAGACCGAAAGAGGGGAGCTGGTGGACTATCGGGATACGAAAAGTGGGGTGAAGGGGGGGGCAGTGGGGTGCGAATTGGTAGGTGTAGTACCAGTCGAAACGGGGGAGATCACACTATTGGGGGGGGGGGGTAATAAGGTAGCAAATAATGTGGTTCTGGGGACGAAAATTGGGAACCTGCACGGAAGTAAATGTGTGAGGAGGGGAAAATTTACTTGGGAAAAGAGGTGGGACACGCCGGTCGAGCTGGTGGAATTAAAGACGGAAAAACGGGGGTTATCAGCAGAGTACCCGCGCCTGGTTCCGGCCAGTCAGTTAAAACGAAGAGGACGGACCGGCCGGAGAAAGAAGAGATGAGGGGGGGAAGGGTGGCTCACCAAAGTACCTGGTGACGGTGGGCTGGTAACCTCAGGAACCAAGGGAAGGGGGGACGGGGAGGGGTGTTAAAGGGGTAGGTAGGAGAAACCCAAGGATCAAGGCGTTGAGTTCATGGGGCTACGAAACTGGAGTGCTGGTCAGGTGGGGGGAGGGGGGGAGGAGAAGGTTCAAAGGGTGTAAGGGACCTGACAGTTGAGTCTCTCGGAAGGGGAAAGGAAAAGGGGGTAGGTGATCCGGCCAAGGGTACTCGTGGGGGGGTGACCTGAGACGGGGGAAAAGGCGGGGATAGATGAGGAAAACACTAACTTAATCGATCTCAACAAAAGGAAAAGAAGGATTACGGCCTAGAGAAGCAAGAGAGAAAGGCCCCAAAAAGCAAGTTCAAACTGAAAAAACACCACCGTCCAGGGAAAACGACTCCTGGGAACTGCTGCCAGAAACACACCTGTAAAGGGCAAAGGGCCAAACCTTCAGGGAAAAAACAATCGACTCACACAAAAACGATCAACCCCACTCGTCTTCTTAAAACAAGCATAAAGCAACGCAAGGCGGAAACCCAGAAAACCAGGACCCCGAAAAGAGACACAAAACCCACGTCACGTGCTTCCTACGCGGACCTCAAACGTAAATGACTTCACCCACGGAACAGGCCGGAAGAAGGTCGTTCTCCGTCACGGGCCGGGGGAGCCGTACCTTGCCCAGGCGACGAGTACAGGACCGCGGTGAAATCTAAGGGAAGAAACCTACGAACAGCAGAAAAATCGAGACCCGAGGAGGAAAACCACGAGAAAGTAGGAGAACGCAACTGGGGGGAGAGCCGGGGGGGGACAGGTTTTCCCAGTAGTACAAAAAACACAAAGGGGAAGGTCGACCAAGCGGGGACACCATAAAAGCTGTCTGCGAGGAAAAAAGGAGATCGCAAAAGTACGAAAATAACACTCCAACGGTAAAAAGAAAAACCAAAGAGGGGTAGCCCATCAGGGAAAAGGAAATTGAAGCACCGATGGCATTACGACAGAAAACATGTCCCGGCTCGAAACCTGGGGGAAACAGGGGAAGGCGGAAGGCCGTCAAGACAACGCAAAAACCGGAGCCGGTAACCCGGTAAAGGGGAAAGATTCCAGGGGGGATGAAATCAATCAGGGTAAAACACGGCGGAAAGCAGCACAACCCTTGGAAAGATTAAAGGGGGAAATCGAGGAAACTAACCAGGATCAGGCTGAAAAACGCAGGGGGGAAAAGCGGGGGGAAAAAAGGACGGGTTGATGGGGCGTAACACCCAAGGCCACCGGGAACAAAACATTGATAAAAGGGCGCAAAAGAAAAACAGCGGCCCGAAAGAAGAACCTTTCCAGGGCCGGCCGGGGAAAAGAACCACCGGCGCACCAACGACCTGCCACAAAAAAAAATGCCGGCGGAGGCAAAACATGACAAAAAGTACGTGCTAGACAACGACGAGTGGAGGACCAACCTCATACGTCAACACGACCACGGAAATCTGCAGCCACACGTGCACGGTCAACCATCTACACGTACAAAGATGACAGGCACATCTGGGCGCATCCGGGCCCCCAGAAGAAATCTTCACAAGCGGGGGGGAAGGAGTTAAACACAAAACCGAATTCGGGCCAAAAAGGGTGAACCTGAAACCCGAAATACTACTGGGCGGTTCGCCAGCGTAAACTCAAACGGGGAGGGGAAGGAACTTCATGGAAAAAAGGGAAACTACCACCGCGCAGTAAGCCAAAGTTGTAAAAGCGGGGCAACTATTACTAGGGAGGGGAAAGGTAAAGTAAAATTGAAAACCAGTACGGTGAGAAAGGACAACGGCACAAACCTTCACTGCAAGAAATTCCAAGCGAAAAAAAGAGAGGTTCATGGGAAGAGGACCCACTAAGGCATGGGGACGGAAAAAAGCTAAAACGAACCCACGTACGGAACCTGCGCTCACAAAGCACCAGGGGGGAAAAGAGCTAGGGGGGGATCCTTCGTTATGGAAAGATCTCTACAGGCACGCTGGGCTCACACAGGAACCGGGGGGAAACCACTACGTCTAAGAGCTATCAGGCCACGGTCTGAAACACGATCAAGAGTGCCGGTATCATCATTCCCGCTCAGGGGTTGGGAAAAAAAACAAAGACAAGAAAACAGTGGTGGGGCGGATACATTAAAAGACATCGGAAAGAGCAGGGGGGAAGGGGGGGGAAGCAATTTACTAAAAAGCCGCGGCAAGCTGCGCTATTCGGTATATCTACACTCCAATCAGAAAAACGAAGGGGAGTGGTTTTATCGCGGGATCAGTCAACGGACTACTGAGCGACTCCTTGCCATTGACAGTGCGGCGAACGAAGAAATCGGTGTCAGCTGGAACGGGGAACGAATAAGCGTGGGATGTCGAATCGGAGGGTGGCGTGGCACTTACGCAGAAAAAGAGGGGCGTAAAAAGTAGGGCAGAGAGAAAAACCGGGGTAAACCAAAATACGGCGCAACTGGACAAAAGGAAAAGGAAAGATCCAACAAAAACTGGGAAGATATAGGAAGGACTGGTGTTGGCGGGGCCTGGGGTGTCTGTTGGTCAGCAGGTCTATTGCCAGAGGCGGGTACTAGTCGGGTCAGAAAGTCAAGCTAAAAAGGGAGGGGAAAAAATGTAATGCTGGGTCGGCACGCATTCCCGAGAGGAAGAAAAAAAGGATGGAATGGTCGAACGAGGGCTTTCGGGGGAAGGGGAGATCGACACGAGCTGGATAAGCGCATGAACAAACCATCGGAGTTGGAGCTGGTGTCGACAGGCTAAGCTGGGCCTAAGGAGTGCTGAGAGGGACTGCCTCGGGCTGAGAAAAAAAGGGAGGAGTAGGAGCGACCAGGAGTGCATGGTAGTGCAAAAAAGCAGGAAATTCGGGCAGGAGTGGTGTAACGAACTGGGGCCAAGTTTCAAAGCGAGTCTAGCGGGGGAGGGGGTGGTAACCGGTTTAGAGGAAAGGAAGGGAAGTGCCGGACGGGGAAGAGAGAGAATAGGAGGGGGGGATTAGGATATGGAAAGGGAAAGATAAGGGAAATGGTGAGTCTGAAGATGGGGAGGCTGAAAGGCAGAAAGAAATGAGTGAAGGCGGAGTGGAGCGGTAATGTTGTGACGGGTAGGGAGGGGGAGGGAGGGCGGTTTGAGAGGGGGTATGGGGGAGGATAAAAAAAAAGGGGGAGAGAAGGTGAAGTGGTTAGGGGGCTTGGACGGTCTCTTTCTATCTCTGGTTGGCTAGGTGCCCTACTAGGGTCTGATCAAAAACAGAGCTATGAAGGAAAAAAGCTCGAGGAGGTAGGCAGGACGGGGCGGTAGGGGGTGAGGCGGCCATGGCTCTGGCGGGGGGGTCGGTGGGGGGTGGGTATGGAAAAATTCAGTGTGGGGGGGCTTGACCGAAAAAAGGAGTCGGTTGCAGTCGGGGGGGATGGCGGGGGGGGGGGTGTTCCCGGTGGCATTAAAAAAATGGAAGAACCACGGAGTAGCTGTATAGAAGCGTACAGCGCGACAAGGGCGCCACCTTCGGGTGGCGCAATAGGTTAACTTCGTGGGGAAACGCAAAAGGGGGGATCTACCCTTAGGTTGCGCCCAAATGTCTTATAAAACTGGGGGGGGGGCTACGTTGGGCGCCGAAAGGTAAAAGCCTCTGTGGTCGTGCTGAACAGGCAGGGGTGAGATGATTACTGGGGGGGGGAAAAAGAGAACAGTTAAGGTGGAAGTCGCTGGATCGGGTAAGGTGGACTGGCGCAAAAAGCGTGGTTGAGGACAGTTAACTCTGTTAGAATCAATCCTTTGTAACCGATAATAAAATAGGTATCAACGCAGGGTGCAAAGGAACCAGGTCGTTGCTTGGGTGTGTAAAAAAGGTGGTGCGGGGGGAAGGTACTGAAGGCGGAAGCTTCGGGTTGAGCGAAAGTTGTCACAGTACGTGAACGGGATCGGGGGTGGAAGGGGAAACGCTGGGGGCCTGCATCACGTGGGTGTGAGAGGGTGAAAGACTTCAAAGGGTCATGAAAAAGGATACTGTTCTTGCCTGTGCGATCAAAAAAAGATGGTCAGCGGTAAAGGTGGGATGATCCAACAACGTTGAAAAAGCAGGCCGATAAATGGCGCGACTAGCCCCGGGAATGTGGTCAACTGACGGGTAACGTCGGTGGGCAGTGTGCTCGTCGTGACGGGACGAGAAGCTCCCAAAGGTCTCAAGGACAAGAACGGAGGGGAAAGGTATTATTGGTCAGGTTAATGCATCCGGGTCAAAATTAATCTGGTAGCTGCAGGAAAAAAGGAGGGGTGGGGGAAAGGGGCCGGGGGGAGGAGAGGTGAAAAGGGGAGCAATTGTTTTAGTTGTGAGTACATGACGACGTGCCGGTTCGCGGAATGTTATCAGCTGGTGGGGAAAAGTACGTGGGGAGGCGGCCGGTTGGATGGTAACTTACATTCAAGTTAAAAAGAAAAAGGATTGCATCAGGACTCCGCAAGGGGGTAAAGGACTTGGGGGCCGAGGGAGAGCTTGGGTGGCTGGTAGTGGATTTAGGTTTCCGTGGGCGCAAGCGAGGGACCTCAATTGCAAAACTTGCACGGTAGGGGCTCTGGGGATTCATTCAAGGACGGGGGGTCCGTGCTGGGTAGAAAAAGACTGAAGGAGTAATAGTGGTGGGCGGTGTGGGGTCAGGGGACGGGAAATTCGGGGAGGTGTAATAGGGGGGGGGGTGGGGGAAATCCGACCGCCGGAAATTTCAATGTTTAATTTTTCGAATTTGGGAGGGGTGGTGTATGGTAAAAGTAGGAAAGGGAGGGCTGTAGCATGGGGGGGGCTGGGAACGAAGGTGCTGGATCGAGGTTAGGAGAAAAGAAAAGGGGGGGGCAGTGGAAAAAGGAAAACAGTGTAAGGGCAAAGCAGGCCAGGGAAGTCGTTCGTAAATCCGTCAAAGGGGGGCTCGATTGGAGGTGACCTGACGCGCATGGGGATGCAAAGGTTGCGATACTTGGGTACGAAAAGCAGCAAAAACGTAAGTC
>Ga0179593_1519792_pt1 | contig 10970 bp, 10 predicted proteins | sample CZODoug2_1_08_16_FD_185931 | JGI IMG/M metagenome (GOLD analysis project Ga0179593, IMG submission 185931) | Vadose zone soil fungal communities from Angelo Coast Range Reserve, California, USA - CZODoug2_1_08_16fungal (PacBio error correction) | ecosystem: Environmental > Terrestrial > Soil >...
TAGGAGAGCACTCAGCGTGAAAGGACCTTCACCTGTCTGTTTAAAAGGATGATTACCAGTTCAAGAAGTTCGCGCGGAAAAGGCTCAATGAAAGCGTGGAAAAAAGGCCTCCCATCCTCCGCAAAACCGATCGCGCATCAGAAACAAAAAAAAAAAAAGGGTCTCGGTCACAAAAAGGATACGTCGAACCCTGGGGAAAAAGAAGGTCGGGGTGGGAGGTGATCCGTTGTGGGGAGGGTTTAAGGCTTTTATTTATAGAATGGCCTTCGAAGCTTTTTTGTAAGGAGGGGCGGGGAAAAGAGTACTCCTACACATGAGATTCACACGTACTCCCAGGTGGGCTCAGACAATTCTTAGGGTGAGGTGCTATCTTAGAAAAAGGGGCCAATGGGGAAAGAGGATCCGGAGGGAGATCATTCAACGACGCCAAAGGCAATTACTTCTTTCTCAGGGGATCAGTCACGCAAGAGCGAAAGAGTCCATAAGAAAAAGCCTCTAATTCAAAAAGGGCCAGCCACCCTCAAAGGAAGTTGTGAAAAACCTCCATGAGACGGGAAAGAAGAAAGATATTCGATCGCTTGCGCTCAAGAAGCACGCTCAAGAGGTGCTTGCCCGCAGATTCTGATTTTGCAATAAAAGGGAAACCGCACAAGACCCCGATGCTTCCAAAGAATCCTTTTTGCGACTCCGATTGGCCGCCGGGGGGAGGCAAGGGAACGCCTCGCTTCCGCAGAAAAAGGAACAGGGGCGAAACCGCCAGCTTCCTAATTCTCGATCAGTCAAAAGGAAGACGGAAAAAGGAAAAGGGGGTGACCTCAAGGGGCGGGAACGACAACCTCGACCATTGCGAACGGAACGCGCGCCGACAAGGCATCCTGCCGACCTGTTGCACCTGTCCGACGACATAAAGCGGATCGAGCCCCTACAAGGTGGGAGCACGATTGCTTCATAAGCTAGGAAAAGGGGGGTCGAAAAAAGGTCTTCGCACAAGAGATTCTTAAAAAGGAAAGCATGCAAAACCAACGGTCTTGGGGAAGGTAGAATCGAGTACGGTCAAGCACTGGGGAACGATCTTAAGAGCGCCGTCAAAAGGCGAGTCGCGCTTTAGAGGGGGGGAGCATTAGCACACAGGGAGGAAAAAAACGCCGCCTGGGCGCGTCTCTCCTCCATACCCCTGATGAAAACAAAAAAACGACTGTGTGCCTTCGGGGAAATCTACTTCTCTCTCAAGGAAAGCCAAGGAAAATTGCACTTGGAGCACCGAGAAGTGGCAGTCTCAGGAGGGGGGGGTACAAGGTCGCGCCGAGGGGGCAGGGGTCTAAGGACTCATTGACTTCGAAAACGCAAACAAGAGGCCACCGTGAGCCCGTCGCACAGGAGACCGGAAACCAAAGTCCGAGTATAGGGGGAAACGACCAACGGGCTTCCCGAGACTCCAGCTGGTTTCAGATCGTACCTGAAGGCCACTCAATGGGCTCTCAGGCAAACTGTACTGACCCGGGGAAATTGCACGTGCGTTTAAAAGAAGAAATGATAGGAAACCGAGGCCAGAGGGGTGAACGAAAGGGGGGGCCGGGGAGCTCCTTTTCCTGGTAACCTTAAGCATAGACTCTTCAGGTAAGGGAGGGGGGCCGGGATCTTCTTCATAAAGGGGGAGCTGACATGGGGCAAATAACGCGCCGTGCCAAACAGGTGCGTAATCCAGTAAAAAGGAGTCCAAAACCATCCTGAAAAGAAAGGACGAAAAGGGTGGAAATCATGTCATAAGTTGGGGGGATCCCTGAATGGACTCCGGATCTGTCCATGACAGAATAACAAATAAATAAGTCCCTCTTCAGCTTGGTGGGGGGGTGAGCACTGAGAAACCTGAGGCTTAGTTGAGTCTGGGGTACTGACATCCTCTTTTTGGGTCCTTGGGAAGGCCATGATGCCATTGCAATAATCCCGTGTAGGCGGACTTGAGGAAAAAAACCGTCAGAAAGAAAAAAAAAAAACCTCATAGATCTCTTTGTAAGGGGGGAAAGGGTAAAGCACGAAGCCTTTTAGGACAAAACACAAGGGTCTTTCGAGGAGGAGTCGATGCACACACGAGGGGGCGGCGCAGCACTCAAGAGCACAGGGCTGAAACACCCTGCAGAATGGGAAGAGAACCAAAAACAAAGGGGGGAGAGAAGGAAGAGGTGTTTCCACAGAATATGTGTTTTATGTAAGGGAAGGAGAACAAGTGCTGTAAAGACTCCCGCATAAGAGGGGGGGAAACTAAGGAGAGGTTCATGGCCAAAAAAAATGGGGACTACATTCTTTGGGGGGGGGGTTAAAAAACGGATTCGGGAAGTAAATCCAGTAAGAAGCAAGGCGAGGGCCTGACCAGCCAAAGAGAACAAACCCTCTTCGGAAAAGGCCGCAGGCAAGGACAAGGAAAGTGTGCTTAGTGAGGGAAAGAGCAGAGGCGGGGGGCAAATGCATTGTCCACTCAGGAATAGGGTTTGCAACAAAAATTTCCATATTTCCGAAAGGGAGGGGCGATACGGGAGGGGTGGGGGGGGTTGGGGAATCGAGACCGACTCCAGGAAACGGAGCCGGTGCGCTATGACAGAGAAAGTGAAAACCGGAGAAGAAAAAGATCAATAATGCCATTAATACTGGGCATCAAGAAATAGGAACGGGTAAAAGGGCAAAAAGAAGGGCCAGTCCGGCCCAAAGGTGCCTTCCGGACAGGTTGCATAGGGGATGGTTTCTTGGGAGAAATCGAAAAAAGGGAAAAAAAAGTGGGGAAAATGGCCATTACATAGGGGAGGGAAGCGCTTCCGAAGGTGGGCCCGAAGGAAAGTGGAAGGGGGGAAAAGAACAAAGCTTCGCATAAAAACCGCCGGGCGTGAGGGGGAACAAGAAGGAGCGAATGTGTCCAAGGAAAATAGGTGTTATGTGGGTGGGCGTCTCCTAAGAAGGAGCACCCCCGGAGGACGAGGGGGAGGGGCTGGGGGAAGGAACCATTACCTTTCTCAAAAGAAAATCTCGGGGGAGATGTCCTGGAAAAAAGAAAAAAAAAGATAAGCGGTATCCCTAAGTCACACATAGGCGGGCTGGGAAGTTGTTTGGGTCGCATTAGAGCTACCTGGAAAGAAAAGATCGGCAGAAAGGGGGGTTGTACTACCAAGGTTGGGACTGAAGCAAAAAGCGCGAAGGGGGGGATTGGAACGCCTGAAGAAAAAGAAACGGACCTGCAACTCATGATGGAGAAAGGTAAAGCCATCTTTGTTGGGGTAGCACTGCAGCCTCGGAAAGATCGGCGGGGAAGAAAAAAAGATTTGTTTATGGGGGAAAAGAGCGCCGTCATGAAGCCAAGCGGCTCAATCAAGGGGAGTTGGTGAAGGAACACCTTTATAGGAGGCGGACGTGGGAAGAAGGATAGAAAGGGGGACGAGAGCTTTCATTTCTCATCTGTTCCTTTCGTAGAAGCCCCCCGGGGGGGGAGGTCTGATGCCTAGTTAAGGGGGGTGACGGAAAGGGAAATGGGGGGAGAGGAGCGGATCTGGGAAACATCGGAGCCTGCGTATCTGGGGCAGAAATCGGGGGGAATACCACGGCGTTCCAATCGGGGCTTTTGGGGGAAATTTTGGTATCCTCCGTCAGCAGTGAAAAACGTTCTCGCCAAGGGGTGCCAGTTCGGGGGTCAAGCAGAAAGAAAAGAATAGGGGGGGAAATCAAAAGAGTTGAGACCGGTCATGCTTCCCAGATCTAGCTATGCGCTAACTCCAAAAAAATCCGAAGGATCCTTGGTCCAGGAAAACGGTATTATGTAAAAAAAAAGGGAGGAGGGTTTAAGATGGGAGAGTCTAGTCGGCTCAAAAATGTTCATTGGGGAGGGAGTCTTCGGAGTAGGGGAAATCCTCCTCAAGAGGGGAGCAGGTCCCATGGCCGAGTGGGGCGTCTCTTAATTAACGCCCTGAGGAAGATAGTCAAAGTCCTTGATCTTCCAAAGGGCTGCAAAAGGTTTGCGATCAACGGGTCTGTTATCTCACGGAGTTTAGGGAGTAGACCCCTCCGCCGACAAAAAAAAGACGGCTCCTGAACGCGGAAGGGGTCCATTCATAAATACCCGAAGGGCCAAAAAGGACGATAAAAGCCCACGAGCGACTTCAAAAGAGACCCTGTTTCCGGAAAGGGAAAAGCTGTGGTGCCGAAGGAAACGGGGTTGATAACTTGAAGAGGGGGGTTAAAGGGAAAAATCGGGGGCGGCCGCGAGTCTTTCCTGAAAAAAAGGGAAAACAACGGGCTGGGAAACGGGAGACGCCATCGTCTGGCAAAGAAAAAAAGCAGGGAAACCGGGGAAGGGTAAACCAGCATGGACGATGCTAAGGGAACCGGGAACGGATGGGGAAAAGGGGGTGTCTAAAAAAACCTGAGCGCGGGAATGGGTTCGGGTAGCCGCTCGGGGCGATCTCAACCACAACAACTAGAGAAGAGATTGAAGAGAAAAAAACAACCATCACCGCGCTGAAGGGGGAAGAAAGGGCAAACGGGGGAATGCTTGCCGGGGGGAAGAGCAGCGGCGCCTGCTGGCTTCGACCTTCAAAAAAGGGGAAAAGGAAGACTATTAAGGAGAGACAGGGATGGCTATCAACAGGGAAGAAGACGCGTATTGCCAAGTAAAGGCAGTTGCACGGCCTCCCAGCCGCAGCCGTAAATCCTATCGGCGAAAAAGGGGAAAAAACTCAAATGATTGGGGGGGGGGAAAACAGAGGATACGTCCGACCAGGGGGACTCCGGTGCGTCGGATCGTGGGGAGTTCCTAGAAAGGTGTGCTTTTTAGTGGCGGGGAAGCATTTCCACAGCGGAAAAAAAATCCCGGGGTGTCCAGCTGGAGGCGTAGCGTGCGTCAGCCTACACTCCGTTCTATAAAAAAAACCACAATGTTCTCTCGGAAGGGGTGTTGCCGAAAGGGCAACATCCTAAGCTATTAGCGGGTAAGGTCTTAATTAAAAAAGACGCCAAAAGGCAATGATGGGTCAGTCGGATGAGCAAATTCCGAAAAATCCCCCGACCGAAGCCTAGTCCGCTCGGAACCACCACCCGCCGATTGTCCATAATGGAAGGTTGTTTGTAAAAGGGAAATCCCGGGAGGATTCCAAGGAATTGAATCGTGAAAGCAACCGCCACCGTTTTTGCTTGGCACCAATCTTTCTGGCTTAAAAAAAAAAAAAATGCCTGACAAAGCCGGCACTAAGAAGCGGAAGGATTTTCACATCGCTCCTCTCAAAAACCCAGGTGCGGATCGCCAGACGAAACCGTCACATTTCTACGCCAGCAGTAGTCCCTCTAGAGACCCTGGAAAGTAAAAAAAAAAACGGAAGGCACCGAAAGGGGGGGGATCAAGGGAGGACTTAAAGGACCAATTCCTATAAAGCAAACGCTATTCGTGGAAAAATTTCAGGAGAACACACTTGTTCAAGCGCTCAGATCAAAGCTTTCCTTGGGGGAGAGAAACAACCAAGAACCATGTGGAGAGAAGGGGACCTACAGACCGGCGCTCAGGCAACAGGGGAGGACGTTCTTGACACGCGAGATTCTAACTAGTAGCTGTGCGGCTAACCGTTCTTTGGAAAACTGGGAGAGGAGGAGTTTGCTGGGAAAAGGTATGTACTCAGCAGCGAGCAACATCATTTGCGAAGGGGGGGGGCGGGGGGGCCCGGGCGCCTGGGGGTTGAAACAATGGTAGTTACAATCGGGAGAAAAAAAAAATCTCCGGAGAGGGGGGAAAATCCCCTTCCCCTTGATGAACACTTCTCCACTCTGGGAAAGTTCGGGAATCTGTTCTGCGGACCGGGAGAAAACGGCACTTGCCATGAAAAAAAAGAGGGGCCTGCCCGAAGGGGAATGGTGCAGTACAAGTCCGCAAAGCTGGCGTTCGAAGGGGTCGCCTTTCCTTCAAAAAAAGGTAAAAATCCAGCTGGCCCGCCGAAAAAAAAGGCACCCCGCCACTCGGAAGCCGCTTTCCAGTCCCCCAAAAATATCAATCGGGGGGCACTCTCTGAGGACTCTGGGGCGCTTCCCTCCTGAGCTCTCCTTCAAAGGAAAAAGGACCACTCAACTAGGGAAAAGCGCGGGGGGGGGGGGGGGGGCCTGTAGCACAACTGGCCGGCACCCTGCCAACATTTGCTGAAAAAACTCGTTACCTTTCAGAAAAGCGCTTTTGCGGGTTTCATTAAGAAATGCCTCGGGCCAGCTGATCTTGGGGGGTTGCAAGAGACTCTTCTTGAGGGGGGAAACAATGTCAGTCTTCCCCCGGAGGTGCTCGAGGACCGCTTCTTCCACGAAAACATCCTAAAAAAAAGAACTCTCCGAAAAAGAGAGAATTGAAAAAAGGGGGGGGGGGAACTTACTGAAAGGAAGCTGTACAGACCCGCTAACAAATTGTTTCGTAGAAGGACGCTTGGGGAAAACGCACACTGGGAGGGCAGTCCTGAGGAGTTACTTCACCGCCGAGTTTGTTCTGCCTGGAGGGACGTCAGGATTCATTAGAATGGCGGGTAGGCATGTGCAAAACCGGCCGTTGTGAAAAAAAAAAAACTAAAAGGGGCTTCACTGGTGGCCAAGGAAACTCGATCTCCGTTAGAAACCGCGTCTTTCGATGAAAGGCACAACACCAAAACGTCCATAAAACACATATAAAAAAAAGATGGTCTGCGCGAAAGGAGGAGTAGGAAAAGAGGAGACCATTCTGCATGTGTTGGAAGCCGGGCTCTTGTTTTAAAAAAAGGCCGACCCAGAGGGCATCCGACTCCCGGAAAGGCACGGAAAAAAACATGGCCAAAAAAGGCAACGAATTCCTCGGGTGTGGGAGGGCCAGAAAAGGGGTTAGGGGAAAGCAAATAACCGCAAGGAGAAGGGGAAGACACAATCAGAAAAAAGGTTCGAATTAAGCCAAGATAATTCCCCAAGGGGAAAAAAAAAAAAAAAAACATTGGAGTCCCCAAAAGGATACTGTACAGAGCGGGAGAAGGACCTAGGGGAAATCGCCTTCCTTTGAGAACAGGATGAAAGCCCACGAACAGGGGGCGGAGATTTTCGGGCCCCTTCGATTATTTTGAAAAAAGGGGAGGTACAGAACCGCGCACAGATTTGGGAGCTATGAAGTCGCATCACGTAGGAAAACAACTAACAACCAAGATAAGAAATCAGGAAGAAAAAAACTGCAACCGCGCGAAACAGGGCACAAAAGGTACAAAGCCATGCCCAACTGTGAAGACCAGGGGGAAAAGCAGTGATTCGCACCCACTAATGGCCCATTGTGCAACGACCTTGAAAAAGACAGGAGCGCGGCCAAGAACAAGGCCTCGACGGGATTGATCTGCGCATTCCTCCTTTCGGAGGGAACGAAAGAATTTCCGGGATCCCGGGCCTAACGGCGGGCAGCGGTTCTGGGGGCGGCAGCAAAAAAGGGAGACCACCTTCTTCGAAACACGCTTCGCGGACGTGGTTCACCAAAAAAAGGAAAGAAGCTGGGAGCGAAAATCTCCTTTGAGGAAAGTTCCGGGGGGCCTGGATAAAGAATTACGATCTCGGGAAACTAGTTTGCTCGTGGGGGAGGAATCAATGTAAGGGAATCAGCGATTCTTCAAATGGCGATTTAACATACTCTACCAACGTGTTGTTTACTTTCCCGCAAAAAAAGGGAGCCTCGAAATTGGGGGGAGAGGCGATTTAAACACAGGGAGAACATCCTGAGGCCCTATCTGGTGAAAAAAAAGACGGGGGGAGGAAAGAAAGCAACGGGGAATCTCAAAAAGGGGTGCGAATAAGGTTTTTTGAAGAAAAAAATTTTCCTGGGAAGGAGGACCCGGGGAGGGACAAGCGGCGCAATAGGAAAAAGGTTTGAACACACCAACGCCCAGCTGATGGAGCTGATCGATGGCACCAGTGGGAAAGGAAGGAATCTAAAGGTCGGGGGAAGACGTGCATTTCGAAATAGGAAACTGGCGGAAAGCCCCCATTTTCGGTCAAAAAGGGGGAGGGCATTCACAGAGGTGAAGTGGATGGGCGAGAAGAGAGCTTGCGGAGGCCGTAGCTGGGAGCGAGGAAAGAAAGCCTTGGCCTCACAAGGCAAAAACTTGCGAAGGGGGGTGGGAAGCATTCTAAAGGCGCGTCAGGCAGGAAAAGTTCTTTGGAAATGTTCCAAGAAAAGATGAGTCAAAAAGTGCCGCGTCTGAGGAGCTATACGATTCCTAAGGAGACAGGGAGGGGGGCGGTCACAACTTTAAATAGGGCCAAATCTTTCGGGGGAGACCGGGGGCAGAAAAGCTCGGTGTTCATGGATCTTGGCGGATTCCTCAGAACTTAGTACCGGAAGGAAGCGGCTTTCTCCTGATTAAAACATTGAACCGCGAATAGCCAAAGACGGCCTTGGACAAAAAGGACGCCCCTGGAAATTTGGCAGAAAAAGGGGGGAAAAAAAAATTGGGAAGGGGGGAATGTGTAGGAGGAAGCACGCTCGAAGGGAAAAAAAAGTATCTGGAAATGGCCATGCTATAAAGGAACAAAAAAATAGAAAAAGAAGCCCAAGGAACACGAGACAGTCACCGGAGAAACCCCGTGGACTTATGAAAGGGGGGGTGAAAACCGGGCTGGATAGGGGGCGCGTTTGAGAAGAAAAAAAGCCATTGGGGCAAAAGGTACGGAGAAATGCTTTCCGGGAGGCCAAAGAAAAAAGAAAAGGAAAGAGAAAAACAAGGAAAAAAAAATCGGTCTGGACACTGTAATCAAAAGGGGAGACTTTCCCCGAAGGCTAAGGCACAAAGGGTCGCCGTCGAGAATAAGGGAAAGGAAACATAAGTTCCCACGGGGTCGAACCGATTCGAGAAGGCGTTTCTGGGGGGGGTGTTCGGGGGAGCCCGCTCGAGAAAGCCAAAAGACCGAAAGAGAGAGAGATTGAAGAAATACCATAAAAAATCACCGCGATGAAAGGGGGGAGGAAATCGGTAGACAAAAGTGAAATGAAAAATTCGGGGAAAGGAGGGAAAAGAGCGCCAGGGGGGGGGTGGGGGACTTCGACCAGTAAGACGATGAGGACCAGTGCAAGAAAACGAGGATCAACAGGTCGCGCGGAAAGGGAAAGGCCAAAAAGCAAGAAAGCCCAGCCCCGCCGAAAAAAAAGAGCTGAGGGACCGTCACGTGGGGTACAGGTTCACAACAGAGGATTAAAGGCTCAGAGGCGGTCGGGGGACGCGTCCGGGTGCATGGGGAGCTGCTGTGTAGGAATAGAGCATGGAAAAAAAGGAAGGCGCAAGGTAGACGTTGTGGGGAAAAGGGATCTGTGAAACCTACACGATGGGATTTCCCACCTCAACTGTTCAGATCGCCAAATTGAAAAAGGGGGGGGAATCCCTTCAAACCTGACCGGGGGGGGGAATCAAGGCGTAAGGAAAACCGGCCAAAGAGACAATACTGCGGTCAGGAAAAAAAAGTCGGCAGAAGGAAACTATTCATAACACGGTCGTCGCAAGGAGAGGCCTTCTCTGTCGCTCGGCTTGGGGGGGCAAAAAAGGGGACAGCGGTAAAAAAAGACTGTCCTAGACCGTTGTTGAAGGGAAATCCAGGAATCCGGAGGAAAGCGCGAAAAAGCAAGCATTTTTGCAAAAAAGACTTTCTTTCAGGTAAGGTCACCCCAGACGCGGACGCGCACAGGAAAAAATGCTTAAGCCCATCGATCGCCCGATTTTGCACGGGCTGTTTATCAAGGCTTGAGAGAGGATCCCAGAGAGCAGGGGGGTCACAGACATCTAAAGGAGAAGAAAGGAAGAAAGCACAAGGGTGACTCAAAGGTATGGGAAAACTACATTAGGAATAGGACCAGGTACCAAGAATCCGCGGGAAAAACTTTAAAAAACCACTGGGGAAAACGAGAAAGCTAAATAAAAAAAAAGGTCACGTGGGGTCGGAGCCCAAAGGGATGCGCCGCGAAGTAAGGACAAGCCCTTCCCCTTCCAACCAACAAGCGTCTTCGCACGCCGGATAGACAAGGAATTCAGGGGAAAAAAAAAAATAGGTTTTGGGACCCCCACAGAGGGGGGGGAGGGTCGGGCCAATTTTGATCTTCAGGTAGCTCCGAGCTGCTCAGGTGCAGTGTTCGCAAAAAGAGGGGGGTGGCTTCAGGAATCGCAAGTGAAGCAAAGACCTGATAGAAAAGGGGATTCGAAAAAGGCGAAGCTGTTGTGCCTTCGGGATAACTTGAGGAAAAAAGCTGAAAAGGAAAGAGAAGTGGCCTGCGAGGGGGTCATTACAAAGGAGTTTCAGAAGAAGGGGTGCTCCTTGGAGGGGTCACGACCGGGAAAAAGAGGGCCGAATTCGGAAAGAGGCCGGCCAAGTGGCCAGTTAACACGCAAGCGGAATTCGCAAAATGCGTCAGGATAGGCGAAGGCGGCACTCCATGGGGGAGAATTCAAACGCCCTTGCACAACCTGGGCAAAGTGTGTGTAATAAAGGATGGATATGGGCTCAGGGAAGACTGAACCCGGTGGGTCCGTGAACATGGCCTCGCAGTTAAAGGCCGCGGCCAGCGGGAACCTGTGAAGCCGGACGGCGAAAGAAAGGTGGATAGCGCAATAGGGAAAGGCGTTCAGACTCTTCCAACAAAAAAGAGGAAAGAAAATCTCCGAAAACAGGGAATCCTGTAATATGGGAAAAGCCCTGACTGGGCCGTGGAAAGAACATATTTGTCGAAATCTGCTCTTTGGGCATAGAAAAGGTAGAGGAAGGGCATGGAGCAGTCCGAACTCAGGTTGGGGGATTGCGGGAGTGGTCAGCACCCGCAGGGCGGTATGCGGATTAAAAGTCCTCAACCGAAGAGGGGAAGAAAAAAAAAAAAAAACCATAGGAAATTCCCTTTGGCCATGGAAAAAGAGAGGAAGGGGCCCGAGGGGGGACTTTAGTCGTAAAAAAACCCATTGCCGGACGCAGAAGCGTAATCAAAC
>Ga0179593_1584802_pt1 | contig 10970 bp, 14 predicted proteins | sample CZODoug2_1_08_16_FD_185931 | JGI IMG/M metagenome (GOLD analysis project Ga0179593, IMG submission 185931) | Vadose zone soil fungal communities from Angelo Coast Range Reserve, California, USA - CZODoug2_1_08_16fungal (PacBio error correction) | ecosystem: Environmental > Terrestrial > Soil >...
AAAAAAAGTGGGAAGAGAAACCCACTCAAAAGGGGGGAAAACAGAATTTCATCGAAAACAAAAGGGCCTGGGGGTGGGAAAGGGCCCCTCCCATCCTCACGATAGGAGACCTATAGGATCCGACCTAATTAACAATTTTATTTGCTGAAAAAAAGGAAATCGTGGAAAAAAAGCCCCCCTCCCCCACTCCCTTTGAATCCAAGGGAAGGGAAATCCCCAATCGAATCAAATCCATAACAGAGGCGGCCCTAATGGGGCAACGCCTTTAACCGTTATTATAGAGCTCCTATTGTCAGCCAAAAAAGCAGCGCAGAAAAAGAAGTCGGAAAGGACCGAAAAAGTTTCCTACTTCCCAAGGGGAGGGGGAGTAAAAGGGAATCGCCTAAAGGGGGAAATCGGGAGGGGGCTAAGAAGAGTGTCATGACTCGGGAAGGAGTCCACCTCGAAAGGGAAATTCTCGTTAAGGCCCTGTCGCACATGGGCCCCAAAAAAAGAAAACTGTTTCATGTTGCAAGAATTTCATACCGAAGGGGAAAAGGACAATCAGACATCCATTTTAGAAGAAAGAAGGACGCCCCCGAGATTTCTGAAGAAAGAGGAACTCATGCAAAAAAAAAGTCAACGTATTCCTCAAGCAATAATAAACATAAATAAAAAAGGACAATTGATGATAACCGAAGGCCTTAAAAAAAAAAAGATGACGAAACCTCACCAAAAAGAAACCTCGGTAAGGGCCCCCACGGAAGGAATAACGGGGGGAAAAGGGTCCCTCCAAGGTTTTTTTTTGGGGGGGAAACGACGGCCGGCCCAAAAAATAGATGTATGCAAGGGAAGAAAGTACACTGTGCATGACAAAAAGGGACACAAGGGAAAAGAAGAAAGGGAAGGGGACCGAATCCCCACAATGCTACTCCATAAAAAGCTTGTAAACGGCGGCGAAGGACAATGCAAAAAAAAAAAAAAACATTTTGAAAGGGGGAACCCGAGGGGGAACCGATAAGCCAATGAGAAACAAAACAATGCAGTTGGCGGGGGGGAAAAAAATCGAAACCCGGGCATTTGAGAAGAAAAAGATTGTGCCGACCCAAAGGGCCGGGACGGTTATAGCCCAGGGAAAAAAAAAAACAAGGGTTTGGGCCAAAAAAGCCCGCGAAATTCCTGGGGGAAAAAGAAAAACCCCATGCTTCAGAAAGAAAAAACGCCCCGAACAACTTGAGGAAGACAATCCGGCCAGCCCGGAAACTCTTCGAATGAAAAAAAAAAAAAACAATCAAAAGAAGGTGGGGCAAACTTTAAGAAGAAAAGAGCAACACAACAAACGAAAAAAGGTAGAAGAACGTCCCTTCGAGGAAAGGACGGATGCTGGAAAGTTTCCCCTCAGATTGTGTTCGTGGAAGAGGAAAAAATCGGAAGTTTCGGCAGGCAAGAGGGGGGGGAGGCGAAGCATGTGGGGAAAGAAACACGGCATGAATTTCTAGGCGGCCCCAAACCGAAAGGTTCGTGGGGAAGTAAGCCCGGGTCGAAGGTTTCGCAAGAAAAAAGACGCCGGCGGGAAGGAAAAAAAAAAAATCCCACTGGCCAATGGGGGGGGGGGGGACTCAATTGTCGAAAGGACCTTTGCCTGCCTTTTTCGGGGGGGTTTGCTGACCCAACAAAAAAGGGGAGGAGGGCATTGTCTTCGCCGAAAGGGGGAAAGGGTCGACGCGCGTAGGGTCTCAATTTTGTAGGGGAAGGGGACTATTCCCGCCGGGGAAAGTGGGGCCGTTGCTGCGGAGCGAAAAACTGCCAAGGTAAGGAGGACCCGCCGCAAGGCATCAAGGAAAAAAGCTGCTTTTAAAAAAAAGACCGGCAACATCCCCCAAAGGGGGAGTGGCAGGTTCCCGGAACCGGGCCGGGAGGGGGACAGCCGCCATGGCAAGACTCCTGGTCCGGGTGAGGTTTTTCCGTGCCTGAAAGGGAGGAAAATACCGCTCTATTCTGGAAAGACGGGGGAAAAAAGGCCGTTGGGGGAGGATTTGAACGTCAGCTGGGAAGGGAATCTCTCCGGGAAAAAAGGAGAGTGGGCAGGGTGCGCCGTAAAAATGTTTGGAGAGAAGAAGAAGAATGAGATGGCGGTCCACAGGAGCTTGCATGTGGGTCGGGGGAAAGGGGGCGCCGATCGGAAATGGAATGGCGAGAAGACCGGAAAAGGGCAAAGGGGGGAGAACGCTAGACAGCCGTGCTGGAACCAGTGGTAGCGATCCTGGAGAAAGCCCGTCTGGACCTGTGAGGCTACCATTTTACGACGGGAAAAGAAAGAAAAAGAGCGCCTGCCTGAAAACGAAGACCGCATATCTCCCTCACGCAGACGAAAGCCGCTGCCAAAAAGGGTCGGAGGTTTCTTCGAGGGAGTGGGGGCAGACAGGGAATTGGGATCAAAGGAGGGAGGCACGATCCCTACGAGAAAAAAAGCGATGACTTGAGAAAAAAAGGAACAAACAAACAATCCCTCACAGCAAGAAAAAGGGGCAGGAAAATTCTTTTCCGGGGAAAAAGAACAACTGTCTTTATCTGGTCAAAGGCATTGGCCAAAAAAACTAAAGGAAAATGCTGCGCGGGCCGAAAGAGAAAGAAGAAGGCCACGGAGAAAAAAAAAAATTGAATTGGTCTACCGTGCGTTCCCGGAGACGAAACCCGGGCTGTGGGCCCTTGCAAAAAAAGGAGGGGGCAAGAGACTTACCAACGGGGAAACCTAACAGAAAGCATGCCGGAGGGGAAGTTCACGGGGGAAAAAAAAAGGGGGGGAATTTTTAATTGTTGAAAAAAGGATTGGTTCGGGCGGAAAGGGGGGGAGAAAAAGATGGGGCGAAAAAGAAACAGAAAAAAAAAGACAGGTCCTCCCCGACAAGAACGGGAATGCGCAAGAAAAAAAAGGACTGGAGAACAGGGGGTTCAGGTCCTCTGAAGGACGTCAGTCCCCTCGAAAAAAGAGTGAACCCCGTCTGTTGAAAAGGGGGAAAGGGGGAAGGTTGTGCGCTTCCCCTGCTCCGGACAGGAAAAAAAAAAGAATCCGCCAAAAAAAGAGAGAATGGCCCGCCAGGCGGAGGTTCCGCGGATTCCAGGAAGGAAAAAGGCAGAGCAATCCCCCGGTCCCCGATCCACGGGACAGCAGAAAAGAGAAGGTGGAGGGGGAAAAAGGGGGAAAGCGAATGTGGTTCGCAAGAAGGAAGCTGCTGGAGGAAACCGGAAGAAGGTGGTGCAGGAAAAAGGTGAAAAAGAAAAATGATCGACAATCTCCAGAGGACACACGGTCCGTGAGGGTGCCCCCAATGCGTTGAAAAAAAAAAAAAAAAGCCAGACTGGAAACTCCGGAACTGGATCCGCGACCAATGTGGAGAGGAAGGGGGAAGAAAAAGGTTTCCTTCAAAAAGGACTACCTGCAGGGAATGGCTCGAACCAAAAAAAGGGACCGAAGGATAGGCGGCGCGCACCCCAAGACCCGCTCCAAAAGGGACTTCCGTCACCAACGGGAAAAAAACAAGCTTGGCGGGGGGAAGCCGTAACGGGTGGGAACATCGCAATGAGGGGAGGAAAGGTGCAACACAAGAAAAAAAGGACGTGATGGGTGGCAGACCCCTCGGTACGTCGAAGCCAAAAGTACGAAGAATGGGCGCCCCCCGTGCCGCGGAAAAAGACGATCAAGGGAGAAAAACATAGGCCGGCAAAGGAGAAAGGGGAAATCGGGTCAAGATGGGACCCACTGGTAACTGAAAAGGCTCAGAAGGTGATTGGAAAAATGCTTTTGAACAAGCCTGACCCGGAAAAAGGGGGACGAGGCCTGGTTTCGGGGTGGAGACGACATTCCTGCCGGCCCTCCGAAAAAAGAGGCCAACTATATCGATGCGGGGGAAGAAAATCGGTCTCGGCCTACGAAAAAAAAGAAACGTCCGGACGAAGGTTGCCTGCTAAGAACGAAAAGAAAAAACCTCCGGTCAGGGGGGGAAAGGACGCCGGTCTATCAGAAAAAAAAAAGGTCCCCCGCCTCTACCTAAAAATCTTAGTGAGGGACGTGTTGAATTCCCAACACGGTGAAAAAAAAAAAAGGGCACGAAAGGAGGGGGAGAACCCATGGCCTCGACAAGAGTATCCGGCAGCCCGATGTCAAAAAGAAACTGAAGGCCTATGTGTCGGGTTGGCCCATTGGCCGATGGAAGGAAGAAGGACGTCAGGCGTTCAACAAAGGATCTCCCAAATATTCCGGAGAGAAAAAAAGAAGCGCAGTACCGGCAACCGGTTTCGTCGACTCCGGCAAACAAAAGAAGGGGGGGGGCCGATTGCACTGAAGAAGAAGGGAGACCTCTCAACAACAACCAACGAGGAGAGATATCATCCCTGCAAGCCTCAAGAAAGAAGGTCGGCGGCCGAAAGGTAGTACGAAAGAAACCGGGGGGGAACAGGTAATCGCCTCCCTGCACCCAAAATGCCGGTCGTGAAAAAGGGATAAAGAAAAAAATATTTGGAAGCGGAATTGCCTTTGACCAAAAGCGCCTGAGAACTAAAGATTTTTCCCCCATAGGAATTTGGGGAAAAAAAAAAGGCCCTTCCCAAGTTTCCCAAGAAGGGGACAACAAGGGAGGGTCTGGCCGAAGAGGGATTGCTGGTGCTGGGGGAAGGGGGAGGGTACAGCCCGGGAAACTGGTGCCTCGACCGGTAGGTAACGCAAGAATGGATCCCCTGACGGAAAGCGCAGAAAAGACTGGGGGGGGGGGGTTCGAAGGTGGGGAAGGAAGGGAAAAAGCAGCCGTTTTTTGTAGCGGTGTCGGATGGAAAATGCGAACACCCCACGAGACGGAATTCTTGACCGTAGGCCTGCTGCTTTCGTAGGGGAAAAAACGAGGGCCGGAGAATAGAGCCAATTGAAGAAAGAATAGGGGTTGGCGGCCAAAAAAAGAAAGGACGGGCAAAGACGAGAAGCGCGCAAAAAACCGAACAGGCCTTCGTCCCCAACAGAAGAAAAGGAGGGGGGGGCGCAAGAAGGGAAAGAAAAGGCCGTGTCGTATTTTATAAAAACAAGTGTGATCGGACATCTTTACCCGATCGAGCCAAGAACCTTTTGGGGGGGGGGAGGGCGCCTGCTTTGATACGAAACCGGACCACGCGCCATACATCGAAAAAAGGGGGGGATGAGGGAAGCTTCCGGGACGGACAGAGGGAGAAAGGAAAAGAAAAATCCCAACCGTTGAAATGGTTGGCAATAGTTGTAAAATGATGTGTCAAGGGGGGGGGGGGAGCAAAAAAAGAAAAAAGCTCTAGGTAATTAGGAAAGAAGACATGGTCTACGCCGAAGGCGCCCGGGAGGACCTTTATACAAAAAGAGGAGGGATGTGGGGCCGGTGGGTGGCTGTCGAACTGCAAAACCGGGTCGGCGCGCCTGCTCCGGGAGAGGGGAAACAGGGGAACCTTAGAATTTTCCCCCCAGGAAAGGCCAAGTCCGACTTTCCTGGAGGCGTGAAAATTCAAACGCCCAATGGAAAAAAAAGGAGAGGACGCTGCGACGGAAAAAAATTGATATTGTCGAGGGGTCGTAAACGGTTAAAACCACCAGAAAATGACCACGATGCAGCTCAAAAAAGGAAGAGGGGATAATATAGAAAATCAAAGGAGAAAAAGGACGCTTTGGAAATCCGGCCATCACCATTGGGGCGCTTGGGGAAAAAGAAAGGAAGGTCAAGCTTCAGGTAAAAAAAAAAAAGGCAGGAAATATTAGCGAAGCCGATAAACAGCGCCCCCCCGGCGGTCCCCCCCATCGGAAGAGTTTTTGCTGGCAGAAAAATGCCCCTGAGGGAAAAAGATCATTCACTTTGATCACAACGGCAAAGGCGGGGGTTCAAGATGGGCATAAAAAAGGATACTCGATATGCCGCCTATGGGGAAAAGAAACGAGTCGATCTGACGAATCACCTTGGGGGGGGAAAAGTCCGGGAACCGTGCCCTATTGTAAAGAAAAAATGAAGAATCAGGAAGTTCCGAAAGAAGACGGACCCTTTGCGAAAAAAGGAGGGGCAACAGATAGAAACCAGCGCATCAAAACTGCAAATTCCACACGCGCAAAAATCTTGAAACGGAAAGTTTTCGTCAGCGCGGGGAATAGGTGAAGAGCCCGAAAGGCTCAGACAGGAAGCGTCTTGATCTCTCCGAAAATAGAGGGACCAATTTGTCCCTTTTCAAGGGGGAATTGCAGTCCAGGGAAGAATCTTTTCTTAACGTAAAAAACGAGAAGGTGCGGAAAAAAAAGATTTTTCGCGCCGAAACCACCCTTGGCCCCTAGAACCAGGTCGTGACCAAGAAAGAAAAAGGGGGTCCGGCAACGACAGAAGACCGGGGGCCCGTCAAAAAGAAGGCCGCTGCTTTGCTGGAAAGGGAAAAAAAAAGGGTGTGAGTCCTCTCGAAAAAGGAGACTCGGCGAAGGTGTAGCGGAGTCGGACCAAAACCAATGGGAATCACCCACCGTCAAGTTGGAAGATAAAAGGCAAATCACGAACAAACGCTCCCAAATTCAGAAGACTTCCCGAATGAAAAAAAAAGCAAATCAATATTCTTTTGGAGGACCGCCTTATTGTGTCCAGAGAAAGAAAAAGAAAGGAAGGGCACTCTGCATCCTCGGGTCGGTTTGCCAGACGCCGTTGAAAGAAAGGAATCGCTCAAAGGGGGCCTTGCCCCTCAAGACCACGCCCTGGTGTAGAAAGAAAAAAAGGGAGAAAACTCTTCCGAAGGGAAGGGTCTTTTCCCACCACACTCGCCATCCAGTCCCGCTGGGAACCAAAAGAAATCCCGGCAAGAAGGTTCAGGTGCCCAACAATGACGAGAACCCACAAGAATGGGGAAAACGGCACCACTCCACAACACCGCTGCAAAAACCTCGATTTCATAATAGGGCAGAAGTAGATCGCAGGGGGGAAAAAAGGACCCCTGACGGAGAACACCGATTTGGTCCCCAAAACGAAAACCTCAGAACCGTGCCCAGGCAAGAAAATGCAGTATGTTAAAGCATCCGAAGCTTGAAGGAAACAAGCGAAAAGGGGGGAAAACCCGACCATGGAACCTCCCACGGAAAGTGCGTAGGGGAAGAACTGCCTGTTTCCTGGAAGAAGGAGAACTCTAATTTTGGGGATACTGCGCGGGCCAAGCAGGCAGGAGAAGGAAAGGGCAGAAGAAATGTACCCCTTTCATTGAGGAACACGTACACAATCGCTGATTAAAAAAAAGAAGTCCGAGATAGAAAAAATCGATCGCGGCCGAAAGAACACCATTCTAAGAAAAGAACCCCTGTCTACCGTAAACCGGGAATGGAGGAATACCAATTCCATCCAAGAGTGTTTAAATTTTTGGGACTTATTAAATGAAACCAGGCCAAATCGCTAGAAAAGCCAATACCACAAAAAAGGAACTGGCGTGTCTCCCCCGCGTCAACGCAGCTTCATTGGGGCGGAATTGTCGAAAAATAAAAAAAAAGGGCACTCCTGGGGACCTCAAACCGCAAGGTTTTGGCCGCACCCGACAGGAGAAAAAAAAACTGCCGGACCAGTAAAAACCCCCCCTGACAAAAACCATCCGATCACCGGAAAGAAATTAGAGGAAGGGACCAGACAACAGACATCAAAATTTTGGGAAAAAGGTTCCAGCATCCAACGAAAATGTTGGGCAAAGAGGGGAGGCCGGAAAAATCGAACAAGGGAGAAAAAGAGATAGATCCGGCCCTAAGGTGAACCAAATCTGATGAGTGGGGGGGAAGGGGGAGGCTTATTATCCAAGAAGGAGAAGGCCTTGTTTTTCGGAAATTTGGTCGGCGGCTAGGAGTTGGGCAGCGAAGCATGGGTCAGTGGAGTCCGTGCCGGCAATTTCTAAAAAAAAATGCTGCAACCTTTGACGGGGGGGGGGCCGGTCTATCCCCTTCGCCCGGGAGGGGGGGGACGAATCCCTGCCCGGAAAGAAACGCGCGGGATACGAGAAAAAAAAAACGGTTGTCCATTTGCTGGGTCCCAGTGGCTTCATCCGCTGCCGGGGAAAGATGGGAGGTACGGGGGTGGGAGACACCCTTCAAAAAAGGGTGGTCTGGCGGGGGGGGGTAGTAAGGCCGTTTAAAGCTGTGTCGACGGCAGGGGGGAACGCTGCTGTAGGAGAGGGTCCAGCCTGGAGTATTCCGTCGGGTGATTTTGTCCCGTGATGCCTGAAAAGTCAGTCATCCTCGCCAGGGCCCTTGGCATCAAAACAGGTGCTGAAGGACACCAGTGTTTCGAGTCGGAGGGTTCATTTTGTGCCCGGCTTTCAAAGGGGAAAGGTGTAGGAGAACAGCGCAGGCAAGCCGCTTGTTCGGGAGTTTTCCCAAAAAAACAAGCGCTGCTGAAAGAAGGGACGGATTTCAGGGGAGGAGGGCCGTGAAAAAAGACCCAAGGCAACGTCAAGGTCCTGGGGTAAAAGAGCCGAGAAAAGGACCATAATATCGAGTGGGGAAAATATGTTTGGGGGGAAAAACTGGAGCCGGCGGCCCCAGGGGGGGGGAAAAGGCAATTTGTCGGTGGAAAAAAAAAACGCTTGCGCGAGAGGCACGGCCAGGGCAGAGAAGAAAAGGGAGAGGGGGCTCACGGAAGAGAAAGTGACTGAGCGAGTGAGGAAAAAAAAGATTCCGTTCCTCAAACTGTAAATGAAGCTAATGTCCGCCTGGGGAGAGGGGGGGGAGCCCACCACAGAAAAAGGAGAAAGGGGCCTGACAACTAGGCCACAAAAAGACGCACTCAAGAGTATCATCAGGTCTGCGCGCAAGCTTTGGCGAGTTTTTGCTGGGAGGGCGAATCAAGGAGGGGGAAAAAAGAAAAAGAAGTATTTCAAGGAACATCCGACGATAACAATCACCCTCTCGAGGGAAAGGAGAAAGGGAAAAAAAGGTCAAATTACAAAGCAAAAAAAGGCATCGAATCAATTCACGGGAGGGCCCGGAATGGGGGAAAGCTGAAAAGAGGGGTCGACGCGGGCCCAAGTCATGGGGGACCGGGGGGAAAACCGACTTCCGAAAAAAGAGAAAGGAAACTGGGGCCCCCGAACCTCTCGGGAAACGGCTATCCTGGGCCTGGGAAAAAAAAATATTAAGCCGCGGGCGGCCCGAAAAAAAGAAAAGGGACCGCTCGGAGGGAAAAAAAGGTGCAAGCTCGGGTCCGTCCCTTTTTTTAAAGACTGATGGTCGCACGAGGGAAATGCGCTGGGGATGGTAAAGGGGAACCGGAGTCTGGCGGAAAGGGGCCCCTTAATTCGAATCAAGGGAATTTTCCTCCGAACAATTTCAGTAAAAAGCGCAAGCCAGTGAGGCGTAAGGAAAAATTCGGGTTCAGAAAGTTCGGGACGCGTGTTTTTCTGCGCGACCAGAGAAAAACAGAGAGTGGGGGGGAAAAGGGGGTGTGATCAACGAAGCAGGAAGGAAGACGGGCATGGACTAACAACCAACGTGGCCTCGGGGGGGGCCCCGCAGGCGGAGGAGGGGGAACCTTGCCGGAAAGAAGAGATCCATATTCCTTAAGAGCACGTTGAGCATTGACCTCTACACGTTGGAAGAAGGGGAGGAAAATGGGGTTGGGAAAAAGGGAAGAAAACACCGGAATCGAAAGGGTTCGTCCTGTAATCGGAGGAAGAAATGTTTGGGCTCTTGAGCGGGGCAGGGGGCCATCAGGGAAAGGTGGTGCATGAAAATTACTACAGGAATGGGCGACACTAGAACAAGCAGTACTCCGCAAGCGGAGAAATCGGGAAAAGGGTTTCCCCCAGAAAAAAAAAACAAATTGCCCTCCAGGGGACCAGAACTCAAGAGGACCTTGGATTCCGCAAAAGGGACGAATTGAGAGAAACTAACCTGTTCCAAAAAAAAGAAAGAAACGGCTGTCCCTACGACAGGCCTCGAAAAAAAAAAAGGAAAATCAAGAATTGCAGAAGAAAAAGGCCCTCGAAAAACGGGGGGGGGAAAACTCAGACCATTTGTCTTCTTGAAAAAGGGGGTTAAAGAAATCGAAACACGATGTCGGGGGGGGGAATTTGCTCGCCCCCGGGTGGGGAAGGGACCGGAAATTTGCCCAATCAAAAGTACGGATGGTGGGCAGGGGGGAGACAAGCCTCTTGAGCGATGCACTTAATATTCGAATGGGGCCGGCCCGCCTGGGAAAAGACGATCAATCCAAGGGAGGAAAAAAAAAGGGGGAGGAAGGGGGAAACTAAAAGATCGGGTCCAAGAATGGGAAAAAAAACACTTGTACCTTTCCGAAAGGGAAACCAGATGAGGGTGATGGAGGAAAAGGTCCTTGCGATCAAAGAAGAAACGGAAGGACTGGTGGAGGAAGAGTTTGTTTGCGCGAAAAAAAGCCTGCTGCCGCGCACCGGGGAGTAGCGAGCCGTGGGAATGAACGCCGAAATTCCCCGAAATCAGGGGCAAGAAAAAAATCCGCCTGCCGAACTAGGGGGGAAATCCCGTCGGACGCTGTGAAATCTTTCCGGAAAAAGCTTGAAGGCGTTTCAGGGGTTTATCAGACCCAACCCTAAAAGGACGATGTCCCCGTGGGGGCGAAAGGAAAGGCGCCATGCCTCTTCGGTTGATTCCCACACTGTGAGGATTTTTACAAGGCCGTCAACCCCTTTAACCCATGCCTCAAAAAAAGCCGCAGCTTGGAGAGGGGGAAAGAATGAGGTCTCACGGACGCCCAAAAAAGGGGAAGGCTGATGGTCTTGGGGAAAAAACCTGGGAATCGCGCATCAAGGGAAAGGAAAGGAAAGCGGGTCAACGAAAGGAAAAAAAAAAACCCTGAAGCTCCAATATGGAAAAAGGGGGGGGGGCGCCCCGACGCCATGGTGGGGGAAAAAGGCAAACCGGTTTGTCGTCGACCTTACCGGGAGAAAAAACTGGGCTGTTGCACTGACGAAGAAAAAGGGGGGGGGGAAAAGGGGGGGGAAAGATA